>VFQN01004568.1_pt1 | contig 18165 bp, 20 predicted proteins | sample 3512371 | NCBI WGS metagenome assembly VFQN01 (sample SAMN10412370, study PRJNA504923) | tailings metagenome | isolation source: Replicate 2 from Balatoc abandoned mine | place: Philippines: Itogon, Benguet | collected 2017-08-28 | reverse complement strand
ACGGCATCGCCTGGAACCTGCTCAACCTCGGCATCGTGCTGCTGCTGATGTGGGGCCTGCGGCGGCGCGCCGCGGCCGCGCCGGCATGAAGCTGCTGGTGCTGGGCGGCACGGTGTTCCTCGGCCGCCATGTGGTCGAGCAGGCGCTGTCGCGCGGCGACGAGGTGACGCTGCTGCACCGCGGGCGGCGCGGCGCCAACCTGTTCCCGCAGGCCCGACGGCTGATCGGCGACCGCGATGCTGATCTGTCGGCGCTGCAGGGCCTCGATTTCGACGCGGTGATCGACTGCAGCGGCTACACGGCGGCGCAGCTCGAACGCAGCACGGCGATGCTGGCCACGGTGCCGCAGTACCTGTTCGTCTCCAGCATCTCGGTGGGTGCGGCCTTCCCGCCCGGCGTGGCCTACGACGAGGACACTCCGCGGCTTACGGGCGACGAGGGCTACGGCGCCGCCAAGGCCCGCGCCGAGGACGCCCTGCTCGCGGCACGCCCCGGCCGTGCCACGATCGTCCGCCCCGGCCTGATCGTCGGCCCGCACGACCCCACCGGCCGCTTCACGCACTGGCCGCTGCGCGTGGCGCAGGGCGGCGAGGTGCTCGCGCCGGGGCGGCCCGAACGGCCGGTGCAGTTCATCGACGTGCGCGACCTGGCGGCCTGGTGCCTGCAACTCGTGGCGGGCAGCACGACCGGGACCTTCAACGCCGTCGGCGACGCTCTGTCCATGCGCGAGTTGCTGGAGTGCTGTCGTGAGGTCTCGGGCAGCGATGCACGTTTCACCTGGCTCGCCGACCGCACGCTGGTCGAGGCCGGCGTCGCGCCGTGGAGCGAGCTACCGCTGTGGATTCCCGAGGCCGATCCGGCCTTCGGCGGCCTGCTGCTCGCGCGCAACCGTCGCGCCCGTGAGGCCGGCCTGGTCACGCGGCCGGTCATCGGCACGGTGCGCGACACGCTGGCCTGGGCGCGCGGCCCCGACGCGGCCTCCGCGCACAGCCCGCAGGCGATGACACCCGAGCGCGAGGCCGCCCTGCTCAGATCCTGACCCGCGCGCCCAGCTCGATGACGGCGTTGTCAGGCAGGCGGAAGAAGCTGGCCACGCTGCCGGCGTTGCGGCTCATCGCCGCGAAGAGGCGCTCGCGCCAGCCGGCCATGCCGGTGCCCGCCGTGGGCACGATGGTCTCGCGGCTGAGGTAGTAGCTCGTCGACATCGGCTCCAGGTTCAGCCCCTGCGCGGCGCAGTGCGCCAGCGCCGCCGGCACGTCGGGGGTCTCCATGAAGCCGAAGTCCAGCTTCACCCGCCAGAAGCCGGGGCCCAGCGGCTCGATCTGCGCACGCTGCGACGGCTCGACCACGGGCGACTCGGTGAAGCGCACCGTCACCAGCAGGTTGCGCTCGTGCAGCACCTGGTTGTGCTTGAGGTTGTGCAGCAGCGCCTGCGGCACGGTGCTGGCATCGGCCACCGCATAGATCGCGGTCCGCGCGATGCGCGGCAGGCCCTGGGCCGGCAGCGCCTCGATGAACCCGGCCAGATCGAGTCCGTCGCGCCGGACGCTCGCCAGCGCGAGCCCACGGCCGCGCTGCCAGGTGCTCATCAGCACGAACAGCGCGAGGCCCAGCGCGATCGGGAGCCAGCCGCCGTCGAGGAACTTCACCGCGCAGCCGATGAACAGCACGAGGTCCACGGCGGCGAAGAAGGCTGTGGCGCCGATCGCCAGCGCCGCCGGCAGCTTCCAGGCGTGGCGCACCACCACGTAGGTGAGCAGCGTGGTGATGAGCATCGCGCCGGTGACGGCGATGCCGTAGGCGCCGGCCAGCGCCGACGAACTGCCGAAGAACAGCACCGCGGCGAGCACGCCGGCCAGCAGCAGCCAGTTCACCGCGGGCAGGTAGATCTGGCCGATCTCCTGCGCCGAGGTGTGGTGCACCGTCATGCGTGGCAGGAAGCCGAGCTGCATCGCCTGGCGCGTCAGCGAGTAGGCGCCGGAGATCACCGCCTGCGAGGCGATGATCGCCGCCAGCGTGGCCAGCCCCACCGCCGGCAGCACCAGCGGCTCGGGGAAGAGGCGGTAGAAGGGGTTCTCGATCGCGACCGGATCGCGCATCAGCAGCGCGCCCTGGCCGAGGTAGTTCAGCGCGAGCGACGGGAACACCAGGCCCGTCCAAGCCAGCTGGATGGGCCGGCGTCCGAAGTGGCCGAGGTCGGCATAGAGCGCCTCGGCGCCGGTGATGGCCAGCACGATGGCACCGATCGCCGCCCAGACCTGCCAGCCGCGCCCGGCGAGGAAGCCGAGCGCCTCGCGCGGGTCGAGCGCCGCGAGGATGGCCGGCTGCTGGGCGATCTGCAGCACGCCGGTGACGGCCAGCACCACGAACCACAGCGTGATCACCGGCCCGAACAGGCGGCCCACCACGGCGGTGCCGAAGCGCTGCAGCGAGAACAGCGCGACCAGCACCACCAGCGACAGCGGCAGCACCCAGCGCGAGAGCGCCGGCGTGGCCACGGTCAGCCCCTCCATCGCGCCGAGCACCGAGATCGCCGGCGTGATCACGCTGTCGCCGTAGAACAGCGTCGCGCCGAACACGCCGAGCAGCAGCACCGCACCGCGCCGCCGCGAGGCGCTGCCGAGCGCCTGCGCCGCCAGCGCGGTGAGCGCCAGGCCACCGCCCTCGCCGCGGTTGTCGGCGCGCAGGATCAGCACCACGTACTTGAGCGTGACGACCAGCATCAGCGCCCAGACGATGCAGGAGATCGCGCCGACCAGGTGCGCCGCGTCCAGCGGCACGCCGGTGGCCGGCGCGAAGATCTCCTTCACGGTGTACAGCGGGCTGGTGCCGATGTCGCCGTAGACGACGCCGATGGCGCCGAGGGTGAGGGCGGGCAATGAATGCGTTCGGTTGTCGGGCATGACGCGGGCGTCGGGTGGAAGCGGACGCCAGCGTGCGCCGGCCGGCGTCAGGAAGGCATAAGTGCGTTCGCGTCGTCGTCCGGCTCGGCCAGGCGGTAGCCCACGCCGGGCTCGGTGAGGAGCAGGCTCGGCTCGGCCGGCTCGTCCTCCAGCTTGGCGCGCAGCTGGCCCATGTACAGGCGCAGGTAGTGCGTGTGCTCGGTGAACTCGGCACCCCACACGTCGCGCAGCAGCTGGCGATGCGTCACCACCTGGCCGGCCTGCCGCACCAGGCGGGCCAGCAGCCTGAACTCGGTGGGCGTGAGGTGCACCGGCTCGCCCCGGCGCCAGACACGCTGTGCGCGCAGGTCGACGTGCACGGCGCCGCGCCGGTAGTCGGTGATCGCGGCGCTCACGCGCGTGCCGCGGTGGCGCAGCGCCACGCGCATGCGCGCCAGCAGTTCGGCCACGCCGAAGGGCTTGACCAGGTAGTCGTCGGCCCCGGCGTCGAGCAGACGGATCTTCTGGCCCTCGGCCTGCCGTGCCGAGATCACCAGCACCGGCAGCGACTCGCGGCGCCGCAACGCGGCGAGCAGCTGCTCGCCCTCGCCGTCGGGCAGGCCGAGGTCGAGCAGCACCAGGTCGAGCGGCTCGCGCGCATGGGCGAGCAGCGCGTTCGCCTCGGCGAGGCTGGCCGCCGTGAGCACCTCGTAACCCTCGACGGCGAGCGCATCGCGCAGCGTGCGACAGAGCTCGCGGTCGTCTTCCAGCAACAGCACCCTCATGACACGGCCCCATCGACAGGCGGCGGCGCCGGCGGCTCGCGCAGCGGCAGCACGCACTCGAAGCTCGCGCCGCCGCGGCCGCGCCGCCGCAGGCGCAGCTCGCCGCCGTGGGCACGGGCGATGGCGCGGCACACCGCGAGGCCGACGCCCGCACCGCGCTTCGGCTCGGCGCCCTCGCCACGCTGGAACACCTCGAAGATGCGCTCGCGCCAGGCCGGCGCCACGCCCGGGCCGCGGTCGCGCACCGCGAGCACGGCCTGCTCGCCCTCGCGCCGCACCAGGATCTCCACAGGGGCCTCGGCCGGGCTGTACTTGAGCGCGTTGTCGACCAGGTTGTCGAGCAGCTGCGTGATCAGCAGCGCATCGCACCACAGCAGCGGCAGGCCGGGCTCGAGGCGTGCGCGCACGCGGCGCATGGCGTCCTGGCGGCGCGCATGGGCAAGCACCGCGCCGACGATCTCCTCGGCCGATTCCCAGTCGCAGCGCAGCGTCACGCCGGGTGCGTCGAGCCGGGCCAGCTGCAGCGTGTTGTCGGTCATGCGCGACAGGCGCGTGGCCTCCTCGACGATGGTGCGGGCGAGGCGTTCGCGCTGGGCCGCGTCCAGCCGCGCGCCCTGCGCCTGCAGCGACGAGGCCGCACCCATGATGGTCGCCAGCGGCGTGCGGTAGTCGTGCGAGATCGCCGCCAGCAGCGCATTGCGCACGGCCTGTGACTGCGCCAGGTCGCGCGCGCGGCGCTCCTCGCGCAGGCTTCGCGCGCGCTGCAGCGCGACGCCGAGCTGATCGCACAGGGCTTGCAGGTGCTCGCGCAGGGCCTCGTCGGGCTGCAGGCCGTGGCCGCGCAGCACCGCCGCGCCGAGGCAGTCGCCGCGGCCGCGCAGCGGCAGGTACCAGTCCGGCTGCCCGGCGTGGCGGCCGGTGCCCGGCCCGAGCGGCGCGCCCGTGCGCAGGCAGTGCCACAGTCCCACGACCTGGTCGGCGTCGGGCGCGCCGATGCACAGCACGGCCGCGTCGTCCTGCACGTCGGGCATGGCACCGCGCAGCACGATCAGGGCCACCGCGTCGCCCGACGCCTGCTGCAGCGACTGCTGAAGCGTACCCGCGTGAGCCAGAGGGTCCTCGGCATCGCGCAGCGTCTCGCCCCAGGCGCGCAGTTGCTCGGCGTGCATCGCGTGCCGGTGCGCGCGCCTCACCTGGTGACGCAGCCCGGCCATCAGCGTGGCGACGATGGCATTGACCACCAGCATCGCGCCCAGCAGCAGGGCATGCTGGCGCAGGTCGACGCTGAAGCCGCCGCGCGGCGGCACGAAGCTCCAGTTGAAGGCCAGCACGCCGATCGCGCCGGCCACCGCGCCGGCCCAGGCCGGCAGCCACAGCGCCGCCAGCGCACTGGTGAGCACCAGCACCATCGCCAGGTTGGCGAGATCGACCTGACCGTCGAGGGCAGCCAGCGCCGCAGCACCCACGGCCCAGGTCAGTGCGGCCGCGGCGGCATCGCGCCAGCGCCAGTCGCCACGGAGAGCGGGGCTCTTGTCCACCTTGCTACGGTAGCAGCCCGCACATCAGGGCCGCATAAGGGGCGCTCAGCCGGCGTCGCCGCCCGCCTTCGGTGACACGAACGCCGCGCCGATCTTGAACACGCCGCTGACACGCGCCACCGGCTCGCCGTCGGCGCTGACCAGGCCCTGCGCGAACACCAGCGAGCGCGTGGTGCGCAACACCTGGGCCTGCCCCTGCACCCAGCTGCCCAGCGGCGCTGGCGCGAGGTAGTCGATATCCAGGCTGACGGTGGGCAGGAAGCGCTCGCCCAGGCTCTCGACGCTGCGGATGGCGGTGATCGGCAGCAGCATGTCGCAGAAGGTGGCCATCATGCCGCCGTGGCAGATGCGCATCGTGTTGCAGTGGCGCTTCTCGACGCGAAAGCCGAGAAGGTACGCCGGGCCGTCCAGGCGCTCGAACAGCGGGCCATTGGCGCGGACGAAGTCGCCGCCCAGGCGCAGCTCGGTGAAACCCTCAGGGAGGGCGGGGGCGCTCACCGCTGGACCTCACGCGCCACGTCGGCATCGAAGCTCGCGGCTTGCATCGCGCCCTGCTCGCCGCGCCACGACGGATAGGTGGCCTCGAAGGCGGCGACGATGCGCGCCAGCGGCATGTCGTCGAAGGCGCCGTGCTGGTTCACGTACTCCATGTGGCGGTTGCCCGCCTTGTCAAAGGGGTGGTAGATCGAGTCGGCGCGGCCGTCGAAGTCCAGCGGCAGCAGGCCGAAACGTTCGCACAGCTCGATGTTGAAGGCCGGCGTGGCCTTCACCCAGCGGCCCTCGATCCACAGGTCGGTGTAGCCGTGCCAGACGAACAGGTCGGTCTGCAGCGTGCGGCGCAGCCGCTCGGTGCTGAGGTGGTTGCGCACGTCGGCATAACCCACCCGCGCCGCAATGCCGGCGGCGCGCGCCACGGCGGCCAGCAGCGCCGCCTTGGGCACGCACCAGCCGTATCCCTGCGCGATCACGCTGCTGGCGCGCATGCCAGGCACGCTCAGGTCGATGCGGTAGGGGTCGTAGCGGAAGCCGTCGCGCACGGCCAGGGTGAGCGCCACGGCGCGCTCGCGTTCGTCGGCGCCCAATGCGTGGCGGCGTGCGAAGGCGACGACATCGGGGTGGTCGCTGTCGATCAGGGCGGTGGGCGCGAGGGCGGCGGCGGTCGGGGGCAGGGGTTCCATGCCCCGAGTGTGCCGCGCCGGCCGGCGCGGCGCTGTCGCGCAGGCGGCGCGGGCATTGCGCGATGTCATGCAGGCCGGGCCTCACGGGGGTAGTCTCGCGCTCCATGAAGACCGCGCTGATGCTCGCCGTGATGCTTCACCTGGGGCTGGCTGCCCTGCCCGCCGCCGCGCTGCAGCGCGGCACCAGCCCCACCGGCGTCGCCTACGTCTCCGGCGGCGTGGGCGAGGACGAGCAGAGACTGCTGCACGCCCAGCGCCGCGACTACAGCTTCTGGCTGACCACCGCCGTGCGCGGCAGCGGCGCCCACCTGGCCGGCGTGCTGGTGCGCATCCGCGAGGCCGAGACCGGGCTGCTGGTGCTGGAGCACCGGATGGACGGGCCCTGGCTGTTCGCCAGCCTGCCGGTGGGCCGCTACGAGATCGAGGCGACGCGTCAGGACCTGGCGCTGGGCCGCATCGAGATCGAGCGCGGCAGCACCACCATCCATCCGAACGACCGCCACCAGATGCTGCTGTACTTCGACACCGGCGAGGCAATCGGCGAGCGCGCGCCCGGCCAGCAGCCGCCCAACCCCTACGAGGGCGAGCCGCCGGTCAGGCGCTGAGGCGCCGGGCGCGCTCCTCTTCCTGCAGGCGCAGCACCCGGCGCTGCACCTTGCCGGTGGTGGTCATCGGCAGCGCGGCGATGAACTCGATCTCCTTCGGGTACTCGTAGGGCGCGAGCTTGCCGCGCACGTGGCGCTGCAGTTCCTCGACGAGCGTCTCCCCCGGCTCGAAGCCCGGCGCGAGCACCACGTAGGCCTTGACCACCGCGCCTCGCTCCTTGTCCGGTTTCGGCACCACGGCCGCATTCGCCACCGCCGGGTGCTTGACCAGGCAGTTCTCCACCTCGCTCGGCCCGATCCGATAGCCTGCGGCCTTGAACACGTCGTCGCTGCGGCCCTGGTACCAGAGGTAGCCGTCCTCGTCCATCACCGCCGTGTCGCCGGTGCGGCACCAGGAGTCGGCCGGGTCCCCGGTGAACTTGGCGCGTGTGGCGGCCTCGTTCTTCCAGTAACCGAGGAAGAACACCGGGTCGGGGTGGCCGTGCACGTCGAGCCGGTGCACCGCGACGTCGCCCGGCGTGCCGCGCGGGCACTCGCGGCCCTCGTCGTCGATCACCGCGATGCGGTGGCCCGGGTAGGCGCGGCCCATGCTGCCGGGGCGGGCCGGCCAGCCGGGATGGGCACGGCCGGTCGCGTCGACGAAGCGGCCGCAGTTGCCGACGATGTAGTTGATCTCGGTCTGGCCGAACATCTCGTTGACCGTGACGCCGAGCGCGTCGCGGCACCAGGCGAACACCGCGTCACCGACCGCCTCGCCGGCGCTCATGATGGCGCGCAATTTCAGCGCGTAGCGCTCGCGCGGCGCCGGCACGGCCTTCATCATCGCCTTCAGCGCGGTGGGGAAGAGGAAGGTGTGCGTCACGCCGTGGCGCGCCATCAGGTCGAGCGCGCGCTCGGCGCCGAAGCGGCCCTGGAAGGCGACGATCTGGCCGCCGAAGTACAGCGTGGGCAACAAGGCATCCATCAGCCCGCCGGTCCAGGCCCAGTCGGCCGGGGACCAGAACACAGCGTCGGGGGCCACACGGGTGGCGCCTTCCGGCGCCACGTGCGGATACCAGTTCTGGCTGCACACGAACCCGGTGAGGTTGCCGATCAGCGCGCGGTGCGGGATCAGCGCACCCTTGGGCGGGCCGGTGGTGCCGCTGGTGTAGATCAGCACCGCCGCCTCGTCGGCCTTCGTCTTCACGGCGGTGAACTCGGCGCGTTCGGCTGCGAGCGCGGCGCTCCAGTCGATGTCGCCCTGCCCGGCCGCGTCGCCCGCGGCGATCACGTGGCGCAGCGCCGCGCACTGCGGCCGCGCGGTGCGCAAGTTGGCGATCGCGCTCTCGTCGACGATCGCCGCCACCGCCTCGCTGTGCTGCAGCCGGTACTCCAGCGCATCGGGGCCGAACAGCATCGACAGCGGCATCGCCACCGCGCCGAGCTGCGCCACGGCGATGTTCGCCACCGCGGTCTCGAAGCGCTGCGGCATCACGATGGCCACGCGGTCGCCGCGCTGCACGCCCAGGCGCTTCAGGGCATTCGCCAGCCGGTTCGCGTTGGCCTGCAGGTCGCCGTAGGTGAAGCGTGCGGCGCGGCCGTCCTCGTGCTCGTAGCGGATCGCCACCGCCGCGGGCCGCTCGCGCGCCCAGCGCGCGGCACAGACCTCGGCGATGTTGAAGTGCTCGGGCACCTGCCAGCGGAAGCCAGCGTGCAAGGTGGCGTGGTGGTCCTGGGGATCCATGGGCTCCATCCGGCGAGTGTGCGGGCGCGGCGGCGGCGGCCGCATCGGGTCAAGCACCGAAGCGCTTCAGCGCCTCGTCGGTGATGCGGCAGATGCGCCAGTCGGGCAGCACGGTCGCACCCATCTTCTCGTAGAAGCGGATCGCGTTGTCGTTCCAGTCGAGCACGCTCCACTCGAAACGACCGTAGCCGCGCTCCACCGCAATCGCGCCCAGGCGCGACAGCAGCGCCTGGCCGATGCCGCTGCCGCGCAACGCCGGCTGCACGTACAGGTCCTCGAGGTACAGGCCGGGTTTCGACAGGAAGGTGGAGAAGTTGGTGAAGAAGAGCGCGAAGGCCACCACCGCGCCGCCGGCCTCGGCCACCAGCGCCTCGACCACCGGCTGGTCGCCGAACAGGTGCGGACGCAGCGTCTCGGGCGTCACCTGCACGAGGTGGCTCAGTTTCTCGAACTCGGCCAGCTCGCGGATCAGGCCGACGATGGCGGACACGTCGCGCGGTTCGGCGGCGCGCAGCAGGAAATCGGTTGCGGAAGTCATGGGATCGATTGTCGCGGCTTGGACAGCCGGCGCCGCCGACTGCGCCTACAGTGCGGCGCATGACCGCCCCCGTCTACACCCCGCGCCGCGCCGCGCGCAGCCTGTTCGTCACCCTGCGCGGCCTGCGCTACCACCTGCTCGTCTGGGGCGAGCCCTCGCTGGCCAGGCCCGATCGCCCGCCGCTGGTGCTGCTGCACGGCTGGATGGACGTGGCGGCCTCGTTCCAGTTCATGGTCGACGCGCTGGCCGAGGATCGCTACGTCGTCGCCGCCGACTGGCGCGGCTTCGGCCTGTCGGAATCCTCCGGCAGCGACAGCTACTGGTTCCCCGACTACCTCGGCGACCTCGACGCCCTGCTGAATCATGCCGAGCTCGACCTGGCCGGCGCGCCGGTCGACCTGCTCGGCCACAGCATGGGCGGCAACGTGGTGATGCTGTACGCCGGCGTGCGCCCGGATCGCATCCGCCGGCTGATCAGCCTGGAAGGCTTCGGCATGCCGGCCACCGTGCCCGAGCAGGCGCCCAAGCGCTACCGCCAGTGGCTGGACGAACTGCGCGAGCCGGCGCAGCTGCGCTCCTACGACAGCCTGGCCGACGTGGCCGCGCGGCTGCGCAAGACCAACCCGCTGCTGCCCGAGGGCAAGGCCGCCTGGCTGGCGCCGCACTGGGCGAAGCAGGCCGACGACGGCACCTGGCAGATCCTCGGCGACCCGGCGCATAAGCGCGTCAACCCGCTGCTGTACCGCGTCGAGGAGGTGCTGGCCTGCTGGCGGCAGATCGCCGCACCCATGCTGTGGGTGGAAGGCGACCGCACCGACGTCGAGAAGTGGTGGGGCCACCGCTATCCGCGCAGCGAGTTCGAGGCGCGGCTGGCCGCGGTGCCCCAGGTCGAGCGCCACCTGCTCTCGCCGGCCGGCCACATGCTGCACCACGACCAGCCCGAGGCGCTGGCGCAGCGGCTGGAGGACTTCCTGCGCTGAGCGCCGCGTGAGAAGATGGTCGCGCAGTAGGCAGTAGGGAGGCACCGATGAGTGCAGTCAAGACGATCCGGCGCCTGGGGTTCCGCAAGTGGTACGAGCGCGAGTTGCTGCAGAGCCACGCCAATCTGGTGCTCCTGCTGCTGGCCTGCCTGGGCCTACTGGGCGCCGCCGAGGCCTACACGGTGAGAGCCCCGTTCCTCGATCAGTTGCAGGTCGTGGCCGCGGCGCTGGCCAGCGGTGCCATCGGGCTGCTCTCGCTGCGGCGCTACCTTTACCTGCTGAACCATGCCGAATACGTCGCCAACCAGGCGGACTGCGCGTCCTGCGGCAGCTACGCGCGCTTCGAGCTGGTCGGCGATCACGCACCCGGCGCAGCCAGCCTGCAGGTGCGCTGCCGCCACTGCGGCCACGCCTGGCGCATCGACCTGTGATCGAGTTCACTCGCGGCCGTCACCGCTCGCCTCGCAGGGGAGGGTCGTGCCGGCCGGAAGTGTGATCTCCGTCCGCTAACTCGTGTCAGCCAACGGTCAGTTTTGGGTACCATCCGCCTGCCTGACCGACCCTCTATGGCCACCATCTACGCAAAGACCCCCGACGGTCTCCACGAGATCGAGACGCGAGCCCGCAAGCTCTCGCCGCGGCTGCGTTCCGCCCTGATCCTCGTCGACGGCAAGCGCAGCGAGAGCGATCTCGCCAAGCTGGTGCAGCAGGCCGACGAGACCCTGCAGGCCCTGCTCGAGCAGGGGCTGATCGAGGTGGTGGCCGCCGCCTCGCCGAAGTCTTCCCGCGAGGCCGGCCCGGTCTCGGTGCCCGGTCCGGCGTCGGTGCCGGGGCCCGCATCGGTGCCCGGCGGCGCCGCCGTGCTCGACATCGCCACCACGCGCCGCGAAGCCGTTCGAGCGATCAACGACCTGCTCGGCCCCGAGGCCGAGATGCTGGCGCTGAAGATCGAGCGCGCCAACGACGAGCTGGCGCTGCGCGCCGCTCTCGAGCGCGCCGTGGCCTACATCGCCAACGCCCGCGGCGGCGGCGCGGCAGCGCAGTTCACCGCCAAGTTCCTCATCGGGCTCTAGAGCTCAGCGAGGAAGCCAGCGCCGTTGTGCCGCGAGGCGCGACAGCGCGCGCCAATCCTCCCCTTGCCGCTGGGCCACCACCTGCGGCCACAGACGCAGCAGCAGTTCGGCCGTGGCCAGCGTGTCGGCGGCAGCCTGGTGGCGCACCGCGCAGCGGATGCCCAGCGCCTCCATCCATTCGTCCAGCGAGCGGCCCGGCGCGTCAGAGCGTACCACCTGGGCCACGTCGGCCAGGTCGATCCAGGCGTTGGGCAGGCTGCGGCCGAGCGCCGCGCGCATGGCCCGCTGGATGAGCGCCTCGTCGAAGGCGACGTGGAAACCGAACAGCGGTGCCGCGCCGGCCCAGCGCTCGAAGGCCTGCAGCGCCTGGACAGGCTCCACGCCCTGGCGCTGCGCGCCGACGCCGATGCCGTGGACCAGGATGTTGGCCTTGTCGACGGCCACCTCCGGCTGGCGCAGCACCACCTCGAAGCTGTCGGCCAGCACCACGCGCGGCGCCCCTTCGGCCTCGCGGCGCAGGGCGACGGCGGCGATGGCCAGCAGGCGGTCGCGCTTCGGGTCCAGCCCGCTGGACTCGACGTCGAGCACCACCCAGCGGCCGTCGTCGGCGGCCGGCGCGGCGCGGCGCGTGAACCAGCCGATCACCGCGCGTAGTCCAGTTCGAGCCGCTGCTGCAGCGTGCGCGCGGCGCGCAGGCTTTCCTTGAGCATGCGGCGGTCGATGTCGTTGAGCGCGCCGACGTCGACGAGGTTGGCGTTGCCCGCGGAAGACGGCAGCGACGGCGGCCGGCCCGGGTCGAGCTGCACCTGCAGGCGCAGCAGCTGCAGGAACTCGAAGGCCGCCACCCAGGCCTCGCCCTCGCGCGCGCCGACGCCCAGGGCCTGCGCGGCCGCCTCCAGGCGCGCGCGCGTGCCGGTGGCCGGCAGGCCGTGGGCCAGCGCGTACAGGCGCGCCACGTCGACGAAGATCGCCGTGCCCTGCAGCTTCAGGTCGATGCTGGCGCGGCCGTCGACGCTGCGCGTGTCGATGCCGCCGCGCCAGTTCAGCGGCGCGCGGTGCTCCAGCGCGTTCATCGCCAGCTGCTTCATGAAGCGCGGCAGCTGCGGCGCCCGCTCGGCGAGCAGCGCGCGCAGCGGCCCGGCCAGCGCCGCGTTGCCGGCCAGCGGCCGCAGGTCGAAGTAGATGCTGGCGTTGAGCAGGTCTTCGGGCGCGCCATGCTCCATCCAGCGTTCGAAGCGCTGGGCCCATTCGGCCGGGGTCAGGCAGCAGTCGGGGTTGGAGGCCATCACGTTGCCCTTGCACAGCGGGTAGCCGCAGGCGTCGAGCGCTTCGTTCACCTCCCGCGCCAGCTCCAGCCACTGCACGCGGTCGCGGGCCGGGTCGTCGCTGTCGAACACCAGGCCGTTGTCCTGGTCGGTGGCGATGGTCTGCTCGCCGCGCCCCTCCGAGCCGAAGGCCAGCCAGCAGGCGCGGCCGAGGTCCAGCCCGCGCCGCTGCGCCACCAGCGTCACCAGCCGCTCGGTGAGCACGTCGTTGAGGTGGCTGATCAGCTCGGTGAGCTGCCGGGCGCGCACGCCCTGACCCAGCAGGTTGCGCGCGAAGCCGCGGATGTCGGCCGCGCCCTGACGCAGCGTGGCCAGGTCGGGCGCGGCGCGCAGCGTGGTGCTGACCTGCTTGAGCGACAGCCGCTGCAGCGCGAACAGGTCGCGCTCGGAGACGATGCTCACCGCCCGGCCGCCCTCGGTGATCGGCACGTGGCGGATGCCGTGGCGCGACATCAGCAGCGCCGCATCCTGCGCGGTGTGCTCGACGCTGAGCGTGCGCAGCGGCGCCGTCATCACCGCCTCGATCGGCGTGGACAGCGGCAGCTGCGGCAACGTCACGCGGCCGAGGATGTCGTGGCGCGTCAGGATGCCCAGCGGCGCACCGGCCGCATCGGCCACCAGCACCGAGCCGATGCGGCGCTCGTGCATGGTCGCCAGCGCGTCGGCCAGCGGCGTGGAAGGCGACACGCACACCGGCGCCTTGCGCGGCAGCGAGCCCAGCGGCGCCTCCAGCGACTGCTCGGCCAGCGTCTGCGAGGCGAACGCCGCCTGCAGGCTGCGCCGCGACAGCTCCAGGTATTGCCCGACCCGGCGGTTGAGGAAGTCGGCGAAGGGCGTGCTGTTGGCCGCCAGCTCGCGCACCAGCGCGGCCGGCACACGCAGGCAGAAGGTGTCCTCGGTGGCCTGGTAGGTGGCGGTGACGGCGCGCTCGCCCATCACCGCGCCGACCGGGAACAGGTCACCCGCCTCGTACTGGAAGCCGCCGGCCGCGTCGGCCAGGCCGCGCCGCCCGGTCACGCTGCCCTGGCGCACGTAGAGAAGCTGGGTGGCCACGCCCGACTCGGGCGACAGCACGGTCTCGTCGGGCGCGTAGTAGGCCTGCTCGGCCGCGGCCACGAAGCGGTCGACCTCGTCGGGCTTCATCTGCGCGAACGGCGCGTGGGCCATCAGCTCGCTGCGCAGGTTGGCCAGCAGGCTGGCCGAGGGCGTGGTGGCAGTGTTCATCGTGTGCGCGATGGTAAGCAGCGCACGCAGGGCCCAACCGGGGCTGGATCAACAATGAAAAAGGCCCCGCTCTTTCGAGCGGGGCCTTGCAGCGAAGCCGGAGCTTCAGACCGTCATCAAGCCTTGGCCAGCTTCAGGTCGGGGTAGCGCACGTGCTCCACCAGCTCCTGCGTCTGGCGGCTCGGGGCCGGGGTCAGCAGGCTGACGATGATGATCACCGCGAAGCCCACCGGCACGCCGAACAGGCCCGCCGAGATCGGCTGGATGCCCCACCACAGTTCCACCGGCGAGGTCACGCCGAACACGCCGCGCAGCCAGGGCTGCGTGGTGACCATGTAGTAGAACGTGACGCCCAGGCCGGCGATCATGCCCAGCGACGCACCCCACTTGTTGGCGCGCTTCCAGAAGATGCCGAGCGTGAGGGCCGGGAAGAACGCCGCCGCCGCGAAGGAGAACGCCGCCGAGACCAGGAACAGGATGTCCGCCGGCTTCTGCGCCGCCACCGAGGCCGCCGCCAGAGCGACGACCAGCAGCAGGATCTTCGAGATCATCACGCGGCGCGCGGTCGGCGCGTTCGGGTCGATCATCTTGTAGTACAGGTCGTGCGACAGCGCGTTGGCGATGGTCAGCAGCAGGCCGTCCGCGGTGGACAGCGCCGCAGCCAGGCCGCCGGCCGCCACCATGCCCGACACCACGTACGGCAGTCCGCCGATTTCCGGGGTGGCCAGCACGATGATGTCGCCGCCGATCTTCATTTCGCTGAGCTGGAAGATGCCGTCCTTGTTGACGTCGATCACCGACAGCAGACCCGGGTCGACCCGGCTCCACTGCGCGATCCAGGCCGGCAGCTTGTCGAACGGCGTGCCCACCAGCACGTTGAAGACCTCGTACTTGACCAGCACAGCCAGGGCCGGCGCGGTGAAGTACAGCAGGAAGATGAAGAACAGCGACCAGGTCACCGACTCCCGCGCTTCCTTCACCGACGGCGTGGTGTAGTAGCGCATCAGGATGTGCGGCAGCGCGGCCGTGCCCACCATCAGGCAGAACACCAGGGCGAGGAAGTTGCGGCGCGATTCCTCGAAGGTCTTCTTGGCCTTCTCGTCGCCATTCGGGTCGCCCGCGTAGATCTGCGCGTGGTTCGGCATGCCTCCCAGCGGCTTGGCGCGTGCCTCGTTGGCCGCCTTCGCGGCCGTCCAGGCCTTCTTCGCCTCGGCCTCGTTGGCGGGCACCGCAGCCAGCGCCTTCTCGGCGGCCTGGACATCGGCGACCGGCGCGTTGGCGGCTTTCAGGTCGGCCACCTTCTGGGTGGCGGCTGCCTTCTCGGCAGCCAGCGCGGTCGGAATGTCCTTCAGCTTGGCGGCGTACTCGTCGGCTCGAGCCTTGAAGATGGCCACGACCTCGAGCTCCTTCGGGTCGTGGCGCAGTTCGTCACCGCGCTTGGACACCTTCTCGAGCTGGTAGCCGTAGATCGCCTGCGGGATCGGCACACCGGTCTGCTTCACCGACAGCCACACCACCGGGATCATGTAGGCAATGATCAGGATGATGTACTGGGCCACCTGGGTCCACGTCACGGCGCGCATGCCGCCGAGGAACGAACACACCAGGATGCCGCCGAGGCCGACGAAGATGCCGATCTCGAAGGCCAGGCCCGACAGGCGCGTGGTGATCAGGCCCACGCCGTAGATCTGCGCCACCACGTACGTGAAGGAGCACAGGATCGCGGCGCAGATGCCGAGGAAGCGCGGCAGGTTGCCTTCATAGCGCGCCCCGAGGAAGTCGGGGATGGTGAACTGGCCGAACTTGCGCAGGTAGGGCGCGAGGAACAGCGCCACCAGGCAGTAGCCGCCGGTCCAGCCCATGATGAAGGCCAGGCCGCCGTAGCCGGTGAGGTACAGCGTGCCGGCCATGCCGATGAACGACGCGGCCGACATCCAGTCGGCGCCGGTGGCCATGCCGTTGTAGACGGCGGGCACGCGGCGCCCGGCGACGTAGTACTCCGCTGCGTCCGACGTGCGGCTCATGATGCCGATGCCGGCATACAGGGCCACCGTGGCGAGCAGGAAGATGAAGCCGATCCACTGGCGGGACAGGCCCATCTGCTCCAGCACCGCCAGCACGACCACGAAGGCGATGAAGCCGCCGGTGTACCAGCCGTAGACCTTGTTGAGCTGCTGCTTGAAGGCCTTGTTGGCCGCGGCGGAGCTGCTGGCGCCGCCCGAATCGAAACTCAAGCCTGCCATGTCATTCCTCCTCGGCAACGCCGTGTTCCTGGTCCAGCTTGTTCATATAACGAGCGTAGAACCAGATGATCAGCACGTACACGATCAGCGCACCCTGGGCTCCCACCCAGAAGCTGAACGGCCAGCCGAAGAAGTTGAACTGCAGGTCGCGGGCAAAGTACCCGACCCCGTACGTGACGACGAACCAGATCGCCAGCAGGATGCCTGTGATCCTCAGGTTCTTGCGCCAGTACTCGTGATGCCTCTCACTCAATTGCTGCATCTCAAGTGCCTCCTTGGTTGCCTTCCTCCGGGATCGGCCCGGCCCCTACTCACACCGCGTTGTTGCCTGCGGTTCTGTGCTCGCCTCAAGCCGCGAGACCGGTCTCGCGCTCGAGCTGCGCCGCCACCTTGGGCTCGAAGCCCTTGAGGTGGCGGATGATCTTGCGTGCCTCGTCGGGCTGCTGGCGATCCATGTGCACGCGCGCCAGCTGGTACCAGCCGTACGGGCTCATCGGCTGGAGTTCGGTGTTGCGCTTGAGCGCGGCCACTGCGTCGTCGTAGCGGCCCTGCTGGATCAGCGTCAGGCCCAGCCCGTACCAGGCCCGGTCGAGCTTCTCGTCGATCTGCAGCGCGCGGCGGAAGGCCGCCTCGGCCTCGGGCAGGCGCGAGGCCGACTCCAGCGTGAAGGCGAGGTTGAACCAGTGGGCCGCGCTGCGGTCGGGATGGGCTGCCACCAGCTGCTGGTAGTCGGCGATGGCCTCGTCGCGGGCGCCGCGCTGGGCGCGCAGGTGGGCGCGGCTGGCCAGGGCATAGGGGTCCTGCGGCCAGGTGTGCACCATCTCGTCGAAGGTCGCCTCGGCCGCCGTCGCGCGGCCGAACACCAGCAGCACGATGGCGCGCAGCTTCAGGCGCCAGTAGTCGAAGCCCGAACCCGAACCGTTCACCGACATTGTTCCACCCCGATCTGCAGGCACAGGTTGATCTTGGTGATCGTGACCACCACCCACACCATCGCCAGCGCCACGAAGGCGGCCAGCGGGATGTGGCGGTCGATCACCACCTTCGGCGTGACCAGGCGCATGCCCTTGACGAAGGGCTTCGTCATGACCTGCAGCAGCTGATAGAAGATGTTCGTGTCGCGCTTCTGGCCGGCGAGCAGCCCGAGCAGGAATTGCCCGGCCAGCGCCATCAGCGCGATCTCCGCCACCAGCTTCACCGCAGACACGAACAGCAGCATCCGACACCCTTGTCAGGAAGGTGCAAGACTGTCTTACAGGAGCGCTTACAGATTTCTGACAGCAGGGGCACGCTTGCGAGAAACCCCTGCCCGGGCTTACCCGTTATTCGCAGAAATCATGGGGTCATTCCGAGCGCACGCCTCACCATATGGGCAGTGGAATCACCGTTGATGCGCTGCACGTCGGCGACGAAACGCGAGGCCACCTCGCGAAGGCCCTCCAGACCGACGGCCTTCTCGATCTCCAGTGTGTACTTGAATCCCCGCACCAGCCCGAGCTGCTCCTTGCACAGGGCGTTCAGGCAGTCGTACAGCTCCTGGTACCCGAGGCTCGAGGTCGCGGCGGCCCCGATGGCGGGCGGCACCGCCTCGACGGCCGTCGGCCCCGGGCGGCGTCGCGCCGTCTCCGCCAGCAAGCCGGCTTCGAGCAGCGAGTGAACGTCTGCCGCGCTCGAACCCTTGACCATGGCGAGCAGCTGCTCGGCGTCGCGCGTCCCGTCGGCCAGCACCAGCAGGGTTCGTGCGGGCCGGGACAGGGCCAGGCCGCGTGCACGAATCTCCTGATGTCCGGCATCGGTCTTGCTCAGCAGTGCGGTCATGGCGATGGGCCTGGGCGGGTGATCGGGCGATTTCGACTCTACGCGCCGGCAGCGTACTGGGGATTGCCCGCACTCAAAGGGTGGACCGGCAGGGTGCGCGCACTTTGGCCGGCCGCCAGGCGCCATGCGAAAATGCGCCCCTTTTCGAGACGGACCCCCGCCATGGACATCGAACGCATCAACCAGATCGGCAACACCCTGGCCGACCTGAGCTCGCGCACCGAAGCGCTGCGGAGGTATCTTTGACTACGAC
>VFQN01004567.1_pt1 | contig 18168 bp, 23 predicted proteins | sample 3512371 | NCBI WGS metagenome assembly VFQN01 (sample SAMN10412370, study PRJNA504923) | tailings metagenome | isolation source: Replicate 2 from Balatoc abandoned mine | place: Philippines: Itogon, Benguet | collected 2017-08-28 | reverse complement strand
CCTGGGGGGCGGGGGGGGGTGCAGGGGCAGGACCAGGGGCAGATGCCTGGAGGGCAAGAGCAGCAGCAGGGGGACAGCGGGGTGCAAGGCAGCGGAGGGCAAGGTGGGCCGTTGGGAGCAGCAGCGGATAACCGGGCAGCAGGGGGCAACGGCGGGGCTGGGGGGTACCTTGGAGAGGGGGCGTACGGCATTACTGTGCAGATGGAGGGGGGAGCGAGTGGGGAGAGCGGGGGGCTGAGCGAGCCCCTACTTGGGGGCGGCGGCGGCGGGGGCGGGGGCGGCGGGGGCGGGCAGGCGCGGCACCGCAAGGAGCCCCCGCTGGGCCCTGGGCAGAAGCGGCTGCTGTGGCTGCTGCTGTCGTGCTGCGGGGCGTGCTACGGGTACGCGGCAGGTGAGACGGGGAAGGGTAGGGGCTGCTCGTAGGTGTTTGCAGGTTTTAGCGGGCTGGTTTGGTGGTGCCTGTGTCTGTTACGGGGCGCTCGGAAGGTGCAGGGTTGTGCAGCCGCTGCCCAATGTGAGGAAACGGTTGGGTTGGAGACAGGAGACTGGTACGCTGCTAAAGGTTGTTATAACCTGCACCTGCATCGCCGTTGCGCGCGCGTCACGACTTCGCCTTCGGTCCAGCCGTCCCGCACATGCCGCGAGCACCAGCACCCTCCCGCATCATCCCATCACGAATCCCCTGGAGACCCCTTTCTTGCCGTACACGTTCCTACCATATCGTACTGTGCCGTACACCGTACTTTGTACCGCAGGCTACCTGTTCCCGTACTACAGCGAGGTGGCCGCCGTCATCGCCAGCGTGGGGGACCTCATGGTGCTGCTGGGCTTCCCCTGCCTGTGCGCGCTGAAGCTACTGCCGCTGGGCCGTACGGAGAGGCGGGCGTGCTGGGCGCTGGTGGCGGCGGCGGCGGCCGTGTCGGCGGCGGGCGTGGTGGGCAGCGTGCAGCGGCTCATCGCGCGGGCCACCGAGGGCGCGTAGCAGCGGGTGGGGGATGTAGGGCTGTGGGGCAGCGCGGAGGGTCGCGTGGGTTGGTGGGAGCAGCGTGGAGTTGCGGAAGGGATGAGTTGGGTTGGCGGTGAGGTGGTTGGATGGATGGACTGGGACGGAGCTGGATAGCGCTTAGGGCAATCCTGGCTGACCCTGTTGTTGGCGTACCGTAATCGCAGCCGGGGTAAGCTGTGGGTTGGCTGAATTGAGGAAGGTCGGGTGGCGTACACCAACCGGTTGTGGAAGTGAGGCGCAGTTGTGTGGCCCAGAGACGCTGGGAGGGGTGGTGTTGCGGTGCGCTGTGCTTCGTTGCGCTCGCTGCGAGTGGCGACTGGTTGACATGGCCGGTCCTTCGAGTGCGCAGTTGCAGTTGCAGTTGGAGGTGTACAGTCTCACGTGACGGTATGCTGCTGTTGCACCTGGCCCTGCTCGGGATGGTGGGGAATTCCCGACTGGAAGGGGTCCCCTGTAAACAGTTTTGTTTGTACTGCTCCAATGGAAGTGTCGATTTGGGCCCAGCCTATGATGGGTCTGCTTGCAGTGTGCGTTGCAGTTCATTCATCCAGGCGCACGTGGGCTCGCTGGTCGATAGGCTGGCGCATTGGGAAAGCTCTGATGTAACACCTGGCGGAACGCTACGAAGGCGCAGTGATGAACAGAGCCGCCGGGCCCAAGGCGGCACGGGACGCGTGTTGGGCCTTCCGGCAGCCACGATGGTGGCTCCTATTCGTACAGCTAGAGGGGTGGGAAACCCCGTGTCCCTGACGGCCGGGGCTAGCACACACTCTGGCAAGTCTACCCAGGTCTACCTCCAGCCTGCTACCTCCAGCAATTTGCACTCGCGTGGCCAACTACCGCTTTGCCAATCATCCAGCTAAATCAATAGTCAATGCAAGTAACTACGAACGTACGAAGTATACGACATAGTCAACGTTGATCATTGGTCACTGACACACAGCTCTGGTGCGGGCGATGCACTCTGGCCACAGCTCACCACGCCGCGTGCATTCCTTTGCAGACGATGGATGAATACAAGTAAGATGGGTTAGTTCGACCCAAAAGCAACTCGCCGGGGGCAAGCACTGGCCACGAGTATACGGTAGAATGCCTCTCCAACCACACAGCTGGTCAGGTGCCACAAGGGCCAAGGCCACCTGCCACAAAAGCACTCAACCCACACGTTTCACCCTGCTCTACCTCACTGTCATCTCCCTCGCACTCATGCTCACTTGAACAGCTGTAAGCCTGATAAGCAATAACAAGCGATTGCACGCTCCCTCGACACGCACCGCGCTATGATAACGCCGCCCCCATCCTAGCGCCCGCCTGGCCCATGCCTTCAGTTCCGCAAGCGACTTCACCTCGCCGCCAACCCAGTAACCCTCAACCCCACTGACCCAATCAACTATCCATCCCTTAACGGCACAGCAAGCTTCACAGCACTTCCAGGCTCCCAGCCCACCGCCCTTCCGCCGCGGGCCTGGGCCCCGCCATGGTCCCCCTCCCAGACCCGTCCCGAACAGTTGCCTTTCCCGCCGCCGCCCCTCCTGCTTCTGCCCCTTCTGACCCTCCCTGCCTGACCGGTGTCAGGGTGGGGCTACTCGTGAATAGTACCGCCGCCTCCACACCCGTCCTCAGCGTCTGCGTCTGCGTCTGCTGCTGCTGCTGCTGTGTCTCGACGTCCAGCCCCACCACCTGCTCAAACCACTGCACGCTGTCCTGCTGCAGCTCCCGCAGCTTGCGTGTCTTGATGTACCTCCGCAGCATGATGGCGAACTCGCGGTCCATGTCCACAAACACTGTGTGCGTTAAACCACATGATAGGGGGCAGGGGGCAGCGGGCAGGCGCGGGTGTCAGGTGCAGAGGCACAGGGCAGCAGTAGGCTGGCTGACGATGCCCCAAACGTTGTGCGGCGGACGAGTTGCAAGAGTATGTTGTTGCGATGGTTTCGCAGTAGCATGGTTGCACTATCTATGACTGTGGAGCACGGGAAAGGTTCCTGTCGCAAGACCCATGCCAGGGCTGCCGGCAACCAGCGAGCGACTGGTTGCCGCATGCTCCCTCTTTCTTACCGTCGTCCAGGCCCAGGCCGTCGAAGGGGTTCTCCAGCGCCACCTGCACGTGGTATCTGTACGACAGAAGCGGGAGTACGGCGGTTACCGGTATGCGAATGGGTCTTTAGAAGCGGGTGCGCATTACGCATGCGCCTGATCCCAGGGGCAAGCACACTCCGCTGAGCGTCTCAAATGGCGACACCAAGCCCAACCGCCAGCAGCGCGCTTGTGTAGCCGCTTACAGCACGCTAACACACACGGCCCCAACCCACAACCCACAGTGTCATGGTGACCAGCACGAACAGGATGGCCATCACGTAGCCCGCAGGGCAGCCGCCGGTGGTGTCCTGCGGGTTGCAGATGAGAGTCAGGGCTGGTGCAATTTGCGTATAAACACGCCAGAGCTCCGCTTCAGCAAGCGGCGGGTGCTCATCTTCTGATGTATGGCAAGCAAACGCGGCGAACACGTGGGCATGCTTCTATCTCGATCTGCCTTATAGTGCAGTTGTCTGGTTGCGGTACAAGCGGTCCCCTTTTGTGAAGCTTTGGCACCGGAGCAGTGCTAGGCCGTTGGGCACCCACTGCCGCTCCAGTGGGTGCCCAACTGCCCACCCTGGGCGTCGCCATCCTAAGACACACATGTCTCACCGTCTCCCATCTCGAATCCATGCACTGGAAGGCAAAGTACGGCGATGCCAGGAAGATGGACACCACGATGAGCGTGAAGTTGACGTACCGCAGCATGTACGGCGTCCTGCAGGGGCAGCACGTGTACGGCACCAGTTACGGCAGTATAGGGGCGAATATCACGTGCGGGGTGCGCTGTAGTAGCCATGCGGTGGACTTGCCCTCCGCTACTCATCAGCCCCATGCGCCAGTCTTAGGTGGGGTAACAGTGGGCTGCTGCAGCTATCCCCGCCTGCAGGTGCCCACCACGAAAGGTCCGTACCGTACCCCACCTGTAGTCCCGCAGGTACCGCAGTACCTCGATGCACTCCGCCGTACGTGACACGTACGCGGCCAGGCGGCTGAGGCCCGCCTCACCTGCGAGACCGAGCGCGGAGATGTGCCTTCAGGTTACTGGACGGGACTGGCCAGGGCGGTGCTTGGTTGGTACAGCAGCCCCAGCATAGTTTTGATTGTGGGCCATACAAGGTCAGGGCCGTCGGACGGGTGTTGGTCCTGCCCTCGAAGGCAGGGGATGTCTTCTCCCACACCCGGGCTGATTACCAACCGGCTTTCAGGTTTTGGCCGACAAAGTTCACGGTTTCTGTGTGGTGCGGTACTGCGGCAGCAGCGCACGAGGGCACAGCCACGTGTGGGACTGCACACACGCTGTGTTGTACGACGCACCTCCCTTGGTGCACATCATGCGCTTCATGAGCCCCTCGTTGGCCTGAGACAGGTCGTTGAGGCTATCGTACATCTTGTAGTACGCCTGTATGGCACATGAGCGGCGCGTGCACAGCAGGTCATGTGGCAAGCCCTGCCCCAGCAGCGCTGCAGCAGCGCCTTCCATTCGCACACCAAAGTTGCAGACGCCCAGGTCCTGTGTGCAACAGGGGCTTCGGCAAAGCTGCTGCTGCTGCTGCGGCAAGCGTGCATGTGTGCCATTGTTGCGGCCGCATTGAATGCCCTCGTCACCACCCCAACAAGCACCAACGCAAGCCCACCTCCAAATGCTGATCCATCCTCCCGAAGCAGTGGCTAGTGCGGCAGTGAACGAAAGGCCTGGTGGCGGTCACACACTCTGCCGTGCGTTCACCCCACCATGCACCAGCGCACTTCACCGGTAGGTACTCACCTCCCAGTGCGGGTCCCTGGCCTCCTCCTCTGCGTCCGCGTCCTCCTCCTCAAGCGTCACCTCCCCGTCGCGCCCCTCCTTGCCCGCCCAGAACGCGGCGGACAGCAGGTGCAGCACCCACCTGCGCGTACGCACACGCACATGTATGCCTCCACAGGGTACACTCGGTGAGCTGTGCAAGGTACGAGGTGCGGAGTGTGGGTTACGGGCTGTGGGGTGCAGCAGCAACCTGGCAGCAACAACGCATGCGGCCATGCGGATGGGCTCCACATGCGGCGTGACATGAGGTGCAGCCTGGCGCCTATTGCCCTGGCCCCTACTAACCCCCCGCGGTCTGCTCGGGCCCTCCTCAACGAGATGCCTGCCAGACACCCTGGTGCAGGCCGCCGCAGCTGCTGCCTACCGTACTGCATGCCGTGCTCCTGGCCGGCAAGCAGGGCCCATCCCAGTGAACCGCGCCTGACGCACGCCCACACCAAGCAGCTGTCCGCTGGCCCACGCCCACAACCCACTGTGTGGAGCTGCGAGTCTGCCGCGGCACCCGTTACGACCCATGCCTGGTCGCTTCGTGGAGCTGCCAACTGGTGCCGAGTGCGCCGACCCCACCACGGGTACCCACCATGTGGAGCTGATACCTACTGACCCAAACAGTAGTCCTTCCAATAGTAGTCATTCCAAATTAACCATTCTGTTATACCAAAAAATATCCCAAAAGTTGAAAGGCTTTTCGAAGCACACCCGCCACCCACTTCGTGGAGCTGGTGGACGTTGCCGCTGTGCCGTAGAACAGGCGGTACTCGGACTCGGACTCGAAGGGGGTGGGCGTCACCAGCCACAGCTTGAGCCCAAACAGGAACCGCATCACCAGCTGGGCTACCTGCGAGCATTGCATCGCCGTGGTGTGCGTTGGTTTCAATCCACCGCCAGAACCAGCGGGGCCTCCTCACAGGTCCGGCCTCCCCTCTACCTCCCCTCTACCTCCCCTTCCTGGTAGGCTCCCCTGTGCTCGCTCCGCTCCCATCTCCCGCCTTCCACCCCGCTGGGCATGGCGCCCGGTCCAGAGGGCCACAAGCTTACACTCCAGCATGGCATGTTGACACACACAGGACAAGGGCGTGCCTTCGCTCCTGCTCCTGCACTTGAGCGTAGACAGCGCTTTGCGCAGCGAGATATCGAACAATGCGCCTGTGTCTCCCCGGGAGACCAGGCACCCATCGTCGCTTGCCTCGCACCACGCTCCCGGCACGTTACCGTGTCGTACCTGTACGGCATGCGGTGACACGTCGTTCCCCAGGTCGCGCTTGTCCACTCCGTCGACCACGTCCCAATCGCGGTTACAGTAGTACATGCCGATAAGCTGCAACGGAGGCATGCACACCATGGTACCGTAATTGGACATGCACATACGGCAGGAGTGTCTCACGCTGTCCCAAGAGTATGCCACCGGCCCGAGCGAGGATGGTGTGAAATGCAAGGCAAGGTACGGTATGCAACAGTGCGCTACAGCGCAGAACAGCTCATACGCTCAAGGCGCAAGACCAGCGCTACGGCCCTGCGCACGCCATTTGTCGGCTCCCGCACGAGGCAGCCGACCCTGGGGCTTGCACCTGCCAAGGCCTCCACAAATCCGCGCGCAGGGCAGGACCCAATCCGCCACACTAGGTCAGCCGCCTGCTGTGCCCTACTAACGGGACCTTTTACCGCGCCTTGAGCGTTGACGGCCCCTCAAGCGCCTCCTCCCTGTCGCTGCACCGTGCTCCCCCGTTGATGAGGCACGTATACCTGCCCACACGGCACACGCCCCGACCTGCTGGCCCCTCATACCTGTGCCTTCAACAAGGCCAGCTCCTTGAGCGCCTGCTCCCTCCTGTTGAAGGCCTGCTGGATGGCGAACACCAGCGGGAACACGGTGCCTGCGGCAAGGGCACGGACGTACACGGGGTGGCACTCCAGACACGCTTTGCACAGCAGCCTAGGGCAGCAGCTACCGGCCTGATCGGGCTCAGCGCCAACAGCAGTGGGATTGCACCTTATATGTAGCTGTGCAGTGCTGTGCAGCATGCCTTGCGGAGGTGCTTTTGTGGTGCGGTGGCTCAAACAACATGCCCACACGGTCCCAAGAGCCGCTAGGTGATGGAGGGAAGCGAAAAAGGGCAACGGACTACGGGTACTCCTGGCTTGCTGGGTGGTCTGAGACTGTGAGAGTTCAACTTGCTGCTGCATCTGCTCCGCAGTGCGGAAATGCACATCTGCATGGTGCCAGTGTATAGGCTGGCATGCACGTTGGGAACTGCGTTCACGTGTTGCCAAGTTGCTATGCACTTCCAGCTTCAGCCTCGTGCGGCCGCGGATTCAGCGCAGCCGGCTTGCCCGTTCGCAGCATGGACATGGACGCTGGCTGCTGCTGCACCCGCGCAGCTCCCTGAAAATCTGTAAGCCGTGTATCTTACACCTCTCTACCGCAGGGACCTCATGACCAGGGCTCGGGACCCCAACGGACCTACCCACAGACAGGATGCTGAAGTCCATCCTCCACCTGCGCCGTTTGGGGAGGGTGCGTTTTGAAACGGCAAGCCCACACTTCCACTGATTGCTTTTGGCTAACAGTGATTTATAACTGCGATGGCGCTTAGGGAAGACCCAGGAGTGCACCCTGGTCAACTGGCATCGTCCTTGGACCCGGACGCGTGCATTTTGGCACGTGCCAGCTGGCCAAAGACGCGATACGATCTGTGCGCTCACCGAAAGTCCAGGAGCTGTGACTGGCACAGGTAGACGCATGTGCACGCCAGCGCTGCCATTATCAGCATGCGTAGGTTAACCAGGAATAGGAACGCTCGGACGTATCGAAGGACCACAATGAACAGCGTTCTTCGTAACGGTCGCGTGTCATATCCACTGAGTTGAGAGAGACTAGTCTTTTTCTGAACTCCTTTCTTGCCCGATCCCAAGCCAGAAGACTGCGGCGATCTTGGCGGCGATGGAGCAACGCGGGCTACCCCCATCCTGCTGCGCAGTCCTGCTCCGATCTGGGAACTTCGGCAAGTGATTTCAAGCAAAGTTTATACTTTCCATAATAGTGCTGATGATTGTTCAAGATGGAACACTAGCGGAGCAGCAGCGTGCGATTTGTCATCGCAGCAGGGGGTTTGTCACAGGTTGTCCTCAATCACAGTCCGAGTGGAAGCAGCTATGAAATGAGGTTTTAGACGATCACATCAGCAACTTCCAAGGGGTCGGTACCCCATTGGTTGCGGCTGAACCATGGAACCAGCGGCAGCTGTAATCCAAAATACCGCTCATGGCAGTACGCATGCGACCACCTGCACCCCTTGGCGTATCCAATCAATCCTCACATACTGAGATTTGTCACGAGTACGCCTGATGCAATGCTTTGGCGAGCTGAGTTGTGACGAGCGAGTCGAGCCGAGTCAGCATATTCCGTCAGCTACAGGCCCCCCAGCAGTGCTCCTCGACACGGCGGCCATTCTCGCCTCGTGCCAATCGCACAGCCTGTCAAGGGTGCCTGCCCACGGTGCCTTCCCCGTGCGCCGCGTATGCCTGGTCCAGACCCCAAGCAGCTGTGAAGCAGTGCGACAGCAACAGCCTGTACATACATACTGCTCAGGCCTAGCTCTACCCGTCTCGGAGAGTCCTCCATGCAAGCTTCATGCAGGCTACTAGTCAAAAGACAATGTTTGCAGCCTGACTGCCTTGCAGCTTCCCGACTACGCAACGGCCCCCCTACCTCCCCACTCTGCCAGCGGGAAACCACCGGCCTCTCCTCTACTCGTGTGCCCACATGGTGCCCACAGCACCGTAACACGAACAACCCTTAGCATGGTCAGCATTCTTATGTGGCAAGTGCACATGCACGTGGCGCCTGTTCCTCACCCCTACTCTGTCATACGGGACCCACACGTGTTCACCCACACCGAAACGTACCTCGAGGCCTCACCCAGCCCAAACTAAACCCTGACCTCACAACAGCAGGCACCCTACCCTACATCATATTGCGGCTGCCTCCTTGCCTGCTTCTCCTCCTGCTGCTGCAGCTCCTCCCCCAGCGGCCGGTGGGTCAACCCACACGTGTGTCTCCGCCAGGTCCATCAGCCAGTCCTCCCCTGCCACCCGCGAACCCGCCGGACGCTTGTCCAACGTCCCCACGGCGCCATGTTTAGCGGCGGCCCGAGGGGCATGCCCCCCGGCGCCTGCCGTGGGCCCTCCGCCTCCGGCACCGTGGCCCCCGGCCTGTGCTGTGGTGGATGTGCTGCTCCCCACCAGAAGCAGCAGGGGTGCCGAGCGCACGGGGACCACACGGCCGCCCAGGGCCTGCAGGGAGCGTAATTGGAGGTGTTAGCCGAGAAGGGTGGAGGCAAGCACTGCGCAGAGGCGGTGTGACGCGTTTGCAAACAGCGTTGTTCCTGCCACCAGTATGGTGTCCACACCCATGCGGAGAAGCAACTCCAAGGTTGCCGCAACCCAGCACAGCAGCCCCCATGTCGCTGTACACTGTTACCCCACCCACCACGACGAGGCGCTCCATGTCCAGCTTGCGCGCCTGCGCCTCCTGCAGCCGCGGCCCGCTGGCCACGGGGTTGTGCACCGCCACGTGCCAGCCGGCCAGCGGCCGCGCCACCATGGCCCCGGCAGTCGGCGGGGCGGGGGCCCCAGCAGCGGGTGGCTCCTGCCCGGGCCCGTTGCTCTGCTGCTGCTGCTGCTGCTGTTTCTGGTTGTCATTTGACTCCCCTTCCTGCTGCAGCAAAGCCCGCACCTGGTCCGCCCGGTCCGCGAAGGACACCTGCAGCCAGCCACAAGCCACAGACCAGGCCAGGGAAGCACATTGCGCAGTCAGACAGCTAGCGTGTTACAGCTTACAAGAAAGCCCCCCTTCCAGCAGCAAGACCAGGTATGCCCCTGTGCTGCATGTTGCCGCCGTTGGAACAGCCCTGAGCTACAGTCAGCGCAGCGCGGTACACGCCACGAGCGGTACGACAGGTGCAGGAACATTGGACACGCCGCCCACCTGCGCCCGGTAGGGTGCCTCCGGCAGCCACCTGCCGGCCGCCAGGGAGTCTGTCACCCAGGCAGGCTGCAGCAGGTGCGCCCCTGCCGCGATGCCCAGCAGTACCTTGACGGTGCGGCGGGGGGCGGAGGGGTGCGCGGCGGGGCCGCCCAGCACCAGGTGCGTCACGCGGCCCTCCTCGTGGCCCGCGGGGCACAGCCTGGGGTTGAAAGTTGGGGCAGGGAGTACAAGACACGTGGGGTAGTCAAGTACCGATAGGGCATAGCCCGAGGGCAGGGTACAGGCATAGCGCAGTGCAATGAAGCACGGTAGGTCAATCGTGCACGTATGGCCGGTGGTGGCACCCAGTTCGCATACTGAGCAGCAGAGCCTTGCCGCGGATGGCTTGGCCCTAGATGAACGGTTACACGTGCAATGCTCCTTCCAAGTCTTGCAAATGCTGTACTGGAGCTTACTTGGCGCCTCCCAGCTGCTTGACCGCGGCCTGCATGGCCGCCGCTGTCGCGCTGTCCACACACGTGTGGGCCAGCCACCGGGCTGCAGCCCCGCCGCCGCCGCCGGACCGTGCACCCGCTGCCCTGCCCCCCTCCCGAGCTCGCGCACCCCCTGCGGACACACTGGTGGTCGCAGAGTGGGAAGGCTGGCTTGCGCGAGCATGTGGGGGCTGGTGTGCTGCTGTCTGCGCGTCGCGAGCAACCCCTAGAATGACGCTGCCGGTCGTGATGGGGCCTTGTGGAAAGCTGGCGGCGCCGCTGAGTCCGTGCAGGCCACTTGCAACGGTGGCCTTGCGCTGCTGCTTGGAGGGCACCTCCGCCACCGTGGATAAGATACACTGGCTGCCACTAGCGCTTGGTGCGGACGCTTTCGGGCCTGCAGATGCAGCCCTAGTCGCACTGGCACCTGCTGCTGCAGCTTTCGCAGGCGTGGCGCGGAGGCGGGGCTTCTTGGCAGGGTGCCCAGCTGCCGTCCCAGTGTCCGCCGCACCCGGCCGCTGCCCTTCCGCTAGCACACCTGCGAGCTGCCTTTTCCGCCCCGTCGCCCCGCCTCCTGTTGCTGCTCCCCCTACCGCAGCTGCACGGTTTGAGGTCTGCCTTTCCTGCACAACAGCGCCGGCCGCCTCCGTATGCTGTGGCTGTCGCTGCTGCTCCTGCGTGCGGGACTCAGAATGAGCCAGGGCAGACACGGCTGAGCACGTGCGCGCCGCCGCTTGCGCGTTGCTTTCATCAACCCCAGCACCAGCCGATGCACCTGCGGCGGTTGACCCCTGCTGCCGTGTCCCCGCGCCCACACGCCCACCCGCCGCCGGCACCTGCCCCCGCCGCATGCTGAGCCGGCTGCTAGACGGCTCCGGCTCCGTGCCATCAGCAGCCGGCCTTACCCCTGAGGCTGTGGGTAGGTCAGCGGCTCCTGCGCCATCCCCTTGACAGCTGCCTGCCGGTGCCACACCTCCACCGAGGTCAGTAGCTGCCACGCGTCGCTTGTTCGCAAGCAGCAGACCCGGTGTCTCCGCCTTCCCGCTGGCGGTGCCAGCAGCGGCCGCCTTCCTCCCGGCACTGGGTGGGGCTGCCTTCTTACTAGAGTTCAGCCGCAGGGGCTTCCGCGCGCTGCTGACATCGCCGCGGGCCGTGCCCAAGGAAAACGGCATGGCCTGTGTGGAGCCCGGCACGCCACGTGACCCGCAAGACGCCGCTCCTCCGGCTGCAGTCGCCGCCGCCTGCGCCACCACACCTGCAGGTGTCTTGGACGCAGGGACGGAACCCTGAGGTTTGCTGCTTCGTCGCCGCCGTTGCAAGGCCTGAGCATGGGACACCCCTTGCAGCTGCGGCTCCGCAGTTGGCGCAGCAGTATCTGCCGCATCCACCTCCTCGTCCTCTGGTAGGGGGTCCAGCCGTGCCCTGCCGCCAGCAGCCGCCCGCGCTGTCCCTCCCGCCGTCCCCGTGTCGCCGCCATGAGCCCCCAGTCCGCTGTGGCTGCCAGCCCCACGCGTCCTGAGGCCATACGGGGACCTGCCTCCACAAGACCGCCCGGACCGTTCACTTTGTGCACCACCATGCGGTCCGGCCAAAGTATGTGATGATGAGGGTACCGGCACTGCCAGCTGGGGCCCGGTCGTGGCGGCCGTGGCTCCCATCGTGCTAGGTGGGGCCTGCGGCGGCCATCTGGGCTCAACGGTGGCAGCGCCCCCGTTGGGCAGCTGGAAGGGCAGGATCGCGTGCGTTGACGGGCCGTCGGCATCAGCTCTTGCCCACTTGTTGTGTAGCGCTTCCGGCCCAAAGTCAAGGGCGCGACAACGGGACCTGTGGGCAGTCATGCGCCTGTTTGGTGTTGGTGGAGTGGTCCTTGATTGCATGCCATGCGTGCTAACATAACAACAGGCGTGCCCTACATTGATTTTCAACCTTGCCAACAGGTACGTGTTAGCTCAGTTCCAGCTAACAACGAACACAGCCCTAACCCACCTCGGCACGCTGCCCGGCCGGCGAGTGCTCCGCGGCGCCTCCACCTCCCCATTGCCCTCCTCCGGGCCCTCTGCCCCGCTCGGCACCCCCGCCTGCTCCGCGCCTGCCGCCAGCTCCACCCTGCCGTCGGGCTGCAGCACAAAGGGCTCCCCTGGAGGCACGCCGGCCAGGTCGACCCCCAGCCCGCTGAAGCGATGGCGCTGGAAGCGCGTGTGGTACTTGGGGCTGGTGAGGGGCGTGCCGCGGGGCTGGCACCCGCCTGCGCCGGGAGCTGCCTCCGCCTCCCCACCATCGCCACTGCGACGGCGGGTCGACGCCTCGGGTGTGCCCCGTGCTTCCCGGGCGCCCGCTCGCCTGCCTTGAAGCTCCAGTGCCTCCGCCTCGTCGTTGCGACCAACGTGTACATTTGCGCTGGTTCCAGGCTGCAGGTGAAGGGCAGTGCTGCAGGCTGCTGCTGCAGCGCCAGCTGCAGCACCCGCCGGGGAGGGTGCTGCCCCTGCGTTTGGCTTTTGGCGCTTGCGGCTGCTTTCCGGGGGTGGCTGCTGACGGTCCGCAGCAGCGCAGTCGGCGGTCACGAGGGGCTGTGCATTGGTTGCGATTGCGTGCGAGGATAGGAGGAGGCCGGTGGCGGGCGACGGTGCGGCGGACGCGGCGCGGAGCCGTGCACGGGTGGCCATGGCTGGTGAGGCAGCTGGTAGGAGGGCTGGGGCCTGGAAACGTGAGGGCACAGATCATTGCAATTAGTCAAGTGTATATAACTATAGATACGGAGGAAAGGCCACTAATGCACGCGCGACGCGTGACGCGTGACGTGCATGGGAGGCAAAGATGACCAGGGATGCAGCACATCGCGGACCTACTTCCCTTAACGCGCACTGCAAAAGTTGCCATGCACCCTCCGCTCTTGCGCGCGCACCTGCAGTGCGGCGAGCGGCATCCGGCCACGGTTTCGTAGCAGGCCATCCTCGCCGGCGGTGTCCTCCCCTGCCGCTGCGTCTCCGTGTTCCCTTTCGCCAAAACAGAGTGGCAGCAGCCTCTGCGGCTCCTCTGCCTCTTCCTCCTGTTGCTGCTGCTCCTGCCTCAACCCTTGCCACAGCAAGACGGGTGTGTCGCCCTGCTCGCCTCCCCTGCACGTTGCCTTGGCTGCCGAGGGCAGGATGAGGGGTGACAGCTGAGCTAGCCGCGCGGACCGACGGCGCCCCTCGGTCATAGGGGCAGCAGGCTCCGCTCCCTCACCGGCCTCTGGGCCAGCCTCCTGCACTTGCCTACTAGCTGCCCGCCGACGTGCGCTGGCTGCTCCTGCGAGCTGTGGCGTCCCGCCTGGAGCTGCAAGGCTAGCACTCGCCAGCGGCAGGCGGTCGGCACCCACACTGTACTCCCTGACACCTCCCTGCTGCCCACCCTGGGACAACCCGTTCCGTGGCTGCTGTTCCTGCTGCTTGCCAGCACGGTTCACGGATGCCGGGCCCGCTTGCTCGTGGGCGTTCGTACCAACGTGAAAGCCAAACGAGGGAGCGGGCGACGGCGGCGGCAGCACGGCGGCAGGAGGGGGTGTGGGTGGCAGTCCAGCCCGCCTGCCTTTCCGAGTCGTCTTGGGCGCAGTGGTTGGCCCTGGGCCACCTTCGACCACTGCACCTTCCGCCACGCGAGCCTCAGCAGCAGCCTGCTCCTCATCCTTGCTGCTGCCTGCTTGCGCTGCATCAGCGCCACGCCGGCTGCGTCGGTGGCCGACAGTGTCGGGGCCGCCAGTGCAGGGAGGTGCAGCCACCGCACCTACGACCTCGATTGCCGCCCCAGGTGCCACCTCGACTGCAGCAGCTGCCTGCAGCACTGCCGCGGCGGAAGCCAACACATTGGCAGTCGCTGGAGGCCCGTTCGCCCCAGGCGGCACGAGCTCCGGCGTGGCAGACCCCGACTTGCCGCTGCCCTGGGACTTCAAACGGGGCACGAGGACCACGCTCCCGGGCGTCAGGCCCGCACCCGCGCCTCGCAGGTTGCCAAGCGGGGTGCCCTGGGGTGTCAGCAGGGTCCGGACAACGCCTCCGGCCAGTGGGGTCCCGCCGCAAGACTTGGACCCCCGCCGCTGTGCGCTGCGGCGGCCTGCAGCACCCGTAGTGGGTGGTAGAGGCGCGGGAGCAGCCGTGCCGCCACCAGCTGCTGGCGCCTGCGGCGCTGCAGTGGCAGCGACACCCTGAGGTTGCTCATTGACGGCTTTGGGCTGGGCGGGACCTGGCTGCGGAGGCTGCTTATGTGTGGACTTGACAACTGCTGGGCCAGCCGATTCAAGCTTGCCTGGCAGTTCTGCAGCGGCGGAGCTCCGACGGCGACCCAGCCGCGCGCTGCGTGGGTCCTCCCCCTGGCCAGGGCAGCTCACCCCGAGAGCCTCATGAGCTTTCTGGGGTCCTCCTGCCCTTGCTGTAACAGCGGCTGCGACGGCGGCCGTGCCCCCCAGGCCCTCTACCTCGAGGTCCCGGCCCTGCGCCTCCGCAGACGACGGCCGCGACTGCTGCGCGGGACCGTCCTCAAACAAGGGGTTGGCGGCGAACGTGACCTTGAAGGCGGACCGCGGCTGGCGGTCCGGCTGCACGGAGCGCAGCACCAGCGGCTCCGCACACCCGCGTCCGGCAGCGGGCCCGTACTCTGACCCGCCCACACGGTCCATGCCCTTCAGGCCACCCGCGGCTGCCTCCGCCGCCTCCTGCTGCTCTGCACCGCCTTCTGTTGCCGCCTGTGCTGCTCGCTTCCTGTTGCTGCCGGGCGGTTGCTTCCTCGCGCTGGCCGGCGGCGCCTTGCCCACAGGGGACCGCAGCTGGCTTGCGTCCCCTCCCGTATGCCCGGCCGCACCGCCGCGTGCCCTAAGCTCCCCTGCACCCTCGTCATGCGCGCTGTGCGCCGCCCCAGGTTTGGATGTTGGAAGCGCGCCGTGTGCGCTTGTCGCCGATCCCCCTACAACCCTCGGTGCAGCAGCTGAACCAGCTCCATGTCCAGCATGGCTGCTCCCTGCACCGGCCCCACCAGGTCCCGGGCGTTCCGATGGGATGGAGGCAGTTCCCTGCGCCTGCTCCGCCTGCTGCTGCGGTCCCTTCCCAACGGGAACGAAGGACAGCGACAGCTGCTTGAACCCTCCCTTGCTGACCGGGACCGCCTGTTGCTTGGGCTTGGCAGGCGCACGCCCTCCTGTCTTTGCGGGTGCAGAGCCAGGGGCAGCCTTGGCTTTGGGGCCTGCTGCTGTGGCAGGGGCGACAGGGCGTGCAGCGGGCCGCAGCCACAGCCCGCCCAAGTTGGGCACCTTGCTGGGTGGACCCGCATCTGTGGCATTGTGTAGTAGAGTGGCAGGTTTAGACGCTGTGTACAACACCTGCGTCGAAGGGAAGAAATGCAGGCGGAACGACGCATACATATCAAGGCCGGACCCTGGACGCGCTGCCAGCCCACTGACCCCAAAAACCTATTGGTGCTTTCGCCCTTAGCACCCCCTCACCCACCTTCCTCGTCATCCTTGCTCTCTTGTATGCTCGCAAGGGACCTGTCCGTAGCCCCACGGGCTCCATGCGCCGCTGCCCTCGCGGTGTAGCCGCTACCGCCGATAGCACCGCCCCAGGACGGCCCAGCTTCGTGGCCTGGCCCCTCGTCGGAGTTAAGGTCCCGGATCTGCTGGCTACTGCTGAAGATGGCGTCATCCACGTCAGCAGGCTCCACCAGTTCGCGTGGGCGGGCAGCAAGCGATTTGCGCTTGCGCTTTGCCGCAGCTGCAGGTGGGTTCCAGGCTTTGCGGTCAGCGAGTGCACCCTACTGTCGGGTTTGTGAAAACTAACTAGAGTTGCACAGCAGCATAGCCAGCCTCTTCTTATGGGTCCACGCTCCACGGGCAGGCCACATAGCTGTTGGGCAGGGCAGTGCCTGCTAAAGAAGTGTAAACTACTTGCCTTGATGGCCGGGGCTGCTCATGAGGAAGATGGGTTCGGCTGGGCGCCGGATCAGGTAGCGGGACTCCTGTGTGGCCAAGAACGGGGTGGGGTAGAACCGCTAAGCTGCACTCCAGTGCTCGTCATGGTTTTATCATGGAGCTAAGGCCCTGTTCGTCAGCCAGCAAGGCACGCCTGCAACCATAGCTGTGGGCACCTACCGGTGCCTTGCTGCCCTTGTCTGCTGAAGTCTGCAGCCACTGGAGGGAGACCACGAACACCGGCGGCTCCACCTGCGGTAGCGTGGCAATGCCCAATGGGATTGAAGGTGGAAGCTGGTGCCTAGCTTCCAAGCATTTGGCTCCAGCCTTCGACTTTCCTACCTTGGCGACTTTGTCATAAATGGACCGCAGGTCAGCGTCCTCGGCAGTCCGCTCAGCCAGGGTAGCTTGCAGCTTGCGCTGGAATATGATGTGCGTGACATCCTTGCTGAGTCGCGCTGCCACGCGTGCGCCCAGGCCCTTCAACTTGGCCAATACAGCTTGGTGTAGGTTCGCGTCCCCGTCAATGCGCTGCCACAGGTACACGCAGCATTTTGAGAGGACGCTATCTTCCCCAGAATCCATGTGACTGGACCAGCATCAACGCCTGCCCCTAGAACAACGGGTGAACGCGGGACTCATCGGCCTGCGGCGTTCCTGCTAGCTCCGCACACTCGAGTATGGCAATCTGCTAAGAAGGAGATGTACAATTGGATTGCACCAATTGCGCGCTCAATAGCAGTCCTCTCTATCTGTCAAATGAAATGCTTGAATGCTTGGGGTCAGTTACAATTTTCTTAGCAACATGCAATTGTCTCATTCATACTCATTATATGATGTTGTAAAAAGCAATGTGTTTGTATGTACTTTTCCTGGACGAGTCGACGTGCACGACTCCTTGCCCTCATCGCTCATGTCACTCAGCTGCATCGCTGCATCACCCGCCTGGCACACGCCCCTCACCCAACCCCCGCTGCCCCTCCACCCGACCCCCGTGCCCCTTTCATGGCCAGAGGCCCGGCCCCGCGTTGCCAACCCCGGCAACCCGCACGCTTAGCTGCCTCCCAAGGGCTCATTTCGTCCAGCAACCAAAATGCCGTGGATACGAACAGTGACATAAGTATCACCTACACAAGGCATTCTAGGATGGGCTAGCCAGGACAATGGCGTTCGCCGCTGTGCCCTTGATGCCCTCATCCTTGGTCGCAACGCTCACAGACGCAGACGAGGCGCCGACGAGGCGCACTGAACAGCCTCAGGATGCACCCTCGCAATCAGCGCAACAACCGGGCACACTTTTGGAGCATAGTGTCAGCTACGCGGAACTCGTCCCCGTGGGGCATGAGCCCATCGGCCAGGGCAGCTACGGGTATGTAAGGCTCTACAAGCTGCACGGCACGGAGGTAGCGGTCAAACACCTCCGCGCGCAAGATTGGAGCCATCAGGAGCTGCAGCGCGAGGCGCAGATGCTGAGGAAGCACCTGCACCCCAACGTTGTGGTGCGTGGGTGTGCGTGTGTATTAAGCAGTTGGGTACGGTAATTAAGCCGGGGCGCAATCTGTGCGTCGGGTGGCCGTCCCCGCCAATACGCCACACAACGTGCACGGCTAGCTAGCTCGCGGGTCGTTTGGTCTGGGGTAAGCGCACCTGCGGGTGCGGATGCTACCTATGCTCAGGTGTGTTTGGGAGGGGGGGCACGGTGGTGCATGCAACTGCCCGGCTGCGGATATGCCGCAGCCGCTGGCACTACTGCTCCGACCTGCAGCCAACAGCTCACCGTCCAACAGCTCCTCTTTGCATCTCGACTTCCGGGTGTGCAACACCTGCCCTCACAGCTGTTCATGGGCGTTGTGGCGGAGCCCGGGGGGCAGCTGGCTCTGGTGACCG
>VFQN01004566.1_pt1 | contig 18168 bp, 27 predicted proteins | sample 3512371 | NCBI WGS metagenome assembly VFQN01 (sample SAMN10412370, study PRJNA504923) | tailings metagenome | isolation source: Replicate 2 from Balatoc abandoned mine | place: Philippines: Itogon, Benguet | collected 2017-08-28 | reverse complement strand
TGAGGAGACAGGCATCGTCAAGCTTGCCCACACCAGTAAACTCCTGAACAGGGGAATGGGAATACAACTGGGTCTCGAGCTGCTCTGATCCCCTGTACCTTCTGACAGAGGTAGACAGCTTACGGGCATAGCCATGTGCCTTCTTACAGAGGTAGACAACTGTATGGCACACCCATGGGGACTTCGGAGGACCCACGCTGCCGCTGTCCGTGTTTGGGCTCAGCTTGCCTGGTGTTGCTGCCACCGGTTAGTACGGTATAAGCCATGCAATGCACTCCTTGGTATCAGGCAGACTGAGTGTGTACCGTCATGTAAAGGGCTGACAACCGAACCATACCCAGGCCTGCCGGAGAGGCTGGCTTGGGTAGCCCGAGGCCCGGAGCTACACAGTACTATGTGCACAAGCTCTGTCGACCTCCCTCGCGAAACCCAATTTTACCGGCAGCATGTCACTTTGTTTAAACCATTAAGTCTACATGCGGTGAAGGCGATGGCAACTGGGGGCGCTGGAATGCGACGTGCTCGGACGGCATTCCTCGCCATCCGTGCTCCTCCGAAACCATGCAATGGCAAGTTGGAAGCCCTTCCAGGGTTCTTGCGCTTCCAGCGCTGCGTCAGAAACCTGGACTGCAGATCACTTTGCTTAAGTAGATAGTAGAGAACGGGTTTGTAGCCGAGGCCCGCAGCTTACAGCTCAAGCTGGAAACTAAACTTATTTGGCCAACGGTCCACACCAGGCCCGGGAGCTTGTAACTTGTACAAGAGTGACCTGATAGGAACCAACCATGAACCGGTGTCTGCGGTCTGCCATTCACGCGCAAGCTTTAGGGGCTCCCGCAGCGAATGCTCCGTCGCTCTTTGGCCAACACCTCCGGCCTCCGGTAGAACGGAGGCGTAAGTCCTGATGAACATTTGCGCGGTTGCCTCATACCGGAGAGCGTCAGAATGCACAACACCCTTTATCCACGATCCTCCTTGCAGACCTCGGACCCCAGGCGCCCTGCATGCCTTGCCGGGGTCCTGCGACTCCAATTGCGCCAGAGCATAGCCGACAACGTGTGGCGACAGCAGCGACAGCTGAAACGCAGTCCGTCGCGACGGTAGGTCGCAACACGCACGATGCCAACCCTTGACCGTTGGCTTGCTCAAGACCCTAGCCCTGACCTGTAACACGGCTGTCTACAAAACAGGCATCCACAAGTTCGGCCACGTCTCCTGTCGTGACAATTCAAGTGCCATACCGCGTCGAGTTCGGCGAGACAATCAAGGTACGCTGGAGTTAGGAAGAATACTGACAGTGTCCTGCGACGCGGCGTGACTATAATAACACATGTTGTTGTTACTCGTAATGGATACAGTTGGTGGGCTCCGGTCGGCTTTTCGGGGACTGGAACGCAGACGAGGGGCTGCAGCTGGAGTGGAGCGAGGGAGACGTCTGGAAGGCTTCCGTGCCGTTCGGCGCTGGCCAGCATGAGTTCAAGGTGCGTGCATTCCCGTAGCACCTTCTGCGCATGTGGCCTGTTGGCAACTTGCCCTTCACGTACCCCCCAAACTGGAGGGGTGGTACGTCGAGGCGTGCGGCTGGTACGTGCTCGTTGCCCACTTGCCAATCACCCCTCCATGTGCCCCACGTGCCATAACGCCATAATGTCCACGATCCCTGCATGCCCCCCTCCATGCATATCTTCAGTGTGTGGTGTACAACCTCAACACCCGGGCGGTGACTCGGTGGGAGGATGGGCCCAACCGCTCGCTGAGCATCCCCGAGCAGCCCGGCACGTGGGCTGTCGACTGCCAATGGAGCGCCACGCAAGACATGACGCAGGCGAGTAACCTGCGCCATCGGCTCCCTATCACACGCTTCGATCCAACGTTATTTTTCTGTTTTCCTTGTCGCTCATGCAACGTGCGCAAGCATGACCTGCGTGCATTGTTCCTGCGCAAGCTGACGGCCAGGGCCATGGTAGGCCCAGTGCTAAGGTCACACGCAAGGGCATGTGTCAGGTTATGATGTGAGCCAAGCTCATCGCGCCTTGCGCACATGGGACGATCATGCTGTCGACCCTGTCGTGCGCGCAGGCCTTCACGCCAGCCCCCGCGCCTCCGCCGCCACCGCCGCCGCCGGCCTCTGTGAAGCCGGCGCCCGCCCCTGTGGCGAAGCAGGCGCCAGCCAAGTCCGCAGCACCGTCCTCCTCAGGTGGGTGCAAGGCCTCCGTTCGGGCCTGCGGGTGGGCGCGAAGACAGGTCTAGCCTCCGGGCACACCATGAAGCCCGAGCAGGACAGCGGGGCAGGCAGTGAAATGGGCGCCCGTGTAAGGCTGCTGGGCGGGCTACGAGCGGAGTCCGGGACGGTAGACATGGTGCCTGCCTAGCAGTGCCCGATCGCCTCCTACTCGTAGGCCCGCCCGGGCGGTAGCCGTCAGCAACGCAGCGCCCCCGCCCTGTGCCGGGTACCGCCTTGCAGCCGAGGTCATCACGGCCATGACAGCCGAGCCTGCTGGCGCAGTCAGCATGGTTACCACAGCCGCCGACAAAGCGACAGCGGCCGCCGGCCCAAGCACTATCGCGGCTCCCCTGGAAGCAGCTGATCCCCCTGCGCATGAAAGCGCGGTCACCATACCTGCCAAGCCGACAGCAGCTGCGGAGTCAAACGGCACGGCTCTCCCAACGCCCACCGCTGACAGCGGCAGCCACGCGCCTGCGTTTACGGCTGCCAACGCGGCTGACGCCCCTGCAAAGGAGGCTCCCATCGCACCCATCACAGCCGCGTTTGTCGCCGCGGATGCCACACCCATGGCCGCGCCTGACGCCGACGCTGATGCTACCGACCCGACCGTCAGTGACACGGACGGGCATGCTGACGCGGACCTGAGCGCCAACCAGACCCTGGACAGTGTCACCGCCGCGACCGGCAGCAGCGCCAGCGCTGTGGCCCCACCCCCAAGTGACCTGCACGCTGCTACTGCAGCATCCGTCTCCAGCACCCCGCCAACTGCCGAGCTGCCAGCGACAGACCTGCCAGCCGCCGCCCCAGCACCCGAGCAGCAGTCGGCGGCAACTCCGCTGAAGGAAACGGACGCGGTCAGCCCAGCGACAGACCTGCCAGCCGCTGCTCCAGCAGCCGAGGAGCAGTCGCCGGAGACTCAGCTGAAGGGAGCGGACACGGCCAGCTCCGCTGCGCCGACAGCTGCAGCAGGGGCCCCCACGGACCCCACCGCCACCGCCGGTGATGCTGCTGTGCCTGCTGCTGCCGATGCCGCCCCCCTCATTGAGCGGCTGGTCGTTGCCCCCGTCGTTGCAGAGGAGCAAGCCACCTTCATGGCGCTGGGCGACACGGAGGCGAAAGCGGGCGTGGCGAGCAGCAACGGGACGAGCCGCCAGGTGGGCTTGGGTGGCGGGGCTGGGGCAGGAGGCACGCTCGGCTTGAATGGTGCGTGCTTTTGGTTACAAAAAGAGTGCAGGGCAGGCCCAGGACAGGAGAGGAGAGGACAGCGCCAGAACTACTTGCGGAACGCATGGCAGCCACTCACGGCCTCCTAACACAACCTTTCCCTTTCTTCGTTAAACCCCGACCACAGGTTGACGACGTCTCCAGCAGCCCCGCTGGCGCCTCCGCCGCTTACAACAACGGCACCGGCGCCGTCGCCGCCGACTCAGAGGCCGCCGCTGACTCGAGCTCCAGCAGCGGCTCCGGCTCTGGCTCCGGCGCCGGCATCGCCCTGGCACTGGCCGCCTCCCTCGCGGGCGTCGTCGCCGCCGTGGCCGTGCTGACCCCCGGCGGCCTCGACGTCTCTAGCCTGTCCTCCCTCCGCTCCGCCGCCTCCACCGCCCTCAACAGCACCTCCTCCGCCCTCAACAGCACCGTGGCGCAGTCGCAGGTGGCCGGCGCGCAGGTGTCGGCGCAGGTGGCGACCCAGATGGCTGCGCTGCAGGACTCGCTCTCTGTGGCGCAGGAGCAGCTCGCGGGGCTGCAGCCGGCGGTGCAGTCGCAGGTGGCCAGCCTGCAGGACAGCCTGGCCAGCACGCTGCAGCCCATGGTGGACAGTGGGGTGGCGTACGTGCAGAGCACCGCGGAGGCGCTGGGGGACAGCGTGGCGGACGCTGCGGACCTGGTGCGGGACCTGCAGGGCGAGCGGAGCGGGTGAGGGGTGATCGGGTAAGGGGTGGTATGCAGTTATGGGAAATGGGGCAGGATGGCAAGGGCGGCGGTGGGGGGATGGGGTGGGGTGGTCGGGTGGGTAACTAGGTTTACGCAGGCGTGTGCGAGAGCGCGCATGTGCGGGTATGCCAGGTGTGTAGGAGCTACTTGAAATACAGGTCTTGCAAGCAGGGGCGGTGCGTGGGCTGATAGCGCGGATGTGCCGCCCGTCTGCATGAGACGCGTTCAGTGATGCAGGGGCTGGTGGGCGTGCTGGCCGGGTGCTTTTGCGGCACAGATCCGTGTTTTGTTGCCGGCTGACAGGCGGAGGGAAAGCGGCAGCGGCCGTGTGGCGTACATGAGTGGTGCGGCATGGTGGTTGCCTCAAGCTGCCAGGGATAGTAAATGACGTATTGCGCCACGTGGCGACGAGCACCTTGCACATACAAGCACGATCGCGCTGGACACGTACAGGCAGCCTGACTACAAAGCGCGACAGCGATGAACCCACATGCGCGCTGGTGCACATGAAGCGCGTGGCGTTTTGGCGGGCTTTCGGCAGACAGGTGTTCTGTTCCCCCCGCATATCACGGAGCTCTGGATTAAGTTGCCAACGTTTTCCTATTGGAGGCTCTTACCAGTAGCACTAGTACAGTTGCGATTACTACTTGCTGGTGTATTCGTGAGCATTCGGCGCCGCTAGCATATGGGCCGGGAGATCCTTGATGCCTGCCTTTTACATCATTGGGGCTTGTGGGCATGTGCACAATGCAACACGTGAGAGAAGAGTTCTAGGTTTATATCTGTGCACCCGGCACCTTTGGAGGGTTCGGCCTTAACCAAGTGAGGGGCTCCTAAACCGCACTACGTGGCATGGCCAGCTGCGGTCGGCATCGACGGCATGGCAGCTGGCGGGCGGGGTGTACGTACTGGTGGTCGTTGGAAAGTCGCAAACCTTAGCCATGGACGACATGTCAACGCTACCAACGTGTGTATCATATTGTAAGATGCCACATTGCGACCTTCACGAATAGCAGGTACTTCAATAGGTTTCAGCAGACCAACCACAGAGCATCTAAGGCTTGTCGTTGCCCTTCATTGCGCCCGAGAGGGTACAGCCCTTAGGCCTGCGTGACTGCTGTAACACAAACCATTCAGAGCAAAGCACAGCCTGTAGAAAACACATTATTTAGCCCGAAACACTGCTGCAGTCGGGTAGTCGGCACTTTGTCGACAACACCGGGCACTCCGCGTGACAGTAATTGATCTATACAGATCAAACATGTCAGATACAGAGGATGTTGTTGCTCCTATCGAGGTAAGGGGAAGACACGGTGAAGCATGCGAGCAACATTCTCTTGTGAGGATCACGACGTGACTGATGTCGTGCTGAAGTAAATTGAAGATGATAATGACTGAGCCCACTTCCTGCTTCCAGGCCGGTGAGGCTGAGGATTCCAGGCCCCCCTCGGCAGCTGCACCGGAGGCAGCAGAGCCAGCTGACGATGGTACTGAGATTGGGGGAGCGGAGCTAGAACCAGCTGGTGGAGACGATGATGCAGCGGCTGAGGGTGGCGAGGACGAGAACCCGGCAGTCATCGATGGCTCAGCGGCGGACTTGCTGGTGGGGGAATCGCGTCCGCAGTCGTCACGCCCGGACACTGCGTCGCGTCCAGCATCAGCGCGACCGGAATCCGCACGACCAGCTTCCGCACGGCCAGAGTCAGCTGCCTCTGCGCGCCCCGCCTCTGCTGCTCCCCCTGAGGCAGCAGCTGCCGATGCCCCAGCCCCGCCCTCCCGCTCCGCGTCCGCAGCTTCCCAGCCCGAGGCTGCCCCGGCGCCAGCTTCCCGCCCCGCATCTGCGGCCGCTGAGGCAGCACCAGCACCAGGCTCACGCCCTGCTTCCGCTGCACGCCCGGAGTCCGCTGCACGCCCGGAGTCCGCTGCACGCCCCGAATCCGCTGCACGCCCGGAATCCGCTGTGCGCCCAGAGTCCGCCGCACGCCCAGAGTCTGCTCTGCGCCCAGAGTCTGCCGCACGCCCGGAGTCTGCTGCGCGCCAAGACTCATCAGCGGCCCGGCCGGCGTCTGCTGTTGGGGGTGGCGAGCCAGAGGACCCCGTGAACGGCGCCAGCGAGGCCCAGCCTGCCGAGCCTGCCGCTGCCGCAGGGGAGGACGACGGCCAGGCAGCCGCTGCCGCCCACCCCGACGTGATCACCAACATCGACGACAGCCCCGAGGCGCACGCCGAGCTGGATGCCATGGCGCAGGAGCAGGCGCGGGAGGTGAGCATGGTAACTGATGGTACCGGTACTCTGGTAGGACCGCCACAGGCTTGGGTGCAGTGACCAAAGACGTGTACGGCTGGGGAGACAGCGGCCACCGCATAACTACCGTACTGTGACCTCCGTTGCTGCCCGCAGGTCCTGCGCTCCCGCCAGAACAGCATGGCCGGGGACCGCTCCCGGCCCGCCAGCTCCACCAAGCCCCAGGCGCCCCCCGCGCCTGCACCCGCACCCGCGGCGCCCTCCCCACCGCCACCCGCGCCACCCGCACCAGCTCCCGAGGAGGCGGTGGAGAAGCGGCGGTCCTCCGGCACCAACGCTCTCAACGCCTCCATGCGCTCCACCACCACTCCCAGGTATGAGGGGAGAAAGGACCGAGTCTGTGTGATGCTGTCTTGCGCTGTAGTCCTGCCTGTCAGCAACAGGCACTGAGCTAGCTGCACTGCCTTGCAACTTTTGGCCTCACGTCAGGTGTTGTGTTGCTGCGTGTGAAGTTATTTAGTTTGTCTCGTACCCACTATGCACCCCTGCCCGCAGGCAAAGCGAGCGCATGCAGCAGCAGCAGCCGGTGGAGGAGCTGGCCGAGATGTCAGTGCACCCTCCGTCGCCCAGCAAGATCAAGACGGGGCCGTGGCTTAGCGGGACGTACAAGCTGCCCAAGTCGGTGAGTTGCAGGACCTGCTGCCTGCAGGCGGAGCTGTGGGCCTGTGCTCAAACGTCAGCTCAAAGCCGTTAGGTGCAGGCAAGGGAGGTGCGCTCAAAGCCGTGCTTCCTTCGGCACATGCCACCGGTAGTATGACAAGGCTGCGGCTCCTCAATGTCGCTGCCCTTTCGCCGGCGCCTGAACACGCACCAGGCACCTCTCGGTGCAGCACTGCTGCTGCTTCCTGCAGCTCATGCTCTCTGGTCCTGCTGCTGCCTTAACAGGGCAAGATCATCAGCGGCGAGGAGCTGTGCGGGGCGCTGGAGCGCATGACCAACGCCTACATCGACAAGTACACCAAGCAGGACGGCCCGCACGGCCCGCTGCCCGGCAACGAGACGGTGTTCAACACCAAGAAGCTCAGCCAGGTGGGGCGAACCGCTGGCTGCTGGTTGGCATCTGGGGTGGAACGGGGTCCTGCTTGGAGTCGGGTGCAGGGGCCGCAGCCTGGGCGTGGCACGGAGTGGGTGGCAGGAAAGTGCGTAGCACAGGCTGTTGCCTGCATTAAGGCGTGCAGCGACCCTGCTTGGCTGCAGTATAGACAGGTGTGCGATAGCAACTGCTGCTAAGTGGGCCGTACCTTGCCGTACCGTGCAGGACGAGTACGACGGCATGATCACGCGGCTGTACAAGCCCAAGGACCGCACCACGGCCGACGGCGACAAGATCCAGCTCATGACGCTCAAGTACGGCGAGGACGGCAAGGAGCAGTGGCAGCCGGTCAAGCAGGTGTGCACAGGGCAAGGGGAGGGCTGGATGGGGAGAGGAGGCGAGGGCGTGCACGCGCGCCAGGCGGAAGAGGTTGGAGTATGGTTGTACAGTACGCGTTACACGACACTCGGGCAGCTGCACGCGTGTTTGCAACACGTGTTGCGGGCATGATGAAGGCCTTGGTACCAACATCTTCATACTTTAAGCAAAGCCTTCTACCTAAGTACGCGGTCTAATGACCTCGCTTCCTCTGTGCCGCAGGTGAGCGCCGACGAGCAGCAGGCCTACATGTGCGACCTGTACCAGCGCTGCCTGGACAACAAGAAGAAGACGCAGGCGGAGCTGGCCGCCAAGTACCTCAAGCCGCTGGGGCAGCCGCGCAAGGTGACGTAAGGCGGCGGCGGCGGGGCCGGGGCGGGGCGCTGGTGGACCGGAAGCGCAGGCGTGCTCCACTGAGTGGAACGTGGGATGAGGACGGCGGTGCAGGGATTGGGGTGGCGGCGGAGTGCTGGTGGGCCGGAAGCATGCGGTGAACGGGGTAGGGATGTGGGGCAAGGACGGCGGCAGGAGGTCTTCCCTACGTGTGTGAGTGGGTGCATTGGTCCTTGGGGTTTAGCCGTTGGAAGCACGGCCCTGAAGAGCATACAATGACCTCGTTGTCGGATACCGTATGAATCTGTAGCGGGGAAGGGCTCCTGGGTAACCCGTTGGAGGGTGCGCGCGTGATGCGAATAGCGTGGTGAGCTCACATGCTGGGCAGGTGGTGACGTTGGTGCGGGCGCATGTCATCCATGTGTATGGCATGACGGAGTTCTACAGAACACACGAGGGATGCCGTGAGGCCCTTTCCTATGTGCCGGTGCTGGCCCACATGCAGTGAGTCCACAGGACCTACAGATGGCAGCATGTCGCTGACGTATACACGTGCTGCAGGAGCTGTGCAGCGCAGTCGTGGAGCTGTGCAAGCTCTTGTGCTGCAGAACGTTGCTGGTGGTGCGCAGGGGACAGAAGCGCGGTGCAAGGGCTGTGCATACGCACCGGTAATTATCCTAGGGTGTTGGCAGGCGCGTTATCGCGCAACTGGACAATTTGCGGTAGCCCTTCACGAGGGCTACATGTAAAGGGTCATGTGTTTCATCACCAGTACGTCCCCATGGAGCCACTAGTCCTGCAGCTGGTTGGGCAAGCAGCGGCGAAGCCGCGCAGCCTGAGGTGCTAACACACACATTTGGTTACTTTCTGGTGGCTTGCGTCACCGTTTGTGTGCTCATAAGCTGCTGCATGCCGACAGAGGACCTAATAGAGTGCCCCTAGTCCCACAACCCCCTTTGGGCTTTCAGACAAAGAAGCGCATATTTGTCCTCCGCATCCCCCTAGGGGTGCCAGCACGTGCATGGCCCTCCACTACGTACTGTAGGTACCAGAGAAGCGCACAGGTGGCGAGGTGGGTACTGCTGGTGATGCTGATGTTAATGCAGGAACAAACTTCTCCGTGCGAGCTGCACCGCTGTGAGCGATGACAGGTGGGCATCAGCCCAACCGACTGCAACGACGCGGCAGGACTGGACCAGAGCAAACCAACCCCACGGCTAGCCCAACTGCTATGCGGACGGGAAGGCGGTACCTGAGGCTGCGGACTTACGCGCAGGCTCAAAACTATAGCCTACCCTTGATCCTGCTAAAGCAATGCAGCGCAGTCGCCAACGTTCACCGCCTCGAGGTCATCGGTCGGTCACTGGCCAGGGGCAACCCGTGGGACCGTCACGAGTCATCCTTGGACGGGCTGACACCAAAGCTGTCTTTCGCGTCAGTACATGCAGTCCCTTGGCGTTTGGCTACGACATATTGTAATAACAGTACTATGTGTATAATGTGATCAGCCTTTACTGAAGTGGAGCAGGCCGCAAGCAGACCCGTGGCCGGCCCCTGCCCCGCCCCGCCCTGGGCTTCCTTGCACGAGCGGAGTGTTGCGCGGCAAACAAGACTTACACTCTTGTTGACACTAAGTAGATATGAAACTTGTTATCCCCTTCCAGGCGCTGTTGGCGCGCACGCTGCTCAACGTCAGGCCGCGCCGACATCTCCGACACGCACCCGACATCACCTGAACATCAGACAAGCGGAGCTAGCAGGTGCGGTGGGAAGCGCACGGGGTACCTATTGCACATTGGGACGGCCGGTACGTTTTGGGTCGTCCTATCTCGCCTGCCGAGTTGCCGGCAGCAACCCTCACTCAGCACCGTCGTCCGCACTTGGCTGCCCAGCGCAATACACTTTCTCGTGCAGTTGGAACCACCTCCCCACCACACAAGCAAAGCACCACTCATGGTCTACCTGACAACTAACGCCCCTTCCCACCATAAGGCCCCTCGGCCTTTCGTTTACACCCCACATTGCTCCAGTTTACCAAACCACGACCACTTTCGTGATTGCAGGACTGTGACAGCTACTAGCAGCTGCCTTCGATCAGCCAGCGGCCGCTCCCGGCCAACCGCCGCACGGCCCCAGGCGACGGGGACAGGGGCAACAGGGGCTGCTGCTGGGATGCCCGCTGCGCTCCCGCTACCCCTCACACGGCACGGACCTCAAGTTAAAGGCGGTGCTGTGTGGATGGGGATGGGGGGCGGGCGGTGGGGCTCACTACCGTCCGGGGTCCCGGTATATGCCGGGCCAGCGGTCGGACAATCCTGCATGGGTCAGGTTTGCAGCGTGGGACCAGGAAGCCTGGTCGCCCAGCGCACGAGCTACGCAATGCGTAGCGTCGTCCACGGGGAACCCGTGGAGCGAGCCTTGTTCCTAAGGTCAGGGACCTGGCCAGGCGTGTGTCTAACACCCGCCCAACCTGCTGCTTGGAAGCAGCGGGTGGTCTGCCGGACGCCTTGAAGGCGTTCCGTCACGGCAACACCTAGTGCTGCCGTTTGAGCCAGTGCTCCCAGTATTTTGTGCATCCCCTCGCGTCGCCCCGCCCGCAAACTCGCCAAGGGGTGCCTGAGTGGATCACCTGCCTTCTCTAACGCCATGGCCCGGCGGGGCCGGTGGGGCGCTGTCGCCGCCGTCCCTTAGCACACGCGCTGTGTGAAGGGACGATTGGCTGAGCAGTTCGCCGCCGTCTCCAACCATAGGGCTCCTGGCTGCCCTTAGCGGGCCCCCGCCCGCGCCCTTGCTCCTCCGCCTACCCAGCAAGCCGTGCAGATGTTGCTGGTTGCTCAGCACTATGGGGAGCACACAGCTAGCCGTGGAGCAGCTGCGCCCAGCTGACATGCAACAAGATGGCAGCGAAAAGCATTGGCGGGATGGCGGAGGCTGAGGGCGCGGGCGGGGGCCAGCTTTGCGCACCTGGGGAGAGGTGGAGCAGGCGCACAAACCAGGTGGGCGTGAAAGAGTCAAGCCGTGCGGGAGTCTGCGAGAGCCTTCGGGTCCAAGCCGTTCGACACGTGTGCAGTCGTACGGCCGGGTCCTGTAGCCTGCGGAGTGTCCCTCCCTATCCATTATCTACGTTTACTTCCCATCCAGCCAACGAGCCAAGCAACTTTCGTGCACCCAACTCACAAGCACCTGATTTCTACTACTTTGCCATTCGCCGGTATATGGGCTTCCTGACGCATATGAACTATCTCATGCGGCCTGCTCAGCAGCGGCCATTGGTTTCGCCAAACCGGTGCATGTACCACCGCCCATGCATGCTCGCAGGCAGTTGAGGCCGCAGATTGCAGCGCTGGAGAGCCCGTGTTCGTTCACGCGGCGGTGTCGCACCCTGTGGGTTGGCGCAGTTGTCGACCCATGCCGTGCGAGCGAGCGACACGTTGAGCGGAGCAACCGCAGGCTGGAGGCGGCGGCTCAGGTGCTGCTATTGCTGTACTTGGGGTCTCCAAGCTGCTGCGGGGTGTCTCCGATGGCGGCCCCTGTGGGCGGGGCAGCGCTGTGATTAGGCCCACGCCGTGCGAGCTGGAGACACGTGGAGTGGAGCAACCGCAGGCTGGAGGTGGCTGCTGCTGCTGCAGCTGCAGCTGCTGTTGTCTTGGGAGGTGAAGCTGACGACCGTCGTGGTGGAATGGTAAGGCGAGGGAGCGGCTGGGGCGTTGTGGGCCTTGTTAGTAGGTAGCTAGGCTGCGCAGCAGTAGCAGGACTTAGTCAACCACTTGTGTGCACCGTACCGTGCACAGCGCAGTGTCTGTCAATGCTGTTGCCACTAGCGGGGGGTCTGGGGCCATGCATGTGCAGCGTGCCGCACCGATACATGATGTTGCGTGACACGTTCAGTTGACTGGCGTGCACGCATCGCTTGGCGCTGTGAGGGCGGGGCAGGCAGGGGCTGACAGGTGAGTGCGGGCTGTTGCCCAACGGATAGCTGCTGTACGATAGCGCCCAAGACGCTAACATACTGACGGCCCTTGCTGCAAGCGTACTACCGTATGCCCAGCGGCCGCGGCGGCTGAGGGGGACGAGCGGCGAGGCGCCTTCCCTTGCTCCTGCTGCAGCGGCCAACGCGCCCAGCAACACCGCGTGGTGGAGCATCCTGTTTCGGTAGGTGGTGTACTCGCCCCCGACGCATTAGCCATCACCAACAGCATATACCCACAGTATGGCGCATAGGACCACACCTGCCTACCGGCATGTGGAAGAAACCGGTTGCCAACATCACAGTCCTTTTTAGTGCACGCACGTGGAAATCTCTTTGCTGCCCGACCGGGGTTATGTAGTAACCTTTAGCGCGCGTCCGAGATGTGGTAGCCATTTTTAGGCATGTGTGCTGGCTGCCCCTTGTGACTTCAGGTTGCGCAAATGGCGTTACGTGGCGCTCTGTGCTTGCAGACGGCGGCGGCGTGCACTTCCTTCGGCGGCGGGATGAGAGCAGATGAGAGCGGCGACGCTGAGTGTGTGGCAGTGCGCCTGGGGCAGTCCAAAGCGGACGGATAGGAGAGGGCAGGAAGCCTGCAGCTAACACGTGCTTTTGTCGTTGAATGTCGGAATTGGCACTTGGCTTGCGCTGTGTGGTCGTCAATATGAGGCACTGAGTCGGAGCGTGGGCGTACGTGGAGCAAGCATGGGTGCATACACGTGGGCGGCTGGCAATGTACAGTGGGGCAGTCGTCATAAGCTGGTAGGTGGAACCTCAGGTGGCACAGAGCCACAGACAGTTGAACGTCCGGCGGCACGGCTGCGCGGCAGGCTGGTGCTTCCTGACTGATGTTTCATCACGGCAGTTATGCTGTTGTGGGCTTCATGTGCCACATTGCAGATGGGTCGTGCACAACGGTTAGCTACTTTAATTGTGCAGCTTTCTGTGCGACGCTCGCTACGCTGTAAGACGGTGGGCTTGTCAACTAGCATTGCGCTGTAGCTCACCACTTGACGGTAGTGGGCGTTGTGGCTGGGGGTGCATTGCAGCAAGGCCAGCGGGGCAAGTAGCACGCCAACACTTTGTGCGCTCACAGCAGTTCACTGCTTCTCTTGCGCCGATACGGTAGTGACGGGGTCTTAACTCTTAAGTCGTCGCGTCCACATTCTGCCACACCCCTCGACAACAACCTCCACTGCAGCCGTGAGTGTATTGCAGACCAGCTGCCCGGGCCCTACCAAGATGGCGGAGTGCCCAACCAGCACATGGGGTTACGTGGCCCCCGCACACAGGCTGGGGCGGCCCCATGGGGCATCGACCTTTGACTGCGAGCACTGTACTGGTACAAACCCTGACTCACGGGGTGCATCGCGTGTGGTGCACATGGACTTCGACGCGCCTTTGACGGAACTGCGCCAGGGGAGACCCCGGACAGCACCCAGTGGGTACCGTATCAATGGCTGCGCACTGCCAAGCGCTGCCGGTAAAACGTACCCCGTTGAAGTCATGTTATGAAAGCTTCTGTGCAATCACCACCGTTCACCGCCTCGAAGCCATCGGCCGGTCACTCCCCAGGGGCAACCTGTGGGACCACCCGAGGGACCGGCGAGGGACCACCGACCGCCAACGGTCATCCTTGGACTGGCCGATCCCGAAAGCAGTCATTTAACAGACGTCCTTCGTTTCCGGCTGGCTAAGATGAAACTTATTGCTTTCTGTTACGGTAGATATGATCTGGTCGGTTCGCACCAGGTCGCAGCAGACTGCGCGGCCCCTGCCCCACCCCGCCTCGCTCGAGCCGGGCTTCCTCATCACGTTGCTCCTGCGCGCGCGACATACAACAGACCCAAGTACCGAAGGCGACACTGAATAGGCTTGGTTACCCTTCCCTTCCAGGCGCTTTCGGAGGGCACGCTGCCAGATGACGACTCTGCAACGCCTGGGCTCCTGACCTGGCGCTGTGGCGGTGTCAGCCGCGCAGGGGAACGCCTCTGAAACGCACCCGTCATGGCCTGATCCTCCAACAACTGCAGCTATTACCGAGGTGCGGTGAGGGGCGCGCTGCTAATCTCTTGCACTGAGGGCAGCCCAGTATGCCTTGGGTCGTCATGATGAGCTGCCTAGTTGCGGGCAGCCCCGATGCAGCACCAGAGTCCGCCTCGCCTAACCCAGCAAACCACTACCAGTCAACAGCCGGCTATACAGTCTCCCCGCCCTAGGCAAGCAAGCAGGAGTGCAGGACCTTGCGGAATTTTGAATGGAATGGACGCCCTCCTCCCAAGCACAGCCCCCTCGCTCGGCCTTACCGTACACAAACTCAAACCCCCGCTTCCGCCATTGCGATTGCAGGACTGTGACAGCTACTATCAGCTTCTTCGCCCAGCCAACGGCCGCTCCCGGCCAACCGCCGCACGGCCCCAGGCGACGGGGACAGGGGCAACAAGGGCTGCTGCTGGGATGCCCGCTGCGCTCCCGCTAACCCACACACGCTCGGACCCTAACCAGGCACCGAGGTGTGGACGGGGGCGGGGGCGTGGCGGTGGGGCTTGACCACCACCCGGGGGCCCGGCCATGTGCCGAGTCCCCGGCTGTACCCTGCGATCAACAGGGTGGCGGCAATGGGTCCAGAAACCCTGGCACCCTGCCGCGTGGACTGCGCATCATAGCTGCCCCATGACTCATCATGGTGTTGTCCCTAGCCGTGGTCGGCGGGACGCAGCGGCGGGAGTGATGCCCCGCCACCCCCCATACGTGTACGGCGTATGGGGGGTGCTATCAGGGCGCCTTTGTTGGCGCCCTGCCACGGCATGTGTGCCGTTCAAGCCAGTGCTCCCAGTAAGGTGTGCATTCCCTCGCCCCGCCCGCTACTCGCCAAGGGGTGCCTGAGTGGATCGCCTGCCCCCTCTGACGCCTCGGCCTGGCGGGGCCGGTGGGGCGCTGTCGCCGCCGTCCCTTAGCACAAAGCGCTGTGTGGAGGGACGCGTGAATGGGCAGCCCTCCGCCGTCTCCAAGCGTTAGGCCCTTGGCCGCCCTTAGCGGGCCCCCGGCCGCACCCTTTCCCTCCGCCTACCCAGCAAGCCACACAGTTGCTGTTGTTTGCTCAGCATTTTAGGGAGCAGCCCGCACAAAATGGCAAGGCCATACAGTGTACCGGAACAGCTGCGCCCAGCGACAGAGCGCTGGCGGGATGGCGACGGCCTAGGGTGTGGGCGGGGGCCCGCTTAGGGCTGCCAGGAGAGGTGGAGCAGGTGCACAAACCAGGTGGGTATTGACCAGGCAAGAAGGACCTGACTTCCCCTTGTGCCATTTCTACACGCGCGTGAAACAGGGCCTTAGACGCTAGTCAGCCATGTCAATCCGCCTTTTATGCTCCGCTCCTGAACCATGGGATCTGTGTTTAAGCACCTCGCGCGGAGCGTGACCTTTCCTTGTTGGCACGTGCCGTTTGCATGGTGAACTCGTCCAAGGGGCCTGTGCGGCGGCCAGTACATTTACCACACCCTGTATGTGCAATACCCTTGCTCGCAGGCACTAGAGGCCGCAGCTAGCAGTGTCTGCGCCCGTGGTCCACGGCTCCGGTGGCGGACCGTGCTCTTGGGTGGAAGCGCTGTGATTAGGCCCACGCCGTGCGAGCGAGCGACACGCGGAGCATTGCAACCGCAGGCTGGAGGCGGCGGCTGCAGCTGCTGCTACAGCTGTACCTGGGCTTCAAGCTGCTGCGGAGTGCAGCGGCCATGGCGGGTAGGTATGGCAGGGGAGCGATGGGGCTCACGAAAGGGCGTTGGGACGGTTAGGCGGAGCAGGTCACGGCGGCATGCAGTGCTTTGGTAGCATGTTGCGGACTTGCATGCCAGCGCAGTCCCACGTGTCTTAGTCTGATTCGTGCATGTATACCATCCGGAGACGAGAGGCCATGTACCACGCTTGACAGCTTGCGCTTCATCATTAGCTGGCACGCACACCACGGCTGACCACGCACGTACCGACTGAGCTCGGCGGGGGCGGGGCGGGGGCCGACCGAGAGGTAAGTTTCAGTCATTCCTTACGCCCGCCCGAAGATTCTGGCCAGAAGTGACGCGTGGCGCCCGGAATGCCAAACATGCCTGTTGCGGTAGTTAAGCAATCAGGTTACGTGGCGTGGATACCCTCGTCGCTTGCAAAGGGCGGGGCAGGGCGCCGGCCGCTTTGCCCGCACGCCGGGACCCGCCAAGCAGCACCAACCGGGGGAGGGCGCCCTTCGCTGCGGGTCCGTCCGTACAGGTAGGCCTGACCCCGCGATGGGTCCCACACCGTGTGTCGCAGAGTGCACAACTGCTACGTACCTTGCGCCTGCAGTTGTTCCCGGCATTTTGCTCTCTTGCAGGCGCGGTGCTCATCTCGGCAGCAGAGTAACCTGGTGAAGCATGGCATTCCTGCCCTGCTGACTACCAGGCGTGCGATGGTGGCGCTCGCCACAGTACCCATGACGCCTTACCGGTATTGCGCATCCATAAAATGCCAGTGCCTGACGACTCGTCACCCGTGTGCCCCACCCTATGCGCCATGCCCCGTGTGGTCCGCACCTGTGCGCCTGACGGAGCGCTAGACATCACGGCCTGCTGCATCCTGATGCGCACGGCGGACTGAGGCGGGAGCGCGGGACCTCAAGGCCTGACAGGTGTGCACGCACTAAGGTCACCACACAGAACACACGCACAGGAAGATGGTGCGTACTGATGCACACGCGCATGCCTCTCCGTTGCGGAGCTACGGGTAGCTGTGGCTTACGTCCCTGTGCATACCGTACCCCGGCCACGTATACCGTTAAACTGGTACAGGTCTCTTGGGAGCCACCGTACTACCGGTAACTGGTGGCGCTTGCGACGCACTGACCACAGCGCTTGCCCCATCGTGCACGTGCGTGTAGGGCACCTGCTGCACACGTGTGTGCCTTTCCCAGTAAAGCTACTCTGCCGCCCTGGACCCTCCGCTGACCGTTGCCATTCACCCCTCTTCCCGCTGGGTTGCAGGTGTACAGGCGCGCATGGCCAGCGCAGGAAGGCTGTGCCGTGAAGGCTGTGCCCCGACACACCCCAGACGCTACCAAGACGCTCATCATGCTGCTATACACTTTGGAAAGCATCCTAGGTGCCAAAAGGAGTGGTGTACGGTGTGTGGGCAGTACGACGTCTGCACCACAGCCATGCACGCATGGACATGCTGGGACATGTTACACTGCTACTTACCTACCGGGCGTGCTGTATCCCGTATGTTCCAGCGGTTGATCCTGGAGTTGGGGATCGTGGCAGACCGCGGGGAAGGTTACTGCATGGCGGCGGTAGGCATTGCGCGCGGCGGTGTGGGGTTAGGCTTTACCAGAGGGCTTTACACGAGTGGAGCGCGCGTACCGTTGATTCTGTAGCTGTAACAACGACAACAACGAGCGTTACCGAGATCGGGTCTCTTGGCCAACCGCTGCGCCGTGCCCCGTCCCATTCTGCCCTACTCCACACATGGTCATGGCTGCATCGCTACACATGGTGTCACGGTCATTGCAGCACATGAAGCGCATGCACAGGGCAAGCTGCCTGGCACCTGGCTGCACCTGGCTGTGCCCTTCAGAGGGGGGAGCAGGGGGATACCGTGGGTGTTGGTGCAGCATACCGCACGTGGCGCCCGATGAACCTCAAAACCGCCCTGGACGGTACAAGTGCCCAGTGGCCGGTGCGAGTACACTTCCTCACACCGCAGCGCCATGACCTTTAATGGAGGGCCACAGGAACTCCATCGATTGGTCCGAAGCAGGTACATGGCACGGCATCATTCAGGGAAGTCAAGTACCAGTTGCTGCATTTGGTTGTTGACACGAACGCACATGTGCTGGCCTGCACCCAGCTGCTGGATGCGGCGGGGGCGGGGCAGGGTAGTCCCATTCCCCTGTTCAGGAGGTTACTGGTGTGGGCAAGCTTGACGAAACCTGTCTCCTCAGAGCCTCCTGCGTCGTCAGCTTCAAG
>VFQN01004565.1_pt1 | contig 18175 bp, 18 predicted proteins | sample 3512371 | NCBI WGS metagenome assembly VFQN01 (sample SAMN10412370, study PRJNA504923) | tailings metagenome | isolation source: Replicate 2 from Balatoc abandoned mine | place: Philippines: Itogon, Benguet | collected 2017-08-28 | reverse complement strand
GGATGCCGGGATGAACGACGTCATGGCGAAGCTGCACGGCCCGAACCACCATCCCTGCCAGATCTGCGGCAGGAGTTGGCCGCTCCGGGAACTCGTCCCGCTGCAGCTCGTGCGCGGCCAGATTGTGGAACTCATGCGGGCGGAACATCCGGAGCTGGACCAGAGGGGCTTCGTGTGCCGGGCCGACCTCGATCATTACCGCGCGCGCCACGTCCGACGGGCTCTGGAGGCGCAGATCGGCGAAACCGCCGAGTTCGACGAGGCCATGCTGGAAAAGCTGAGCCGCCACCAGACCGTGGCCACCCCGGTCGACGCCGAAATCGACCGCCGGCTGGACTTCGGGCAGAACCTCGCAGACAAGGTCGCGGCGTTTGGCGGCAGCTGGACCTTCATCGGCCTCTTCGCCCTGGTCCTCGTCGCCTGGATGGCGCTGAACACGCTCATGCTCCGCCAGGGCGCGTTCGACCCCTATCCCTACATCCTCCTCAACCTGATCCTGTCCTGCCTCGCGGCGATCCAGGCGCCGGTGATCATGATGAGTCAGAACCGGCAGGAGGCGCGCGACCGCAAGCGCGCAGAGAATGACTACCTGGTCAACCTCAAGGCCGAGCTGGAGATCCGGCTCCTGCACGAGAAGCTCGACCATCTGCTCCATCACCAATGGGAGCGGCTGCTGGAGATCCAGGAGATCCAGATCGAGATGATGCGCGACCGCGATCGCCGGGCGCCGGGAGCCTGAGCGATTCCGCGGCATCGGCACAGCGGCAGGACGGACATCCGGGCATGGGCCGCCCGACCGCCCTCACTCGGCCGCCTCGATGGAGGCGATCAGCCAGACCCAGCGGGCGTCATGCTCGGCCGTTGCCAGCTCCGGGTAGGCGAGCAGCGGGTAAACGATCCGGGTCGGCCCCTTGTGGCGCCTTCCCAGCGGCTTTCCGTCGAACCGCGTCGCCAGGATCACCGGATAATCCTGCCAGTCGGCGCGCGGGATGACCGGCGCATAATCGTCCATCGAGCGCACCACGATGCCGGGCGCATCGGCCAGGCCGACATGGGCGAGCACGTCGCGCAGGAGCGGGCCCGCCACGACGATCCGGCCCTTATCCCAGGGCGAGGTGGTGCGCACTTCGTGGGTACCCAGCGATTCCAGCTCGGCCACGGTCAGCATCCGGTCGCGGCCGTCAGGCAGGCGGACCACGACGCCCGGCAGGGCATCCGGCACCACCGGCAGCCGGACCTGCATCGTCCCTTCCGCCGCCGCCAGCGTCACCGACATGACCAGCACGAGCCAGACGCCGCACCAGCAGCTGCACCGCTGCCTCAGCCAGGCGAAACCCTTTGCCATCCTCCTGATCCCGTGCCGACGCAGCGACCGCTGGGCTGCGGTGCTCGGCAGGGTCTACCAGAGCTTCATGAAGAAATCGTTAGCTTCCTGCGTCCCGACGACGGCGTGCAGCAGCAACGCGTACCCGGTCCTTCAGGCTGAGCCAGCCATAGACGAGCTGCGCCGTGGGCGGGCCGAACGGCCCTCCGGCCCAGGGGCGGCCAAACCGGGCGAGCAGGTCGATCCGCCGATCGCCGGCAGCGATGGCGGCCGCCAGCAGCTCGCCCACCGCCGTGGTGGCGCCCAGGCCATGGCCGCAGAACCCGGAAGTCAGCCACAGATGGGGCGCGAGCGGCCCCGCGATCGGCATGCGGTGCCGGGTGAACCCCATCCGCCCAGACCAGACCCGCTCGATCCGCACGCCCGCCAGCTGCGGGAACACGAAGCCCAGATCGGCGCGCATGGCCGCCTCCAGCCCCGGTGGATCGTCGCTCAGGCCCACCCGGCCGCCCCAGAGCAGGCGCCCGCCCGCAACCGGACGCCAGTAGCCCGTCGCAAACCGGTCGTCATAGACCGCCCAGGGCCTCCCGACTGCCTGGTGGAGGCGCTCGCCCAGCGGCTCCGTCACGATCGCGTAGGTGCGGACCGGCAGGAGCGCCCGGGCGGCACGGCCGTCCGGATCGCTGCCATAGACCGAGGTCGCCAGCACCACCTGCCGCGCCCGGACCCGCCCGTGCGCGCTCACCACCCGCACGCCATCCGGCTCGGGCAGCAGCGCATGCACGGGGCTGTGCTCGAACAGCTGCCCGCCTTCGGCCAGGAGTGCGCGGGCATAGCCACGGGTCAGCGCCAGCGGATCCAGGTGCATCGAGACCGGATCGAGCACGCCGCCGCGATAGCGCCCGCTGCGATAGATCTCGCCCATTCGCGCCGCCGGCAGATGCTCGAACGGCACCCCGTGCCGTTGCCTGGCGCGCTCGGCGCGCCGCGCCAGCTCGGCATCGTCGGCAAAGAACGATGCCTCGACCACGCCCTCCACCATCGCGGTGCGGATCCCGTGCCGCTGGACCCGCTGCCGCACCAGGGCCACCGCCGCGCGCGCTTCGTCGAACAGGACCCGGGCATCCGCCTCGCCCAGGATCGCGACCAGCTCGTCGTCGTCCTTCGCCCAGCCGACCTGCACGAACCCGCCATTGCGGCCGGATGCGCCGTCGCCGACCTGCCCGGCTTCCAGCACCACCGCCGCCACGCCGCGCTCGGCCAGCGACAGCGCCACCGCCAGACCGGCAAGGCCGCCCCCGACCACCACGACCTCGGCGTCGAGGTCGCCCTCGAGCGGCGGCGCTCCCAGCGGCGGCTCCCCGCCCTGCGTGTCGTAATAGATCGGTAAGGTGCGCCTGGACGACACCAGGGACGGCTCCGGATGAAGGGATGGCGGCATGGATTGCGCTCTCTCCTAGGCGCAGGCACATCTGGCGTCGACGCCGGATCGATCGGAGACCTCCGTTGCGCCTGATCTGTCGCACCCTGCACGGGCAAAAGCCGCTGATCCGCCCGGCCCCGGTCGAGCGCGACTGGATGGACCGCTCGCCGGACGGCTTCGCCTATCGCTGCCTGCCGCTCGACATCGCCAACGCCCATGGCTGGGAGATGCTGTGCCCGGCCGCGTTCGAGGCCAGCTGGGACGGCGACCCGGGCATGGCGGCGATCCGGATCACCTCGGACGCGCCCGCCCACCTGCTGCCGATCAGCCATTTCGGCAGCGGCGTGCTGACCTTCCACGTCCATGGCCTGTTCCGCACCGAGCCCGCGGTGCAGCTCTGGGTGTCCGGCTCGCCGAACCGGATCAAGGACGGGATCCAGGCGCTCACCGCGATCGTCGAAACCGACTGGGCGCCCTACACCTTCACGATGAACTGGCGGTTCACCCGGCCGGGGACAGTGCGGTTCGAGAAGGACGAGCCGTTCTGCTTCTTCTTCCCGCTGCGGCTGGACCTGGTCGAATCGGTGGAGCCAGTCTTCGCGCCGATCGAGCAGGACCCGGCCACCGAGGCGGCCTACCGGAGCTGGGCGGCGGCGCGCAGCGGCTTCAATGCCGCGCTGCAGGAGGAAGGCTCGGCGGCGCGCGACGAGAAGTGGCAGAAGGCCTATTTCCGCGGCCGCATGCCGGACGGGAGCCCCGGCAGCCGCGCCCATCGCACCCGCGTGCGGGTAGCGCCATTCAGCGAGGCGCCGGACGACGGCCAATCCGCGTGACGGGATGCGCACATAAGACCGCATGCGGTCGTCGATCGGCCCGCCAGACACGCACTGAAGGTGACGCCATGCCGGCCGCTCTTGTAGAATGTCGGGCATGGGTGTGAAGGCGAGCGGATGACCATGGCTGCCCGGTCGGCGGTTGCGTTGCATGACGGCCGGCGGCGGACGTTCCGGCAGGCCGTGGCGCCGCTCCTGGCCGCGCTGCTGCTCGCCGTCGGCGGCGCCGGGGCCGGAACGGCCGAAGCGGCGGCCGTCGCTGCGCCGGCGGTCCATCAACCTTCAGCCGAGGCCCCGGTCGTCGCCACCCGTTCGGTCGATCCCCTGGCGCCGCTCCTGCAGGCCACGCTCGCGGCAGCGCAGGCGGGCAGCGGCGATTCCACGCTGATCGAGCTGGCACCGTTCTATCTCGGGCGCGGCTTCGCCCCGGCCTTCAGCGGCGACCGGGAGCGCCTGGAACGGGGCCGGCAGATCCTCGCGGTCCTGGTGCGGGCCGACCTGGAAGGGCTGGATCCGCAGGCCTACGAGATCGACCGGCTCTCGTCATTGGCCGCGGCGGCCAGGCCGGACGGATCGATGGGAAAGCCGGTCGAGCAGGCCGAGTTCGAGCTGCGCCTGGCCCGCGCCCTGGTCCGCTACGCGCTGGACGTTTCCAGCGGTCGCGCCGGGCCCGAGCACGAGCAGGACGGCGGGCGGCGCACGCCCGACCCGAACCCGCCCACCTCGATCCTGGCGATGGCGGCCGCCACCGCCGATCTGCCCGGCTGGCTGGAAGGATTGCCGCCGAGCAGCCCGCACTATGCCCGGTTGCGGACGGCGCTCGCGGAATGGCGGGCAAAGCTCGGCCGGGTGCATTGGACGCCGGTCCCGGACGGCCGGACGCTGGAACCGGGCATGGCCGGGCCTGAGGTGGTGGCGCTGCGCATGCGGCTGGTCGAGGAGGGCCTGCTGGCGCCGCCCGCCCATGCCGGCCAGTTCTCCGCCCTGTACGACAGCGCCCTGCGCGGCCCGGTGGAAGCCTTCCAGCGACGCTACGGACTTGGCGGCGACGGGATCGTGGGTGCTCGCACCCTGCGCGCGCTCAACGCCACCGTGGCCCAACGGGTCGAGCAGATCCGGGTCAACATGGAGCGGCGCCGCTGGCTGCCGCGCGACCTGGGCGAGCGCTACGTGTTCGTGAACCTGGCCGACTTCACCCTCAAGGTGGTCGACCACGACCGGACCATCCACACGAGCCGGGTCGTGGTCGGCGCCCCGTTCACGGCCACGCCGATGATGTCGAACGCCATCAGCCACGTGGTGCTCAATCCCTACTGGAACGTGCCGCGCTCGATCATGACCCGCGAGCTGCTGCCCCAGCTGCAGCAGGACCCCGGCCGGCTGTCCAGGGACCGGCTGCGGCTGTTCGCGGGCTCGGGCCCGGAGGCGGTGGAGGTCGATCCGCGCACGGTCGACTGGTCAAAGGTCACGCCTGCCAGCTGGCGCTACCGGATCCGCCAGGATGCCGGCCCGGACAATTCCCTGGGCGTGATCAAGTTCATGTTCCCCAACGCCGACGACATCTATCTCCACGACACGCCCACCAAGTACCTGTTCAATCGCAGCGTGCGGACGTTCAGCCATGGCTGCATCAGGGTCGAGGATCCCCTAGCGCTTGCCGACGTGCTGCTGGCAGGCCAGGGCTGGCCCCGGACGCGCCTGGAGAAGGTGATCGAGGCCGGCCAGCCCGAGCGGTTCGTCCGGCTGCAGACGGAGGTGCCGATCCACCTAGCCTACATCACGGCCTGGGTCGGCAAGTCGGGCAGGCTGCAGTTCCTGGACGACGTATACGGCCGCGACGCGCTGCTCCAGCAAGCGCTGGGGACCAGGAACAGCTGACGAATGCGCCCGGTTCGGTACTTCATTCACAATGCGGCGACCGGCACCGGAGCCCGCCCGCGCGAATGCCGCTTGACCGTTGATCCGTAGTTGCGCAGTGAACGAGACAGGCCGGTTGTACACCGATGCCGGGAGCCGTCATGCAGTCGATCCGGCACGCATCCAGGCCGTTTCCGGCGCAGCCGCTTGGTTCAATGGCCCTGCGCTTGCGCTCTACCGCCGCAGGGGCATCCCTGCGGCCGTTGGCCAGCGGAGTTCGGCCATGACCGGCTCGGTGCGCGTCGACCCGGACGGCGGTGTCCTGATGCAGTGCTCGCTGCCGGCATCGCTCAACCAGCTGTCCTATCTGGTCGACCAGGTCGAATCGAGCATCGTCGAGGCCGGCCTGCCAATGGAGCTCGGCCTGCAGTTCACCCTGGCCTTCGACGAGATCCTCACCAACCTCGCCAGCCATGCCACCCAGGTCGCCGGGCGCGAGATCCAGGTCGAGGTCGCGCTGCGCCTTTATCCCGACCGGCTGGAAGCGACGGTCTGGGACGATGGGCCGGCCTTCGACATGACCCAGGCCGCCGACCCGGACATCGAGGCCGGCCTGGCCGAGCGGGCGGTCGGCGGGCTCGGCCGGTTCATCGTGCGCAACGTGATGGACGAGGTCGTTTATGACCGGCTGGGCGCCCGCAACCGGCTGTTCCTGATCAAGCGCCTCAAGCCGGATGCGTGACCCGCCGCTTTCAGCCCTCCACCCGCGTGTCTGGCCGGTCGTCGCCCTGCGCGACCTCCTCGTGCCACACCCCGTCGCGGTCCTGGTACTGGATCGCCTCCGACGAGCCCGCCTGCTCCTGGCGCGCGGCGGCCTCTTCCGCGGCCCGCCGGGCGGAATCGTGGCTGTCAAAGGTTTCCGAGAACGAGTCGCCGACCTTGTAGGCCCAGCCATGGTCGTGCCGGACGATCTCGTAGGTGACTTTCGGCATGATGTTCCCTTTCCTGCAACGGCTGAGCGTCCATGGCTGGAAACGCGCTGCCTCAGCGCCCGTTCCGCGCGACGTCCGCCAGCACCGGGCGCAGGTCCTGGACCAGATGGTCGGTCACCAGCGCCTGGCCATGCTCGTTCATGTGGAAGCTGGTGTCGTAGACCATCGGGTCGCCCACCATGTAGCGGTAGGGCTCGCCCACGACAGGGACATCCAGGTCCGACCAGAACGCGCGCAGGTCGTCGAACAGCGCTGCCGCCGCCGGCTGGTCGTATTCAGGGCGGCGCAGGGTCGGGGGCCATCCCGCCAGCACCCGCACCCCCTTCTGCTTCTGCCGCTGGACGAACGCACGCACCGCCTGCGTACCGGCGGAATCCCGGTCGAGCCGGGGGAAGATCTGGTTGTCGGCGCGGACCGTCGCCCGCATCCCCTCGGTAATGCCTGCCTGCCTGTTGCCGCGCTCGGTGCCGCGGCGGTCGATGTTCTCCGCCCGGTACGGCCCCGGCTGGTTGCCGAGCGGCGCATCCTTCCAATGGGTGACGTTGTCGCCGATCGCCCGCCAGAGCAGGCGCAGGTCGAGCTGGGAAAGATAGGCGGGCCAGGCGGCGAGCGGCAGGCGTCCCCAGAAAGCCTTGTCGTGGAAGGCGCTGTAAAGGACCGGCAGCACGTTGAACGGTGCCGGCGTGCGGAACAGCGGGTACTCGACCATCAGCAGCACCGTGTCGCCCGGCCGGGTGGCGCGGTCGGCGCGGTCCAGCAGGTAGGTCAGGTCGAGCCCGGCATGCGCGCCGTAGTCGAACGCCTCCAGGTCCAGCGCGCGGGAGATCTTCTCGGCGTCGAACCCGAAATGGACCGAGGAACCGCCCACCAGGACCAGGCGCGGCCCGGCGATCGCCGCCAGGTCCCGGTCCTTGCGCGCGTAGAGGTCGCGCACCCAGCCGATGTCGTTGTTCGGGTACAGATAGGGCTTGAGCGGCGGGATGCCGAACCAGACCGCCAGCAGCAGCACGAGCCAGGCGGGGATGGCGACCAGGAGCCAGCCGAGGAAGCGGCGGGCCCGGTGGTGCGGGCGCGTTCTGGCCACCGTCAGAACTGGAAGTAAAGGAAGGGCGACGGCCGGCCCGTCACCATCGACAGGACCGCCACCAGCAGGACCAGCCCGGTGGCGAGCGCCCAGGCCGGCGTCATCCGCCAGGCCAGCCGCCCTGGTGCCGCCCCGCGCGCCGGCGTCGTTCCGCCGAGCGTGCCGCTGCGGCCCTCGAAGCGGTAGGGCGCGTAGCGGCGCATGATCTGGAAGGTATTCGGAGCGAAGAACAGGATGGCCAGCAGGGCCGAGAGATGCATCCAGGTCCGGCCGGTGCCGCTGAACAGCTTCTCAGCGCCGCCCATGCCCGCCATTGCCTGCAGGATGGTGGCGGCGGACGGCAGGCTGTCGGCGCGGAACAGCACCCAGCCCGCGACCACCAGCAGGAAGGTCGCGAGCACCGAGAGCAGGCGAGCCGGGCCGGTCTGCAGGTGCCGCGCCAGGGCGGAGCCCTGGATCAGGCCGCGCCAGGCATGGTTGATGACCAGATAGGCGCCATGCAGGGCGCCCCAGGCCACGAAGGTCCAGCCGGCACCATGCCACAGGCCGCCGATCAGCATGGTGGCCATCAGGTTGAGGTGGCGCCGCCTGGCACCCATCCGGTTGCCGCCGAGCGGCTTGTAGAGATGGTCGGCCAGGAAGCGCGACAGGGTGATGTGCCAGCGGCGCCAGAACTCGATGATCGAGGCGGACTTGTAGGGCGACCAGAAGTTCACCGGCAGGCGGAAGCCCAGCATGTGCGACAGGCCGACCGCCATGTCGGAATAGCCGCTGAAGTCGAAATAGAGCTGGATCGTGTAGGCGATCGCGCCGATCCAGGCGCTGCCGGGCGCCGGCCGGGCGCCGGCCGCCACCCCGCCGAACAGCGTCTCGGCATAAGGCGCCACGCCGTCGGCCAGCACCACCTTCTTGAACAGCCCGATCCCGAAGATTGCCAGCCCCACCAGCAGCCGGGCAAGGTCGAACCGGTAGGGGCGGTCCTTCCAGAACTGCGGGATGACGTCCTTGTGCAGGAGGATCGGCCCGGCGATCAGGTGCGGGAAATAGGTGACGAACAGGAAGTACTCGTGCGGCCGGTAAGCCCTGGTCTCGCCCCGCCAGCAATCGGCGAGGTAGGCGATCTGGGTGAAGGTGAAGAACGAGATGCCGACCGGCAGGGTGATGCCCAGCGGCGGCACCGTCGTCCCCACCAGGGCGGCGACGTTGGCCAGGAGGAAGTCGGCATACTTGAACCAGGCCAGGGCCAGCACGTCGACCGTGACCCCGAACGCGAGCAGGCGGCCGTTCGGCCGGCCCTGCGCCGAGCGGCGCGACATCCAGGTGCCGACCGCGAAGTTGAAGGCGATCGAGGCCAGCAGGAGCGGCAGGTGGCGCGCATCGCCCCAGCCATAGAACAGCAGCGAGACCAGCCCCAGCCAGATCAGCGCCGCTCGGTGGGCACGAAGATGCCCGAGCAGATAGAAGCCGAGCAGCACCGGCGGCATGAAGCCGAAGATGAAGGTGAAGGAGTTGAACAGCAAACGCGGCGGTCCGGTCGGCGCTCGCGCTGCTCGCGGCGCGGGTCAGGCGCGGACAGAACCAGCGGGGCCGGGATTCGTCAACAAGGGGACGTCATGCATCCGGCTCCTGGCCGAAGAACGTCTCAATGTCCCGGTGCCCCTCCAGGATGTCGATGATCTCGATCCGGTCTGACCCATAGCGGAAGAAGATGACATAGCCCTTATAGGAGCGGCTGCGCAGGCCAGCTCCCAGCTCCGGACGGGCACGGCCCAGCGTCCCGGGGAGCGCTGCCAGCTTTCGGCACTGCTCGCGGAGTTCGGCCACGAACTGGTCCGCGATCGCCACGCTGCCGCTCGCCCTGGCAAGATGGATCTTGATGGCAACGAGGTCTGCCCGCACCGAAGCGAGCAGGACCATCCTCCTCAACGGCCAATGTCCTCGCGTGCCAGCTCGACGCCGCACCCGGCAAGCGCCCGGTCCAGTTCCTCCTCGCTCACCTCTCCCCCCGCGGCGATCGAGGCGTCGATCTTCGTGCGCAAGGCCTTCAGCCTGGCCTCCCGCTCTTCGACCAGGCGCAGGCCTTCACGCACCACTTCACTGGCCGAGCCGTAGCGGCCGGTCCTGACGGCCTCTTCGACAAAGCCTTCCCAGCGCGCGCCGACGGATACGTTCATGTTCGCTCCTCCAGTCCAGGCCGAAGGTGCCACGATGCCATCCCATGCGCAATTTTCGTTATCGACGATGCTGCCGACGGGGTAACGGGCAGGATGTAGTCGAATCGCTCCACTTCGGCCTGCCGACGGCAGGCCGAAGGGCGACGGCCTTCACCAGATCGTGTAGCCCGCATCCGCCACCAGCACGTGGCCGGTCACGAGCGAGGCGGCGTCGGTCGCCAGGAACAGCACGCAGCTGGCGATCTCCGGCGGCTGGCCGACCCGGCCCATCGGGGTCATGTCCATCCAGATCTTGTACCAGTCCGGCTTCTCCATGCCGGGCTTGGTCATCGCCGTCTCGATATAGGTCGGCGCCACCGCGTTGACCCGCACGCCGCGCTTGGCCCATTCGCCGGCCAGCGACTTGGTCAGGTGGTGCACGCCGGCCTTGGCGGCGTTGTAGTGGACCTGCTCCTGCGGGTAGTTGGAGATGATGCCGCTCATCGAGCCGATGTTGATGATCGAGCCCTTGCCGGCTTCCAGCATGTGCTTGCCGAACGCGCGGTTGGTGTAGAACACGCCGTTCAGGTTGATGTCGATGACCTTGTGCCACTGCTCGTCAGGCATGACCTCGCCGGGCGAGCCGAGCGCGATGCCGGCATTGGCCACGGCGATGTCGACCCGGCCGTACTTCTTCACGACGGCGTCGGCGCAGGCGGTGACGGCCTTGCTGTCGGTGACGTCGAGCTGGTGCAGCTCCGCCTCGTAGCCCTTGCCCTTCAGCGCGGCGAGCCCTTCCTCGCCGACCTTGGGGTCGATCTCGGCGATCACCACCTTGGCGCCGAACTCGGCCAGCGCCATGGCGGTGGCCAGGCCGATGTTGCGGCCGCCACCGGTCACCACGGCGACCCGGCCGCTCAGATCGAACAGCTCTTTGTACATGATGCTCCCTCGGGTGCGCGGTCGTGCGGACCGCCTGATCCAGTCGACGGCGTTGCCGGCCAAGTGCCACGACCCGGCTGGCGAACGGCTGGGCGAGATACGCGCGACGTCATGGCGAAAGATCGTTTCACGAGCGGATTATCGACGCCCGAACCGACCTGCGGACCCCGGTTGTTCGGCTCTCCCTGCTAGGGGCGCAGATACCGGCAGAGTGGCCGTGCTGGCAACGGCCGGTTGCAGGGGAATCCCGCGGCGATGTCGCATCCCGGCCCGCCGGCGGGGGTGACCTGCCATGGTAGTTGCTGCGGCAAAAGCCCGGCGTTTGATCGTTTGCCCGTTGCGGCTTAGATTGAGAACCATAAGGTCTGGAGGCTGTGCTTGGACGAGATCGACCTGCCCGTCGAGCGGAGGCGGGAGCTGGCAGCACGCGCCGCGTGGCTCTGGTACGTCAAGAGCGACACGCAGGAAACCATCGCCCGCTCGCTCGGCCTCAGCCGCGCCGCCGTCCAGCTCCTGGTCGCCCAGGCGCCCGCCGAGCGGCTGGTGAGCGTGCGCATCGAGCACCCGATCGCGTCCTGCATGCGGCTGAGCACCGAGATCGAGCGGATCTGGGGCCTGGACAGCGTCGACGTCGTGCCCAATGCGGGCGAACGGGCGCTGGGCCACGCCGCCGCCGAGCGCCTGAGCCGGGTGCTGGCCGCCAAGGTGCCTACCATCGTCGCGGTCGGGGCCGGGCGCGCCGTGCGCGCCGCCGTGACGGAGCTTGCCGGGGTCGAGCGGCCGCAGCACCAGATCATCGGCATGGTAGGGTCGATCGCCCGCGACGGCTCCTCCAACCCCTACGAGGTGGTGATGCGGCTGGCCGACCGGATCGGCGCCCAGCGCTGGCCGATGCCGGTGCCGCTGGTGGTGGACAGTGCCTGGGAGCGCGACCTCTGGCAGTCGCAGCGCCTGTGGAAGATCCTGGCGGGTCTCGCCCAGCGCGCCAGCCTGGGCATCACCGGCATCGGCCAGATGGGCGCCACGGCGCCGTTGATGATGGACGGGTTCATCGACGGCGGCGAGATGGCCGACCTCACCGCCGCCGGCGCCGTCGCCGAGCTGTCGGGCTTCGCCTACGACCGAGACGGCCGGCTGCTCGACCATCCGCACAACCAGCGCGTCACCAGCCTGCCCTTGCCGCGGCCCCATCCGCTGCTGGCGGTGGCGGGTGGCCACGCCAAGGTGGAGGCGATCCGGGCGGTCCTGGCCGGCCGGCTGATCGACCGGCTGGTGACGGATGAGGCCACTGCACGGCTGCTATGTGAAAGCGCTTGACCCTGGGGAGGCATCTGGGCGAACAGTCGCCCACTGATCGGGCAGGCGCTCGCCCTTTGTCGCGAGCGCGAACCAGGGGGCATTTCATGAGAAGACGCGATCTGTTGGGCGCCGCCGCCAGCGTGGCCCTGCTTTCCGGCACGGGCTTCCCCGCCTTTGCGGACGATGCGTTCTGGGCGAAGGCAGCCGAGCCCTACAAAGGCATCACCATTCGCGGCGTCTCGGAAAGCACGCCCTCGTCGAACTGGGCGAAGGACGTCATCGCCAAGGAGTTCACCGAGAAGACCGGCATCGAGATCCAGTTCGAGACCACGTCCTGGGATCAGATGTACGACAAGGCGATCAAGGACATGGAGGCCGGCTCCGGCATCTATGACTTCGTCTATATCGAGCAGGACATCATCTACTCCTACCTGTCCCGCGATTTCCTGGTGAACGTGACCCAGGCGCTGAAGGACAACCCGAACCTCGCCTCGTCCACCTTCAAGATCGACGAGTTCACCTCGTTCATCAACTACTTCAAGGGCGAGAACGGCGACCTGTTCGGCGTGCCGATGGAAGCCTTCATCAAGACCTATCTCTACCGTACCGACCTGTTCCAGAACGCCGACGCGCGCGAGCAGTTCAAGGCGAAGTACGGCTGGGACCTGGCGCCGGCCAAGGACCACAAGCAGTACCGCGAGATCGCCGAGTTCTTCACCCAGTGGGGACAGGACAACGACGAGGAACTGTGGGGCACCACGGTGCAGGCCAGCTCCGGCCATCCCGCCTCGTTCTACGAATTCGTCGAGACGATCGCGCCGACCTTCGGCGTCTACAACTGGGGCCTGAACACCGAGACCTGGGCCGCCACCGTCGAGAACGGCGGCACCATGAACAGCGACAAGGCCAAGGCCGCGCTGACCTGGTGGATCGGCAACCTCAAGTTCGCCCCGCCGGAATCGACCAGCTCGACCTGGGACGAGGTCGCCGCCTCCTTCGCGGCCGGCCGCGCCGCCCAGGGCTTCGTCTACGGCGAGAACACCGCCTGGATCGCCACCGACGAGAACAAGTCGACGGTGATCGGCAAGGTCGGCGTCGCCCTGCCCCCGCTGGAGCCGGGCGTCCTCGAGGAGGCCGAGCAGGGCAAGGGCTATATCGGCTACTATGACGGCGGCGCCTACGGCATCCCGCACTCCTCGAAGCACAAGGAGGCGGCGCTGCTCTGGCTGCAGTATTACAGCCAGCTTTCGGTGCAGACCGACTGGGCCGTCAACGCGGCGCGCGTGACCCATCAGGCCACCTACGACGACCCGCGCATCAAGGAGCAGGACAAGAAGACCAGCGGCTACTACTCGCTGATGCGCGACGAGGGCCGCCTGTTCGGTGGCGCCCCGGCCTTCCCGTTCCACGGCCAGCTCCGTGAGGCGATCGCCCCCTACTTCTACGATGCGATCACCGGCAAGCTGACGCCCGAGCAGTGCCTGGACCAGGCCGCCAAGCGGGCCGAGGAAGAACTCACCCGCCTCGGCTACCGCAAGAGCTGAGGCCACCGACCGGCCCCGGAGCAGTCCGGGGCCGGTCGCGCTTTCGACATCGCGACCGATCGGAACCGCCCTTGCGCTCACCCGTCACCGGCTGGATGTTCCTGGCACCGACCATCGCGGTGCTCGGGGTATTCGGCTTCCTGCCCTTTCTGTACGTGGCGTTCGTCGGGTTCTTCGACTGGAACCCCTTCGCCGCCAATCCCGGCCTGGTTTATGCCGGGGTAAACAACTACCGCCGGCTGGTGTTCGATAGCCAGTTCCTGACCTCGATCTGGCTGACCCTGCAGTTCACCTTCTGGGTCGTGCTGAGCGAGTTGATCATCGGCTACCTGCTGGCCCAGCTGTTCATGCGCGACTTCCCGCTCAAGGGCCTGTTCCGCACCATCCACACCCTGCCGCTGCTGGTGGCGCCGATCGCGGTCGGCGCCTCCTGGAAGCTGCTGACCACGCCGGGCCTGGGGCCGATCCCGTACTACCTGGACCGCTGGTTCGGCATCGACTACCGGATGGGCTCGTTCGAGAACCAGGCCTTCATCACCACCGTGGTGATGGACATCTGGCACTGGACGCCGCTGGTCACCCTCACCCTGCTGGCCGGACTCTCGGCGATGCCGAAGGAGCCGTTCGAATCCGCGCAGGTCGACGGCGCCAACCGCTGGCAGACCTTCTGGCACATCATGCTGCCGATGCTGAAGCCGGTGCTGCTCACCACCATCTTCATCCGGCTGATGGACGCGCTGCGCACCGTCGACGAAGTCTGGATGCTGACCGGCGGCGGGCCCGGCATCGCCACGCGCTATATCGGCCTGCACATCTGGCGGGTGGTCTTCCCGCAGACCGACTACGGCTACGGGGCGGCCATGTCGCTCCTGACCCTCTACCTCACCATCATGCTCTGCTGCTTCGTCTACGTCGCGCTGGTCGCGAGAAAGCCGCGCGCGTGATGAAGAAGAAAGGGATCCTCGTCCCGATCCTGATCTGGTGCGGGATGACCGTCATCACGCTCCTGCCGATCTGGTGGCTGTTCGTCGTGTCGATGCGCACGCGCGTGGAGTTGTTCGGCCGACCGTCTCTGCTGCTGAGAGGCTTCTACTGGGGCAACTATGTCGACGTGCTGCAGAACGAGGAGTTCCGCTTCTACCTGTGGAACTCGATCATCGTGGCGACCAGCAACTGCCTGATCGTCACGGTGCTGGCCCTGCTCGCGACGTTCGCCCTGTCCCGCTACAAGCTGGCGGCCGAGGACAGCCTGTTCTTCTGGCTGATCACCAACCGGATGGCCCCAGCCGCGGTGTTCCTGCTGCCCCTGTTCCTGCTCTACACCCAGTGGTTCAACCTGTTCGACACGCGGATCGGCCTGATCCTGCTCTATTGCGTGTTCAACCTGCCCTTCGCGGTCTGGCTCATGAAGGGCATCATGGACGGCATCCCCAAGGAGTTGGACGAGGCGGCGATGATCGACGGGGCCAGCACCTTCCAGGTGCTGACCAGGGTGATCGTGCCCTTGGCCAAGCCGGGCCTGGCGGTCACCGCGATCCTGACCTGGATGTTCGCCTGGAACGAGTATCTGTTCGCGGCGACGCTGACCTCGGTGGAGGCGCGCACCATCACCACGGGCCTGGCCGAGTTCGTGTCGGTGACCGGCACCAACTGGGGCGAGCTGGCGGCCCTGTCGATGCTGACCCTGGCCCCCGCCCTGGTGTTCCTGGGCTTCGTGCAGCGCCATATCGTGGCCGGCCTCACCTTCGGCGCGGTCAAGGAGTGAGCCCATGGACCATCCGGTCACCCACCAGGTCTCCGTGCGCGACGGCTTCCTGCCGATCAAGACCAACGCGTTCGACCGCGGCTTCATCGGCGTCGTGTTCGGGATCTTCCTCCATCTGTTGTGGATGCGGTTCCTCGAGCAGGCTATTCCGCTCTGGGTGTGCACCATCCTGACGGTGCTGCTCGGGATCTACATCGTCAAGCGCGGCTGACGTCCAGCCGGGCCGGACGATCCCGGCCCGGCGGCTGCCTTGTCATTGAATGGGCAGACTGTTAGCTTTTTTGCATTGAAACGTTCCACCGCTCGACAACAAAGCGGGGAACCAGGGAGGTAGTTCATGAAGCTTCGCATGCTCGCGGCGGCGCTCGCTGCCACGCTCCTCAGCTCCGCCGCCTTCGCGCAAGAGACGCGGCTCACGATCGCGACGGTCAACAATCCCGACATGATCGTGATGCAGAAGCTGTCGGCCGACTACGAGAAGGAAAATCCGGGCGTCAAGCTCGACTGGGTCGTGCTGCCCGAGAACGAGCTGCGCACCAAGGTCACCACCGACATCGCGACCAAGGCCGGCGCCTACGACATCCTGACCATCGGCACCTACGAAGTGCCGATCTGGGGCAAGCTCGGCTGGCTGACACCGTTCGAAAGCATTCCGGCCGACTACGACATCGAGGACGTGTTCCCGCTGGTCCGCACTGCCTTGTCGGTCGACGACAAGCTGTACGCGATCCCGTTCTACGCGGAGAGCAGCTTCCTGTTCTACCGCAAGGACCTGTTCGAAAAGGCGGGCATCGAGATGCCCGAGCAGCCGACCTGGGACCAGCTCAAGGAGTGGGCAGCCAAGCTGCACGACCCGGCCAACAAGATCTACGGCACCTGCCAGCGTGGCCTGCCCGGCTGGGGCGAGAACATGGCGATCGTCGGCAGTCTGGCGAACACGTTCGGCGCCCGCTACTTCGACGAGGAATGGCACCCCGACCTGACCTCGCCCGAGTGGAAGCAGGCGGTCAGCTTCTATGTCGACCTGATGAACAAGTATGGCCCGCCCGGTGCCGCGACCAACGGCCACCTGGAGAACCGCACCCTGTTCGCGGCCGGCAACTGCGCCACCTGGGTCGATGCCACCTCCGCGGCCGGCTACATGTTCAACCCGGCTGAATCGAAGGTCGTCGACACCGTCGCATTCGCGAACGCGCCAATCGGCACCGTTCCGAACGGCAACCACTGGCTGTGGTCCTGGGCGCTCGCGATCCCGTCGACCTCGCCGGACGCCGAGGAGGCCGCGAAGTTCGTCTACTGGGCGACCAACAAGGCCTATATCCAGAAGGTCGCGGCCACGAACGGCTGGGCCGCCGTGCCGCCCGGCACCCGCAAGAGCACCTATGACGAGCCGGAATACATCAAGCTTCCGTTCGCGCAGAAGACGCTCGACGCCATGAACACCGCCGATCCGACCAAGGCGACCGCGAAGCCGGTGCCTTATGTCGGCATCACCTTCGCGACCATCCCGGAATTCCAGGCGGTCGGCACCGAAATCGGCAAGGCGGTGGCAGGTGCGCTCGCCGGCCAAACCTCGGTCGACCAGGCGCTGGAAACGGCGCAGAGCTCTGCCGACCGGATCATGCAGGAAGCCGGCTACTACTGAGCCGTTCCATGAGAGGGTGGCTGGTCCGCTTCAACGGGCCGGCCACCGACGCATCGATCGATCAACGAGGACGCTCCTGATGGCGGCAAGCCTGGATGGAACCGGAACCGCGGCGGTGGCCGGGCGCGGGCTGGCCAAGACCGCGTGGTCGAAGCAGCGCTGGACCATGTTGGCCCTGGTGGCGCCAGCCGTGGGCGTCCTCCTGATCTGGATGATCGTGCCGCTGGCCATGACCATCTACTTCTCGTTCCTCCGCTACAACGTGCTCCACCCCGAGCGCTTCGGCTTCGCCGGATTCCGCAACTTCCAGCTGCTTCTGACCGACCCGCTGTTCTGGAGCTCGATGGGCCGCACGCTGATCCTGGTCGGCGCATCCCTGGTGGTGACGGTGGTGCTGGGCATCATCCTGGCTCTGGTCATGGAACGCGACTTTCCCGGCCGCAGCATCGCGCGACTGATGGCGCTGGCCCCGTTCTTCGTCATGCCGGTCGTGGCGGCCCTGGTGTGGAAGAACATGCTGATGCATCCGGTCTACGGGCTCTTGTCCTGGCTGACGTCCAGCCTGGGCCTGCCGGTGGTAGACTGGCTGCAGAACTGGCCGATGACCTCGATCATCATCATTGTCGCCTGGCAATGGACACCGTTCGCGATGCTGGTGTTCCTGACGTCTTTACAGTCAATGCCGGAAGAACAGAAAGAAGCCGCCTGGCTGGATGGCGCCAACCCGATCCAGATGTTCTTCTCGATCATCCTGCCGCACCTGTCGCGCGCGATCACCGCCGTGGTGATGATCGAGAGTATCTTCTTTCTTTCGATCTTTGCGGAAGTCTTCACCACCACCGGTGGCGGCCCTGGCCAAGCATCCACGACGCTGACCTACATCATTTATGCCCGCGCCTTCCTGGAGTGGAATGTCGGCTCGGCATCGGCGGGCGGCCTGTTCGCCGTGGTCCTGGCCAACATCGTCGCCATCTTCCTTATCCGCATGGTCGCCCGCAACATGCAGAACCCGGAGAAGTTCGGATGAAGCGCTCCGGCCTCGGCACCGCCCTGCTCGGCCACGGTCTGGCCTTCCTGATGTTCTTCCCGATCCTCTGGATGGCGCTCACCGCCTTCAAGACCGAGATCGACGCCTTCTCGATGCCGCCGGTCCTTTTCTTCGAGCCTACCCTGTCGTCCCTGAACGACGTGTTTGCGCGCGGTTCCTACTCGAAGTTCGTCACCAACTCGGTCGTCGCCGCCCTCGGCTCGACCTTGATCTGCCTGCTGTTCGCGGTCCCGGCCGCATACCCGATGTCGTTCTACCCGTCGCAG
>VFQN01004564.1_pt1 | contig 18176 bp, 16 predicted proteins | sample 3512371 | NCBI WGS metagenome assembly VFQN01 (sample SAMN10412370, study PRJNA504923) | tailings metagenome | isolation source: Replicate 2 from Balatoc abandoned mine | place: Philippines: Itogon, Benguet | collected 2017-08-28 | reverse complement strand
CCGACGAGCTGTGCGGCGGCCGGCTGGTGATGAGCCACGAGGGCGGCTATTCGGAGATGCACGCGCCCTATTGCGGGCTGGCGGTGATGGAAACGCTCGCCGGCCGGCGCACCGGCGTGGTTGACCCCTGGCAGGAGCCGATGACCGCCTGGGCCGGCCACGAGCTGCTGCCGCACCAGGATGCGGTCATCCAGGCCGCGGCGGCGCTGGTCGACCGGATCCCTTAAGCGGCTCAGGCCTCACCACTGCCAGTCCACCGGCTCCCAGAGATAGACCGGCCCGCGGCGCAGGACATGGCCCAGGCCCGGGAAGGGGAAGTGCGGCACATGCATCAGGTGACGCTCGATCGCCACGCGGTCGAGCGTCCGGCGCCGGGTCGCCACCGCCAGGACCGGGTCCTGGTCGAAGCCGACATGCCAGCCCGGATGGCGCAGGCCCAGGATGTGGTGGTGGACGATGTCGGCGCCGTAGAACAGGGTTTCGCCGCCAGCGTCGATCAGGAAGGCAAGCTGCCCGGGCGTATGCCCATAGGCGGCCGCTGCCGTGATGCCCGGCGCTGCCTCCTGGCCCGGCCGAACCAGGCGGACCCGGTCCCTGATGCCATCGAGCTGTCGCCGGATGAACGCGATCCGCGATGCCTGGTCGGGCAGGCGGTCGCCCAGCCGGATGTCGGCGCCGGTCCAGAACGCCCACTCGTCCTCGCCGATGACATATTCCGCGTTGGGAAAGACCGGCTGGCCCTGGTCGTCGAGCGTGCCGCCCACGTGATCGCCATGGGCGTGGGAGACCAGGACCATGTCGATGTCGGCCGGCCGCACGCCGGCCCGGGCGAGGTTGCCGGTCAGGTGGCCCAGCCTTTCGCCCATGGCGCTGCCGGCACCATTGTCGATCAGGATCTTGTGCCGGCCGGTGTCGACGAACAGGGCGTCGACCTGCAGGTCGACCCGGTCGGTCGGCATGTAGTTGCGGCGTAGCGTATCGGCGAACTCGACGGGCGGCGCCTCGGGCGCCAGGAAGGGCTGGGGTGGTGCCGCCCGGAACACGCCGTCGCTGACCGAGGCCAGGGTGAAGTCGCCGAGGGTGAACCGGTAGAAGCCGGCGCCCTGCCAGTTTTCGGCCGCATCGGCGGGGCGATCGCCCGCTTTGGCCAAAACAGGCAGGCCGGCGGCGGCGAGCAGCGCGGCGCTGCCCTGCAGCAGGCGCCGGCGCGAGGGGCCGGTCGTGGTGAACATGGAAAGCTCCTGGCCCGCATGGTTGTTTGCCGATCGTTATGAAACTTGGCTTGCCTTTGTCAACGTGTTTTGTTAGGAACGTTACAGATCCTGACGGAGTGACCGCCATGGTCGGCAACGCGGAGCGCAACAAGGGCGGACGGCCGCGCAAGTTCGACCGGGAGCAGGCGCTGGACCGGGCCCTGGAGCTGTTCTGGGAGCGCGGCTACGAAGGCGCCTCGATGGCCGACCTGGCGGCGGCCATGGGCATGCACAGCCCCAGCATCTATGCGGCGTTCGGCTCCAAGGAGGAGCTGTTCCGCGAGGTCACCGCCCAGTACGAGCGGCGGTTCGCGGCGCGGCTGAACGAGCTCCTGGAAACGGCCCCCACTGCCAGGGAGGCGATCCGGGCGTTCCTGCACCATGCGATCGACACCTACACCGATTCGGCGCGCGGCTGCTTCTTCGTGCTGGCGGCGGCGAGTTGCTCGGCCGGCAACGACGCGGTGCGCGAGCGGCTGGCGCGCAAGCGCAGCGAAGGGCTGCGGGCGATCCGCGAGCGGCTGGCGCGGGCCTGCCGGGAAGGCGACCTGCCGGCCGACAGCGACGTCGAGGCGCTGGCCGCCTATGTGATCGCGGTGGCGCAGGGCATCTCGGTGCAGGCGCGCGACGGCGCTTCCAAGGCGACGCTGATGGCGGTGGCCGAAACGGCGCTGGCGGGGATCGAGCGGCACGGGCGGTAGAACCGGTCACGACGCCGCTCAGGCAGGATGCGCCGTCAGCGGTACTCGTTCGGGATGTAGTTATCCGCAGTGATCTTCCGCTCGCACGCTGCTTTGGTGCGGTAATAGGTCCAGTAGGTTTCCTGCAGGCCCGCTGCAGCGGCGACCTCGACGGACAGGATGTCGCCGTACAGGTCCCTTTCCTCCCGGACCGTAGGCGCCATGCCGCTTCTGCGGATCACCTCGATCGCTGTAGCCGGCGATGAAGGGGATTCAATGCATTCCATGAACTGGAAGTCTGCCGTGTACCATGGCGTCGGCTGAGGTGGCGGCGCCGTGGCGGGCAGCGGGGTCTCGGCCGATGATGACTCGCTGCTGGTCGCTGCCAGGAGTTCGGCGACCGGATCTTCGGTGTAACTGCATGTCAGATCGAGATCGAAGGGCATGTCCTTGAGGATGGGCTCGTGCCCCGGCCGGTACCAACGCAGCAGGGTCCGATGCTGTTGCCAAAGGTCCTGCCTGATGCAGAGGATGGGCTCGAGGGTGCTCTGGTTGATCGCCAGCGTGTAGTTGTTCGTGCAGTCGTGCGGCCTGCACCCGCTGGCGACTATCCAGTCGCCCTCACGTCTGATCGGCGTACCGGTCGTCATGTTCTCGATCAGGAAGAGATCCTCGTCCGTGACGAGGGTCCGCAGCCGCGACCGGAGGTCGGGGAGTCCGAGAAGGGTGACGCCCCGTGCGCGTTCGAACAGGTATTTCCCGACGAACTCGTCCCAATCGGCGGGAAAGGACCATGCCCGCGGCCGGGCCGGCACATAGGCCGCGGCCGCCTGGGTGATCTCCGCAGCGCGTTCGGCGTCCAGCTCCGACGCCAGCGCCGCGATGTTCTTGCCGGCGGCGGCGATGTCGCCGGGCTCGGTCAGCGACGGGCGGGCGATCAGGAACCAGCGCAGCGCTTCGGCCTCGTCCTCGCCCGTGCCGCGGCCCGTCATCAGCGCCAGGGCCAGGTTGAACTGCCCGCTCGTATCGCCGCGCTCCGCGGCCTCCCGATAATAGGCGACAGCTCTGGCATCATCCTTCGGAACGCTGCGTCCATTGGCATAGAGCGTCCCCAGCCTGAACATGGCCGCCGCGTTGCCGGCTTCCGCCGCCCGTTCGTAGAGCGCGCGGGCCTTTTCGAGGTCCGGCCGGACTCCCCATCCATGATGGAAGAGGCGACCCAGCCAGAAATCGGCGCGCGCGTCCTCGTGGTCTTGCGATGCCAGGAGGTGGGCCAGCGCCGTCGTGTAGTCCTTGCGGCCGATCGCATCGATCGCTCGTTCGACATGCTCGCTCAAGGCGAGCGTGCCCAGGGTCGTGACGGACTGGCCATCATAGATCGTGACGGGGTTTGTCCACCGGTCCGAGCCGCCGATCACGAGGCGGGATTCGGTGGCAACATTGTTCGTGCTGCGGCTGCAGGCGTCGATCTTGTGGTCGACCAGCGGTTCTGCCCGCCGGCTGTCGACGATGTAGCAGCCTCCGTTTTCTGGGTAGTCACCGTTGCCGCCACTATGCACGGCGATCAGCGTGAGGTGGCCGGTCACCGGGTCGGGGAAGCGCTCGACGATCTCGGCATATCTCCAGTCGAGTTGCCCGATGGGCCGGCCGTCCAGCTCGACGCGGAACAATTCGTCGCCGGCTCTCTCCAGGGTGACGATGCCATCCGCCGGCACGACGGCGGCCGTCGGCGCAGCGCCGGACAGTGCCTGGGCGGCGGCTTGTCCGGCCCAGAGCGGGAAAAGGAGGGCGACCAGGATGGCCGCGACCTTCGGCACCGGGTTCACGGGCAGTCCCCGGAGCGCTGGAGACCATCCTGGAAAGGCGTCGGACGCGTGATCCGATCCATCGGCCGAACACGGCGGTCCAGACGCCCATGGAGCGGTGCAGACCGGAGCCGACGATGGACGCTGCCGCGCAGGATCGACAAGCCGGGTGGAGCCTCCAGCGCCAGCCGCACCTGTGACGTACCGGCTCCATCGTCACGGAGAGAGCAGGATACGGCCGGCAGGACCTCGACCTCCCGGTCTTCGGCCAAGGAAAAGGACTGCCCGTCCGCGCAGCGCTCCAGATGGAAGGGCTCGTTTCTGCAGGTACGGGTGAGGATGAAGCGATAGTCGCTGATGTAGAGGTCCTGGCCGACCTTCAAGGTAAGGACGAGCGGCATGGAAAAATCTCTCCATCCAGCACGAACGATGTCGTTGTCCTGCCTATCGTAGAGTACTTGGCCCGATCATTACCAAGAATCTTGAATGAAAAGCACCGTAGTAGGTGCAGTATCCAATCGGCCGATGCAGGCATCGCTTGGTCGCGATGAAGATTCTCGATGCCTGGCAGGATCCGGCGCGATCGATGTCGTGCAAGGGATGGCCGCCCATCCTCCTGGCGGATGCCTGCCCTAGCCGGGGATCACCTCGAGGATGCCTGGGGCAGTCCAGGCGAGCGGCCTTACCCCAGCGCCTTGCGCAGCGTGGCGCGCATCAGCAGCGCCAGGGCACCGACCGTCACGATGCTGAAGCCGATGAGCAGGGTGGCGATCGCGGTGATGGTCGGGTTCACCTGGAGGATCAGCTCGTTGAACATGCGCTTGGGGATCGTCTCGATGCCGCCGGCCAGGAAGATGGTGACCACCACCTCGTCGAAGCTGATGACGAAGGCGAAGATCCAGGCGGCGGCGGCGCTGGGGGCGAGGTTGGGCAGGAGGATGCGGCGGAACATGGCGGGCCAGGAGGCGCCCAGCGTCAGCGCCACCTGCTCGATCCGCCGGTCGAAGCCGCGGATCGCTACGGTCATCACCAGGACCACGTAGGGGATCGCCAGCACGGTGTGGCCGACCACAAGGCCGAACAGGGTGCCGAGCAGGCCGAGCCTGGCGAAATAGATGTAGAGCCCGACCGCGGTGACGATCTGCGGCACGATCAGGGGCGCCATGATGTTGCCGTCGGCGATGGCGCGCCCGGCGAAGCTGCCGCGCACCAGGCCATAGGCGGCGACGCTGCCGACCACCAGGGCCAGGCTGCTCGACACCAGGGCCACCAGCACCGAGTTGCCGGCGGCCGCCAGCCAGCGCGGGTCGCCGAAGAAGGCGTCGTACCAGCGCATCGAGAAGCCGGGCGGGGGGAACTCCAGCGAGCTGGCGCTGGAAAAGGACATCGGCACCACGATCACGATCGGCAGGCACAGGAACAGGAGGATCGCCACGCCGCCGATCGAGAGGAACGGGTTGGAGCCATGGGCAGGCCGCATCGGTTCAGTTCCCCGCCTTGTGGGCCAGGCGGCTGTAGAGGAGATGCAGGAGCAGGGTGAGGACCAGCAGCACCAGCGAGATCGCCGAGGCCAGCTCCCAGCGCGGCAGGCGGTTGATCAGGAGGTCCAGCATGTTGGCGATCATCGGCACCCGGCCGCCGCCCAGGATCGCGGGCGTGACGTAGAAGCCCAGCGTCAGGATGAACACCAGCACCATGCCTGCGGCCAGCGCCGGCAGGGTGAGCGGGAAGAACACCCGGCGGAAGATCGTCCAGCGCGAGGCGCCCAGCGTTTCGGCGGCCTGCAGGATGCGCTCGTCGATGCGAATCATCGCGGCGTAGAGCGGCAGGACCAGGAAGGGCAGCAGCAGGTTGGTGGTGCCGATCACGACGCCCAGGTCGTTGTAGAGGAAGGAGACCGGCTCCGAGGTCAGCCCGGTCGCCAGGATGGTGCGGTTGACGATGCCGTTGTTGCCGAGCACCACGATCCAGGCATAGCTGCGCACGAGGATGCTGACCCAGAACGGCAGCACCACCAGAGTGAGGGCGATGACCCGCGCCGTGCCGGAAAGCGAGCGCAGCCAGTAGGCCAGGACATAGCCCAGCACCGCGCAGGACAATGTCGCGATCGCCGCGATGCGCAGGGTGTTGAACAGGACCTTGAGATAGGCTGGGCGGGTGAACAGCTCGACGAAGGGGGCGAACATCCCCTTGGTGCTGCTCAGCGCCCAGCCGAACATCATCAGGACCGGCACGTCGAAGGCCAGCAACAGGAACAGGGTGACCGGCAGGATGAAGCCGAGCCCGGTGGCGCCGAGGCGGCGCGCACGCGCCGGCCGCCTCGGACGGGAAAGGGTCGCTGCCAGCTCGGTCACAGCGTCAGCTTGAATTCCTGCCAGCGCTGCTCGACCTCGTCGGCATTCTCGAACCACCACTTGCCGTCATTGAACATCTGCACGGACTTGTTCGCCTCCGTGGTCGGGAACTCGGCGATCTTGTCCTTGGGCAGGAGCGGCTCCAGATCCTTGCTGGCGCCGGTATAGGAGATCACCTCGGCGGCGACCGCCTGGTTCTTGGCGACGCTCATCTCGTGGATGAGGCCCATCGCGGCCTTCTTCAGCTCCGGGTCGGTCCCCTTGGGGACGGAGAAATAGGCCAGGTCGAGCAGGCCCTGGTCGAAGCTGTACTCGATGCCCGGCGCGCCGGCGACGCGGCCCGACCAGCTGATCGCATACTGGACCTCGCCGTCTTTCAGGAGCTGCGGCGGCTGGGCGCCCGCCTGCCACCAGACCGCGATGCTGTCCTTGGCGCGATCCAGCACCTCGAACGCCTTGTCCAGGTCGAGCGGATAAACGTTCTCGATGGAGCCGCCGGCGGCGAGCGACGCCATCGGCAGGAGGTAGGCCGGCAGGTCCGGCACGGTGCGCTTGCCCGGGAAGGCTTCGGTGTCGAAGAATTCGGCCCAGGTCTTGGGCGCCTTCTGCCCGGCAGCCCAGGCCATCACGGTCGAGTAATACTGGTAGCCGAAGCCGAACTCGTGGCGGGCCTCGTCGAAGATCGGGTCGGGATTGGCCGTTTCCCAGTCCATCGGCTCGACCAGGTCCAGGGCCACAGCCTGGTAGAGCTCCGGGCTGCCCAGCTCGAGCAGCGGCACCGTGCTTTCGCCGGCTTCCACCAGCCCGCGCAGCTTGCCGAGGCTGCTCGGGCTCTCGCGCATGACCTTGATGCCGGTCTTGGCGGTGAACGGCGCAATATAGCCTTTTTCGATGGATTCGCCCGACGCGCCGCCGGCCTCGATCATCCGGAATTCGCTCACTGCGCTCCGGGCCGGGCCGGCCCGCAGGCCAATGGCCGACAGAGCAAGCAAACCCGTCGAATGCTTGAGCACTTGCCGCTTGCTGAAATTCATCGGAGCCGATCCTTCCCTGTTACTTCTATTGCCGTTATTGAATGGTCAAACATCGTGCAAGCCGGCGCGCCGAACATGCCAGGGCAAAAAAAGGCGCCGGGGCCCAAATGGATCGAGGGAAATCATGCAGACCGAGCCCGGACGCCGCAATGCCACGATCGAGTCCGCCCTGCAGGATGCGGAGCGCCGCTATGTCGAGGCCAATCCGAAGAGCCTGGCGCGCGTGGAAGCGGCACAGTCGGTCATGCCCGGCGGCAGCACGCGCACGATCCTGCATTTCTCCCCGTTTCCGCTGACGATCGCCAAGGGTGAAGGCGCCACCCTCCATGACCTGGATGGTCATGTCTATCTCGACTATCTGGGCGAGTACACGGCGGGCCTGTATGGCCATTCCAATCCGGTAATCCTCGACGCGGTGCGTCGGGTCCTGGAAAGCGGCATCACGCTCGGCGGGCCGAACCTGTACGAGGCGGACCTGGCCGGCCTGATGTGCCAGCGCTACCCGTCCCTCGACCTGGTGCGCTTCTGCAATTCCGGCACCGAGGCCAACCTGAATGCCTTCTGCGCCGCCCGCGCGGTCACCAGGCGCAACCGGATCCTCCTGTTCAACGGCGCCTATCACGGCGGCTGCTTCACCTTCGCCAACGGCCCGGGCGCGATGAACGCGCCGTTCGACGTGGTGCTGGCCGACTACAACGACGTGGAGGGGACCCGCGCCCTGATCGAGGCGAACGCCAAGGACCTGGCGGCGGTGGCCCTGGAGCCGATGATGGGGGCGGGCGGCGCCATCCCGGCGACGCTGGAATTCCTGCAGATGCTGCGCGAGTCCACCGAGAAGCACGGCATCGTGCTGGTGTTCGACGAGGTGATGACCTCGCGCCTGTCCCCGGGCGGGCTGCAGGCCAAGCGCGGCGTGCTGCCGGACATGACCACCTTCGGCAAATATCTGGGCGGCGGGCTGACCTTCGGCGCGTTCGGCGGGCGGCGCTGGATCATGGACCATTTCGACGCGCGCAAGCCGGGCGCGCTCGGCCATTCCGGCACCTACAACAACAATGTGCTGACCATGGCAGCCGGCGCCGCGGGCCTGCGCGAGGTGTTCACGCCACAAGCGGCGGTGGCGCTGAACGAGGCGGGCGACCGGCTGCGCGCGCGGCTGAACGAACTGTTCAAGGCCAGGGAGGTCCCGCTCCAGGTGATGGGCGAGGGCTCGATCAACTGCATCCATTTCCACGACAGGCCGGTCCGGCGGCCCGCCGACGTGCCGGCCCGGCCGGAGCTGCAGGCCTTGTTCCAGCTGGAGATGATCGAGCGCGGCATCTATCTCGCCCGGCGCGGCTTCATCACGCTCTGCCTGCCGCTCACCGAGGCGGACCATGACCGGTTCGTCGCGGCGGTCGAGGATTTCTGCGAGATCCACGCGCCGATCCTGCGTCAGTGAGCGGCTGCGGCGGCCGGGATGATCCATCCGTCGCCGGCCTCCCAGTCGACGCTCACCCGGTCGCCATGGGCGAACCGGGCGATGCGGTCGGCACTCTGGGCGACGATGCGCTGGCCCTGCGGCGTGTCCAGCACGTAGCGGACCGACTGGCCCAGATAGATCGCGTCGACCACGATGGCCGGCAGGCCGGGCGCATCGGCCGGAGCCAGGCGGAGCCGCTCCGGGCGGACCAGCAGGTCGAGCGGCTGGCCGGCCGGGCGGCCGGCAGGATCCGGGCAGGGCGCCAGATGGCCGTCCGACAGGCGCAGGCGGAACTCGGCACTGGCCTGCTCGGGCGTGCCGGTGAAGATGTTGGCGACGCCTAGGAAATTGGCGACGAAGCGGTTGGCGGGGTGGAGGTAGGCGTCGGTGGGCGTGGCGACCTGCTGGACCCGGCCCTGGTCCAGCACCACCAGCCGGTCGGACAGAGAAAGCGCCTCTTCCTGGTCGTGGGTGACCAGCACGCTGGTGAGGCCCAGCTCCTTCTGCATCTGGCGCAGCTCGATCTGCACCTCCTCGCGCAGCTTGCGGTCGAGGGCGCCCAGCGGCTCGTCCAGGAGCAGGATCGCCGGGCCGAACACGGTGGCGCGCGCCAGGGCCACCCGCTGCTGCTGGCCGCCCGAGAGCTGGGCGGGCTTGCGCGCCGCGAACCCGCCAAGGCGCACCATGCGCAGGGCCTCGCCGACCCGGCGCTGGACCTCGGCGGACGACAGGCCGCGGATGGTGAGCGGGAAGGCCACGTTGTCGAACACGGTCATGTGCGGGAACAGGGCGTAGCTCTGGAACACCAGGCCGATATTGCGCCTGGCCGGGGGCACATGGGTCACTTCCCGGCCCGCCATGGAGATGCGGCCGTCCGACAGCTCGGTCAGGCCGGCGATCAGGGTGAGCAGGGTGGTCTTGCCCGAGCCGCTGGGCCCGAGGATGGTCAGGAACTCGCCGTCCTGCACGTGCAGGTCGATATTGTCGACGACGGTCACGGCACCATAGCGCTTGGTGACGCCACGCAGTTCGATGTCGCTCATCGGGGCTCCTGGCTGGCTTGGACGGATACCGGCTTGCCTGCCGGGGCTGGTTGGTCGCCGGCCGGCCGCGCTGTGGCGGCCTGGCGCGCGCATGATGATTCAATTTTCGCGCCGGGGCACCTCCCGCGGCGGGAATGGCGCGGTTTGTGCCCAGGCGGCAGGACCGCTACCATCCCCGCATGTCCCGCCGCGCCTCCTGCCGCGGACCGGGACGAGGATCGGCCTCAGGGAAGGTGATGCGTTGATGAGTGGCAAACCCGCGATCGGTTTCATCGGGCTGGGCCTGATGGGCTCCGCCATGGTCGAGCGCCTGCAGGGCTTCGGCTACCCGATGACCGTGGTCGCGAACCGTGCCCGCGCCAATGTCGAGGCCGCCGTGGCGCGCGGCGCGAAGGAAGTGAAGACGGCACGCGAGGTCGCGGCCGCCAGCGACATCGTCATGCTGTGCATGGACACCTCCGCCTCGGTCGAGGCCCGGATGTACGGCGAGGACGGGGTGATCGCGGGCGTGAAGCCCGGCGCCCTGGTGATCGACTTCGGCACCTCCCTGCCCGATTCCACCAAGCGGATCGCCCCGGCGGTGGCCGAGAAGGGCGCCACCTACATGGACGCGCCGCTCGGCCGCACGCCGTCGCACGCCAAGGAGGGCAAGCTCAACATCATGGCGGCCGGCAGCGAAGAGGCCTTCCAGCGGGCGAAGCCGGTGTTCGACGACCTGGGCGAGAACGTCTTCCATGTCGGCCCGCTGGGTGCTGGACACACGCTGAAGCTGATCAACAACTTCTTCGCGATGACCACCGCCTGCGCCATGTCCGAAGCCTTCGCCATGGCCGACAAGGCCGGGATCGCCCGGGACAACCTGTACAGCGTGATGTCGGCGGGCCCGCTGCGCTCGGGCATGATGGACTTCGTCAAGGCCAACGCGGTCGACGGCAACCCGAACATGCTGGCCTTCTCGGTCGCCAACGCGCGCAAGGACGTGGGCTATTACGGGCGGATGGCCGACGACCTGGGCGTGCCGACGGTGATGTCGATCTCGGCCAAGCAGGCTCTCTCGCTGGCGGCCGCGGAAGGCTGGGGCGACCGGCTGGTGCCGGAAATGGTCGACTATTTCGCGACCCTGTTCGGCGGCAAGCGCTGAGCCCCAAAAAAATGGAGCGCCCGAGGGCGCTCCAGTTGGGGGAGGTCGTCCCGAGAGACGACGTCGGGAAGGCGGGGACGGCCCCGCCCTCGTCAGGGCTGGCCCAGCACCAGGAGGGTGCCGGCCAGGAAGGTGTCGCCAAGGCCGATGGTGGCGGCAGGGAACTTCAGCCAGGGCGTGGCGCAGGTCGCGACGTTCCAGGTACCGGCTCGGCTTTGCGGCGGCAGCGGCGCGCGCTCGAACACGGCACCCTCCGGCACGCCGTCCGGCACGGTGACCCGGCCGTGGCGGGCACGGGTCGAGGCCAGGAGCGAGCCCGTCATCAGCGCTTCCAACTCGCGGGCCGGATCGTGCCGGGTCACCGCCAGGGCATAGGTATCGTAGTGCACGGCGACCCGTTCCATGCCCAGGCGCTCGGCCAGGGTGGCGGCGCGCCGCTCCACCGGATCGGCGCCGGGCAGCAGGTTGTCGAGCTCGGACAGGCTCAGGCCCAGCGAGTTCGCCGGACCGGCCAGGCCTTCCATGACCGGCCAGGCCTCGGCCATGTCGTGGAAGTCGCCGAGCTCCAGGTGGACGAGGCCCAGGCCCGCCTCGCGCCAGCCCCGCGCCAGGCTGCGGCTATGCTCCAGGCTGGACGCCATCAGGGCTGCCGGCACCTCGTTGTAGCCGGACAGGATCGCCGCCCCGGCCTGGCCGGCCTGGCGCAGGCTCGCCGCCTCGAAGGCCGGGTCGTTCTCGAGCGGGTCGTCGGCAAAGCGGCAGATGATCCGGGACGAGCGCGGCAGGACATGGCCGCCGATCGAACTGCCGGCCTGGAACTCCACGATGTAGTGGGCGGGCTTGCCCATGCCGGGCGCGCCGCGGATGGCGCCCATGGTAGTCAGGCCGCCCGGCCCGGCCAAGCCGACCTCCGGATGGAAGCGCTCGACCTGCCGGGCGGTGCGGTCGCCGATCGCCACCAGGGTGGGCGCGCCCAGCGTCGCCAGCATTTGCGCGGCCTGGGCGCCGGTGCCGCCCAGGCCCAGCGTGGTCGGCAGGCAGGCCTCCAGCCAGCGCGGGCCGTCCGGCCAGTCCACGTGGATCTCGCCGCCGACGCCGCGCCTTGCCCGGTCCAGGATGCGGGCGGCAAAGGCGCCCTCGGGGGTGCCGGGCGCGGCGGAGAGGAGGGCATGCGCTTCCTCCAGCCGGATATAGGCGTCGACGCAGGTGCTCAGCCCGCAAAGGGTCAGACGTGCCCGGCCGGCGGTTTCCGGCAGCTGCCGTGCCAGCGCCGCGTAGGCGCGCTGCCAGTCGGCAGGGGCGGGAGCATCGCCGAGGTCGAGGGACCGGCTCATTCCTTGACCGCCCCCTGGGTGAGGCCGGCGATGATCCGGCGCTGGAAGACCAGCACCATCGCCACCAGCGGCAGGGTCACCACCACCGAGGCGGCGGCCAGATCGCCCCAGGGCACGTAGTAGAGGTTCTGGAAATTGGCGATGCCGACCGGGATCGGCTGGTGCTCGATCGTCGAGGTGAAGGCGAGCGCGAACATGAACTCATTCCAGGTGGCGATGAACACGAGCAGGCCGGTGGTGACGATGCCGGGCAGCGCCATCGGCAGGATGATCAGCCACAGCGTGCGCAGGGGGCCGGCGCCGTCGATGGTGGCGGCCTCGTCGATCTCGCGCGGGATCGCGTGGAGGTAGCCGAACAGCACCCAGATCACGAGCGGCAGGCCGAGGGCGAGGTCGATGACGACCAGGCTGGTATAGGTGTCGAGCAGGTTCAGGTTCGACATGGTCAGGTAGAGGGGCGCCACGATCGCGATCTGCGGGAACATCGAGATCGACAGGATCACCCCCAGGATCCCGTAGCGGCCCCGGACGTCAAAGCGCGCCAGCGCGAAGGCGCCGAGCGTGCCGAAGGCCAGGCAGAGCAGGGTGGTGATCCCGGCGATGATCACCGAGTTCAGGATGTACCGGTGGAATTGCTTGACCACGAACACGTTGTAGAAGTGCTCGAAGGTCGGCGGGATCGGCAGGAGGCTGGGCGGGGTCGCCATCAGCAGCCGGTCCGGCTGCAGGGACGTGCTGACCTGCCAAAGGAACGGGCCCACCGACCACAGGACGATCAGCAGGCCGGCCACCTGGAGAAACGTTCCACGGACGAGCCTTGCGCGTCGCATGCCGGTCATCAGCCTTCACTCCGCCGCATCCGCCGGACCAGCCAGATCCCGAACCCCAGCGCGATGGCCGCCTCGGTCAGGAACATCGCGGTCGCCATGGCCGAGCCGTAGCCGAACTGCAGGGTCGAGAAGATCGTCTTGTAGGTCAATGTCGACAATGTCTCGGTCGAGTCGGCCGGGCCGCCGCCGGTGAGCACGTAGACGAGGTCGAAGATCCTAAAGGCGTCCAGTGCGCGCAACAGGGCGGCGATCAGCAGGGTCGGCGCCAGGAGCGGCAGGCGGACGTGGAGGAAATACTGGAAGGAGGAGGCGCCGTCGATGGTGGCAGCCTCGCCCAGCGAGCGCGGGATGGTCTGCAGGCCGGCCAGGAGCAGCAGCGCCATGAACGGGGTGGTCTTCCAGACATCCGCGATCACGATGGTCAGCAGGGCCCGGTCCGGGTCGCTGTACCAGCCGATATGCTGGTCGATCAGCCCGAGCCCGATCAGGCCGTGGTTGACCAGGCCGTTCTGGCCGTCGAACAGCCAGCCGAACATCTTGGAGCTGACCACGGTCGGGATCGCCCAGGGCACCAGCATGGCCGCGCGCACCAGGCCCCGGCCGACGAACCATTCGTGCAGCACCAGCGCCATGGCCAGGCCCAGGAGCGTTTCCAGCACGGTCGACGCGGTGGTGAAGACGAGGGTGTGGTACCAAGCGTTCCAGAATTGCGCGTCGTCCCAGAGGGTGACGTAGTTGGCCAGGCCGACAAAGGCATCGTCGGGATAGATCAGGGTGGTGTCGCGGGCCGACAGCCACAGGCCCTGGATGATCGGCTGGACCGAGACCGCCAGCAGCGTGGCCGCGGCCGGTGCCAGCAGCAGCGCCGGCCAGGCCCAGGGCGGCAGGCGCCGGCGGCCCATGAACCCGCCGGCCTGCGTGGAAGGGCCCGCCTGCGTGGAGGGGACGGTGTCGAAGGGCATCATGGGCAGCCGGATGGCGCTTGCGGGTTCAGGCGACGATCTTCTCGATCTTCGCCTGGGCCGCCTTCAGCGAGCCCTCCACATCGCCCGAGACCAGGGCGCGGCTGACCTCCGACTGCAGGGCCAGCGTCACCTGCGCATATTTCGGGGTGACCGGTCGGCCGGTGGCGCCGACGAACACGTTCTTGAGCGACTGCATGAAGGGCTGGCTCTTGGCCAGTTCCGCCTCGTCGAACACGGCAGGCCGGGTCGGGGCCAGGCCCATGCCGGTGGCGAAGCGCAACTGGGTGTCGGGCGAGGACATCCAGGTCACGAATTCCAGCGCGGCGTCGCGGTTCTTCGACGCGGCGTTCACGCCGTACTGGTAGCCGCCCAGCGCCGCGGCACTGCGCCCGCCCGGGAAGTGCGGCAAGGGCGCCACCCCGACCTTGCCGGCCACGCTCGATTCGGCGGCGTCCTGGGCGATGTTCCAGACATAGGACCAGTTGCGCAGGAACGCGGCCTGGCCCGCGGTGAACGGCCGGCGCGACGGCTCCTCGTCCCAGCTCAGCACGTCCTGGGGCGAGATCTTATACTTGTGGATGGTGTCGTGCATGAACTGCACCGCCTCGATCGCTTCCGGCGACGCCACCGTCACGCTCTTGCCGTCCGGACCCAGGATCGCGCCGTTGTTCGACGCGATGAACTCGACCAGGTCGCAGACCAGCACCTCGGCCTGCTTGGCCTGCCACAGGAAGCCGAAGCGGGCCTTGTCCCCCTCCATCAGCTTGGTGGCACTGTCGACCAGGTCCTGCCAGGTCTCCGGGGGCTTGGCGCCGATCGCCTCCAGAAGGTCGGTGCGGTAGTAGAGCATCCCGGAATCGATCATCCAGGGCAGTGCGGTCAGCTTGCCGTCCCAGGTGCAGGCATCCACCATGCCCTTGAAGTACTGGCCCCTGGTGGCGGCATCGACCGCGTCGTCCAAAGGGGCTGCCCAGCCGGCCGCGGCGAACTCGGCGATCCAGACGATGTCCTGGGTGAACACGTCGGGCGTGCCGCTGCGGCGCGCCAGCTGCTGGACCAGCGCCTGGTGCACCTCGGTGGAGGCGCTGGGCGGCGGCAGTTCCTGGAAGGTGACGTGCACCCGCTCCTGCGACTGGTTGAAGATCTCGACGATCTCGCCGATGCCGTACTTGCCGAAGAACTTGGCGCTGGCGAAGGTGATCTCGGTGCGGCCTTGCGCGCGGGCGCGGCGCAGCGGCGCGCTGGCCAGGACGGCGCCGGCTCCCAGCGCCATCCCGGCGCCGCGGATCAGGCCCCGCCGGTCGAGCGGGAACGACGTCGACGGCTGATGATCGGCCATGGCGATCTCCCTGCTCGGGCCGCCGTCGTTGCTGCGGCGCCCGAATGTCCTGTCTGCTCCCGGATGCCCCTGCGATGGAAGCATCTTCGTCATTCTCGCCGCTTCATGCGGCTTTGTGCGTTTTTCAGCCGCAGCCTATCGGTCAGCCAGTGGCGGCGTCAAGCGATCCCCGCTATCGTCCCTGTTCATGAACAACCGATCTGATGGAGCAGCCGGGTGAGCGACGCGGACCTGCGCGACACCGAGCTGCGCGACACGCTGCCGGCCAGGCGCCGGGCGGAACTGGTGCGGCTGGTGCGCGCGCGCGGCCAGGTCACCGTCACCGAGCTTGCCGGCCTGTTCGACATTTCGGTCGACACGGTGCGCCGTGACCTCGACCACCTGGCCGAGCGCGGCCTCCTGGCCCGGACCCATGGCGGGGCCGTGGCGTCCGGCGACCTGGTCACCCAGGACACCCCGTTCGCGGACCGGCTGGTCCGGCAGAAGACCGCAAAGGCGCGCATCGCCCGCGCGGTGGCGGCGCTGATCGGCGACGGCGAGACGCTGCTGATCAATGGCGGCTCCACCACCCGCGCGGTCGCGGCCGAGCTTGGGGGGCGGCGCAACCTGACGGTCGTCACCAACAACCTGGCCCTGCCGCAGGTCCTGCCGCCGGATGCCTGCCGCGACGTCTACGTGATGGGCGGGCAGTACCGCCACGAGGCGCAGGTGACGGTGGGCGAGGTACGCTTCGCGTTTGCCGCCGGGATCAATGTCGACACCGCCCTGATCGGCGTGGGCGGGATCAGCGCGGAGCGCGGCCTGTCCACCACTTCCATCGCCGAGGCGGTGATGATCGCCGAAATGATCAAGACCGCGAAGCGCAGCGTGGTGCTGGTCGATTCCAGCAAGTTCGGCCATGATTCCTTCGCCGATATCGGGCCGCTCGCGCGGGTGCACATGGTCGTGACCGACGAGATGCCGCCGCCGGAGATCGTGGATGCGCTGGCCGAGGGAAAGGTCGACCTGGTGGTGGCGCCGGCCTGACCAGGCGCGGGCGGAACGCTGATGCTGCCGTGCAGCATTCTGCCGGTTGACCCGGCGGGCTGCGATGTCTAGCGCCAGGAACGGAATTCCTGCTGGAAAGCGTGCGCCCATGGATCGACCCGTCATCGTGCCCGTCGTGCTGGCGGGCGGTTCCGGCACGCGGCTGTGGCCGATCAGCCGGAGCGCCTATCCCAAGCACCTGGTCGAGATCCTGGGCGACGAATCGCTCCTGCAGGCCACGATCCGGCGCGCCCTGGCGGTGGCGCCGGCCGAACGGGTGCTCACGATCGGTGCGGCCGCCCAGGCCTTCCTGATCGGCCGGCAGCTAAGCGAGATCGACCCGGCGCTGCGCCAGGGCCTGGTCCTGGAGCCGTCCGGGCGCAACACCGCGGCGGCGATCGCCCTGGCGGCGCTGATCGCGGCCGCGCGGGGCCTGGGCGATGCGGTCCTGTGGATCTGCCCGTCCGACCACCTGATCCGCGATGCAGGCGTGCTGGCGGAGGCGGTGCGCATCGGGGCGCTGGCCGCCGCCCGCGGCGAGCTGGTCACCTTCGGCATCCGGCCGTCCCGGCCGGAAACCGGCTATGGCTACATCCGGCTGGGCAGCGCCGATCCGGCGCTGCCGCCCCTGCGCAGGGTCGACCGGTTCGTCGAGAAGCCGCCGCGCGACGAGGCGGAATCCATGCTGAAGCAGGGCGGCCATGTCTGGAACTCCGGCATGTTCCTGTTCCGCGCCGACCGGCTCTTGGCCGAGCTCGCCCGGTTCGAGCCAGAACTGGTCGCCGCCGCCGAGCGGGCGTTCGCCGAAGGGACGATGGCGCCGGAGATCGTGCCGCAGGCGACAACCTGGGCGGAGGTCCGCTCGATGCCGATCGACAAGGCGGTGATGGAGCGCTCGGACCGGGTGGTCTGCATCCCCTGCGACCCGCAATGGTCGGATGTCGGCTCCTGGCAGGCGATCTGGGAGCTGATGGACCAGGACGGGCAGGGCAACGCCGTCAAGGGCGACGTGCTCCTGGCCGATGCCCACGACAATCTGGTGCGCTCGGAGCGGCGGCTGGTGGCGCTGGCCGGGGTCTCCGACCTGGTGGTGGTCGAGACCGCCGACGCCGTGCTGGTGGCCGACCGGGCGCAGTCCGAGCAGGTCAAGAACCTGGTGGGCCTGCTCACGGCGGCCGGGCGGCGGGAAGCCTCGGTGCATGCGAGCGAGGTGCGGCCCTGGGGCCGCCTGACCGCGCTGGCGCTGGGTTCCGGCTTCCGGGTGCGCGAGCTTGCCGTGGACCCGGGTGCCTGCCTGTCCCGGCAGCGCCATGCCGAGCGGGTCGAGCACTGGGTGATCGTGGAAGGCCAGGCTTCGGTCGAGCTGGACGACGATGTCCGCCGCCTGAAGCCGGGCGCGGTGGTCACCGTGCCGGCCGGCGCCATCCACCGCCTGTCCAACCCGGTCGACACGACCCTGCGCCTGATCGAGGTGGCCCTGGGCTCCGACCTGGACGATGCCCGCACCGAGCGGCTGGACCCGCCCGAAGGCGGGCACGGCTGAGGCGGCCGGCCGGCGTCCGGCAGGCCAAGCATGGCCGGATTGGGCCGCAGCCAATTCTAGCGGCCGCTTGCCTCCAGCCAGCGCGCCAGCACCGGGTGCAGGCTGGAGCGTCCGCGCAGCTCGGCAAGGCTCATCCACTCGGCCGCCACCACCTCCGCCCCGTCCGGGACCAGGGCCGGCCGCAGCGCCAGCTCCAGCTCGAACAGATGCACCAGCAGCGGCCGGCTCTCGTGCACCAGGGAAATGGTCGCAGCCGGCTGCAGCTGCTGGGCGCGCACCGCCAGCCCGACTTCCTCGGCCAGCTCGCGGGCGGCCGCGTCCGCCGGCGCCTCGCCGGCGCCGCGCCCGCCACCCACCAGGCCCAGCC
>VFQN01004563.1_pt1 | contig 18177 bp, 20 predicted proteins | sample 3512371 | NCBI WGS metagenome assembly VFQN01 (sample SAMN10412370, study PRJNA504923) | tailings metagenome | isolation source: Replicate 2 from Balatoc abandoned mine | place: Philippines: Itogon, Benguet | collected 2017-08-28 | reverse complement strand
AGATCCGCGCCGTGCTGTTCGTCGGCCGCTGGACCCGGATCGCCGAAGGCACCCGCTTTGGCGCCCGGGACATGGTCGACGTGTTCATCACCGACGAGCAGTCCGAAACACCCGGCTTCGGCGAGAACCGCCGCGTGTTCGCCCGCGCGATCGACCGGCTGGCCGCCATGCTGCCGGGCAAGGACATCTTTGTCGCCGCCTACTTTCCCGAGCAGATGGTCCATGTGCCCCAGGCGGCCTTCATCCAGGCGGTGCTGGGCGAACCGCCGGACATCGGCGTGCCCCGCGCCGCCTTCGACCAGCGCCAGCAGTTCGTGCGGCAGGTCTTGTCCACGGCCGAGAAGCGGCTGGGCATCCAGGTGCTGGATGTCGGCAGCCAGCTATGCGGCCAGGACCGGTGCCGCGCCGTCGAGGACGGGCACGCCCTCTACTTCGACGACAACCACCTGTCGCGCTATGCGGCGGTGAAGTACAGCCACCTGTTTGATCCAGCAGTCGTGGCACCACAAGCTCAAAGAGCTGCAGGGACACCAGAGCATTAAGCCGCGCGCCTGTCGGAACTGCAGCTAGCTCTAGCCCGAGCCGGGCGGGTGGGTGTTGCACCCGCGGTGATGGCGATCAGCCGTTGAGATGATCGGGCGCTGGTCGACGAGACGGCAGCGAGCACGAACTGAGCGCAGTAGATCGAATCTCCTAAACGCTTCTGGGGACCACCGACTAAGTAGGACGCCTGCTGCTTAGTCGCCAGCTTTGCATCCTTTTCCAGGTAACCTCCAGAACGACAGCACCCTCTGCCCGTAATGTGCATTTTGCACATGTGGCTTGCACTGGCCTTTTCTTACCGTCAACATACTCTTGAATCATTAACTCGGCGTAATCCATCCAAATTGTTATGGATTAAATGTTCTTTCTTATGTTTCCAGAAAATTATTGAACTTATTCCAAATAAATGGAAAGTGCGTCACCTATGTCGAGAAAACTCGCATGTGCGAGCGCTCGTCTTGCGCTTGCTGTCGGCCTCATTATTGCCGCCACTTTCGACAATCCAGTGCAAGCCTATGATCCGCTCACCGAGCGGGTCCAGCTACGTCGCAATGCAGCGCGCGGCCTGGAATATGTGCCGGCCTCGACCGCTGACGGGCCGTCTGGTGCCAGACATGCCGTGAAGATCGTTCCCAAGATCAGGGTCAACATCCGAGGGAGCGCGTTGGACAACACCTATTCCAGCTTGCTGCCGATCGACTTCAACGGCAGCGGCACATCCGAGTACTTGATGTGGAACGGCCACAAGACGATGCGGGTCTACGGCCGCGCCGGCAACCTGGTATGGGGGATCTCTAACCCAGCCGGGCGGGTGTTGAACGGCAAGACCTTCATCCATCGGGACCAAGCGGCGGTGCTGGACCTCAATGCCGATCATAAGGAGGACGTCCTGCATTGCTGGCAGTCGGGCTCGACCAAGAAATTGGTTGAGCGCAACGGCAGCAACGGCAAGGAACTGCGGTCGGTCACCCTGGCGGGGCAGGGCACGAATACCGAAACCCAATATTGCCGAATTGCGGTCTATTACAAGGAGTCGGACAAGCAACCGATCATCCTGGTGGCGCACAGCCAACCCACCAAAGGCGCATGTGGCGGTCGGAACTACACCGACAACTGGGCGCGTGTCGTCGCCTATGACAAGAACTTGAAGAGGCTCTGGTCCACCAATACCTGTGATGCGGGCCATGTGTCGGCAGGTGTGGACGAAAATAGCGATGGATACTTCGATTATGTTTTCATCGGCAAGTATGCGCTCGACTTCAACGGCAAGATCCGTTGCCGGTTAGCGGGCTGGAACGGCAGCGACCATGTTGATGCCATTCGGGTAGCCAAGGTCGACCCCTCCAGGTCTGGCCTGCAGGCGGTGGCGATCGGCCGGACCGGGGGCGGCATGTTCGATGCGAGCAATTGCAGCCGGATCTGGACGATGCCGGTTCGCGATCCCCAGGAGATGGCTGTCTTTCAGTTGACCGCAGCCCCGGCACCGCTCTCGATCATGGTGACCAATCGTGGCGGCGGCACATCCAGCGCCGTCGTCACCTCGGTGCTGAATCACAAGGGCAAGAAGGTCCGTACCATCAGCAAGCGCATCATGCCGATGCAAAACGCGCAACTCGACGGCTATCGCCGGAACGACGAGATCATCGGCATGTTCGGGGAAATCTTCAACGGCAAGGGCGACCTGTTGATGTCGAAGAAGTGGTACTGGGATCTCAAAGGAACCAATGTCACCATAAAGAAGTCCAGCAACATCTATGACAAGTGGACGGCCTACCCGCTGCTGTTCGATATGGACAATGATGGCAAGGAGGAGCTGGTGACCTGGGGGCAGAGCCTCATTGTCGAAGGAGAATTTAGGTAGGGAAGTGCCGTAAGCTGCTGCTTACAGATAGACTGTAGTAAGATTTAATTTGGCCCTATGCGGCAGGGATGGCGCATGCAAGGCATCAGATAAGGCCGTACCATGCGCCGCGTCCCTTGCCGTGCAGGACCAGGTGCCCTTGCTCGACCAGTGCCTTCAGATGCTCCTTGACGGTGTTGCGGCTCATCTTGCTCACGCGAGCTGCCTCCATCACCGTCACTCGGCCCCGCTCGCGCGCCAGTTCCAGGATCAGCACCGACAACTCAGGCAGATCACCCAGGATGATCCGCTCGCGCTCCATCTTCCGCTCGAGCCGCTGCTTTTGCCGCTGCAGGGCGGTCAGGAAGAACGCGATCCACGGGTTCCAGTCGGGCTCGGCGGTACGGATCGTGCCCTGGGTCCGGCGCAAGGCGAGGTAGTAGCCTTCCTTGTTCTGCTCGATCACGCTCTCGAGTGAGCTATAGGGCGCATAGGCATAGCCGGCGCGCAGCAACAGCAAGGTGGTGAGCACCCGCGACAGCCGGCCATTGCCGTCCTGGAAGGGATGGATCTCCAAGAAGACCACGATGAAGATCGCGATCAGCAGCAGCGGGTGAAGGCTGCGGTCATGTTCGGCAGCGCGGAACCAGTTGACCAACTCCGCCATCAAACGTGGCGTGTCGAACGGCGTGGCCGTCGCGAACACCACGCCCAGGCTTCGACCTTCTTCGTCGAAGGCTTCGACGTGGTTGGGAAGCGTCTTGTAGGTCCCTCGATGCCGCTCGTCCTTGGTGGAATGGACCAGCAGATCGCGATGGAGCTGCCGGATGTGGTTCTCCGTCAGCGCGATGGCATCATAGGCCTGGAAGATGGTGTCCATGACCTGGGCATAGCCGGCCACCTCCTGCTCATCGCGGGTGGCGAACGAGCCGATCTGCAGGTTGGCCAGCAGCTTCTCGACCTCGCGGTCGCTGAGCCTGGCCCCTTCGATGCGGGTAGAGGAGCCGATGCTCTCAATGGTGGCGACCCGGCGCAGGCCGGACAGGCGCTCAGGCGCGATTCGACCGATGGCCCGCCAAGCTCCCTTGAACTCTTCGATCTCAGCGATCAGCGACAGGATTTGCGGGGTGATGCGCAGGCTGGCGGTGTTAAGCGCCGCAGCCGTTGGTTCATCCATTTTCATCCGATTAGCTATGGGAAGGCTGCTGCCTTTGTCCACCCATTTTCATCCAATTCGGATGTCGAGTTGGGGTCCAGCCTGAATAGCGTCAGGCTGATACACAAAATTTTTGTAGAAAATTTTTTGTGCAATTGGCGATCTGGGTCCGGTTGAACGGCTGGAATGGCATGTGGGGTAGGGAGGAGGGACCCGTTGGGGATTTACCCCCTCCCCGGGGTGGTGGGGGTACCTGAATCTGGTCTGCCGCGACCGTTCGTGCAGCGCCGGCTTGCTCAGCGCAGCAGGCGCTGGACCTGTCCGGCAGAAAAAGCCTTGCCGGTGCTCGTGCGGTAGCCAAGTGCCGCCAGCTCGGCTGCGATCGCGCGCAAGGACCGGGCCTTGCCGGTCTTGGGGCTCTTGCGCGCCAACCGGTTCGCCTGCCGGATCAGCTCCGGCTCGGTCTGGGCATAGCCCTTGCGGCCCTCTACCCGCTTGCCCCGTGCTGCTGATAGCCGATCGCGGGCACTCTTCAGCTTGGTGACGGTCATCGCCTTGTCGAACTCGGCAATGGCGCCCAGCACCTGGCGGACCAGCACCGCAGTGGGCGTGTTGTCGGTGAAGTGGTCGGGCGCATCCACCGGGATCAGCGTCACCCCCATCTGCTTGAGCAGGTCGCGGCCGGCCAGCTGCACGGCCAGGTCGCGGGCGAACCGGTGCGCGGTCTCGACCAGAATGGTGTCGCCGGGGCAAAGCTCGGCCAAAAGGGTGCGAAAGCCCGGCCGCTCGTTGATCGCATCGGCACCAGACACAGCGGCATCGTAGATCTCCTGGACGATCACGAGCCCCTGGCGCTTGGCAAAGGCCTGGATCGCCTGGCGCTGCCGCGGGCTGCTGTCGCCGCCGACGTTGGTGGCAGAAGAGGTGCGCAGGTAGGCGAAGGCGCGGGTCGGCGCGGTGCGGTTCTTGAGACTCATGAGCCTTGCCCCGGCTGGAATATCGGCACAGATTCGTATCTAATTTTTGAGAAAAAGGTACGAAAATCGGCCTTCTTAGGACCACCGCAAGCGCCCGACCAACCCCTGGCTTGACCGCAAGAGCCTCCTCGGCGTCCAAGCCAGCTTCATCGAAGGACCATAACCGAGGAGGCAATGGTGGGGGACGTCGTCGAGGCCGTGGCTGCCCCGGATGACCTGATCAGCGTCGAGCAGGCCACCAGGCGCTTTGCCGGCTTGTTCCCGTCGGTCGATCACCCGCAGGACCATGTGCTGGAACTGCTCTGGCAAGGCGTGGTGGTTGGCGAGCTGATCGTGTTTGCCTTTGGACCGCCCCATGATGGCTGGACCCGGTTCGAGACGAGCGGGCAGTGGCAGACGTTTGTGGATGCACAAGGCGCTGCCGTGCCGGCGAGGATGGTGGCCTACTCTCTGGATGAGCTCCTCAGCTACTTCCTGATCTCCGATCTGCCGTCGCGCCTGCCGCAAGACGACGAGGGTCGCAGGCGGGAGCTGCAGCGGTTGCCGCTCGAGGCGGTCGGCGAGCAGGCGGTACAGACGTTTCGATCGGCATGCTTCGTGTCGGTAGTGGCGACGGAAGTGTGGCTGCGAAGGCAGACGGTTCAGCCTCTAGATGCCTCTCCCATGTCTTCACCGGACCAGCTCACGCAGAAGACGGGCCGGCCAAGGCGAAGGCATCCAGTGCGGGGTGTGATCGAGGAAGAGTGGCAGCGGATCGTGAAGCACCGCCAAGATCCATGGAGCACGTTGAACGTGGCGGAAACACGGCGGCTTTGCTTGGAGAACGTAAAGAAAATCATCGATGAAGGGGTGCGGAACGGAAACGCCGCGCCCAGAGATGAGGCGGTCCGTCAGTGGCGGACTGAGTTCGAGCAGAAAAGTTATGCCTCATCGAGACGACCTTGAGGATAGCTTGGAATAGCTTGGAATAGCTTGCGTTAGCTTGGGGACCATCTCCTGAGGTGGTGAGTATGTGATCGGCATCACCTGGGCTTTCCAGAAAAGGCCGATGACTACACACTCTACCAACCCTATCCATCGCTACCTGCGCCGCATGGAAGCGACAGACTATCTGCAGTATCGCTGGGGGCTGCGCTATGCCCCCAGCACGCTCGCCAAGCTCGCCTGCATCGGTGGCGGGCCGCGGTTCGTCAAGGCCGGCCGGTGGCCGATGTACCGTGCCGAAGACCTGGATGCCTGGGCGTTCAGTCGGTTCCATCAGCTGACGGAGGATGGCTGCGATGGCTAACGCGACCACTGCCGCTGTCGTGGCGCCGTCTGCCGACACGGCTCCTGTTTTCGCCGATCCGGACGACATCGTGGTGCTGACCAGCCGTGGGCCGCGCTTGGCCAAGCGGCACAAGCAGCTGCTGAATGGCACGATCCACACCGATGCTTATGAGGATGCGTGCATGTTCCGAGCGGCGGTGATCCGTGCGCCTTCGCTCGAGGCCTTGATAGCCGCTCTGGTCGATCTGGAGGAGGAGCAGTGTCGTGCGGTGATCCGCGCTGCGGTGCTGGCGAGCGCTGACCGTGAGCATATGCGGCGTCTCCTGCGTCCGAAGAAGGGCGTGCCGGCCACCCTGGTCGAGACACCGCGCCGCTGGGTGGCGCTCGACTTTGATGACCTCCATGTGCCGGATGGTTGGTGGCTGGACCTGCCTTCTGCCCTGCAGCAGGTGCGCACTCACCTGCCGATCGAGTTTCGGCGGGCCTCGGCGATCATCCAGGCTACTGGCTCGGCGGGGACTAAGAATGGCCTGCGGGTACGGGTCTGGTTCCGGCTCAGCCGGCCGTGCACCAGCGGCGAGCTGGGCCGAATCTTCAAAGGTACCGCCGGGTTGGACCTGTCGACCATCTATCCGGCCAATCTGATCTATACCGCCAAGCCGGTCTTCATCGGCATGGCCGACCCGGTACCGGTTCGAACCATGCTGGTCGCCGGTATCGTGGACGAGGTCGCGGTGCAGGTGCCGCCGGAGACGCCGCCGCGTTCTGTTCTGGCGCCTGCCATGCCGATCCTGGACGAGGGCTGGGGACCCAGGCCGAGGTACAGCCAGGCTGCGCTCAACCATGCCTGTGCGCAGATCGCGAGCGCGAGCGGCGGTGAGCAGAACACGACGCTGTATCGCGCGGCATTCAGCATCGGTCAGCTGGTGGGTTCTGGTCATATGCCTGTCAATCCCGCCCGGGCTGCGCTTATCCGGGCTGGCCTACAGATGCGGGCCTATAGCCACCCCTGGCAGCAGCACGAGATCGCTCGACAGATCGACCGTGGGTTGGCGGCTGGTATGGATTACCCGCGGGTGCCCAAGGCGAGGGGGGCCTAGTCGATGGACGATCTCGCTGATGCCGATCCGGCGCTGCTGGAAGCGATCGAACGCAACAAGGCAAAGGCCGAACACAGCCACATTGCTTCCGCTGCGATGGAGGCGGGTGGGTCCGACACGATTGAGGAAATGGAGGAAAAGGAGGCTGCGGCGCATCCTTTCGCGGATGATAGTCTGGCTTTGGAATTTGGCCGGCGGCATCGCGGGTACCTGAAGTACATACCCGAGGCGAACAGGTGGTACCTGTGGACCGGCAAGCGCTGGAAGCCGGACGGCATCCTGCGGATCATGACCAAGATCCGCAGCTTCATTAGGGAGAAGGTCAACCATGGTGGTGGGTCCAGTGAGCTGGCGCATGCTCTGAAGAACCAGACATTCAATGCGGTCGAGAAGCTGACCCGGTCGAACATCGGTGTTTCGGTGCTGCAGACTGACCTCGACCGCGACCCGATGCTGCTCGGGACACCGGACGGCACCGTTGATTTGCGGACCGGTAAGCTGCGCCAGGCAGAGCTGGCCGACCTCATCACCAAGGCCACAGCGGTGACACCGATCGAACCCGGTACGCCGGGGCCGGAGCTTTGGATGGCGGTGCTGAACGGGATCTTCTCGAAAAAGGACGAGAACGGGCAGGACGTTCCCGACACGGAGTTCATCAGCTATCTTCAGCGGGTGCTGGGTAGCGCCTTGTGCGGTGAGATCCGTGACCAGGCGCTGTTCTTCTTCTTCGGCCAGGGTGCCAACGGAAAGGGGGTCGTGCTCAACACGATCACCGCCGTTCTGGGCGACTACGCGCAGACCGCCCCGGCCGACATGTTCTTGGTGTCCCAGCACGACCGGCACCCGACCGAGCTGGCACGGCTGCAGGGGGCCCGGCTGGTGGTCGCCCAGGAGATGCCGCCTGGCAAACGGTTCGACACCGCCAAGCTCAAATCGCTGACGGGCGGTGACCGGATCGCCGGCCGGTTCATGCGCGGGGATTATTTCGAGTTTTCCCCGCAGTTCACGCTGATCATGGCGGGCAACACCAAGCCTGGGATCGACACCGTCGATGAGGCGATGCGGCGTCGTGTGCATCTGCTGCCGTTCGCCAAGGTGATTCCGCCGGACAAGCGCGACCCGCAGCTGACGGAGAAGCTGAAGAAGGAGCATCCAGCCATTCTGCGCTGGATGATCGAGGGCTGCCTGGAATGGCAGAAACAGGGCCTGAACCCGCCGTTGGGCGTGCTCGCAGCCAGCCAGGACTACCTGGCTGAGGAAGATGTCATTGGTCAGTGGTTGGAGGAGTGCTGCGAGCTCAACGGCAACTACATGATTCTGGTGAAGGAAGCCTATGCTTCCTGGAAGCAGTGGGCCGAGGAAGCCGGCGCGCCGGCCTATTCGGCGAAGCGCTTCAGCAAGATGCTCACCGAGCGCGGCCACGAACGGTGGGATAGCCACGGGAAGCGGTACTTCCTTGGGCTGCGGGTGCGCGATGGTGCGGCTTCTTCCATTTCGATGGTATCGCGCGCACACGCGCGCACGCACGATACCTCTAAAATGGCCGATGGCGCACCATCGCGCACCCAGTCCTCTGATGACTGGGACATTCCGCTGTGATCGTCCTCATGCTGCTGCACCGTTTGACCATGGCCGGGGCTGAACTGCAGATCCGCTTCGGCGCCCTCCATGTCCGAGGTTCAGGCCCCCCTTTGGATGCCTCTCTTCTGGCCGAGCTGCGAGCGCACAAGTACGAGCTGCACCGTCTGGTCGATGGCAGCACCTGTCGTTGGTGTCGGCAGCCGGTCAGCTTGCGCGACCAACCCGACACCCTGTCGCTTGCCGATGGCACCAGCCTGCACTGGGCATGTCGCGCAGCCTTCGAGACAGAACGGCGTACTCGTGCTGTGGAAGCTCGCGTCACCTACGCCATCGGTGCGCCAGGCGAGCTGGTGGATCAGTCGTCGTAGCTGGCCGCCGCCAGTCCTTCCACCTTGGCGAGCCGAGCGACGATCCGCTGGACCAGCTCGGCCGAAGATGGGGCAGGGGCCTCAGGCATCGGAGCAGCCTCAAGCCCATCGTTCAGGCCGAGGGCTCGGCCGAGCGCCAGCTGCGCCTTTAGGGCAGCGGCGTAGCGCTTGGTCGCCATGGCTTCGTCACGGATCTTCTCCAGCGTCTGAAGATGTTCCTCTAGAGCTTCGGCTGGGACGCGTGTGTTGGAGCGAATCTCGGCAATCATTTCTTGCACCGCCGCTACTTTCCTCAACCGATGCCCCAGTCGATCTGGATGCCGATAGCCGGCACGGCGGGCAGCTTCAGTATTGGATAGATTGCCGGATGCCACCAGCTTGGCGAACAGCTCGCGACGGTTGCTCAGGGTGTTACGTGTCGTCATCCCGATGCCTCGCATCATCTAAACCAGGCCGTGGTTTGACCCTAGTTGCACTGAGGTTATGACCTTTTTGCCCCCGCAAAATCTACATCCGCCAAAACCAGCGATTTATGAAAATGAGGAGTAGCCGTAGCCGCCGGCGATGGTGCGGGTGAAACGGATACGATTACCTTCAAGGTTATTAAATCTATTCACTCAAAAAAATTTTGCTTTATTAATAAATATAAAAATAAACATATAGGACTTTAATCAATTTAGCCGATCTTATAACTCTAACGTGAGTAACTACAAGCATTATATTACTAAAGATATTTCTACAGAGGCAAAAAGTCGCAGGTTTTCGCCTAGGCAAAACTATTCGATCAAAAATCACGTAGATTTTTATATTGAAAAACATTTTTTTATCATTTTCAGATAGGGACATGCCTTACACCGCCAAGTGGATAGGGCTGAACCCACCTTGTAGAAGAAAGGAGAGTCCTTATGGGCGAATATCCCATTTCGGATGTAAATAAAAAATTAAATGAAATTATCAGGGAGGTGGAGGCCGCAGATAAAAGGGTTCGAATTCTATGGATGTCTAGCCTTGGTTTAGCGATCATGCAGTACCTTAATTCGGAAGAATTAACGGGTGACTTTCATGGTCTTCATGAGAGTTATGAAACTCACATAGTTAAAGCGCAAGTCATGTTGCGAGATCTTTCTGCTGCTCTGGAAGAGCAGCAGGCGCCCTGATAGTTTGCCACCTTAGCTACGGCTAAGGTGGCGCTTCCCATCTTCTATGAGCCGATCGACCAGGAGAGATATCCCACGAGCGCTGCTGGTTCGCGGTTTGCCTTATCTAGCTGCGGTTCGACTGAAGCAGTACGGCATTCCGGTGGAAGTCGAGGAACTTCTTCTGGCCGCTGCTGAACGTGCCAACGTGTACCGGCTTAGTTACCTCAACCCCCATGCGCTCAAGGGAAGGGCGATGCGCCACTGGCGAAATGATCAGCCGGCCATTGTCCTCAAACCCGATGAAGCCACGATCGAAGAGGTGGTCGATGCTGGGGGTCAACAGCAAGCCATTCTCCCCATCCAGCCGCTCGTCGTTGCTGGCGTCTCGCCACGGCTTGCAGTGGCTGGCGACAAGGTGAACGGGGTTATCGACACCGGTGAGGCGACAAGACTTCTCGATCCGGCTCACACGCTCTTTGAACAGCCCTTGGCCTTTGCGGGCACGGATGAGGGCGAAGCGCTCCGTCTCCGGGATTGACCGGTCCTCGGTTACCTCTCGTTCCATCCTGCCTTCCCAGGTCTCCAGATCGTCGGCTGCGACCGGCGTCACTGCGCGTGCGGCCTGGGCGATGGGCACGACTTCGCTGCCGATGAGCCCCAGCAGCACCTCGGCCAGGGCCTCCGGCAGTTCGGTCAGGTAGACAGACTGAAGGCCGTTCCCGTTTGGCTGTAGGGGTGCATAGCGGCCAGGGAGGAGCGGTCTTAACAGATCGATGTGATCTTTAGGACGAATGGCGGTGGCGAGCTGAGTGAAGCTGACCTTCACGCGCCAGCCGACATTCTCCCAGTTCTGGCCAGCCTGCCCGAACTCCAAGGGCTTGGGGCTCTCCCAGCAGTAGGATTGGGCGATGCCAAGGGCGGCAATGCGGGTGTCCATGAAGGAGAAGACCAGGTCGCCCGGTGCCACCTCACGCATGGCTTCGTAGAAGGGGTTCCTGGCACCGTTGGCGTTGCGCTTGGGCGACCAGAGATAGCCGCCCTGGATCTCATGGCGGTAGGTCTGGTTCTGATTCACCCACCAGTAGCGCATGCTTATGCCTAGCGTCTCCGGGTTGAATAGAGAAGTTGCTCAATCGCCTCCTTGGCCTCGGTGTTGCAGATTTTGGTCGCATAAGTGAAGGCCAGTCAGCAGCTGTGGGCACTGGCGGATCTCCAGCCTACGGATGAGCGTGGCATGTTCACGATCTCAGACCAGCACCCAACCATTCCTGCACCTGCTGGTCCTGTCGCAGCCGCAGCCGGCGCCACTCAAGGGCGGTGAAGATCTCCGCAGACTCGGCGCCGATCGGAACGGGCAGGGCCGCTGCACTCTCGCGCATGAACCGCGCCCGCAAGGCCGGATCCGCCCACCAAGCCTGCTCCCACCAGCCGATGATCCCTTCGCGTGCACTTGCCAGGGCCACAGCTGATGGCAGCCGGTCGCGCTTGAGATGCTGGTTCACCCTTGGGCTGGCCGGCAGCAGGTTCCACAGATCCCCGCACGGCCAAGCCGACCAGGGCAGGCAGTGGTCGATGTCGAGCATGCCCGAACTCAGCCGGGTGCCAGTCCAGACACAAGCCAGGCGCTGCCCCTGCTCCAGCAGGCGTCTGGCCACCGCCCTGGCCAGCTGGGTATCACGCACCGGATCAAGCCAAGCGAGAGCCGCCTCGACCTCGCCCAGCACCACCGGCCGCCCCATCCGCTCGCCATAAGCCCGCACCAGCCGTGCCCATTCCGCCACCAGCACCGGCTCGACCCACGCCCCCAGCCGTTGCAGGGTCCGCCAGACATGACCCGGCACGGTCAGGCTGCCGAAGGTGCCAAGCAGCTCACCATCGAGCATCAGCTCGCCCCGCAGTCTGGGCGGTGTCGCGGGGGTGGCGGTGAACACCCGGGTATCGGCATTGGGGAAGCGGATGAAGTTCGCGGGCATCCGGGTGATGTTGCGCACGGCTTCGGCAAGAGCGCCGGCCACCGCCTGTGCCCGTTCACCCGTAAAGCTTGCACCGATCCGCAGATCCTGCGCGGCGATCTGCAGGCCCAGGACCGCGCGGAAGCCAGCCTTGGCAAAGCCCAGCCCATCCGGCCCTGCATTGCCCGGCAGCTGCGGCAGGCCGGCCTGGACGAGCGGTAGGTACATGCGCACCCAGTTGAGCGCCACCAGGCCCAGCGGCAGCTCGACCGCATCCTCGTCCAGCCGTGGCACCGCCAGGGCAGGGGCGGCATCGGCAACCCGCGCCACTGCCCGAAGCAGAGCGAGCTTGTAGGTCGAGGACTTGTCGTCGTTCAGGATGACCCCACGCAGCAAGAGCAGGGCACCCGCTCCATCGTCCGGCAGGCGCAGACATACCGACGTCCAGCGCACCTCGGGCCGGCCGAGCTGATCGGTGGTCGGCACCGCACGGAGCACGGCCAGGCCATGGCTGCGGGCGAGCGCCTCGATCTCACCAAGCGGTGCTGGCCATAGCGGCCGATCCGGCTCCGCTGGCCCTTCGCGCAGGCTCAAGAACAGCACGCCGCCGGGCTTGAGCAGGGTGACGAGCTTGCGAAAGGCACGGGCCCGCACCGGGGGCGGCACGTGCATCCACACCGCGCTCAGCAGGATCAGGTCAAAGGCCAGGCCCAGCCGGTGCACGGCACTCAGGTCCGGCAGGCGATCATCCAGCCAGCGGATGCACGGATCGGGAGTCCGAGCTTGAGCTTCCGCGCGCATGCCCGCCGCCGGCTCGACCGCCACCACCTCATAGCCGAGCTTCGCCAGCCACGCCGCATCCCGGCCGGAGCCGGCACCGACATCGAGCGCCAAGAGCCCAGCACCTTGCGGCAGGAAGGAGAGCAGGGCGGCATGCACGGTTTCAGCAGCCACCGCTTCATAGCGAGCCGCCAGCACAGAGGCCTTGGCATCAAGGCGTTCCGCCAGCTTCGGAAGTCGAAGCTCTCATGGCGTTCCATAGTCGGCCATCCGCAGGACCGTGCGTGTCAACACGCTGTCCACTTGCCTGAGCCCATCCAGGATCGTGAAGTGGTCCGTCCCGACGATCGGGATCAGGTCGCCCGGGCGATGCGCGTGTGCCCGGTAGGCATGGTAGTCCCGGCTGCTCACGATCATGGCCGGCAGCTCGCCCGTCCCGTAGGCGATGGAGAGCGGCTTGTTGGGACTTGGGCGACGACGCATGGGGGACAGGGTCTCGATCTCCATCTCGGTCAGGCCGACCTTGTCGTTGACGTGGGGCGAGTCGCGCAGCGGCGCCAGCTCAAAGACGCCGGAGATCGCCAAGCCTGCCGCCACCTTGCGATGCTCCAGCATCAAGGCCGTCAGGTGGCCGCCGGCCGACCAGCCGGTAACGATGACCGGCCCCCGGATGCCATGCCCGGCAGCTTCCGCGTCCAGCCAATCGAACGCAGCCCAAAGCTCGTCCGCAATGCGCGTCAGGCTTGCCTCGGGGGCCAGCGTGTAACCGGGCAGGGCTGCCGACCAACCGTGGGCCAGAGCACCTTGGGCGAGGCAGGCGAACGCCTCCTTGCTGCCCCGTTGCCAGTAGCCACCATGAATATGAACCATGCATGGCGCCATGGGATCGGTGGCGGGATACAGATCCCACTTCGTCCGCTCTCCTGTGGCATAGGCCAGATCGAGGTGCTCCGGGCGCTGCTCGCGTAGGACCTTTGAAGCTGCAGCCCAGCCATCCGTTGTCCGCTGCGCGACGCCGGGACCGACATGCGCCACGTTGTTGAAGGCCAGGTTGCGGGCCTCGAGCGACATGGTCATCCAGTCCATGGCAGCCAAGTCCTCCTAACGTGCGACGGCATCGGCTCTTCTGCGTTTTGTTGCGGGCACTTATGCTTTGGTAGGCGAATTATGACAGATAATGCCACTCAATGCATCGTTTAGGCCGTCGGCTACGGCCGCACCTCCATGAACACGCTGCGGCTGCCGTCGGCTGCGAATGCGATCACGTCGAACGGGTCTTGCTGTTCGCCCTCGATCTCCATCCCGGGAGAATTCATCGGCATTCCGGGTACAGCGAGGCCAATGATGTTGGGCCGCTCGATCCGCATACGCTGAACCGCCGCCACCGGAACATGGCCTTCGACCACATAGCCCGCCACTTTGGCCGTGTGACAGCCGCCAAGATCATCCGGTACGCCCGCGGCTGCTCGGACAGGACCAAGATCGTCCACTTCGTGGATAGTCGTGCCGAAGCCAGCCGCCTCAAAATGACGTGCCCAGGCGGTACAGCAAACGCAGCCCCGCATCTTCCAGACCTCAAGCGTCAGAGGCGCCGCCATGGCCGGCGAGGCCAACGGAAGCAAGGCAAGACCAACACCGAACCGACGACGGGTTGTGGCGAGCATGGCGGCTCCTTCATTGCTGCTTCCTGATACAGGTGCATTCACCCTTTGTCCCCTACGCTCGGGAAGAAGATCACACGTGCCGCTCCCTGGTCATGGTTCCAGTTACTCTCCTGATGCTGCCACCATCCACCATTTCAATCGAATGCCTTTGATCCCAAGCATCATAGAGTGCGCATATGCTCATGCGATGGCACATCATGAGTATGGCGTGTCGATGCCGTGCCGGTTCGGCTAAGCTTTATCCTTGGCGGGCGCAGGGCCGGCCAGAGGAACGGGATGGAGGACGTCAGGGCTTAGCTACGCGGCCTGGGGCTGGATCAGTACGAGCACACGTTCTGCGACAACGATGTCGATGCGGAGATCCTGCCCGAGCTGACCGCCGACGACCTGACCGGCCTCGGGATCACCTCGGTCGGCCATCGGCGTAAGTTGCTCGCCGCCATTGTCGCTTTGCGGGCCGGTCAGGCACCGTCCGTCACTACGCCTTCACCGGCCGAGCCCGCTCCGGGTGCGATCAGACAGTAAAAGCCCAGCACCCGGAAGTGCTAGGCTCGTCTTGAACCGTCCTGTCCGCCGACCGACGTGCGGTCGGCGGGTTCCGCCCCGGGTCAGTGCTTCTTTGCAGAAGCGGGCTTGATCTTCTCGACCTCGACGTTGGTGTGGCGGACCTTGTCGCGCACCTTCTCAGCGTGCTCCTCGACCCGCTTGCCGATGGTGACCTCCTCGGTCACAAAAGCTTCCTTGGCGACCTCGATCTCTTCAGTGGTGCCGAGCATCTCGACGGTCTTCTCCTGGAAGGCCGTCTCGGCTTCTTCGGGCTTCAGCTTGCGGTTCGCCTGCTCGCGCTCGACCTCGACATGCTCCTCCCGCAGGTGGATGGTCTTCTCGACCGGCTTCTCGCTCACGCTGGTGGTCACCCGCACGCCACCGGCCGCAGTCTTGCTCTTGCCGACCGAAAGCCTCTCTTCGACCTCGGACACGGTCGTCTCCTCTTCGAGTTCGGAGCCCTCCTCGTCCGCGGCGGCCTCGTAGCGATCGAAGATGGCTGCGGCCTTCTCGGCCTTGTCTTGGGGAACGCACGCGGCGACCACGGTCTTGCCGTTGCCGGCGGCCTTGGCGTAGCCGCGCGCGTCACTCTTGTCGAAGCCGAGCTCGACGATCTCGGTGACAAGCTCGTCCTGGTCGCCTTGCAGGATCTGCAGGTCTTTGTTCTTGAAGCCGGCCTTGACCAGCTCGTCGATCAGCTTCTGCGCGATCTTCGGGGTCTCGATCGTGCCAATGACGGTCGTGGACATTTGGTGTTCATCCTCAATGGATTGCGAATGCCGCTAGGAGCGGCGGAAACAAGGGATCAGCGCGCGTTGTCGCCGTGGCCGGGCGCGTCCAGGTCCTCGACGACTACTTCCTCGCGCCGCAGGGTGATTCGCTGCTGCTCGCCGTGGACGGTGTGCCGCCTGGTCATCCGAACTTCTTCGATCGCCCGCAGGCGCTTTTCGACCACGACCACCTCCTCGTGCAGAGTGATGATCGTGGTGTCGCCTTCCTGGCGGACCGGGACCGGTTCCTCCACCCAGCGGTCGAGTGGAATATGTTCCACCTCGGCCTGTTCGGAATGGAGAAGCTCGTCGACCAGTTGCTCGTGCTCGCGGACAACGGCGCGCACGCGCACGCCGCCGGTGAGCTTCTTCCGCTTGCGGACGACCGCCCGCTCTTCGACCACGTCGACGGTTTCGTGGTCACTGTCGGGCTTGCGGGCCACCTGAGCCACCGGCTTTCCTTCCGACATGGGGTTCCAGCAGATCGCTGCGCTGGAGGAGTGCAATCCGGCGCCTGCCATGGGCAGGCCGCATCGCAATCAGCGGCGGGAGGTGGACGCCTGGTCAGTCGGCATCTTGGCCATCGCCGAGAACATGGTCGCCTGAGCCGTCTCGAGGTAGCGTCGGGTGAACTGCACCGAGCGGTCCATGCTGACGCGCAGGAACTCCCCCTGGATCCGCGCGGCCTCGGTCAGGCTGAAGGTGCGGGTCAGCTTGGTGAAGACCTCGAGATTGTGCTGGGCCTGCTCGTTGAAGAGCTGCGAGAGGGCTTGGCCAAATTCCTTCGTATCCTGCGCCCCCTGGCCAGCAACGGCCCGCTGCGTCTCGAGCGTCGCCGTCGCGTTGCGCTGCATCTCAGCCAAGCCGTTACGGCCCATGTCCTCGACCTTGCCAGTAGCGCTGTGTGTGGCGTCGACGGCTCGCTCGGCAACGTTGTTTCTCGTGGTCTTGTCGCTCTGCGGCTTGGAGATCTGCGCCATAAGAATTTGTCTTTCTGAAGATTTAGGCGGCTCTCGGTGAGAGCTGCGGGCAGTCGAATTTTTCTGTGAGCTATATGTAGTGCGGTATGCTGCAACGCACAATAGAATACTCAAAATTATATCCCATTCGATAATGACGTTTTATAAATCTCGCATTAAATTCATGATACTAGCCGATGCCAAAAATGCCACAGCTTAATCTGCAGTATCTACTATGTGCTGCGTGCGGTCCATTGCTCACTTCAGCTTGGAACGGCCCGAGGAACGGCAGCATCTGTGGCTGCTAGAGCCTGCTGAGGTAAGGAACCGACCGTGGGCCTTCGCCCGCCAACAAAGAGGCCAGCATTAATTTCAGTCCGCCTGAACTTCCTGGGTCAGCCGCCAGTGTTCGTCGGCTCGGCCGTCTAGGGCCCTTTAGCTCTTGAGCCAGTCGAGTGTGGCAGCGAGGCAGAGAACACCCATGAAAGATCTGGCCCTTCTCGTAGCGGGTCGCGATGGCACGCCACTCCTTGAGCTTGGCCCAAAGGCGCTCGACACGGTTGCGGTTCTTGTAGATCCAGGCGGGACAAGCGACCGGCGCCTCATGCCGCTGTGGCGGGATCGCCGGCCGAGCGCCCCTCGGCGGTCTGCTGACCGCCGCTCCTTTGGAGTTCAGATCAGCCTTCTGCGGAAGGCTGATGGTTCCAGATGTGCTCGCGGAAGGCGTGGCTGGTATAGCCGCGGTCGGCGACGACCCACCTTGGCACAGCCGGCAGGCGTTCCAGCAGGCCGACTGCCTGGGGCAGTTCGTGTACTTGGCCTGGTGTCAGGCTGAAGGCGATGGCACGCCCGGATCCGTCGGCGATCACGCAGGCTTTCGTTCCATAGCCGCCACGAGATCGGCCAAGAGCCTCCCCCTTAGCGCATCGGGTTCTGCTGCACCCTTTTTAGCAGCCCCGGCCGCCTTGTGGTGCGCCCGGATGTTGGTGCCGTCCAAAAAGACCATGCCAAGCTGCACGCCCTGTACTTGCACCATCTTCAGCAGGCGTTCCCACATGCCCAGCCTTCCCCAGCGAATGAAGGTCTGTGCCGCCATCCACCGTGGCCCGAACTCACTGGGCAGGCTGCGCCACTTCGCGCCATTCTGGCAGCGCCAGATAATCGCCTTGATCGTGCGCCGTAGGTCGTGATGCTGCGTCTTGAGGTGCGGACGGCAGACCTCGATCAACGGCGCCAGGGCCGCCCACTGCCCATCCGTCAGAACGCTGGTCATCGCCTCTCCCATCCGCTGCACGTCCAACAGATAGGGACGAAGCGATCAGGAGCTAACGGGCCCTAGAGGCATGGGAGCAGGGCAGGTGAGGATACGAGTCAAGAGGCTCTAATCATTCCTACAAGATCTAAGCTATTGTCGCATCTGCCAAAACCTGTGATTAGCTCGCCACCCCCCTTGTTGAATTTTGCAATCATACAAGTGCTGGTGGGCCGGTGGTCCCGAGCCTCACCCCTCTGGAGATTCGTCCCCCATACCCC
>VFQN01004562.1_pt1 | contig 18177 bp, 23 predicted proteins | sample 3512371 | NCBI WGS metagenome assembly VFQN01 (sample SAMN10412370, study PRJNA504923) | tailings metagenome | isolation source: Replicate 2 from Balatoc abandoned mine | place: Philippines: Itogon, Benguet | collected 2017-08-28 | reverse complement strand
ACGGACTGCAGCTCCTGAGGCAGCGCCGCGTCCCCGTCTCCGTCGTTAAGCCTCAGCATCTTGATCACCCGGTTGCAGATGATGCTGGCACGCAGCCCATGCTGCTTGAGCACCCTCAGCCAGGCTGGCTCCTCCGCCCCCGCTGCTGCTCCTGCACCCCCACCCTCCCCGGATGCGCTAGCGGGGCTGGTGGGGTTGCCGGTTTCAGGTTCAAATCCCGGCACCACCACCTGCAGCGTCGGCGGGATCCGCGACAGGGGCTTGTTACCCATGCTGGTAGCCCACCGGGCCATGGCCTGCTCCAGTAGCGCGGCAGCCTTCGGGTGAAACGTTAACCCACACAGCCTTTTCTCGCCGCCGGGCTGCCGGCGGGGCAGCAGGTGCGGGGAGGCCACGTACCCGTCCAGCTGCAGCAGCGAGCTGGCAGGGATGCCCTCGGGGCAGGGCGTCGCCGGCCCCACCGGCACTGCCTCCGCCGCCTCCGCCATGGGAGCCCCTGCCCGCGCTGCTGCCGCCGCCGAGCCCGTTGCGGGTTCCTCCCTTGGTGCCGCAGCAGCTGCCGCGACGCGCGCCCGCTTGCCACCCTGCCCCGGCGTCCCGCCTGTGCTGCTCTCCGCCCTCTTCCGCCCCTTGCCCGGCGACGGCAGGCCGCCCCCGTCCTCTCCCTGGCACTTCTGCTGCTGCCGATGCTGCTGGTGGTGGTGGTCAGCAGCTGCCCCCTCGCCTACCACCGCCGCGGCCTGCCTCCGCACCAGGCAGATCTCAAACCCTGCGCTGCCTCCCAGCGCCCTCAGCCGTATGCGGTCCCCGGGCTCCGCCGCCAGGCGGCGCAGCCAGGGCCGCACCCCACTGCCCTGGAGGTGCCACGTGTTATTGTCCACCTTGTTCTGTCTGTACTGGAGACCCATGCCCGCCACCTCCTGCCCCCGGTGCTCCCCCTGCAGCCCATCCCCCTGCTGCTGCGGGTCCTGCTGCGATGGAGTTGTGTCGTGCAACGGCTCGAGTGCGGAGTAATTGCCCAGCTGCACGGAGTCCACGGCTTCTGCCCCCAGCAGCTTGCGCACATCCTCGCGATGCACGTAGATGGTGCGGTTGCGCTGCACCATGGCCTCCGTCAGGGTGATGTCACAAGCGTCGGGCTCCGCTGCTGACCCCCCAGCGTTCCCTTCCAGTCCACCTGCTTCCGTATTGCCCTTCCTCCGCCGGGGCTTGCGCGCCTTGGCGGCCGGTGCTCCACCTGCTGCAGCCGCTGCTGTGGGATGCTCCCCGCCTCCAGCGGCGGTAGCGGCGGCGGCGGGAGGTCTCCCCTGCCGCGGCTGCGCCACCGGCCTGACCCGTGGGTCGCCGCCCTCCGAGCGCCACAGGCTTACGTAAAAGGAGGGCGGGCGGCCGCGGGCGTCCTTGGCGTCGAACATCAGCACGTCGCCCGCCCGAGCCCCCATGCTGTCCAGCAGCTGCGGCACGTGCGGCAACACGAGGATGCGGGTGTGGCTTAGGGCTGGGCAGTTGCTCGTTGCACCATCACTGCTTGCGACATGCGACTGTGGGCTGTGCCGGTGCACGGTATAGGGCACGGTACGTAGCCCCATGCGTACGCAGCGTGACCCCTGCACATGATGCCAGCAGCAGCATGCACTACAACGTTTTGCATGCCACAGGATCAGACGCATGGCGATAATCAAAGGCCCCGTATACATGCATCAGCTGTCAGCTTGTCACTATGTTTTGCCCGTCACACGCTAAGCTACAAAGAACGCACCGGCAGCAGCTTGGACAGCCGCCCGAGGCGGTGGTACAGCTTGAGCGTGGCCTGGGGCGATGTGGAAAGGAGGGCGGGTCACCGGGTGGGCGTCGAGAGCTGCCTGCCGCAGGCCAGTATAAGAGGAGGCAGGTATGGCACCGGTCGCGTGCGGCTGCAGAAGAGGGTGGTACCACTCGTACCATACCGCATGCGGCGTGACCAATGCCAAGTGAACCCGTGCCCAATCGAGGACCAGCCTTTCATGCCGAACCACAGCTCCTATTGCAACACGACGCAGGTTCGCATTACGCACGCATTTCCAGATCGCACGGCCAGCCCAGCATCACCGCTGTAAGCCCCGCACGCGGCGACACACTAACGCCCAGCAGGCACCAGCAGAGCCCACGAGCCGGCACCGCACAACCCCAACCCGTTCTGATGTTCTGCTACCTCCCCTTGGCCCGCTCACCGTGAACGCCTGCTCCTCCTCCCCGCCCGAGCCCTGGCCCTCCCCCCGCTTCACCACCAGCACCACGTCCCCGGCGTAGCCCCCCGCCAGCAGCTCCCCGAACGCGCCGCCCTCCTCCGCATCTGCCATGGGCGCCGTGAGGCTAATGCGCCCATCCTTGAGGTCTGACAGCCGCAGTGGCCTGCCGAACAGCGGGTCGAACCCGCGTGTTGCGGACTCCCTCGCCGTGCGGGACCACCCGCGCTGCCGCTGCCGCCCCCGCGCGTCCACACCCTCCCCCTCCCCTGCGCCGTCCTCCTCCTCCTCCTCCTCCTCCTCCTCCGCTTCCTCCGCCTCCTCCTCGTCTCCTGAAGAAGAGGACGACGAAGACGGGTCATCACCGTTCTCCCACTCGTCCGCCCCCTTGCCCCCTTCCCAGCCGTCGCCAGCGTCATCGTCGCCCGCGCCCCCACCTTCCTCCACCTCCACGCCCTCCTCCTCCTCTTCCTCTTCCCCTTCCTCCCCCTCTCCATACTCGTCCTCGTCCTCCTCCTCCCCCTCCTCCTCATCATCGTCATCGCTGCCCACAACCCCACTGCTCCCCCGCTGACCACCGCTCGGCACTGCACCCGAGCCCCGGCTCTCCCCACCACCCGCGCCCACGCCCCCCGCCACCCCCGCGCTTCCCCCACTGCCCCCAGTCAAGACCGCTGCCGCCCCCCCTGTTCCCGCCGCCGCCGCCGCCACGCCCGCGGGCCCTCCCTCACCCCGCCCCACCGTCGCCCCCGCCCCACTGAGCACGCTAACCCACAGTTCCGTGCCAGCCACGCTCGCCCTGACGCGCAGTCGCGCGTTGGCGTTGGGTTGCCTCTTCCGAAACCATTCCTCCACCCAACGCAACCGCCAGTGAAGCGCGCCGCCCTTCCGGCCCCGGTAGTCGTAGCAACTCAGGCGGCCGTTGTAGCGCACGCCCTCGTCCTCGTCCGTAACGGTGCAGGGGATGCCCTTGCTCACGCCGTGCGACTGCAGCAGCGTACGGAACAACGCCTCCGATACCACAGAGGTGAAACGCACGGTGCGGGAGCGGATATCACTCTCCGACAGCTCGACCTGGCCCTCCCTGGCGTCTGCCGGCGGCGCCGCTGCTTGCGCGCCAGAGAGTAGATCTCCCGGCGCCGCTTCGTGGCCACCGCCGCCGCCACCGCCACCGGCCGCGCGGCGGCCCTTAGGTTGCTCACCGGAGGTATGGTTCTCGGCCGTCCCTGCAGCGGCGGCGGCGGCGGAGCCGGCGCCGGACGGGCCCGCGGCCGCGCCGCCTTGGCGCAGCAGCGCAATGGAGAAGCGGTTGGCGGTTGGTTCGTACATGAGCTGCAGCAGGCAGTGCTCCGTGTCCAGGTGCGCACCGCGGCGGGCCATCCATGTCTTCAGGCCGGACAGCGCCCAAGTTAGCGTTGTGGTGTCCTGCAGGGGACGGAGGGCAAAAAGCCCCGTTAGGAGCAACGTGCGTGCATGCTCACAGGAACGGCTCCCTTTCAAATCCCCGGCCCTCTCTGCGCAGGGCCATTCAAAACACGGCGTTCCCCAAGGGCAGGAGCCCTCGGCTGCGTGTGAGCCTGGCAGGTTCTGGGGTAGGGCGCGTACGGGCATGGATGGTTCCATGGTGAACGTTGAAAACCGCCCATATCACCGGCATTTGGCACGTCAGCACAGCCAGACCACGTGCAGTCCATTGGCCTCCAGTGCTGTATGGGTCTGAGTGCTGGACCGGGCAGTCCAGCGCTGCAGCAGGGGATGTATGCGTGCATCTGGTGCTGTTGCTTGAACTGGCTTGAATCAAAGTCGCAGTTTCGCAACCAGGTATCGGATCAAGGGACAACAGTGGAACGGGCAGTTCCTAAACAGGTTTGCGACTGTGTCCAGCCCCGCACCTTACGCTGGATTGGCTTGAGGGTGCAGTCCATGGCGCTGCCGTCCTCGTCGTCAACCTGGGGCGCCCAGCAAGAAAGCAGCATACTCGCCGAGCCAACCCAATGAAGACGCATATGCGCGTAAGCCCAGTGCTGTCAGCCGCACGGCTAGGCCGGCAGACGTAGCAAGCACGCCACAGTGTCTGCCCTCATCCTCCCCAGCAAGCAAGCAAAGGCGCAACAAAGCGAGCGGCCCTAACCAGAGCTGTTCGGAAGTGTTGAGATACAGACTACGGTAGCAAGGGCGTATGCTGTACCTCGGGTTGGTGTCCTAGGCCCTGCGTGAGCAGGCATGCGGCAGGCAGCCACCCTTCCTGACCTGGACACTCCTAGGCGTCGTAGCGGTGAGGTCGGCACCGCACACGTTGAGCATGGTCCTCAGCATCCGCTCCGCTGCTGGACTACCAGAACAGTTGAACTTCAAGCTGCCGGTCTGCACCATTTTCGTTGTTAGGCCACGCCTTAGTATCACGGGCGCTGTGCTAACTGGCGCTGGGGCATGGCCTCGCGTTTGGCTTTCCAGGCCCGGTCTGCCTCCCTTCACGTGCATCATGCAATAACGGGAAACTCGGTTTGCTTGATGGTGTGTGTAGTCGGGGTTCGTCGGGGCTGCTGAGACTATCGTGCTGTGCTTGCGGTGAGTGCTTGGGCACCTATCTAGCCGAGCTCAGCCATCAGCAGCCATGCAGGCGTACTGTATGGGTTATCAGCGCAAATGTATTTAGCATAGCGGAGAATTGTGGCCTTAACCGCAGTGGCGAGATTGCGAGCGAGGAGTGTTGGCAAGGGAGCGAGCATACTCTTGCAGCGAGCAAGGAGACATATCACTACTATAACCAAGCCATAGTGCTCAGGATTTTCACAAATAGCTGTCCCAGTCACCTGTCACTTCCGAGCACCGACTGGCGGTTCAGATTTCGCCCATACATACACCGGCAACAACCCTTGCCTCGGCCTAGGTAACTCCGGAGTTGAAAAGGGTGACGATCAATGCAACAAATGCAACAGCGGTGTCTCTGTTACGGTCGAAGCGCGTGTCACTAGTAAAAGGGACTGGGTTCGACACGTGGTTACGGCCCCTGGCTCCTGGTTTGGTGGCCCCTGCCCCCCGTCCCTCTCTCCCCTAGGGCAGGGCAGCGGGAATTGTGTTTCCCCAAAGACATCCCTCAGTTCGATGCATCGGTGCTGCGCGACGTTACGCTACGAAGGGAAAATGCCCGCACGGTACCGCAGTCCCCAACTGCCCAAGTGCCGTCGGGTGCCGGTCATGATTGCGATTGCGCGGAGCACCCAAGAGCTCCTGTGTGAAAAGCTCTGTGAAGAGCTCGTCTTCCCCATGCCTTGTCGTGTTCGTTAATGCCCCCGCACATGGCAGCACACGAGAAGGCCACGGTACACTGGGGCGCAGCTCTCACCATGTCTACCCCCTGGTCCCCCTGATTGGATTCTCTCCAGCAGTTGCCGGGTGGTTGCAGCAGTGCGCTTCACGCAGCGCTTCCTTGTACTCGGTCTGCGGAACCATACCGGTATGCCAGGATTGAGACTGGCTGCCTGGATGTTCAGCTGTTCTGGGCGTGCCCTGTCCCGGTCTCACTTCTGGCGCATTGGAGCCAAACCCACGGAAGGCAGTCCACGCCCGATGGCTGCCGTACCGGTACCCTGGGCCGGGGGACATACAGTTTCCCAACAGCAAGCGTTTGATACATTACAGCTTCGCATAGGCTGGGACGCCAGGCATGTTGGGTCCAACCGCCCGTCCGAAGCCACAAATGCAGGCACCGTCCCATTCTGCCCCATCGCAGCTTTGCCACCGACCCGCATGGTGCATGAAAATGTCGACAGCAGTGCACGTCGAGCAAGGCACGTGTCCCAAAAGCCTCGAGGACTACTACACACACAAAGCAGTACCACACGACACAAAAGAATCTTGGCGCTTTGATGCGGCAACGCAGTCAACAGTTAGTTTTGGTAAGCAATAAATGGTGGACAAATAGAAGTCAACGGATATTGGGAGATGCAGACTGGGGTTGGCCCAAAGCAACATACGGAGTGGGATTGGTGGCAGCGGCGACAGGTGCATCGAGTGCAGAGCCCGTTTGGACCCACCTGCCTGCCGCCCAAGCACCTAACCCATTTGGGCATATGCAGCAGTGAATCAAAACGGAAGAGGTCAATGGACCGTCTGTTAGCATTCCTAGCACAGGACACACACCGTCAATCTCTTGTTGGCCTTGGCGACATGCATGCCGCTGCATTTCCCCTACTGCAACAGGGTCAAACGTCTTTCCCATTTCCATGCCTTCAGCCCTGAAGCAATATAGCAAACCCACATATGTTGCCGAATAAGTCGCAACAACACACCGCCTCTCCTGCATAAGCAACGCCATCTACCCTCGCGGCGTGCTTAGGTTGCCCCAGTACCCATGGCCCCTGCTACCTACAACTCTCGAATCCTACTCACACATGCACTCACTCCTCAACTACGAACATGCCGCATTCTACATGCGTCCACCGCGGGCCCCTCTCATCGGAACAACACATCATGAAGCTTGAAGGACCCCAACTGGGCCTCTAAATTAAGACACGGCTGCGCTGCAACGCGAGGTCGTTGACCCCCCGTAACCTGCCAGCAGCATACATCCGCGGCCGTACGTCAACCGTCACAACTACCCCGCAACAGCTACTACCCATCAACCACATCCCACAACCCCGCCCCTCCTACTAACGCCGCAGTACCAGGTCGCCGGTGCTCCCTGACACCTGACACTGGTACCTCGGCACTCCATGCGTACCCCCAACCGCTACATCAGCACTGCCCCTCTACTGCGCCGCACCAGCCGCGCCGTTTCCAACCCCGCCGCTGCTCCCCCTCTCCGCACCCCCCGCCGCCGGCCCGCCGCTGCCCCCCGCCTCCGCCCCGGCGCCCATCCCGAACAGCTCCGCCACCGCCACACGCAGCCGCCGCCCAATGAGCCCCAGGCCGCGCGCCTTGGGCGGCCGCGCCGCCGGCGGCCCGCCGCTGCCGCCGGCGGCCCCGGGCGCGCCCGCGGCGTTCCCTCCCCTCCACAGCGGCCCTTGTGCCAGCGGCACGGGCGCGTCGATGCTCATGCGGCGCGCGGCGGACACGGAGGCGCAGTGCACGGCCGCGTCGTAGGCGCCCGCGCCTTGCAGCGTCAGCAGCGAGCCTGCGTTGGCAGGGGCCTCTGTGATCCGAGGATCGCAGGCAAGGCAAGGAGGAGAGAGGCGCAGGGAGGGTGTCTACCGTCTATGGGAGGATTAATAATAATGAGGGGGGGCGGTATCTGATGGTCACGGACAAGCCCCTACGGCCGCGGATTGGAGGTGCATCAAGGGAGCGCGCACAACGACGCAGGACAGACAAGCAGGCAGGTGCGGAGACAGCAACGCAGCAAGCCGTCGTACAGAGATGCTGTAAAGGCGGGAGTTCTCCGCGGTACAATGCTACTGCAAAGAAACCTACATGCACCCCTGACACACATCGCTGCAAAGCATACCCCGCATGCGCCAAGTGCCACTTGCAACAAAGCCCATCAGTCAGGAGTGATCCATGTCCCCCCGAGCCCCTCCCAGCCCCCAGCCGCAAGCGGCGCCCTTCGCACCGACGCGGCCCTTCCGCCCCGCCGCACCGCTACTGGGCTCGTCGCAGGTGAACGTGATGTTGAGCTCCGAGTCCTCAGGCAGCGAGAAGGCTTTGCGGATGGCGTTGGTGAACTCCCGGTACCCCTGGGGGCCGGGCTTCACCTCGAACGAATACTGCGGGGGCGGGACAGGCGTAGGGTAGCGGTTTAGCGGAAACAAGGCCAGCCGGCGGCATTACGGGATGTGGGTGCGTGGCGTCCGAAGGCATGCGTGGGATGCAAGCAAGCCGTCAGGGAGTCGCTTCCTCGTCGTCGGCTGGGCAGACATGCGTTGGGGTGGCAATCCTATGTCTTAGGAAGCTGCTCCCAGGACTCACCGTGCGGCCGTGGAAGTTGACGTTCATCACGGCCTGCGGGAGGGGCAGCAGACCATGATCAGCAACAGAGGGTATAGTCCCGTGTGGCTCAGCGTGCGCATCTATGCATAAACTCTGGTATAGATGTGCCCGCGGAGCGCCGGCGCCTCAGCGGTGTTAAAGGTATGCAGCGGTTTCAAGGGAATGCAACTGAAGCGTGCATCAGCGCAGCGCTCAGCCGGTTGCCGCCGCTCCCGCTATCATGGCGCTTCTCACCGGCGCATCGCTGCCGCACTTGGGCGTCAGCGCGTTCTTCCAGTTGGGCAGCTGCGACTGGCAGAACTCGCAGTGCGTCTCCTTCCTGTAATGCGGGCGGGTGTACAGCGTAAGAACGTGGGGAGGAAAGCGCTCCAGGCGTCGTGTGTGCAGTGTGTGTGGAGACCGTGTTCCCACATGGTCACAGAGAAGTAGTGCCGCCACCACAGCAAGGTGCAGCTGACCCAGATGGCATTAGTGCCCTTTTATTCAAGAGGTCTGGGCGTACAGAGAGCGTGGCTTTGCATTGCCTGGTGTCAGTCCTAATCCTGCCGGTTGCGCACCTGGTTCCTGCCGACTGAAGTTGCCACCGGGCGATACACCTGCACGCCAGCAAACGGATAGAGGTTAGCGAAGGGCCAGCCGGTGCACGCTTCATGCGGCTGTTTGGGCGAAATAGCATTAAGTGCACTACGAACGCTGTGGCACACGTACAGAGACGCAGTGCGCCAAGCGGCAGTTGCGTGATGACTCACTGGGCATGTGCAAAGCGTGGACACGCGCAGGGCTTCAGGAGCGGCCTTGAACGGCTTCCAGTGTCGAGGCAGACCCAGCACACATCCTGCACACAGACGTTCAGCGATAGGCAGGGTCGGCGGTGGCTGTCACAGTCAGCATGCGTCACTCAGAAACAGTCAGCTGCTAGCGCCTCACAGCCAAGCTTGTCAGTGACCACTCATGCTGATTAGCAGTAATGGCTCACATCGCTACCAGCTGTGTCGGGCGACTCCTCTGCTGGGCCGCTACGGCACGCTATCTCGCGCAGGTCGCTGTGCCCGGACCATTTGTCCTTGCCGCCTGCCCGTCGCTCCGACTGGTCCCGTGTCGCCGCGTCCCGCGTCATGTTGTCAAAGACCTGGTTGCCGTGCTGGCGCCGTCTTTGCGGCGTGCGAGGCAGTTGAGAGTCTGGCTGAGGCTGGGTCTGGGGGGAGCGACTCGTTGCGCTAACGTTCTCAAACACTGAGGTGTATGTACTACTGAACTTCGTCTCTTGTCCGCGAAGGCATGCCGACAACATTTTCAGCTGCTTATAAGAGGATGTCGCCTGACGTCCGAGGCGTGACTCCGTCCGAGGAGCACTCTGGCTCCGTCGCTGGGGGAAGGCTGCAGCAGGGGTAGGACAATGCCGTATGAGTAATAACCAGCTGAACGCAGCTGCTTATACAGCTCACTATAGCTTGTACAACCTAGTACTTTGCCTAGTAGACCACACCGCCCACCTCAGCACCAATGCTCCTCGCCAAAGTGCTCTCGACTGACGATCAAGCGCCTTGGTCACCGTATGCGTTGCAGCTATCCACTATCTAACTCTTTGCAATCAGGCGGGGTGTGATGCAGCTTGGCGTGTATGTGAAAACGTCAAACCAAGCGTCGGTGAGCCAGCTGCCCAGTATGTTAATAATGGAGACTATGCATCTAATGTTGTTAACTCCTAAGTAATGTAAGCATGCCTCAGCTTTCTGGCAGGCACTGCCTATTTATTCAAGCTCTGGCCCCGCATGGTCGAATGGGCCAGTACCGACCGCTAGCACTTCAGGAACCCGGGTTGCTGATGCTAAATCAATTTTAAATCTAGCTTATGTTAACGGTTTGCAAGATCGTCTAAGCACTTCCTGTACACTTCGAGACCCATGGGACGCACATTAATAAGCATCGCGTGTTTTGCGACATGCACGGTGTACAATACGGACAAGTATCACGATGAATAGATTAAACGACAAAGCCTCGGCCGGGCAAGCAGTCGCTGACGGTGTGTTGGAGATCCTGTGCGTTTTCCACCATACCTTTATCCTAAGTGACATTATCTGCCTCGTTCTCATAAATTATGCATGCGATAGTGCGTATTACGGCTCCTTGCCCCTCCCGTTTGGCAGTCGAAGTGCCTGACGCCGCCGAGGTCTCCCCTGGCACCTTGCCCATCCGCCGTCGCCCACGACCACCTGGCCCTGACCACATACTGCATACCATCCCCAGTTCTCAGAGGGCACTGGTGACAGCGGGCATCAGCACATGATTGGAGACAGCTCCCTGCAGCCTGCACTGCCTGTCTTGAAGATCAATAGCGCACGACTGGCATGACGAGACACGACCACATGTATCTTGCCCTGCCGCTCTTGGGCAGGCTCCCTTTGGATCCCAAGGAGTGTGTTCCGTGCTGGAGAGTGGGCAAGTACGGTATCGTCAACGAACCCGCCTCAACAGAAGGCCCGGTCAACAAGTGCTGCGCTCAATTTGTCCAGGGGTTAAGGAACTGGTTTGCGTTTTGGCCGTTGGTACACCGAATCTGACGTGACCCTCTCATTGAAGCTGCGTATAAAGCTCAATGTCGGTGAGGACACCAGCACGCCCAGGTGGATGCCCCTTGACGCTCAGTGAAGCAGGGCACAGGAGCAGGATGGAGCAGGGGGTTTTTCTCCCCTGGTGTTACCCTAGGATCAATGCACGGGCGTTTGATTGGGTGCTTGAAGCTGCAAGACACCATTAATTGCACTCGAATTACAACCTTTCATATCAAAAGGAACACTTACGCATACACAAGCATATGCGACCGCCACTTCGCTGAACGCAGAACGTTGTGGTGTGATGCTATTCAACCCGCCGCCTTGGGCATCACAACCCTGCCGCTGTGCAACATTAGAGGTTGGTTTGTGCAAACCCGCGAGGAGAGGCCGACGGCGCCGTGCTGACACGGCAAAAGCTCCCGCCATTTGGCCCGATAGGTCTTCACTGGTGGCCAACGTTCTTCAACAATTCCGATAGACATTCAAGCGCACTATACTCTTGGACGCGCGGCTGATCAAGTTGATATCCCGCTTGACAACCCCGGAGCCTCCCGCGTCCACGCAGCAATAGTGCACCATAACGACGGCCGCATCTTTCTTATCGATCTTCAATCGGTAAGGCTCAAGCTATGTGCGCCTGGCTGTATGGGAACGTGATAGGCTATAATGACGCGTTGTCGCAAGATCGCTGTCGGAGGAGAGGAGGAACATATCGCGCGCTGTCTAACACCCTTGCATGCATGCGTAATACTGCGCTTTCCAGACACAAGGCACAAGCGTCGACGGACGGCGCATAGCACCGAACAAACCAACCCTCCTAAAGGACGAGACGCGCGTCCGCTTCGGGGACTCTGAGCAGGAGTTCCTTGTACGCTGCGAGGGCGCTGGTGAGCTCGTCAAACCGAAAGGGGGGCATACTATACGGCTCGGGGTACTGATGGATGCGTTGGCTCAGTGTGCAACGGGTGTGGGTTCCGGTGCAGACTAACTCGTCGGCACTCGAGGGTACACGCCCCTTTCGGTATCCTCCACGTGCGAAATGTACTGTAGCCTTATTCGCCTTGGCAATGCACGCTTCCCTGCTCACCGCTCGCATCCCACTCCTAACCACCTGTTCGGCCCTTCCCATGTGCGTGTTACTGCCCCGTGGTCCCCAGCCGAGAAGCGCTCAGCCGCCGAGGACCCCAGCGTCGCGCCCGCGGGCAAGCGTGTTGCAGCAGCAACCGGAGCAGGTCACGGAGCCATGGCCACCCGCGTGCGCGCCTCGCACCTGCTGGTGAAGCACAAGGATGTGCGCAGGCCCAGCTCCTGGAAGGTCCGTAGCTACGGAAGGTGGCGGGGCCGGTTGTTGTAGGCGACTGGCATGATTGGCGGTGAAGGGCAAGGGCACATGCGTGCCAGTGCGGGTCACAGGTCAGGGTCTGGCACGGTAGGGCCGAGCCCGGCGTACAGGCGATGGCGGCGTCCGGCGGTACCAGAAGCCAATGCGCGTAGCAGGCGAAAATCACGATTTCCGCCTGCTGCTGAATAACCAGCCCGCAAGGTAGCGGCACATAACGAGCACACACGTACGGGCCGGGCAGGGTGTGTATGTTTCTGCTTTGCTTGCGGGTTGCGTGTCCTGTCGTGAGCACACCATTGGCCAAGGCCGAGCGCTGGGGCGTCAAGCACTCGCCCACAGGCAAGGGACACACTCCCCACGGCCACACAGCAAGCCCACACACGGGCGCCGGCGTTCAACTAGCCCATGCCTGCCGCAGCGCTGCCCGCATGGTTATCACGCCGTGTGCATGTCAATCCGCGACACAACGCATTCCAGTTGAAGCTCGCCCTACAACTGCGTCAGCGCTCTGAATGGAGCATTCTGCACGTGTGCGGGTGCGAGTTAATAGCTTGTCGGTCGCTTTTACCGCTCTGTGTGTGGCCTTCTCACCCCTTCGCTTGTTGCCCGCTGCTGATGCTGCTGGTGCGCTGCAGGAGCCTGTCATCACGCGGACGCGTGAGGAGGCCCTCGCCATGATCCAGGTAAGGGATTCCTACCCGTCGGGGCGAGGCGTTCCTGGCCTGTCGTGGGCTGTAGTACAGCGGCGCAGCCAAGGGCCCAGGGACTGTGCGGAGGGTTCCATGGGGCCGCATGGGGCACGCCAACCGCCTGGGGCACGCCAGCAACCCGATGCGCAACGGGCTACGCAAGGGAGTCTGTGGTCTGTGATATACGCACGTTTTGCTGCGCTTTTTAGGCACGGAACCCCAGGGCGACCCCCAGACGAATTGGGACCCCCTTTTACGTTCTCGTGTGCAGCCGCATGCCACGACGTCAAGGTATCAGTGCGCTTGCCCCTCTCGCCTGCCGTACACTCACTGCATGCGTGCCGTACTGTGGCTGCCTGCCGTACAGCGCTTCCACGAGATGCTGGTCAAGGGCGAGGTGGACTTCGCGACGCTGGCATCCCAGGAGAGCCACTGCAGCAGCGCCAAGCGCGGGGGCGACCTGGGGGAGTTCGGGTGAGGCCGGGAGAGGGAGGAGAAGAGTGTGTAGCGATGCAGTTGCGGGGGCACAGTGGCATAGTAACAAGCGGGTACTAGTAGAGGGCGAAGCAAGTGGCATGTCCGGCGGATAAAAGCAAACATCGTGGAGGGGAAGGAGAGGAGTGTGGGCGTGTGTGTAGCAGTGGTTTGTAAAGGGTCCCAACGGTGGTGTGCTATCTGCACATGCCTCTGTGCACTGTACAACGCCGCGTTGCTACCTTGGCACCTTCCGCGCAAACCCGCGAACTGCCCTTCATTACGGCTCCCCCAAGCCTTCAGCCGGATGCCCTCCGCCCTCCTCCTATCGCCCCACGCTCTCGCTGCCGGGTACCTCCTTCCCAGGCCTGGACACATGCAGCAGCCAGCTGCAGGCCAGCCCCCACGCACCAGCACGGCTTCTGTCCAGACTGGCCAGTAACCGTTCGCCTGCACCACCACATTAAGCTAGCCTCCTAACACAGCGGCATCCGACATGAACTGCTTCGCCAACCGCCAACTCCCCGTTTCCCGCGTGCCCTGTAGGCCAGGTGAGATGCAGAAGCCGTTTGAGGACGCCACCTACGCCCTCAAGGTCAACGAGCTGAGTGGGCCTGTGTTCACAGACTCGGGCGTGCACCTCATCCTGCGCACCGGCTGAAGACGGGGCGCTGGGGGAGAATGCCGGCGGTTGGTGCCTTCACGGCTGGGGGCAGCTGAAGGCGGAGTGGAGTGCCTGGTGTGGCAGCTGCCCGCTGCATGGTGACCAGCACGGGCGGGAAGGCGCACGTGTTGGGCGAGCGTGTGATGACGTGGGGTGACTTCCGTGGCGGGCAAGACTAATTCACTGTAAATGCGTCGCTTAGCGGGAGCGCAGTCGTGCGGGTGGGGCCCGGAGTGCTCCGTTGAGTCTTGGCGCGGGTTGCAACCGCTTGAGTGAGGGGGCATCCCCCCCTCGGGTTGAAATGTTGTAAAGCGAGGAATGGCGTGAGGTCGGGGGCCTCGGGGCACCAGTGGTTATAAGGCACGTACTCGTTTGACGGCCGGGGTATACTGAGGCCGTACGCTGTACTGCGGTGAAATGGCAAAGCGTGCCTTTGCCTCGCGTTCTGTGAGCGGTGTGGGCCCAGACGGAGGAAGGTGCAGTTTCGAATCATTTCGAGACAGCGTGCCGCGTTCGGCGGCGGACGTGCGGACCTGGTCCAGCCGGTGTAAAGTCTCGCCAGAGGACCAATGCATGCTGTTGCCGGACCACCGCTAGGACGGGAGTCACCAGGGCAGCTCTCCTGGGAGTCACTGCCGGGGGACGCAAAGGTCAAGTGGAGCCTCTTGCGCCTTGGAGGAGCGCACGATGTTGGGCCCTTACGGCCTTGGCCCCGTTGCTGCCGTGGGTGGGCTGACGGGAGCTAGCGCAGCTGAGCAGGATTGGCGAAGGCAGAGCCTTCCATTCGCAAGGTAGAAGCGTTGCGGGTACGTAGTGCGCTTCGGCGCTTACACACACTGTGAATGTGACTACCAGCTACGTGCGTCACCAGCCGCCAGCATGCCACGCTGTGCCACAAACAGCTCAGGGTCAAGTATCCCATGAGAACCAGCCGTCGGAGCAGGGTTGCTGTGGCAGTGCATAGGGCTGACAGACTTGTCGGCTCCTTGCTTAGATCAACCCCGACTAGCTACACTAATACAGCCTGGCTTCCAGCGGACCAGCTGTCAAACCAGTAATCCTGGTATGCCACACATCAGCACTTTGCAGCGCACTTATAACACGAAGAAGCGACCCTTGGATACCTGTCCAGCCTACGCGGGCCATGATACCGGTACCGGTAGTAGGAACAGTGGTACGGCACGCCAACCAAAGCAGAAAGGAGCCCACTACGGTACCTTCAATACGAAACCGGCACTACGCTCGCCTGCTAAGCGTGCGAGTATGAGTGCAGGTGGCACGTGTCAAGCGCATGCGAATGGCGTCCGTGCGCCTGGAACTCCATTTCACGCCAGCAGAGCCGCACGCACACCTCATATCCTCATTACGGTATCCACCACACGACCTCAAAGCTATTGCAACACGCAGTACGGTACCTTGCACGCGGCTTGGCTAGGACTGCAAAGGCCAATCTTGCCAAGGCTCCAGTACAGTGAGGTCCTGTTGCGCACCAAGTGCAGAGCACAAGCCACTAAAAAGGACCTTGCACGCATGCCAACCAACAAGCCGAGGAAGTGAGGAACCAGCACACAGCATGAACCAAACAGCATTATTACGTGATCCCGGGTCTGGAGCTTTATGACATGAGCATGCAGAACTGTTCCTCGGACCTCAATGCAAGGCATGCGCAAACCTCAACAGCCTTGATGCCCATGTGTAGTGTTGGCTATTGCCCAAGCGGAGGATCACGCGGTACGCAGTTATGCAGGAACATCTACACGCAGGCCTGTGGCATCAGTGCAGCTAGAACTAGCAACAGCAACAGTGTCACATCAAGATCAACAAGCTATACAACGTGCCGTGCATACCGAGGCAAGAGCCTGGACCTGTGCAGTCGCACGCCCCTGCCGCCCTGGGCTTATGCAGCCCTGCCGACCCCTGCTCGTCGTGTCCTGCACGCCTCAACGCTGCATTAAAGCACACACGCATATCAAAGCAACCCTCCCTAGCCCCCTGCCGACACCGCGCCGCGACCCCAAACCTGACATCTGCTCCCAAAGCACCCAACGCCGCCCTTTTTGCAACCTCCCGTCCTTCCCTCCCTCCTTCAAGCCGCCTTGCCCTCGCTGCGGGTCACAACGGACAGCGGGCTGAGCCCCACGCCCGCACCACCCACACCGGCCGCGCCCAGGACACCCGCATCCGCGCCTCCGCAGCTTTTGGCGGCTTCCGGCTCCGCTGAGCCCAAAGCCAGGGCTGCGACTGCGGCCGAGGGCGCGGTGACGGAGCGCGCCGCCTCCGCCGCCGGCAGTGCGTTGGCGCCAACGGCGCCGGGGCCGTCCGCGCCGGCCGCGTCGTCGGTCCAGCCCACGTGCTCGGCGATGCGGCTGCTGACGGCCATGGTGTTGATGTAGGCGTTGAAGGCGTCCATGCGCGCCTTGAACGAGGTGCTGGACGTGCCTGGGTGTGGTGGGTGCATGGGGTTGCATGCCAGCGCGTGTGAGTGCATATGGGGGTAACAGGAGGAGGGAGGTACGGCATTGGTACAGATGTGCTGGGATCTGGTGTAGCGGTGGGGTCGACGTAGTGTGAGGGCGCCTGTTGTAGTGTGTGGTGCTTGCGATGTAATGGATCATGTTGCTGTGTGCGTGTGTACGGGACGGCACAAGGTAAGGCCAGGCGTTACAGGTCGTCGCAACAGCCCCACAACGCACACGGATGTGGTTGGGGAACCCGGTGGCCCTTAGCCACAGCCACAGAAGGTACGGCGGTTAGGTGTTGACGGCGAGCGCGGTCGTAGTGACCCACACACGGGAGGGCTTTTGCCCATGCGGGGTGCCAGCAGGCTGTGTGGAACGTGGATGTGCGCATGAGCACGTGCCCGTGAGTGCCTGTGCACCGGTGCGCCTTTGTACTTGAGCTTGTGCAAGGCGCACCGTGCGTGCCGGGGTCCTGCTGGCTGCGACTGGGTGCAGCGGGGCTGGCCACCGGGTCTGCGGCGCAGAGGCGAGGGAGCGGAGGGACAGGCAACATGAAGCCGCGTCTGACAAAGCAGCGGAGGGTGAGCAAAGGAACTTCACCAGGCTGGAGAACGGCGCTTGCAAACCGTGAGTTCAAAGGAGCCATGTCTTGGGGTGGACCAGTGAATGGCGAAACAGCAGGTGTTCACGCCGTTAGTATCTTGATGCACGAAACTGGCCGACCTCCCCGCCCACAGGATGCCTATGGGATCACGGCTACATCCCCATCTGCACAAACGCCCGGGAGCTCCTCACCAAGAACCCTCGTCCCCACATACCACAGCTGCATTTTCTCGTTACTACTATTGCGTTTGCCCTGGGCTGTTTCAGGTGGCTTCGTGCCTGGCTGGCTGCCTGTACAGCGCGCCACCCACCCGTGCTGGCGTCCTTGACGACGGTGGAGTCCAGGAAGTCGGACTGGTCGTGCTCAAAGTCGCCTGCAGCACGCAACCACCCAAAAACGTGTGTGACATATGGTCGGGACAGCGTGTTTGCACGGCTCACTTTACATGACGCTGTGTACAGGGTAGCGGATGCGCACGCCTTGCGCTCGACGGTGGGGCCCCTGCGGACCGCACCCGAGGCAGGGCAGCTCACACCAGTATGCTAGCATTCAAAGATAAGACCGCCTGGCTCCCTAGCCGCGGCTGCTATGGTTGCAGGGCCCGGACGGCGATGACCTGCACTGCACTACATGAATGAACCCGTACGTCCGCGTGCTTGCCTGCCTGCCTGCCCCTGTCCCACTGTTGCAGGTGCCCGTTATGAACGCGCCCCCGCTTCCCATCCGCACACCGCTGCCTCCCAGGGCTCACCGTTCCTGCTGATGGGGCCCACCAACTTCTTGATCAGCCCGTCCTTGAGGCTGTACACCACGCCTGGAGGCAGGGCAGGGCAGGAGAGGAAGATCGATAGCATTGTCAGTGCGCTGCTGGACACGGAGGCGGCACGGAGGCGCTTTGGCCGCGTGTGGCCTGTGTGCCCCTTGTGTGCCTGCAATGAAACACTCAGCCAGTCACTGCGCATTATGCACGACCAACCTCCGCACCATGCCCCGAGACACCTGGACATCCTTCCACCCGCGTGTGTCGGCATGGAGCTCGCGGCCAAGGATTAATCGCTCCTGCCACAGGCTCACACGAAATAGCCTTTGCATGAGGGCTGCAGCTTAAGGTGGCGGGTCACGTCTGGTCACGTACCGTAGATGTGCAGCTCCTGGCCGTTGTCCCACGCCGCCTGCACGCTGGGGCTGGTGCACACGTTGAAGGTCTGGCGCAGCACGTTGAGCTCGCACAGCCTGG
>VFQN01004561.1_pt1 | contig 18182 bp, 27 predicted proteins | sample 3512371 | NCBI WGS metagenome assembly VFQN01 (sample SAMN10412370, study PRJNA504923) | tailings metagenome | isolation source: Replicate 2 from Balatoc abandoned mine | place: Philippines: Itogon, Benguet | collected 2017-08-28 | reverse complement strand
TTTGAGCGGGATGGGGCTGGGCTCTGGAAGGGGACCAAAACTGTAAAACCATACATACATCTCTAGGTGTGCAGCCACTTGCGGACAACTGCTTCTGCGGTCACAGAGACGTTACCGCCTACCGGCACTACCGGCAAGGCGTGACCCAAGCAAGGACGCCAGCCGCCAGGCCACGGCACTCTCCCATGGGCAATTTGTCCCTTTGCCAGTGGCCCAGTGCACAGCACCATGTACGGCAGTTATGGGATTTCAGTCTCAGCAATGCTACCAGATGCTACGAGAGCTCCATCCTCATCTACACCGGTCCACAACTGGTAAGCCTGTTGGGCACAAGGCAGTGTTTCGGTTGGCCCCTGGCCAGGTGCGTCAGCGGAGTCTCCAAGCGGTGGACAGCTGGGCGCTCATTATAGGTAGGAATAGGTGGGTAGTGGGGCGCCGCCATGGGTGCATGGTCAGGCCAGGCACTGCTCATGGGGGGCTGATGAGGGCGGGACGAGGGGCCCCTGGGAGTCCCTGGGCAGCGCAGCGACAGATTGCTGTGGGACCACAGGTCCACAGCCTGCCGGTTGGTATGCACCAGTATACACCTATGCATTCAGGTTGCAGAACATGCCGGAGACGCCGATGCACGGCCCCAGTGCGAAAATGCGGCTCCGCCAGGCAAAGCAGCAGGGGAGCCTTCGTTCCATGGTGAGTAGGGCTTCTGTGAGGCCGCGCTTGGGCGAAGTTGCAGGAGGAATACTTGACATCTTAGTTTTGCTTTATGAGGAAAAGCGAGAGTGGAGCTGTCGCAAATTATATGCCAAGGACACGTACATGTATATAATGCATGGATGGAAGCTTCTGGTGCAGCTGCTCCCGAGGAATTGGCGGGCCTTTGGACGCCAAGCAAAAACCAGGTGTACGCAGATGGCAGTAGTCATATAACATTGCACTTGTGTTGGCTGACACTGTTAAGCGGGGGTAGATTGCAGCCTCCCTGGTGGATGTGGTTGTTCGGTCCGGCACGCACTGCCTCCGTAACTTGCCACGCAGAGGAGGAGATGAAGGGTTACCGTGTGAGTATGATGTGCACTCGTATACGGATGGTGAGTTGACTTGGCCCAAAGGCCATCTAAATTGGCCTAGAAAGTAAAAGTGCCTCCGAATGTTCGACCTGGCGTAAACCTCGGCCTGGTGCAACTCGAGGCAAGACAGCATCGGGCACGTGGGGGCTATCACATCAGATACAGCCATCATTTTAAAGCTGCGTCGTGTCTGGGCGTTTCGCCGGCCAGAGCGCTGAAGTTCTAGGAAACCGTACCAAACCGCCAACGAACGCGTGTGCGTGCGAGGAGAGTTGTGCCGCTTGCCATATAAAATTGGATGTCATCACAGTTTAAGTTGTCCTTAAATTTTCAGGAAGTGAGCACGATCACACACCCGCGATGGCAACTTCTCGTAGTGGAGGCCAGGGGCCTCGGGGTGTCCTCTTCTTGGCGCAGATCCTTCTGTGCATGGGTGAGGAGGAAGAGCTCAACAGACGGAGCATAGGTCACATACTGCTGCCAATTACCCCGCTCCGTAGCGTAAAGACTCACTCCCGTTGGTTGCCCGCATGCGCTGTACCGGCGCTACCCTGTAGACCCAATTCCAAACGCGCAAACACGTCACATCAATATTACACCAGCTAAAGCGATTCCACCATTACGTGCCTAGAACTGATCTGTGGTTGTGCTGCTCTTGGGCTCCATGACCGGCGCCGTGCCCCTCCGCAGGCGCCCTGCTGCTTGGCGCGGCCCCTGTGGCCAAGGCCCAAGGCGACTTCGTTTCCGTGGTCAGCTCCAACGCTGACCTGACAATCCTGAGGGAGGCTATTCAAGCTGCGGGTCTTACCAACGTCCTCGCCGACCGTACCCTAGCATACACCATCTTCGCTCCGACCAACGCTGTGAGTCTTTGTTCCCACCTGTCACTATGCCAGCCTGCCATGTACGATAAGAGTCACAATGCAATATCACCCCCTCCCCCTCCCTTGGGCGCGTGTGTGTGCGCTGGCGTGCGTTGACAAGTGCCAGTGAGATGCCTTTCCAGGTCGTTACCTCCCCGGCTGCTCGCTAGAAACTTGCTGACCGTCTTGTCACAAACCGCGCACCGCGCCAAGCGCATAACCTCCGACGCTTTTCGGCGTGCAGGCGTTCTTCGAGGTGCTGGACACGCTGCAGGTGACGCCCGAGGAGCTTCTGTCGCAGCCCCAGGAGACCCTGCAGGCCTTCCTGCTGTACCATGCGCTGCCGACGGTCGTGCAGTCCTCCAGCGTGCCCGAGAACGCCACGGACGTGGTCACGGCCGCGTGAGTACTGAGCTGCCTATTAACACACGGCACCCGTGCACGTGCCAGCCACGCCCGCTCTCAGCATTGCAGCGGCTATGTTGCGGTGCGTCTGCAATACGGTACCTACCTATTGGTCCGTCCAGTTTTGTCAGGTCAGCAGTGCGGTGCCTAAGCGCAGGCACCACACAATACGGCTAGGGTGAGTTTGGACAGGGTTCGAGCGCGCATGTGCCGACCCGCTGCTCTTTGTTCCTCTGCCCCTGCAGCGGCCCAAGCCTGCCGCCCCTGACGGTGCAGCGCACCGGCGACGCCGTCACCGTCACCTCAGTGGGCACAACCGCCAACGTCATCGAAGCGGACGTGCCTGCTGGCGACGGCATTGTGCACGTGGTGGACGCAGTGCTGCTGCCCTTCTACACCACCCTGCTGCAGGTCAGTCCGCCCCTCCGTAGGTCCCTACACCCGGCCCCTGGACTTCATAGGTGTCATGGTCAAGCCAGTACACCTGTTGCCTACGGTACCCATGACACCCCTGGAACCTCCTCTGTGCGGCGCAGGCTGTGGAGAGCAACCCCGAGCTGAGCACCCTGGCCGCCGCCCTGAACGCGGCTGACCTCGCCCAGGCCTTCTCCGACCCCACCCTCGCCTACACCGTCTTTGCGCCCACGGGTAAGTAGCCGCCATCTTCCCTACGGTGCCACGCTGCGGCGTTCCACGTGGACCTCACCTTTCGTCAGATGCTGCAGCTGATGCATTGGCAAGTGCAAGAGGAGATGCAAGCCTGGAAGGCGCCCTATCACGTGCTGCACAGCGAAGGAGGTCTGCCGACTGCAGCGCAAGCAGCCCGCATGCGTACCATGTGGGCCCTGCCGACTGGTGCACGGCCTTATTGGCCCCCTGTCAACACGTGCCCCACGCAGACGCTGCCTTCGCCCGCACGCTGTCCTACCTGGGCATCACGCCCGACCAGCTGCTGTCCGACACGGCGCTGCTGACCAACGTGCTGCTGTACCACGTGCTGCCCACGCGCGTGCTGTCCACCGACATCCTCGCCGAGCCAACCACCGTGGAGACCCTGGGGTGAGCTGCCGCCGGTGTCTGGCCATGATCGGGCGATAACGCACCCACCGGTACCGCTCCCGGCCGACGCGTACCGGTACTTTGTCGACATGCCTAGCCACGTCCGACATACTGGTACTGGATATCAGTACCGTGGGGCTTTTGTGCCTTCTGGCCTTGCTGACTTTGCACTGCTTGTGTTCCTGCCGCAGCGGTGAGACCCTGGTCGTCCAGGCCACCAGCAACGGCGTGTCCATCACCGCCAAGGCCATCAACGCAAGCGTGGTGGTAAGTGTGCGCCATGTAGCACCACCATGGTTAAGACCATGCACCGCTGCGCGACCAACCCCTGGGTTCACGGCCCTGGGTGGCCAGTACAGTATGTACGTAGGTATGCCTTGTAACTTGCCTTGGCGCAGCCTCGTCACAATTTGCCGGTGGTTACGCAAGAGCGCGCTGGCCTTGGAGCTCACCTCCTTTGTTGTGTCATCTGTCGTGGCTTGTGCTCACAGGCGGCGGACGTCCCCGTTGGCGTCGGCCCCAGGTGCGATACCTCGCACACATGATTGTGCCTTGCGCATGATTGTACCTTGCGGTACTCGCCCAATGCACACGCTTGCATGCAGCCAGCACCTTCGGATGGAGCAATGCCCTGCCCACGTGCCACCAACGGACTTGAGTGCTACATGCAGGTCATGCCCGGCATGCAACAACGGTATGCCTGGCAACCTGCTGTGAAGAAGCACTGACGTTCTCCAACATGCAGTTAGGACTGTAATTGTAAGGAGGTTACCCGTCCCTTTTGCGCCGCCAACTTCCTTTGCCCACACGCTTGCTGCCCCCAGGTCCGTGGTGCACGTGGTGGACTGGGCGTTCGTGCCCTTCTACCCCGCGGTCTCCTCCATCGCCGCCGCCAACCCCGATTTCAGCATCCTCACCGCCGCCATCCTGGCCGAGGGCACCTACACGCCTGTGATCACCGGCATCGCACCCTTCTCCGGCACCATCTTCGCGCCCACCAACGAGTAAGCAAGCGAGCCAAACACCAAGACAGTTAAGCCACACAGCTGTGGCCCCAAATTTGATCCTCCTGCGCCCCGCATCCGCCACACGCCGCAGTGCCTTCCAAGCCCTCCTGGACGCCCTTGGCCTCACCGCTGAGCAGCTGCTGGCGGACACCGCCACCCTGAAGCTGGTCCTCGAGGTAGGCATGGGGCAAGCATGTTTGGTGACGAGGGCTGTGTGCCCCCAGCGCATTGCATTTGCCCCCTTCCGTAACGCACCAGGACTCGCCACCACATCTTGGTCCACCACCAACAGTTGCAGGCAGAACAAGCCTGGGCGCAACTGCCAACACTGACCATGGCCAACTCGTTCGTTCGGCCCTCGTGCGTTTCTGTCCCCTTTCCTGCGCAGACCCACATCGTGGCCGGCGCTCCGCTGACCACCAACGACCTGGTGGACGGCGTGGAGCTGACCACCATCAAGTGAGTGGTGCAGGACCCGTGGCTTGTCGGGACGCCCGTCGCGGACCAGATACGGTAGTCAAGGCATTGGCCTTCACGCCCTTGTGTCTGCGATGAGGGTGGTGCACGCCGGGGCTCTGGCGCTCCTTGGCACGTGGGGCCACCGACTGGCTGTCATGCTCCCTAGCTTGCCTGACGTATATTTACCCTGCTAAACACAAAGCCGCGAAGCATATGTGCAATGCCTGACGTACATGTGCAATTGCTATGCTAGGTTGTCTTCATTCAGGATCGCATGGGTTGCTCGATGTCTCACGCCTCGCATGCTGCCCCACCCCTGCTTCGGCCCCGCAGCGGCCAGCCCCTGTCGACGTCGTACGACGTGAGCTCCGAGACGCTGACTGTGGAGTCGCCCGGCAGCACTGCCGTGGTGGGCGGCCGCGAGTCCACCCCAACGTGAGCGAGGGACGCAGAGGGCACACCGCCGTGCATGTCGCTGCTCGCCGTTGCTTGCCTGTGTGGTGTCAGCGTCAGCCCACGAGACCCACTGCTAGCGAACCATCCAGCTGACATGTGTCAGGGCCACCGTTGGGAACGCCAAAGACGCCATGTACGGTACTGTGGCGTTCCGAACAACTCCTGCAGCAGTTGCTTGCTCAACTTGAGGCGTGCTTGCCTGCCCAACGGCCCGTCCACTTATTTCCCACAGGATTGCGGTGTTTGCGATCGACACAGTGCTGCTGCCCGGCACCCCGAGCTCTCCCCCCGCGCCCGGCTACGGCGGTTACGGCGGCTACGGTGGCTATGGTGGTTACGGTTACGGCGGTTATGGATACGGCGGCTACGGCCCCTACGGTTTCATTCCCCCTCCGCCTCCGCGGTACGGTGGCTACGGCGGCTACGGCGGCTATGGCTACGGTTACTACGGCAGCTACTAAGCGTGTGGATAGCAGGGGAAGCTCCCCTGGATTGACGTGTTGAGGCTGGCTCCAGAGGCCCATTGGTGCTAACCTGCTAGGAGTGTCCTTCATGTTGTCCCCCTAGCTGGTACATAAACTGCATTGCCATGAAGAGTCAGGTGTGCTGCGTGGATGCCCTTCTCATGAGGGGAATCGAATTCTGAGGGGGGCCGATTCCATGTGCGCACAAGTGCTTCATGTCCCCGCTGCAGGCGCTGCATGACGCATTGGCTGTGCAGGAGGCCCGCGGCTAGGTGTGGAATTGCGAGAGCGGTGTGCCGAGAGTGAATGCAGGATGCAAGCTGCATACTATCTTTCTTTCACCCCCGCATGTTGGGCACGTACATACCAAGCCCGCGCCATTTCTGAGCGTGGTTCCATATTTGTACATATATGCACACAAAAGCACGCCATTCTTTCCATGTTACGGGAGAGCCATACTGCCGTGGTGGTCATCCGGAGGCGGGCAGGTTGTACATACGGCCACGCGACGGTTGCTGGTGTTCCCTTTACTTACCTTGTCTGGAATGGCTGTGGTCCAGTGGGCAGGACACTTCGTACGGCCCCACTTGCCCCACATGACATGCATCAAGAGCATGTGATCGCGTTCTTCTTGTGACACCGGACGCTTTGCACAGAAACCATGCATAACCATGTAATCGAACGGTTCCCACAAAGGCCTTTCCTGCATCAGGGGATGGGTCACTCCCAGTGACCTTGCTGATGACACAAAAGTGGTGCTCTAGGCCGAGTTAGCAAGAACTTGAGCCCCGTTCCTTGAGGGCGTGTACGGTTCGGTGGGGGGCTGCGGAGCTCCTGCAGGCTCCTGACCATACAGCGAGAGGAGTGGCAACCCCGCCGTCCCCGATGGGGCGGCGGCAACCCGAGCAACCAGCGTAGCGTATCAGCCCCTTCAATGTAGGCACTGTGCACACGCTTAGCCCCAGTTGTGCGCTGCAGGACCGTGTCATCCAGAGTCGCCCCAGTCATCCTCTCCTCCGTCTACCACATCAATGTCAACACACACAGGACGTCAAGGAGTCCATGCGTCTTCCAACGTTATGGAAGTACGGTAGGTTGAAGCCGTACCGGATCCAGCGGGGACTAGCGGAATATAAGGCGTGAGGCCTGCATGTATGAAGTGCCTATGCGCAATGGGACTACCTATCCAGCAACGACGGCCCACTAGGGAGTACAATATTTGCAGCGTTGTCAGTTGTGTAGCATCTCGCTTGGCATAAGGGTGCTTGTTACGCCAAATTTGTTTTAGCCAAGCCAAGCAAGCTGCTACGGCCCCGCCGTGCATGCATGCGTGGAGCCCCGACGCACACCGGCGCAAGCTTGCGGAACAAGGCTGTCGCTTCTTGTATCGAGGATCATAACGGAGTCAAGGCCAAGCACATGATGCGGAGCTGAGGACATTGTCTAGACAATGTCTATGGCATGTGTCCAGGCAGCCTGGGCCAACTACCGTGTCCAGGTTCATGTCTTAGCGGCCTGAGCATTATAGTACGCCAATGCGAGTATGCGACATGTTGCAGCGTAAAGAGCGTCATGCACGGCGGGGTCAGAGGGCACCAGGGGAGGGCACTGCTGTCACAGTTCCCAGGGGCGGGGCGGGGTCAGCACAGGAACAGACCAGAGAGAATTCAAACGCCGGTGTGCAGACCCTGCTGCACAGGAGAAAACCAGGAGAGGAAATTTTTCCAATTCACCTTAGGTCCCGACCTCAGGGGACGGCGGCGTTGGGGTGCCAGATTGCCAGGAGCAGAGGGCCAGGAGGAGATGGGCCTCTGGCGTGCCTCTGGCACGCGCGCAGCGTAACCCTGCCCGACTGCATGGTTAGTCAAGAGCGGTTAGCTCACACGTGGAGCACATGCCCTGCAGTACATATCGCGGATTGCTGTTCAACCAAGAAGCTCAATACTAGGATTTGGGTTGTTGTTGGGTTAGGGTCAGGGTCAGGGTCAGGTTAGGGAGCTTTACTGGGCGAACTTCACAGCAGGAGGTGTTCTTACGCCAGCGGTGCTATGAACCCCCCATCTAACACAGAGTCGAAAAACATTTCTTGTATTCATGGATAGGGTCAGGGTGCGTCACGGTCGGCCTGAGATCTTTAACTCTAGGCGGCCGTACCCATGCGTACCCCCTGCAACGAGAGTGCTCACACCGCCCGAGCACCTCTGTCTCCTGTGGGTCCACCGCGTTTATCCTGTGCATCCTTGCCCAAAAGCCTGTACCTTATGTGTGTCAAGCCTACAATGACAGGCTCTTGCTCGGGAAGCCAGAGGCGCCATGGCGCCCGGGAGCTGGCGCACCTTATCCTCTGCACCGGCAAGTGGTTGTTTGCGCGTGATGATGTCAACTGATTCAATGTTGTAAGCATCACTCGTGCCTATCCGTGCCGGGGTAAGGGGCCCACCATTACGCGGAGAAAAGGGGCGGTCACAACTAGCATTCCACAATTATTTGTTCTCCTTGCTTATCGCTACTTAGTTCCTTGCGTGTGGCTGCGCAGCGGTTAAGACCCTTGCCTCAACACGGGTTCCCGCCTTCTCGACGCAGGCGCGCTGCTGCTCGCCGCGGCCCCGGCGGCCAGAGCCCAGATTGTTGGGAGCTTTTACACCGCAGTCAGCTCCAACGACAACCTGAGCACGCTGAAGGCCGCCATCGACGCTGCTGGCCTGGCCGACGCTCTGTCCGACCCCACGCTGGCCTACACCGTGTTTGCGCCCACCAACGACGTAAGAAGGCCAGGGGCCGCTGGTGCATGCGCGCATGCGGCTCCCTGTGAGGGCCGCTGCACCAAGCTCTACACCACTTGATGGGGTATGGCCCGCCGTGCTGCGGCCTGCACCTGCCACTGCGTGTCACCTGGCACCCTTGCCCCCTTACGACCAAAGACAGTAGCAGGGTGTGCCGGTGCTGGCCCAGCAAGTGCAACCTGGGTGCACGTGTGGTACGTGCTTTAGTACTCATGAGCGGCCCTGACACCCCAATCTCATGTCCCACCGCCCTACGCACGCAGGCCTTCGCTGGGATGCTACAGGCGCTCCAGGTCACTGCTGAGGAGGTGCTGTCGCAGCCCCCGGAGGTCCTGCAATCGCTCATCCTCTACCACGCGCTGCCCAGCGTCGTGGAGTCCGCCAATGTGCCTACGGAGCCAACCGCAGTCACCACCGTCGCGTGAGTGGCAGCATGGCACGAGGAAGTGCAGCGGAACATGCATACCCGAGGTGGTTGATTAGGTGACCCACAAGTGGAAACCTACCACTAACGTGGCGCATCAAAAGCCGGGATGGAAGACCGCCTATCGTTGCTGAGAACCAACCATGGCCCCCCCCCCCCCAAAATGCTGGCTCCCTTCCTCGCTGCAATGCTCGTCACGCACACACCTGACCACAGTTTCCCTTAGAGTTTTGGTCCCCGATTACCCGGTTGGTGACAGCTTGCCCGTTGCGTAGCCCGGCAAGGACCCTCCCCTACTGTTGCCCCTCAGTGGTCCCGGCGTGGGCCCCCTGACGGTCCAGCGCAACGGCAGCTCCGTCACTGTAACTGCCCGCGGCTCCACCGCCAACGTGGTCGCTGCTGACGTGGGCACTGGCGCGGGTGTCGTGCACGTGGTGGACGCCGTGCTGCTGCCCTTCTACACCACCCTGGCGCAGGTGTGTAGAGGTGCGGGGGAGGCGGCCTGGTGCTCAGCCTGTGACCTGTCCTCGGTTACGGTTACCACACGCATGCACAACAATGCACATGCACAATAATGCACAACAATGCTGTCAGCACAGCCTGTGGAGCTTATCAGCAATTTCGGTGGCTCTTCGGCTCTAAGAGGTCGGCTGACAGGCTGCGTCTGCACGCGGTAAAACAAGCGAGTGGGTTAGTGCAACTTGGTGCAGCTGGCACGCGCAACCAGTAGCCCAACGCAGGTTGCCGTGTATCTGTGTGATCCTGCTTACCTGTATTATGCCCCTTCATATGTGATTCTGTCATACAGGCTGTGGCCAGCAACCCCGAGCTCTCGTTCCTGGAGACTCTGCTGGACACGACGGGCATTGCCGACATGCTCGCCGACCCCGCCCTCACCCACACCCTGCTGGCGCCGTCGGGTAGGTCAGTGGGCTCTCGTAGCCGTACAGCCATGCCATGCCATCTGTTCATTTGAAGGCAAGGCAGGAGTTGCATCCCCTTCGCCCCGCACTGACCTGGGAGTTGAGACTCCACAGCGGCGCCTTGTGCCAATGCACTGTCGCCCGGACCCGCCGCTACGAGAGGCGCCATTGGCTGCCCGTGCATATGCCGTTGACATGTGCCCTACGCAGTGCCGCACCCTCGCAGCCGCGGCGCCCACTCGCGCGCTGACCCAACACGGCATGCATGGAGCTGGGGCAGCTGACACGTGCCACATGTGCTGCCGTGCCACGTGCCCATATGCACGCAGACGCGGCGTTCGCCCGCACCCTGGCGGACCTGAACATGGACCCCGACCTGCTGCTGGCGGACACGCCTCTGGCGATCCCCATTCTGTTTGACCACGTGCTAGAGGAGCGGCTGCTGTCTGGCAACATCTCCACCGAGCCCACTACCGTGGAGACCTTCAGGTATGCTTTCCTACCACGCAGCGCCTGCCGCTGCACCCATACATCACTTGTTCGTTGAACTGGGTGCAGTGGCAGCAGTAACGCACTTGAACCACACGTTTTCGAACGGCCCGCGCCCCTTCCATGCGCGCATGTATGGCACACAGCATGGCATGGCACATGAGCAGTTTGCGTTGCTGAAAGGCGCTTCTGGTTTACAGGCCTGGCAAGCTGCCACGTGGGTTAATGCTGCGCTTTGCGGTGCACAATACGCCCCCACCGCCTGGTCTCTGCCCACAGCTTTGGCAGGAGCCTGACCGCCCAGGCCACCAGCAGCGGCGTTACCTTCTCGAGCAAGTACATGAGCACGACTGTCGTGGTAAGGAGCGGCTCGCCGTTTGCTGTTGGCACGCGCTTGCGCTCATGATGAGGACAGGGCACCGTGGGCGAGCGCCTCAGGCTTGGAGGCAGGGAACGGCGTCACTGCCGTCTGTTTACCTTCGCCAAAGCCACGTAAGGGCACGCCCCAGTGCGTAGAAGGATGCGGCGCATGCAAGCTTGCAGCACGCATCAAGGGCTGACAAGAGGACTAGAAAGCGAATCGCACGTGCGTGCACAGCTCGATACTCTTGTAGTCCAATGTTCGTTACAGACCACGTGGTCCTCTTGCTTTGGCTGGTTTGCAGGAGGCGGACATCCCTGTCGGCCTCGGCTCCAAGTGAGTAGCTGGGCTCACGTCAGCAGGCGCGGCAACTGTACTATACAGTACTACAGTACTACACGCGTTCTATGGGTGCGCCTCATGCAGACAGAGGCCGTGGCGCGTGCACGCAGCCATTTGCACTTTGCCACGCGCAACAGAAGGCCAATGTGCTGCCTGAGGTGGCAGATCCATTGGTGTGTGTTAGCGTCGTGTCGTCCCGATGGTCCATGTCGCGCGTGGTGGATCAGGGCTTGCGTCCTTGTCTTCGTTTCCTGAGCCTGTGCTTTGTGTTTAGCCAGGTTAATATGTGTATGAAATTTGGCACGTGCCCCAGGTCCGTGGTGCACGTGGTGGACAGGGCCCTGCTGCCCTACTACCGCACCGTGCTGGACGTCACCTCCGCCCGGACCGACCTGAACACCTTCGTCCAGGCCGTCGTGGCGGAGGGCACCTACACCTCGGTGGCCACCGGCGAGACCCCTTTCGATGGCACCATCTTTGCACCCACTGACGAGTGAGTCCGGTCCATCGCTCCTGGGATGTGGACGGCCATGCCCTGCATGAGTTACATGCATGCGTTCGCCAGCCATGCGTTATCCCTTTGATCAGGTGTACACTCTTCAGCAGGCAACTGTCTTTGGGGTCCTCCCTCACGCTCCTCACCGGTATTCTGTTCCTCCTTCTCACATCGCATGCCCCCCTCCTTCCCGCAGCGCCTTCCGCTCCCTGCTGGCGGCCCTGGGCCTCACCGCCGAGGAGCTGCTGGCGGACAAGGACACGCTCAAGCGCGTGCTGGAGGTGCGCCGGGCTGGGGCGGGGGGTGGGGGCACCGGGAGGCCATGTCCACTGTGTGCCGTTGGGGCCACCACGGCAGAGTAACTTGGGCAGACAAACGCTTTAAAGGGTCCAGGCCGTGCACTGTAGGCCTGGCCTTGTCAGTGTGATACTGAGTACACTCCGCAGATCGGGCTCACAGCAGCGCAGGTCTCGCAGAGGCCACAGGCTAGGGGGCGACTGTCTCCCCCTGAAAGCACACCCCAGTGTCAGTGCGGTTGCCCAAGGGGCGGGCTTGGGTGCGGGAGCCAGTGCACGCCTGTGACCGACTCCAGAGTCTCCCCATCAGAGTCCCTGTGTGCGGTGCTGACATCAGTCCGCACCGGTCTTCTCCCTCCGGATCTCCTCTGCATCCCAGACACATGTGGCATACGGGACGTGCATGGCTCCAACGCCTGCACCTGTCGCAAGCAAATATTCCTGCATTGACCTCCCTGCCTTTTTGGTGCCGACCCGCAGACCCACATCGTGCCTGGCGTTGCTCTGACGTACGACTACCTGTTCGACACGCTCGTGCCCCTCACCGCCATCAAGTGCGTGCGCGTGGGCACGCGGCACGTGGCACCGCTTGCACAGCTCGCGGGTGCACCACGAGGGCTCGTTCGCTTCGCCAACGTGACCGCATCCTGCTGACAGCAGGCGGCCACAGTACAGCTGCCTGCACGGGGGTTACTTCCGTCATGGTTTTCCAGCCTACGTTGGCTGCGGCCTAGCGTGTCATACCGATGGCACCAGCCAACCCCGACTAGATGTCTACCTGACGTGCCCCGAATCTCACCCTTCACCCCGCAGCGGCCAGCCACTCACTGCTCAGTGGACCTTTGAGCTTGACAACCCCCTCGTGAAGTCGTTGGGCAGCAGGGCGTTTGTCCTGGACCAGGACGGCACCCCCAGGTGAGCCCCCGGCGGGAGTGCACTGCATGCCCTATGTGCACCGTGATGCCTGACCGCAATGCCGTCCCGTGCAACTGCCACGCCTTGGACTGTCGTCCGAACACCTGGGTCTTGGCATGGTGGCTGCTTACACACCTACACTTCCGCTGAGACCATGGAGCTAACCCACAAACCCAGGCGTCGCCCTATGCCTGTCCAACAGCGCACGCCTGCTACCCGGCCACATGACACCCTGATCTGTGTGTGGGTGTCCCACCCACTCGTATCCCACAGGATTTCCGTCATGGTGATCGACAACGTGCTGCTGCCCGGCACCCCGAGCTCCCCGCCCCCGCCTGGCTACGGCGGTTACGGTGGTTACGGGTACGGTGGTTACGGCCCGTACGGCCCTTCGCCACCGCCGTACGGTGGCTATGGTCGCTATTAAGGTCCTGCGCGCACACTGCGTATGTGTCTAGTGGTACGTTTGTGGCGAGAGCGCGTAAGTAATGCAGGGTGAGAAGCAGGCTTGGGGCTTACGTTACTATTAGCGAAATAGGCGAGGAGCGCTGACGCCGGGCGGACACGATGGCGGAGTGGCAGGGTATTTTGTTCAGGTGGCAGGGAGCATTGCTTTCAGCATTGACTCGTTGTTTCAGCACTAGTGCTTTTTCTCTTTGTTTGCCCACTAGTTGTGGCGCAGCTCGCATCCGTCATCTCAGCCGCCATACATATGCACCCTGTCCCATGTAGGGCAACATAGGTCATTGGCCAGGAGGACCAGCAGTAACGAAGGAATCTTCAATACCTTCAAGAGTCATATTTGTGAGGTGTGTGTTTGTGTTAGTGTGGGGCGAGGCCATTTCCACGCACGAGTGCTTCACGTCCCAGCTGCAGGAGCTGCATAACGCATTGGCTGTGCAGAAGCTTGTGGCTCAAGTGGGGTTTTGAGGGAACGAGAGCAGTTGCAGTGTTGATGCACCATTGTTGCAACGCCGTGGTAGGCGGCCGGGCCCATGGTAGCCGCAACCTAACAGGGGCACCTCACGGTCACTCTGCCCCGGGGCCAGAATTGTAAAGGTAACACCACTCCCGTGCATAAACAATGCCCAGAGCTTATTCGGCGACCTGGACCATTGCTCTGAACGGCCTACGGCGGCTACAGGCCTTAACACCAGGGAACATCCCCTGCATAGCACACGTGTCAGTGCGCCACAAACCCGTTCGGGTGACAAGGCGCTGGACCGGACGACCCCAGTGTGTCACCGCTGAAGCATGTTGCCACTGACATTGATTCACGGGTCGAAAGGCGCAGCCTCTGCATTCCAGGGTGCATTTCCGAGCTACCCAACATGCCCGACTGATTAGTCCAAGCGGTTGGTTCGTATGTGGGGCCCATGCCCTGACAAGACGAAGCAAATGCTGCTACCTATCGTTTAAATTTATATCATGGGTCGGGTTGGTTACAGGGGTCTATGCGCATGGGCTTTGCTGGGTGGAACTTCGCAGCTGGAGGTAACCCAGGCCCTACTAAATACACCTAGACTACTATACAGTGCAGTATTAAAATTTTACAACTTACTTGGTGCATAACGGTTGGCCTGCGACCTTTGACTCTAGGCGCCCGTACCCGACATTGAGAGCGTTAAGTGCTCGCACCGCCACACACCACTACTCTTTGCCCTGCGGCGCGCAGAAGGTCGAAGGCGTTCACCTGTGCATCCTTGCCCAATAGCCTGTACCTTATAGGTGTCAAGCCTACAATGACAGGCTCTTGCTCGGGAAGCCGGGTGCGCAATGGCGCCCGGGAGCTGGCGCACCTTATCCTCTGCGCCGGCAAGTGCTTGCTTGTGCGCGATGATCGTGGCTAGAGCTTCTGCGTTGTACTTTGCAGCGTCCGTGTCCGGGTCGGGTCGCCTGGATGGTTCCCACCGCGGATGGCCCACCACATCGCCGTGGGAAAATACGCATGGCTGCGGAAGCATGAAGTAGGCCAGTTTCACCTCCTTGTTTCTATTGGTAACGCTATATATACATGATGCGTCGGCGCGCAGCGGTTAAGATCCTTGCCTTCCCGCCTTCTCGACGCAGGCGCGCTGCTGCTCGCCGCGGCCCCGGCGGCCAGGGCCCAGGTTGTTGGAAGCTTTTACACCGCAGTCAGCTCCAACGACAACCTGAGCACGCTGAAGGCCGCGATCGACGCTGCTGGCCTGGCCGACGCTCTGTCCGACCCCACGCTGGCCTACACCGTGTTTGCGCCCACCAACGACGTAAGAAGGCCAGGGGCCGGGTGGGGCATGCGCACATGCGGCTCCCTGTGAGGGCCGCTGCACCAAGCTCTGCACCACTTGATGGTGTGCGGCCCGCCGTGCTGCGGCCCTCCAACGGTGCAGCATAGCGTTGGCGCGCATGCGCGCGGGCTCTGCCAGCGCAAAAGTTGATGTATACCTGCTGTACGCTGTCTGCTAAATGAGCGGCCCTGACACCCCAATCTGGTGTCCCACCGTCCCAAGCACGCAGGCCTTCGCTGAGATGCTGCGGGCGCTCGAGGTCACCGCTGAGGAGGTCCTGTCGCAGCCCCCGGAGGTCCTGCAGTCGCTGATCCTCTACCACGCGCTGCCCAGCGTCGTGGAGTCCGCCAATGTGCCTGAGGAGCCAACCGCAGTCACCACTGTCGCGTGAGTGGCAGCATGACACGAGGAAGTGCAGCGGAACATGCACACCCGTGTTGGTTAGGTTGCGTTGCTCCACACATGGGAAACCTGCTGTACCACAAAGGAAAGCCTGCCGGTCAACCCTGGTCAACCGGCGTTAGCAGCCGGGACTGCCGCATGCGGTTGCTGGGAACCAACTGGGGCCTCCGCTGAGCCCCGCTGTGCGACATGAGCAGGGAAAGCCTACGAAGCACACCACATGGTCCCGTCACGGTGTGCTACACGGATATGACTCCATCGGGGTGCAGGCTTCCTGCTGCGTTGCAGTACGCCACCTGCCTGGTCACCGCTTCAAATTACTTCAGCAACTATGTAGGGTACCTGCTGTGCGGTATCCGCTTTTACCCTCTTTGACCCGGCAATGCCCTTTCCCCGTGACCCTCCCCTACTGTTGCCCCTCAGTGGTCCCGGCGTGGGCCCCCTGACGGTCCAGCGCAACGGCACCGCCGTCACCGTGACAGCCCGCGGCTCCACCGCCAACGTGGTTGCTGCTGACGTGGGCACTGGCGCGGGTATCGTGCACGTGGTGGACACCGTGCTGCTGCCCTTCTACAGGACCCTGCTGCAGGTGCGTAGAGGTGACGGGGAGGCGGCCCTTGACACATCCGTGTCAGGTCCGCTTGCACCCAAAGCGTGTGTGCGCACAGTTGTGCCTCTGGAACGTGTTGTGCAGCTGCTCCACGCGCCACCCCCTTTGGGCCTCGTCGTGCAAGGGTTGTCGTGCAGCCTGCTTCTGAACGGATATCTGGTTGGCGCGTGAAACGACCATGTGGACCATTGCAGCACGGCTTGCAATGTGGTGCCCCGTGCGTAACTTCTGATTGCTCCCTGGCACGCAGGCTGTGAACACCAACCCCGAGCTCTCCTTCATGGCCGCTATTCTGGACAGGACGGGCATTGCCGACACGCTGGCCGACCCCACCTTCGTCGGCACGCTGCTGGCGCCGTCGGGTAGGTCTTAGCGCGCTGCCCTTGCCGTACAGCCATGCCATGCCGTTATGCCACTGACCGTGCCGTCATGCAGCACGACAAGGCACACACACACCCTCTGGTGTTATTCTCCTTCAGTTAAGTCCTCTCAGCGCATCCACAGCTTACAGCCGGAGCCGCCTCGATGTCCGCTTCCAATCGCCGGACATGTCACTTGCCTCGCCCTCTACTAGAACCTGCTTGCTAATTTGCGTTTTTGTCCACGCAACTGCATACGCTACACACACCCTCTCCTACGTGACAACCCACACTGTGAGAAAGTGCAGCAAGACGCCTTCACCACGCAGGTGCTCAGGTTTTGTCCCCTTCCTTGCCGCCACACCGTCGCTTTAAGCCGCTTGAACATCTCCCCGACTCGCCGCCACACGAGGCATCCTCAGCTGCCCGCACATGCCGTTGTCCCGGGCGCTGACCTGTCACAGCCTCCAGTTATCGTTGAAGCAGCGTACACGTGTACAGTTGCGCTGCCGTGCCACGTGCCATGCTAACTCGTGTGTGCCCACGCAGACGCGGCGTTTGCCCGCACGCTGGGGGACCTGGGCCTGGATCCCGAGAAGGTGCTGACCGACATGGAGTTGGGCATCGTGTTGGTGTTTGACCACCTCCTGGAGGAGCGGCTGCTGTCTGGCAACATCACCACGGAGCCCACCGCCGTGGAGAACTACAAGTAGGTCCCCCATGCGGTGCAGCGCCTGCCGCTTCACTCTGTCACTGCTGTGTCTACCGTACCTGGGTGCAGTGGCCGGGAAGGCCCTGGGGCACACACCCGATTGGTCTCGCTCGGAAGGGCCCACGCGCCGCCCATCCATGCATGACACGTGAGCAGTTGTTGAGGAGTGCAGGCGTCCTTAACTGTAACGTAAACTACCGATGTCTTCTTTGGCGTCCTCACAGTTGCGCGCCCTGGCTGCCTTCCCTGCAGCTTTGGCAGGAGCCTGACCGCCCAGGCCACCAGCAGCGGCGTTACCTTCACCACCAAGTATGCGACCGCGACTGTCGTGGTAAGGAGCCGCTCACCGGTTGCCGTTGCCTTGCAGTGGCTTGCGTGCATTGGAAAGAGTGCACTAGGGGCGTACGAGCCCCGCATGCTGGCAGCCATGTGTCATGGCTCGAGTGCGGGGGCTGTGCACCTTTTCCGGACCCGCGTCATGGCACGTGCCGGTGCGTAGTAGCATGCGGTGCAGGGGCATACGCAGCGTGTGCCAGGACCGTTGTAGGAGAACAGAGAGCGAAGTGCCGGTGCCGGCGCGGCTTGTCCCAGTGGTACTGCCCCCTTGCCGTGACCCCTCGCGTGGTTCCCTCGGGCTTGCTCGCAGGAGGCGGACATCCCCGTTGGCCTCGGCCCCAAGTGAGTAGCTGGGCAATTTTTAGGTGGCGCTGAAATCAGGTTTCCGAGGTACCAGTATTTGTTCGAGGATGCGCTCTATGCACACAGCGGCCTCGGTGCGTCCATGAAGCCACTTGCAGTCCGAGCCATGCCCAACACGCCCAGCCTGCTGCTTCACCAGGGGCGGCATCCCCTTGTGAGCTGTCATGGCAGTCCATGGAGAACCCCATGCTTTCGCCCTTCCGTGTGGCTTTGGACCTGCGTCCTGCGCATTGACTGGGTGTGTGCCGGTACCCCCAGGTCTGTGATGCACGTGGTGGACAGGGCCCTGCTGCCCTACTACCGCACCGTGCTGGACGTCAC
>VFQN01004560.1_pt1 | contig 18182 bp, 38 predicted proteins | sample 3512371 | NCBI WGS metagenome assembly VFQN01 (sample SAMN10412370, study PRJNA504923) | tailings metagenome | isolation source: Replicate 2 from Balatoc abandoned mine | place: Philippines: Itogon, Benguet | collected 2017-08-28 | reverse complement strand
GTGCCCCCCGAGCTGCTGCAGCCCGTGGGCGAGCTGGCGGACCGGCTGCTGCTGCCGGGCCTGTGCGCCCAGGTGGGCAGTCAGCTGCTGGGGCGGGTGCACGCGGGGAACGTGGTGGGGCTGCTGCTGTGGGCGGAGCAACGCAGCGGCAACTTCGGGGCGCTGCTGTCGGGACTAAAGGAGTGGTTTAGGATGTTCTGTGTGCCCAAGCGAGGCGGAATCGTGTCGGATGAGGAGATAAGGCGGCTGCAGCGAGAGAGCCCCGGCCTGGCACAGGAGCTGCTGGCTGGGGAAGAGCAGCCAGGGCAGGAGGAGGAAGAGGAGGGTGATGAGAGCGATGAGCAGCAGGCACCAACGGACAGCAGCGAGCAGGACAAGGGGGGTGACGAGGACGAGAGGGGGACTAAGCGCAGCCGCCGTGAGTGAGGGGACAGGTGTCCGGGACTGGCCGCCGCGCATTGCGGCGTGGGTGCAGCATAGGCGGGGTCTGGGTTGGGGTGGTCATGCGGCTAGTGGGGTTTGTGAGTTGGCATGCGGCGGCTGCCAGGAGGCACGGTCACAGTGGAAGGATATGGTGGGCGGCTGAGGTGTAGCAGGATGCGGTGAGGGGAGGTACAACGCATGTGGGCAGAAGGGGTGATGCGTGTTATGTGCGTACAGTACTGTATGGTATGTGCGTATGCACGAAATTGCATGGCATGGCAACGCTGGTACGCTAAGTAGCGGATCAGTTATGAGGGTACCGATACTCGTGTTGGTGGCGTGGCATGTGGGTGACTGTGTGGCCAATGCGTGCGTGACTCACAGGTTTCGGGTGGTGCTGACTTCGCTACCGGTAATTGAGAAGGGGGCTAGGTGGCAATTTGGCATCCAGCAGGTGCAGGAGGCTTTAGCCGCTTGGCGGCATGTAGGCTACTGAACATGAGCTGCGGCCGTGCAGCCTTTACTGTGTGGTAATGTACGGCAGCTGCTAGAGGTCGCTGAAGCGTGGGATTGTGACGGTGAGCAGCTGGTTTATATTGCGCACTGGCTCATCATACTGCACGTTACCAATGGTTGTGCTATGCATGGCAGACTGACCAGTATGCATGGCAGCTGAGTGCTTGGCATGAAGAAGTTGCGGTGTGCGTGCCCGCCCAGCGGTGTACAGCCAACACAGTGGGATGGGCCAAGATGTTCGACGCCTGGCAAGAGGTGCAAACAAGCATCCCGTCGCGCTGGGCCATGTTGCATTTGTTACATCTTATAGTTTTCTTTGTTGAGCCCCGAGGCATTATCATCAGCGGTCCGCCTCACCAGGCCACAACCCAGCAGCAAGCCGCCCACGTGCTAGCTCCACGTGGCATTTTAGTATCAGTTCGTAACGTGCTAGCTCCACGTGGCATTTTATCAGTTCGTAACGTGCTAGCTCCACGTGGCATGCATCAGCCAGGGTGCCAGGCTTGATCACAGCCCGTGTGCCTTGCCTTCAAAGACGGTACCTCCCTCAATTGAACCACCCTCCTTGCCAGTCCGAACACGCAGCGATTAGCTCACGATCATAAGGATATCCCGTTTGTATCTCGCTCCGTCAGTGCATCATGTGAAACCTTGACTCCGACGTCCGAGTTGTGGAGGCAGCACTCGCCAACCAACGCAGTAGGGGAAAGTCCAGAACTACCGGTATAAGCACCAGCCAGCACCAGCCCGAAGCAAAAGGTGCCATCAAGCCTTCAAGCGTACCGGTACCAGCAGCATGTGATTGTGACTTTCATATGGGATCAGCCAGGAGCGCCCTCGAATTCCGTTAAGCAAGTGTTGCGAGGGGCGTCTATCGAATGCACACAGGCGCCCGACCTGTGACTCCCATGCAACGGGGTTGCCATACGTACCAATGGACAGCAGGTACCTTGTGAGACGCATGCATGGAGTGCATTCGCTCCGGCTCCCGCTCCGCCCCAACACGCCCAGGCCGTCAGGGTGTACGGGTACCGTGCGCACTGCTGCCCGGCCGCTGCATACCAGATTACCAGCCCACCGCATGCCCCGACACCACAGCCCACCGCAAGCTAACATGGGGTACTTCCAGTTCACCTGGGCATTCACCTGGGCCCTTCGCCACGTTTTCGCCATGTTGCCAACAGTTGGCCGAGGCCTGTCAACTCACGGCACAGACCCACGGGTCCGCAGGCTCTACTCCCTGCCGTACTTGCTCCAGAACTCCTCCTCGTACATGACACGGATGTTGGGCCCCTTGCGCATGGCGCCTTCCAGCTTGTTCTTGCCCGCCTTCGCGCCCACCAGCAGCACCTGCACAGGGTACGGTAATATGAATATATTGAGAACTATGATCAATGTAATGGTATGCAGGTGACCGACTGACCGTACCCTGAGCACCTGCACAGGGTACAGTCAGTCGGTCATATGCACACGCAGAGCACTTTCGTAGCCGTACCGCATATCGTACCAATCCGCCTTTTCGTAGCCGTACGCATGTGCAGTAAGTTTAGTTCCATAGCCGTGTACCACACCCACCAGCAGCAATGGGGAGGAAGGGTATGGTATTATGCACGAACGCCATTTCTCTGCTTCTCCAGCAGCAACTGTGATACAACACCTGTTTTGTATTGCTGGACCTACCACTTTGCCCGTGCACTTTGCCCTCAAGGTTTCCCACACGCGTCCAGCAGCAGCAACAGCAGCAGCAGGAGCACTCATAGGTCGTGACACGATTCCCCTCAAACCCTAACACACGGTGTCGTACACTGCCGTACACGTGCCGTACCTGAGTGTCCGACTTGACGGCCTTGTGGAAAACGCCGCCGGCCGCCTCCACCATGGCGGCCGCTCCGTCGCGAGACAGGCCACCGCCGTCAGGGCCCTGCAGCGCAACGAGTGACAAGCATGCACCACTTAGCAACAAGCGGAAACAAAAGAGTCACAGCCTGCGTCCACCTGCTGGCAAACATGCATGTACTGAGGGAAGCGCTGCACGCGGCGCTGCATGAAGTAGGTCGGCTTGTTGCGCACCGGCAAGCGCACCAAAGCACCCAATGCGCACACCTCCCACAAGCCCTTACACCCGGCCCCTCCCATCCGGCGCTATCATATTTTTCCCACCGCTGCTGTAAACAACTCCTACCGCCCCCAGCAGCATTGGCAACGAGCCGTTCCCGGGCCCCACCTACCATCAGCGTCCCCGTGATGCACACCGACAGCCCATTGAGGGGCACCAGCGGCCCGTCACCGCCCACACCGTCATCCTCCTCCACCGCTGCCTCCTCCACAGCCTCCACAGCACTTCCCGCAGCTGGCGCCTGCACCTTGCTGCCCTTCCCGGAGCCCCTGCTGCTTGCAGCCCGTGCAGGCGCTGCCCCTGCCGCTGCGGCCGCCGCCGCCCCTCTGGCCGCCGGCGCCGCCGCCGCTGCGCCCGCCGGCGGGCCGTCCACGCACACCATGCCCGCCGCCGCCAGCTCCCGCAGCAGTTGGCGGTTGGCGGGCTGGCGGAACCAGGCGGCCACGTTGGACGCCACGGCCGGCCCCACGCCTGGGGGAGGTAGGATTTGCGTTCAGTTTTGACGTCGATCAGGGCAAAGTCTTAGTAGCAAGCCTGAACGGTGGCGTGCAAGAGCGCAAACTGGGGGCGAGTACTCGCACGGAAGAGACAGCAGAACAGTGGAGTGTGTGTGCACCCCCAACATCCATCGCACACGGCTGAGTCTGCCCATCCCTTGTACCCGGGTAAGCCCTCGTTTATGCCCTCAACTTCAGCACGTAGCATACGCACACTAATGTACTGGAGTGACAAACACCGGTACTCATGCAGCTCTATGATGCGCCCCCACCTGCCGCCGCACTGATGTCCGCCTCCGAGGCGCCCACCAGCTCCGCCAGCCGCGGGAAGGCCTTGCCCAGCTGCCCCGCCGCCGTGTCGCCCACCAGCCGGATGTTGAGGCCGCGCAGCAGCGCCGCCGCCGGCTGGCGGAGGGAGGCGGCGGTGGCGGCGGCCAGGCTGGCGGCGCGCGCGGGGCCGAAGCCGGGGATGGCGGCCACTGCGGCCTGCGGGCGTTGGTGGTGGTGAGGTTAGGGTAATCAAATGGCAGGGAGTGGCCTCGCCATTCGTGGGGGTGTTATGGGGCGGTTTGGAAAAGGGGATGTCGGTGGAACGCACTTCAGGTTCCCACGCGAGTTGGACACGGCTGCACCAACATGCTTGCGACACAGTTGCGAGTCGCCGGTGCGTATATGCGTACAGACATGCACCGACTACATAAAAAAGTGTGTGTACGGCAAAATGATTACAGACTATGAGCCCTCCCGCCCCACCTGGTCCAGCGTGTAGTAATCGGTCACCCTGACCAGCACGCCCGCCTCCACCAGCAGCGGCACCACGCCCTTGCCCACGTTGCTGCCCTTGAGGCACGTCACCGCGTAATGCAGCAGCTGCGGGGCGATATGGGGGGAAGAGAATCACGGAGGCGCGAACGGGGCTGGGTAATGCAGGCAGGGGAAGAGGGTGTGGTGGGTGCACGTCACAGCGTAGTGCAGCAGCTGCGGAGGAAAGTGGGGTCGGGACAAGGGCGGGGGTCCACACGGAGCGGCCAGCCAGGTGCAGCTGGGCGGGGGCATCAAAGAAACCGCGTTAAAACAGCATCCGGGAGGAAGGGTGCACAAGTGAGGTGCAAGCGGGATGGGGGCAGGGACCAAGAAACATGAGTGGTGGGTCTCTCCACGCCTGCTTCCGGCTGCTCACCTCCCTCTCTGCCTTGGCGCCGCACCCTGGGCTAATACACATGAGCTGGTCGCCCCCTCCCTTGGTGGTGGCGGCCGCCAGCTCCACGGGGCCCCCGCAGGCGGGGCAGGCGGACGGCGGCGCCCAGCGCACGGCGCCGGGGGGCCGCAGCTCCGGCAGCACGCGCAGCACCTGCATTGGGGCGTGGGCGCAATGGCGCCGGCAGGGAGGGTACAATTGAATAAAAGTGCAGGAACGGCAAGAGAGCACTTGGGGAGCGGCGACCATGGCGGCACCGCAAAGCCTCTGCGCTTGCAACCCGGTATGGTCGGCCCAAGTATCTACACGCCTCCTCATCCGCTATGCCAACACCCGCAGTGTGACTTCCTTCCTCGCTCCCCCGCACCACCACGGCACCACCAACGTGTGCACACGAGCGGACCAACACCAAACACGCTCTACGGTACCACACACCTGGGGGACGACGTTCCCGCTGCGGCGGAGCACGACTGCGTTCCCCAGGTGCATCAGCGCACACCCACGCTAATACACACACCCCACGCCCACGCTAACACACACCTGCGGGATGACGTCCCCGCTGCGGCGCAGCACCACGGCGTCCCCCAGGTGCAGCCCCAGGCCCAGCGCCAGGCCCGCGTTGTGCAGCGAGGCGCGGCGGATGGTCACGCCGCCCAGCGCCACGGGGGCCAGCAGCGCGACAGGGGTAATCTGCGAGGGGCGGTGCGAGGGAGGGGCGATACAGTAATTAATAATAAATAAAGGGCCAGCAATAATCCAGGGCCAGCAGTATGGATGGTCACGCCGCCCAGCGCCACGGGAGCCAGCAGCGCCACAGGGGTAATCTGCGAGTGGAAGATGTGTCACGGCGGGGCAGGGCATGCATACGGTGTGCATTTTGTGTAGGACCCAATCCATAAGTGGGGTGGGGCGTTAAAGGCGCCAGCAGCGCAACAGGGGCGATTGGTAGGCGTTAGGAACGGTTTGTTGTCGGCAACAGGATTGGCCTCAATGCGGAGGCTGTCTGCTCGCCTGGCACACGGGTAGGTTTCCTGTTCACGACTGCGAATACGACTGACTCAGTGCCCTACCGGTATTGTTTTCTACTGTACTGACCTCCATACACACACGCTCCTGCCCCTGCCCACGATCAACTCCACGCCCACCACACGTGTCAAACGCAAGCCTAACAAGTATGTAGAGTCACATAGTTGTTTATTATAGAGTATTGTATGTGGACTCACAGTTCCCTGCCTGCCCACGGTGAGCTCCACGCCCTCCACACGTGTCACGGCCTCCCCCGCCGGGAACTTCCACGCCACCGCCCACTTGGGGTCGCCGCCCACCGACCCCAGCGTGCCGTACTGTCGTGTGTCGTCCAGCTTCAGTACGACGCCGTCCGCGTCGTACCCTGGCGGTGCGGAGACACACATGGCACACAGGCACTGAAACGCAGTCCATCATCGTGCCCATGATGCTGCGATTACAGGACGCAACGCAAGTTGAATGTAATGCTGCAGCGGCGGCAGGCAATGAAAAGCAAGGTAAACCACACATGTAAGGCATTTGCAAGTACATACAGTGCCCAGATGCGCGTGTCCCCGGCCGTGGTACCCACCCGCGCTGCCCGGCCTGCCAACCCAGCACCCACCCAGCATGCTGCGTCTCCCCATCCACGCCTCGGCCGCCTCCACCGCCTCCGCGGCGGACGTGCACAGCGTGTTGTCGGGGCTGGTGGGGAAGGCGGCAGCCTGGGGACGCGGGGCAACAGGAAGGCGTTGCGCGCAGCGAGCAAGGGGAAAACGCTAGTACCGTAGCGAAGCTGCATCTTGCATTGGAGTCAGGCCGTCAGCCCAGACAGCCGACCCCGATGGCTCGCAGTCACGCACATTGCGCAAGACCTTCGCCTCCTCTTCCACTCACGGTGGCCTCCCCACCTCCCCACCTTCTGTGTTCCTACCGCCTCACTAGACCACCACCTTATCCCACCTGAAGCCATTGCAGGCTCTCCCAGTGGCTGTCCCACAGCACCGCCTCCTGCTGCTGCTGCTGCCCGGGCAGCAGCACCACCTGGTAAGCCACGAAGGACAGGCGGCGGCTGCGGCACTCGGCGGGGTCCAGCAGCCGCAGCGCCCCGGAGGCGGTGTTGCGCGAGTTGGCGTACGGCTGCTGGCCAGCCGCCACCAACTCAGCGTTAAGCTGCAGTGAGGACCACACAAATAGGATGGACTAAATACCGGCAGACACGGTTTGACGGTGTTGCGGAGTAGGAAGGATGGGGATGGGAGTAGCAGCAGCGAGTGCGCCGAGCAATGCGTGCAGCGTTGGCCCACGTATGCGGGCGTGCCAACACTCTGGGGGGTAAGCGGCAGGCGACCAAGGGAGCTTCCCCCTAGACGGCACGGGTGGGTTGGCGACAGCAACAAGCCCTTGGTCGCTACATTCCTTGCTCTAGCATCCCCTGCTACCGGGCCGTCTTAACCCAAGCAGGCGCCAAAGCCTCACAGTCCGCGGGCCCTGCCTCACCCAGGTCCACCAACTCCGCTTCCACCACCCAACTAGTGCATGCCTACACATACTTGCAACGTATGCCATACATGGGCGATACTCTACTACCACTTTGCCACACCTACCTGCTCCAGGTCGCGTGTGCGCATGTACACCTCGCCGCGCACCTCCACCTCCACCGACCCACGGGTCAGGGCCTTGGCCGGCAGCGGCGGCGGCGCGAAGCGCTGCGGCATGCCCGCGATGCCGCCCGCCAGCGCGTTGTGCGTCACGTCCTCGCCAACCTCTCCATCGCCACGTGTCGCGGCCTGTCCATACGTGTGTGTGCGTTAGGCGACCACGGGCATGCACACGTGTCAAGCACACGCTGTGCGTCACGTCCTCGCCCATCTCCACCGTCGCCGCGCGTTCGGCCTGCCCACACGTGTGTGCGTTACGACGCGCACGCCCACATGATCACTGGGCGCTCATGTGTCACTGTCCAACCCACCGGCAGGGCCCCTGACCAAGGCATGTGTGCACGACACTGCCCGTACGGCAACACACCCGTCCAATCCCGCGGACGCACCTCCACGAGCTCATACATGCCGTCCGCCGCCCGCCGGTACAGCACGCGTACGGCAAGCCCGTCCACCTTGGGCTCAACCACCCAGCTATACGGCGCGCTGCCCAGCGCACCGCCGCCAGCCGCCGCCGATCCGGGCCCGCTCACGGTCACAGTACGCGTCCGCCTCCCGGCCTTCTTCCCACTTGACGTAATGCTATCGCTCCCTCCTGCAGCTGCAGGGCTCGAAGGGGCAGCAGCCAGGCCCCAGCCGCCCGACGAGGGCAGCTTGGCGAGTGTCTTAGTCAGCCAGGTGGTCAGCTCCTCCCTGGAGTTGACCGCCGCCAGGCTCAGCATGGGCACAGGGTGCCGTACTTTGCGCAGCGCGGAGGCGGCGGGTAAGGGGGCGCCCTGGGGCGGCGACGGGGGGAGGAGGCGGGGGAAAAGTGGATGGGCAGGGCAAGGAATGCGGGCGGCGCAAGGCGAGAGGCGTAACCGTGTGCTGACAGCGGCGGCGCTGTGCGCTTGTCCTTGCCGTGCATTACCGCAAATCCCAGCAGCAAGGCCCGTGCGACCCACGGAGTGAGGAGCTGCGCGTGATGCTGCCGTGATTCTGCCTTTACCCTTATCGTGACTCTCGTCATGACCCTTGCCGGGACTCTTGGTGCTGGTGCTGCCTCCCAAGGCGGAACCAACATAACCCACCGTCCGCGGTCCGTGCGCCCCTATGCACTATGCACCCACGCCCCCACGCGCCCATCTGCACCCATCTGCCACCCACGCACCACGGGTACGGCCACGTCCTCAGGCGCCACCTTCCTCTGCCGCGCCACCAGCTCCCGGTAGCGCCGCTTGAGGTCGTCGTAGGCGGCATCGCTGGGGGTGTGGGTTAAGTGGGGTGCGGGAGGTGTGTATCAGCTAGAGGGGCAGGACTTCACAGAAGGGGAGGGCGAGATGTCAGACACGGTAGCGCCGCTTGAGGTCGTCGTAGGCGGCATCGCTGAGGGTGTGGGTTAAGCGGGGTGCGGGAGGATTCTTTTGAAGGTGCAGGACTTCACGGGGGGGCGAGATGCCCGACACGGGCGCGTGACGCGTGATTGGGAGTGCAATGCACAACGCACCAGGCGCAGCGTCCGTGGGGAGTGCGGGGTTGCGTGGTGCAGGGGGTGCGGTGCAGGGGCAGGTGGTACGGTACCGAGCCTGCCCTGATCCTTCAGGGCACACGAAGGGGCGCGAGGCTACAGCCACAAGGTGCGGCGTCAGCACTGAGGTGGGCTGAAACAAAGTGGACATGACATGCTACAGTGACATGCTGCAGTGTTTGCTGTGGCGCAAAGGAGACCGACGACGGCCGAAGGGATGGGATGTGGGTCATTGCGGTTATGTGGGTTGGCTGCACCAGCCGGCAGAAAGCCAGCGCACCGCACAACCCTGCCGCCACAGTGACCCTGGGTGACCAAGACCAGCTGGCACGGGCGTGTGCATGCCTGCAGGGCCGCCTACTTGGCGCATAGGCCCCTAGATAAATGTGGGTCTAGTGGGACAGCATGCTACGCACCTGATATCGGGCTGCTGGTTGAAATATAGTTCCCGGTGGCGCGCCAAGGCAGCCTCCAGCTGCTGCACCTCCTCCTGAAGCGACACAGCCTTCTTGGACGCGGCATTACTGCCTATCGCTCCGCCTTTTCCATCGGGTGCTGCTGCGGTCTTAGTGCGCTTCCGCTGTGCCTTGGACGTCCCGGAGCCAGCCGTCGCGGCCAGCAGTCGGCAAAGGGGGACATGCTCGGCCCGGGGAGCCCCCAGAAGCAAGGCGCGCATCGGTCGCGCCCTGCTGTGCAACCCCAGAGGTCCGCTATAGCAGTGCTGCATCACTGGTTGGTGCATATTGCCGCCCAAAGCAAGCTGTGCCCCGGAAGAGTTGACTGAAGGGAGGAAGGAGTCATGGACAATAGACCCAAAAACATTGGCAACAAATTATGTCATATTGTTGGTGTCGGTTCAGCTGCCAGTCTTGCAGTCCCGAGAGAAGCTTGGCGGTCGCGGTCGGGTGCAGGCAACTGACACAGCCCGCTCGGTTTACTGACAGGCATAGCACTGCTAGTGAGTACATTTTACATCATTCGCCACATGGATTGAGTTAGACTGGCCATGGGTGGGATGGAAAGGAAATGTCCCATGGGCGACAGTGGCAGCAAGCAAGGCTTGGAGGATGGGGGCCTTGCGGCAGTGGGACATTACGGGAATACAGTAATGCTAATTATAGCAGTACAACATTTCATCGGCGAAATTCCTCGCTGCAGGGAGACTGGGGTTCTGACGTCACGTTCGAGTTTGGGGTGTTGCGCGTCGCAGCTGCTGCCACCCGCCACCGGCCAGAGGCTGGCGCGAGTACATAGCTGCATATTTGCAGAAACAACAGGAACTCTTTGGCTGACAGGCTTTGAAACAAGGGCAGGAAGCCTTCCTCTGACCAATACGATTGAGCAACGTTGAGCTGGTCCCGATTGCCCTGCGTTCCCCTGGATGAGCTTCTGCATCAGCTGCTGCAGTAGCAGCACAGTGCCATTCCGTCATCGCTCAGGCCCGCGCTTCACCGAGCCCCGCCACCGCGACACACGCCACGCTCCCTGCTCCCGCAGCTTGGCTCTCCTCTCAGTCGCAATGCTGCTCTTCCACTGCCCAAATGCCATCACTGCTACAAGTCGCCGCTCCAGCGCTTTCCTCCGCGACCTGCCCAATCGCGCTGAACCGCTACCGACTCGCCGCGCGCTCACGACCTCGACCCGCCACGGCTCCACCTCGACCTCCGCAGCCTCGCCCACATTTAGCAATTCTGCGGCCGGTGGCCCCGACCGTCAAGCCGTCCGTGTGTCCGGCATGAGCTGGAGTGTCTGCGGCGGCGGCCCGCCAGGCGGCCCCATGCTGCAGCCCGACTCCGTCACTCTGACGCCCGACCCGCCGCACCACGGCCGTACCATGCTGGTCAACATCAGCGGTACGGCGCCGGTCAACGCTGACGACGGCAAGCTGGAGGTCGCGGTGTCGTACATGGGGGTCAAGGTGTACACGTGAGTCGACAACGAGGCAACCTAAGCCAATTGGCAGGGGCTCACACAGCGTCGGTAGGGGCCTATCGTGGGCTTGTGTATGGGCACGTCGCAAGCTAAGGTTTTGGGCCTGCATTGGACAATGCTTGCCGGCTTGTGGGCTTGCCCTTGCACGCAGCAGCCGCTCTTGACGCTCGACCAACGAGACCAACCTCCCTTTCTGTTGACCGTGCCACGCTTCCGCCCTGCTGTTTGCCTGCGCCTTATGCGCCTTGGTACCCCCACCCTACATTACCTCCTGCCGTTTGCTTTGCCGCTATGTGGCTTAACCCCCATTCCGCAGCTACTCCTCCAGCCTGTGCGACGCCGTGCCCTGCCCCCTGGCGGCGGGCGCCCCCTTCCTGCTGTCCGTCAGCCAGAAGCTGCCCGCGCTGGCGCCGCCGGGGCCGTACACGCTGCAGGTATGTACGGCACAGGTGCCACGTGCCAGCTGATGCAATACGCATGCGACTGGGGCACTGAATAACACCGCCATGTCGCCCGGGGCATCTCGGACTGTGGGCTGTGGGCGGGTGGGGGCAGCTGGTGCATGTACAACTAGGGCGACATGCAACTGAAGGTCTCGGGCGTTACGTGCGGGGGCCCCCTGTGCGCTGCATAACGGGCCGACTACGGGACCGTATGCCACCGCGTACTGGCGCTATGTGCTGCATGGCGTGCGCCTACCTGCACCAACGTCACCTGCACGTGCCGCCGTGTGCCACCCTCAACTGCAGATCACAGGGCAGGACAGCGCCGGGGCGCGCTTCATGTGCGTGGCGCTGGCGTTCCACGTGTCTACGCCGGGGCTGGCGACCGCGGGGGCGATGGGGGCGGGGACCGGGAGGGGAGGTGTTGCCGGCTGGGGCGTCAACAGGCGCTCGGATGTGGACATGAGCGCGGACTTTGACGAGTGAAGGAAGGCAAGCGGAGGTGTGGTTGGTGGGCCGGTGGGGGCACCGCCACTGGGCAGACTGGAGAGGGGTGGGTCGCAGGGTTGAGGCTTATGGGCGGGGAAGCAAGGCCTTCCCAGCGCAAATGTGCTGCACGCATGACGTTCAAGGTGCAAAAGGCTTGGGTTTTCGCCCGGTAGTTTCGGGGCGCACCACATCAAGAGGCCGCATTTGCAGATTACTGAAGTCTGGTTGTGGGCGATAACGTGTATGCATGGTTGCTGCTTCACTTCAAATTGCATGCTGTTGGGTGCACGCCGCAATGTCTTAGCCGTTTGGTGGTGCGTATCCTGCCGGAGTAGTAGGGCTAGGCTGCATCTGCCGCACCAGGCTGAACGACCAGATGGCAGGAGGGGCCAGGGCGCCTATCCGCCAACCGCCAACGCGCCAAGACATATGTGTACCGCAGTCACTGTAATACGGTAATGTCGGCTGTCCCAGGCTGTCGAGATGAATGTGAGCGTCTCAACAACACGTACGTCTTTACTGCAACCCAGCGCCATCGTTCCGTGCCAGCCATCGGTCCTCCACAAGTTGATGCCCACGGTTCAACCTGCCCCTCAACGTTGAGCGCGGCTGCTTTGGCAGCCTACCGGTACCGTATGTACCAGTATGTGCCTTCCTGGCCTGGGGCCATCGCGATCCAGCCAACACTCTGCACGTCACTTGCCTGCTGCGAGCCAGCGACCACAGAAAGCTTCCTACTGCCCCTAAGCAACACCTGCAACCCCGACACAACGCAGAAAACCGATGGCCAGCCGTAGACCCTGGCGTTAGCTCCCATCACGCTGACTGAACGACACCTGCCGGCACATCCACACACGGGACTAGTACCAGGTTTCTGCTAGCACCAAGGCACCCACGCACTGCATTGTCCCCGTGTCATCTTGAATGCCTTCACAAGTTAAGACAGCAGGACGCAAACAGCAGGTGCTTTGGAGACGGGTGGCACCCACAGCAGAAAATTCACGCTCTTGCAACGTACGGTAGCTATATGCTGGCGTCCGGGCTGTCGCCCTACAGAAATAAATGCGAGGAACCGGCAGTCTCACGACAGTGTACTGCCATCCTACAGTGTGCAAGCATCCGGTAGCAGCATCTAGCTTCCGACGCGCCCACACAAGCGCAAAGAACCAGTGCAATCTACAGAACACTACACATTGTATTGCCCACTTCCCGTCACAGGTGCCCACCGTCCGCCAGTACCACCGCCTTGTCTCCCAGATGCAGCAAAACGCTTGCGCGCGTGCCGGTATGTGGGCTGACCGCCGCCACAGCGCACGTTTCCCACCGCTACAAGATCCACTGCACAAGAGCACCAACCGCCAAGCCCGCCCCACACCAAGTTACGGCACATCGGTAGCAGCACCTCCTAGCTCCCCACGCACGTATATGTACCAGTACAAGGAGCACCACACAGGACACACTGCCCGTCACAGGTGCTCGCCTTCCGCCAGGACCACCACCTTGTTCCCCGGCTATGCCAGCAAGCGAGCCGATCAGCCGCCTTCATGGTACCGCATGACAACGCGTGCTTCCACAGCTACATGGTGGGAGGGTGTACTGCTCAAGAGCACCAACCGCATCCTACCTGCAGTCGCAAGAACCGGTCGCAGTACCCAGCTGCCAGGGAGCACACCACACCGCGCACATCCGAGTCCTGTCTCAGTCCGGCCACGCAGACCCCCGGCTCTTGCCCACATGGTAACACTGGCGTACACAGCTGCGTCCTACATCCCGCACCAATACACGCTTCCCACGACAAGTGCCCATCTTCCGCCAGCACCACCTTGTCCGCCGGCTGCATGCGCGCACTGGCCTGCGTGCCGGTGGTGGCCTGATCGCCGCCGCAACACGTGTTCACCACGGACATCAGATCCACTGTGCAGCAGCACCAGTCGCCAAGCCCGCCCCACACCAAGTTGCAGCTAACCAGAAGCATTTCCTCCTAGCTTCCCACGCACGAGTACGTATTAGTACGAGGTTACTGCACACTCTGTGATCCGCTCTCCCCACTACAGGTGCCCATCCTCGGCCAGCACCACCACCTTGTCCCCTGGCTGCAGCACCACCGTGGCGCTGGAGCCGCCCGGGGGCACCCCCAGCACCACGTTGCGCCCGTACTCCCCGCCGTGTGTATTAGCGCCGTGTGTGTTAGCGCCGTGCTGCTGCTGCCCGCCGCCCCCGCGCACCAGCCCCAGCGCCGTCGCGTCCCGCTCACGGCACGTGTCTTGCAGCTGCGTGCATGGGAGAGAACACAGCGTATGACACGTGGCATGCACATACAGCAAAACGTGCAGTAGCTCGCTGGGGCAGCGGCGCGATGCACGTTCCGGAAAAGTACCCGTGTAGATGCGAACAGCCACGACATACTATTATGCCCGAAGGTAAGCACTTTTCAGGTGAGCAAGTTGGGCGCAGTCGCACGGGCTCTGTTTTGCACTGTCGCTGGAGCCGAAGACGGACATGTCAACCCCTCCACCAAGACCAGGTTCAGTCCTACAACGTCACGGCTCTGGTCTTAGACTGGTACATATACTATTATGCCCGCGTGCCGTTCTGCTGCGACCGCGTGCATGCGTCGCACATCAATTATTGCCGGCATGACGTGACGTAAACAGTACGGCGCGCGCGGCGTTTGGCACAGCCGATGCCCTCTAAGTACGCGCCCTCTTGGCATACGCACGATACTGGTAGGCTGCTGGGGCACCTTACCTTTTGCCTGTATCCAGACTTGTAAGCCGAAACCCGAAACCCGCACCCCTAATTCTGCACGACTGCATAGCGCGCACCCACGCCCACTCACCTGCTCCCAGCTGATGGGCTGCTGCGGTATGAACCACCTTACTCGACTCCAAGTGTCTTAGCCCGCATGCCGTATCCGTCCTCAACCCTACATTAATACACACGCATCCACCCGCCCACTCACCTGCTCCCAGCTGATGGGCTGCTGCGGTATGAACCACCTTACTCGACTCCAAGTGTCTTAGCCCGCATGCCGTATCCGTCCTCAACCCTACATTAATACACACGCATCCACCCGCCCACTCACCTGCTCCCAGCTGATGGGCTGCTGCGGTATGAACCACCTTACTCGACTCCAAGTGTCTTAGCCCGCATGCCGTATCCGTCCTCAACCCTACATTAATACACACGCACCCACCCACCCGCCCACGCACCTGCTCCCAGCTGATGGGCTGCTGCAGCGGCAGCCCCAGAGCCGTGGGGCTGTGCAGGTACACCTCGCTGCCCTCCACCACGCTCAGCTCGTGGAACAGGCCGGTCAGCCGAGGCTCAGCCGCCACCTGGACGCAGGCAATCACTTACTGTCATATTTACAAATAAGTATTACAGGTCTCTTATTCGTAATACGCGTCATGACCAGCCGCCTCTCCTGCCCCCAATGGGGCATTGAAAAGCGGCCAACATTCAACCATAGCGGCCCCCACCTGCGTCAGCACGCCCGCCAGCAGCTCGTCCGGGTTGATGGGCTCAACCGTCACCAACCGCCGCCCCGCCGCGCCCGCCGCCTCTTGCGCCGCGGCCGCTGTGATGCCCACGATGACGTCACGGGCCCGCGGGTCGGTCACGCGGCACACGTAGTTGATGGGCGCGGGCGGGCCGTCCTCCGCGCTGTTGCCGCTGGTGCCGCTGTGTATTAGCACCGCCTCCAGCTGCAGCAGCGTGGCCAGGGCCTGGGCGTCGGCCTCGTCTGCGTCGGCGTTGTCCAGGCCTGGCGGGGCGGGGAGGCAGGTGGGTTTGCGGTGCGGTGCTGAATCAGCACAGCACACAGCAGGGGAGAGGGGTGTGCAGTTCCGGCCCCTAGCACACAGGCATAGCCTTGCAGGGCAGGAAGTGGGCCGCCGGCCTGGACAAGGTTGGGCGACAAGGCTGGTAGGCGGGGTGTATCAGCGGCAGCGGCACAGCGTAGCATGACATCAAGGGTATATATCCTGTGGTGTCTCCACTGACCAGGACAACCGCGTTGGCCTCCGCCACGTCGGCATCCGCCAGAGATGGCCATGAAGGCATAACCATAAACCCCCAAACACAGTTACAACCCAACGTAATCACGTGCTGCAGTGTCCCCACCTGCCAGGATGACTGCGTCCGCGCCCGCCACGTCAGCGTCCGCCAGCGTCGCCCTACTGCGGGGGTCCGCCTCCAGCACCCCCACACGCAGGGGGCCCACGCGCCGCGGCACCTGCCCGCCGCTGCCCTCCGCCGTCACCACCACCGCGTGGCTGCCGGCGGGGCAGAAGTCCGCCAGCGCCTCCAGGATCAGGGAGGGCGGCTCCTCGCTGTACGGCAGTACGGACGTACGGCAGAACGCAGTGCGTTAACTGGACGCTCGACTGGGCTGGAGTCGGGAGCAACAAGTCACACGTGCCACAAGAGAGAAGGATTTGGAAGCGGCAACGGGTCACGTTTGCAACCGTCAGCCAGTTACTGCATATGGCGTTTTGCATGGTGGTCAGACGGCGCACCTGAAGGACAGTACGACAATGCGGCGCGGCCGCAGCAGCTCGTTGGTGGCGGCGGCGGCGGCGGCCGCCACGATGGGGTCTTCGGAGCTGGACTCTGGCGGCGGCGGTTGGCGGTTGAACAGGAAGCGCCACAGGCGGCGGTGGGGGGCGTTGGAGAGGGGCTTGGGGGCGGCCGCGAGGGCAGAGCTTGCGGGGGCGTCGGTGGTGGTGGCGGGCGTGGAGGCATCGGGGGTGGAGGTGGAGATGGAGGACGAGAAGGAGAAGGAGGCGGGTTGCGGAAGAGCGGACTCGCGGGCGAGCTTGGCGAGGGCGGCCTGTGGGTTGTGTGTTGACCGCAGTGGTGTCGGGGGCAGTGGCGTCAGCCTTGCGTGTGGCAAACGGTGCCTGGGTTCCTGTGACAGCCAGCTACCGGATTGCAGGTTTCCGCGGCAGCACACAGGGGCAACTGCACAACGCCCTTTGGCTATCGCACGCCCCTCCCACCCTGCTGGGCTGTGTGTCCGCAGTGCTGTCCGCCAGCAGCACCAACGACTGGTCGGGGCGGATGGCGGCGCTGTCGAGCGGGTTGAGCACGATGGCGGCGTGCGCGGCGGCCGCCACCTGTGGTGACAAGGAAAAGGAAGGGGACAGGAGTTGGCGTACTTGGGCGCTGCATTGGTGCAGGAGATTGCTGTGCATGCTGCAGGAGAGTGCCAGGCAATATGAGCACGATAGCGGCTTCACTAGTTCATGTATGCGATGTTGAGTGCGTTGAATACCTGGAACATCCGCACGGCGGACGTTGTGGGAACGGCACATCGAAATATGATGCTGCGACATTTAGTAGAGCGCTGCGCATGACTGTTGAAGAGTTGCAGGTAACTTGGGCTGCTATTACGTCCTGCACCCTTTGAGCAGCCTTGCGCCCGGCCCCTGCCCGCCCCCCTCCCCCAATCGCACCTCGCCGCTGCAGCTGCCGCCCTGCGCCCTCGCCCGCTCGTGCGCCACCGCCGCCGCAGCCTCGCCCGCCTGCAAACGCACAACGCAACAACACGCAACAGATGATAGTGAGCACCGTCTCCGTGCGGCCACGCCATGCTGGTCCACCGACAGCGTCCGCTGTCTAATAAGGCTCAAAAGACTAGCAATGGTGCAATACAGTGCAGTGGGTGGCGTACATACCCAGGCCGTACACCGTTACCGTACCCACCTGCGGGTCGTGAAGGCCGCACAGCACAGCTGAAAAGCCTGGCATTGGTGCAGTACAGTGCAGCGCTTGGCGTACGTACCCGTCCGCAGACCCAATGCCCACCTGCGGGTCGTGCAGGCCGCACAGCACGGCGCGGGGGAACAGGCTGCGCGCCTGGCCGAACGTCAGCCCCACGGCCTCCGGCACGTGCTGGGGACGACGGGGGGTGTGGGTGGCGGGAAGGAGGCAGGGACAAAGTGTGTTAGGGGGGTTATGGAGCAGGGTGCAACTTAACCCACGCTTTGTGCGGGCACGCATAACGACGAGTGGCGCAGGCTGCGTTTGCAAGCGCCGGCAGAGCCATGCTCCCCAGACTGAAACCCCAGAACGAGCGAGTGCAACCGCCACAACTGACTCCGTTAGGTTCGGCGTATCCGTGCCGTGCGCAGCGGGCTTGACACGCGCACACAATCAACTCCAGCCCATGTGCCGCTGCCGTCCCCACACCTGTTGATCGGCAGGCAGGCATCCCTCTCGATGCGTACAATCACCGTAACTCAACCGCTTTCCACCCCTGTCCGCCGAATTTGATCTGTTACTCGTCTCCGACCCCGGCCCCCCTACATACCGTGACATAGGACTCTGGGCACCCCAAGGAAGACCTTGGGTTCATTGGATGCCTATAATCAGACCCAGGACTCAGACTC
>VFQN01004559.1_pt1 | contig 18183 bp, 16 predicted proteins | sample 3512371 | NCBI WGS metagenome assembly VFQN01 (sample SAMN10412370, study PRJNA504923) | tailings metagenome | isolation source: Replicate 2 from Balatoc abandoned mine | place: Philippines: Itogon, Benguet | collected 2017-08-28 | reverse complement strand
TGGTCGATTTCGTGCCGGGCCAGGCACGCGACATGGCCACCATGATCAATCAGCTGCTGCAGCTCAAGCAGCCCGCCGGCACGAGTAAGACGACGTTGTTCACGCCGCTGACCTTCTTGAGGAAGGACAACATGACAGCCGCGTCGTGCTGGGACATGCCCACCAAGGGTTGACGCTCAAACGCGGGCGGCTCCGGTCGCCCGCTTTCCTCCTGAACCAGGCAGACAACCATGGCCGTATCTGACCAGATCGTGCGCTGGCGCTATCGCTTCGTGCCCGATCACCTTCTCGGCGAGATCCTGACGAAGCGCTGGGTCGACAATGCGATCCCGGTTCTGATGCTTGTCGTCGTGGCGGCCGTATTTGGCTGGCTGATCCCAGACTTCTTCTCCGCGGCAAGCATTTCCAGCCTGATGCGGCAGTGGGGAGAGTTCACGCTCATCGTTCTCGCTCTGATGATCGTGATGGTGGCCGGCGGTATCGACCTCAGCGTTGGCTCGACCTTCGCTCTAGGCAACATCGTGGCGCTGACGCTGATCACGGTGGCGGGATGGTCGGTACCGGCGGTGATCGCGGCGACGCTCGCCTGCGGCGCCTTTGTCGGCCTCGTCAACGGCGTGCTGGTCGGCTACCTGCGCTTGCGAGCATTCCTAACGACACTGGTGACGCTGATCATCGTGCGCGCCATCGTCGACATGCTGCTGCTCAAATATTCCGTGGCGATCGCGGCGGGTTTCGTCGATTCCGACCTGTGGTATTACTTCGGTGAGGGCGATGTACTCGGCGTTCCGTTCAGCGTGGCGACTGCCCTTGCACTTGCGCTCGTCGCACACCTAGTCCTGAGCCGCAGCCGGGTCGGCTGGCACGTGCTCGCCGTCGGTGGGTCACGCCGCTCGGCGCACAATGTCGGCATTCCGGTGCGGCGGATCATCTGTCTGACCTATGTCGTCTCGGGCACGCTGGCTGCACTCTCCGGCGTTCTTTTCGCCTCGCGGCTCGGCGGGGCGGGGGCCGATACCGGCGTGGGTCTCGAGATCGCGGCGCTCACGGCGGCGGTGCTCGGCGGCAACAGTCTCGGCGGCGGCAGGGGATCCGCCGCGAAAGCCATCATCGGCGCCATCATCGTCATGATCATGGTCAACGGGCTCGTCAGGCTCGGCGTCACCCGCGGCGGCAGCTCTCTGCTGCTCGGCATGGTGCTCCTCGCGGCGGTGGCGATCGACGTGCGCTGGCTCAAGAACCGCCACAAATTCCTGTCCAAGGTCTACGTCTCTCCGACGTATTCGGAACTGCCGGAAGCACCGGCGACATCCGGCTCGTCGCTCTATGCTCTGAACGACCGGCTGCGGCCGGTGGAAGCGATCGGGCTCGACCAGATCGACGGACCGGAGGATGTCATTCTCGACGAGGACGACCATATCTATGTCGGCAACCGTACCGGCGACATCGTGCGCTTCCTAGCGCCAGACTACAGCCGCCAGGAGATCTTCGCCCATGTCGGTGGGCGGCCGCTCGGCATGGCCTTCGCGAAGGACGGGGCGCTGCTCGTCTGCGTCGGCGGCATGGGACTCTACAGCATCGGCCGCGACCGCTCGATCCATAAACTCACCGATGAGACCAACCGGTCTTGGTTCTCGGTGATCGACGATTCCCGTCTGCGGCTGGCCGACGATCTCGACATCGCGGCCGACGGCCGCGTGTTCTTCAGCGAGGCGACGGTGCGCTACGAGATGCACGAATGGCCGGTCGACTGCCTCGAGTCGCGCGGCAACGGGCGCATCATCTGCTACGACCCAAACACCGGCTCGACGCGTACCGTCATCAAGAACCTGCTGTTTCCCAACGGCATCTGCATGATGCATGACGGGCAGTCCTTCCTGTTCGCAGAGACCTGGGCCTGCCGCGTCAGCCGCTACTGGTTCGACGGGCCGAAGAAGGGCACGGTGGAGGTCGTCATCGCCGACCTGCCGGGCTATCCTGACAACATCAACCGCGCCTCCGACGGCACCTACTGGCTGGCGCTGGTGGGCATCCGCACGCCCTCGCTAGACCTTGCGCTGAAGATGCCCGGCTTCCGCCGCCGTATGGCCCGGCGCATTGCGCCCGACGAATGGCTCTACCCCAACATCAACACCGGCTGCGTGGTCCGTTTCGACGAAACCGGGCGCATCATCGAGACACTGTGGGACTTCGGCGGCGAAAACCATCCGATGATCACCTCTATGCGCGAGCACAAGGGGCACCTCTACATCGGCGGCATCCTGAACAACCGAGTCGGCCGGCTGAAACTCGACGGCATGGACCCGGCCTGGAGTGGCATCGACTCATACTGGAGGCGGACATGATCGGCTCGCTTTCGCGTGCAATCGACAACCTGTTCGGTCGCGGCGACGCCGCCGTCACCGTCCCGCCGCTGGATGGAGCGATGCGGCCCAACCGTGCGCTGGACGAGGCGGACTGGCGCTCGCCGCTGGCTGATGTCGATTGTCTGGCGGTGCAGGACCGCGCCCTCGTCGCTTCTTCCGGCAACACCCTCCATGTGCTCGGGCATGACGGAAGCTGGTCGCCGCGCAAGAGCCATGGCGGGCCGATCGTGTGCATCGCGCCGGCAGGGCACGACGGCCTGGCCGTGGCCAAGGATGACGGCGAGGTCGTGATCGACGGAGGTGCGTTCGACGGGCGACGCTACCGTGCGGACGCGACGGCTCGCTGCATCACCGCGATGGCTTATGCCGACGGCGCGCTGTTTGTTGCAAACGGTTCCGCGACCAACGCCGCGGGTGACTGGCAGAAGGATCTGCTCGAGCGGAACGCATCGGGCAGTGTGTGGCGGATCGATCTCACAAGCGGCGAGAGCGGGCGCGTTGCCGCCGGTCTCGCCTGGCCGGCGGGGCTCGCGCCTGACGCCCAGTCGCTCGTCGTCTCCGAAGCATGGAAGCATCGGCTCGTTCGCATAGGCGCCGACAGCGGCAGGCAGCCTCGGCCGATACAGATAGATGTGCCGGGATATCCCGGCCGGCTCTCGCCCGCGGCAGGCGGCTGGTGGCTGGCAATGTTTGCGCCGCGCAGCCAGCTCGTCGAATTCGTGCTGCGCGAGCCCGCCTACCGCAAGCGCATGATTGCCGAAGTGCCGCGCGAGTACTGGGTCGTGCCGAAACTCAAGTCGGGACGCAGCTATTACGAGCCGCTGCAGGGCGGCGGCGTGAAGCATCTCGGTTTGTTGAAGCCCTGGGCCCCCACCATGTCGTTCGGGATGTGCGTCGGGCTCGACCAGGCCTTCCAGCCGCGGCTCAGCCTCCAGAGTCGTGCGGACGGCAGTACCCACGGCATCACCAGCGTGGTCGAACATGAGGGAATGGCCTACGCAGCCGCGCGAGGCGATGGCGCCGTCGTGCGCTTCGCACCGCCGGCGAGCTCCGTCGGAGGCGCAGCATGATACCGATCGTCGAAGTCCGGAACGCGACCAAGGAGTATCGCGGCGTGCCGGCGGTGAAGGACGTGTCGTTCACGCTGCATCGCGGCGAGGTGCATGCGCTGCTGGGAGAGAATGGCGCCGGCAAGTCGACGCTGACGAAGATGATCGCCGGCGTGGTGGAGCCGACCGCGGGCGAAATCTGGATTGATGGATCGAAGGCCGAACTAACCTCTCCTTCGGAGGCGCTCGGCCGGGGCATCGCGATGGTCTACCAGGAGACGAGCCTGGTGCCATCGCTGACCGTGGCGCAGAACATCTACCTCACCGACGCAAAGCACTTCCACCGGCTGCGTGGCATCTACATCGCCGGCCAGCAGTTCCTGCAGTCGCTCAACTTCCACGTCGATCCGACCGCGATGGTCTCAGCCCTTGGCGCTGGGCAGAAGCAGATGGTGGAGATCGCGCGCGCTGTCCACCACAATGCGCAGGTCATCATCTTCGACGAACCGACGGCGACGCTGACGCCTGAAGAGAAGCACCAGTTCTTCTCGCTGGTGGAACGGCTCAAGCTGCGGGGCGTGTCGATCATCTTTATCAGTCATGCTCTCGAGGAAGCGTTGACGATCGCCGACCGCATCACCGTCATGCGCGACGGCGAGCATGTCGTCACCGACGCCGCCTCGGCCTTCGATCGAGAGAAGATCGTGCGCGCCATGGTTGGCCGGACGCTCAGCAACGAGCTCTACGGCTCGCTGGAAGGGCGGCGCATACGTGCCGCCGGCGACAAAGTGCTGAGCGTACAGAACCTGTCGATGGGCAGCATGGTGCGCAACACGTCCTTCTCCATATTTGCGGGGCAGATCACCGGCGTGTTCGGGCTGATCGGATCGGGACGTACCGAGACCGCCAAGGTGGTGACCGGCGTGCTCAAGCGCGACCTGTTTCACGGCGGCCAGGTCCGGCTCGACGGGCGGCCTGTGCGCTACAGGGTGCCGCGCCCGGCCGTGCGGGACGGCGTCATCTACGTCACCGAGGACCGCAAGGTCGAAGGCTTCTTCGAGACGATGTCGATCGCCGAGAACATTCATCTTGGTGCGATCGCAGGCGGGCGGACGAAGTCGTCGTCCGTGTCGATGGCAGAGATGCGCACGATCGCCCAGGAATGGATCACCGCGCTCAACGTCAAGGCGATCAATGCCGACGCAAAGGTCATCGAGCTGTCAGGCGGCAACCAGCAGAAGGTCGTGGTCGCCAAGGCGCTGGTGCAGAAGCCGCGCGTGATCATCTTCGACGAGCCGACGCGGGGCGTCGACGTCGGTGCCATCGCCGAGATTTATCAGCTGATCAATCGACTTGCCGACGACGGCATCGCGGTGATGGTGATTTCCTCCTACCTGCCGGAGGTCCTGCAGCTTTCGGACCGCATCCTCGTCTGCCGGCAGGGACGGATCGTCGAGGAATTCGACGGCCACAAGGCCGACGAGGAGACGATCATGTATGCGGCGGTTCACTGATGGAGCCGCGGCTCCTCAAAACGACGCGGCCGGTCCTCGACGTGCGGACGATAGAGGACATCGAAGCGATCGAGGCGCGGCCCTATGACGAGTTGGTCACGGCGCGGAGCCTCTACGATCTCTTGCTTGCGACGGCGCAGAATGTCGGCGACCGCAAGGCGCTGACCGTGCTGAATACGCCAGACCCGGCCGATGTGGGTGTCACGCTCACGCACCGGGAACTGCTCGGCGAGGTGACGCGGGCGGCCAGTCTCTTCCGTGCGCTCGGGCTCGCACCCGGTCGCAGCGTAGCAGCCTTCCTCTCCCCTACATTGCCCGACCTGCCAGCGCTGCTGCTCGGTGCGCAGGTGGCGGGTGTCGCGAGTTCGATCAACTACCTGCTCAGCCGTGAGGCGATCGTCGACCTTCTGAATGCGGAGGAGGCGACGATCCTCGTCGTTCCGGCGCTCGATCTCGATGAGACATGCTGGGCGAAGGCGAGGGGCATGCTGGACGACGTGCCGACGCTGACGGACGTGCTGGTGATCGGGGCAAGCGGACCGCTCCCGCCGCGCCACTGCGCGGTCGGCGCGGCACTGACCAGACACCGCACCGATACGCTCGACTTCGCGCCACCGCAGGATCGCGACGCGGTCTGCGCGTTGTTCCACACCGGCGGCACGACCGGTCGCCCGAAGCTGGTCCAGCTCACACACGGCAACCAGATTCATGCGGCCTTCGGTTTCGGACAGGTGTTCGGCTACGATGAGAACGACACGGTGTTCAACGGATTCCCGTTCTTCCATGTCGGGGGGACGATGACGGTCGGTCTGTCGGTGCTCGCGGCGGGCGGGCATGTGGTGGTGCCGTCGCCCTATGGGATGCGCATGCCGCGGACCGTGGAGCGCTACTGGTCGCTGGTGGAAGCGTTCCGCGCGACCGTCATCGGCGGTGTCCCGACTTCGATCGCCGCGATCACCGACAGCTGGGTCGAGGGCTCCGACGTATCGAGCGTGCGGATGGCGGTGACCGGGGGCGCGGTCCTGCCCGCCGCGGTCGGCGCGCGCTTCGAGGCGACGACCGGCATCCGCCTCTACGAGACGTATGGCATGACGGAGACGGCGGCGGCGATCGCCTTCAATCCGGGGCGGGGGACGCCGCTTCCGGGCAATGTCGGCTTCCGCGCACCCTATTCGCAGACGCGCGTTGTGCGGATCGGCCGCGAAGATATCCTGTGCGGGCCGGAGGAAAGCGGGCTGGTGCAGGTGAAGGGACGTCAAGTCTTTCCCGGCTATGTCGATCCCGCCCACAACACCGGCACACTGGCGGCCGAAGGGTGGCTCACGACGGGCGATGTCGGATACCTCACCGCGGACGAGAGGCTGGTGCTGACGGGGCGCGAAAAAGATCTCATTGTGCGCAGCGGACACAACATCGATCCGGCGGCGATCGAGGATGCCGCCAACCGCTTTCCTGGTGTCCAGATCAGCGCTGCGGTCGGGATGCCGGACCAGTATGCCGGCGAAGTACCGGCGCTGTTCGTGGTGCCAGCGCCGGGCGTGCTGATCGATTCCAAAGCATTGCGGGACTATCTCGAAGCGGCAGTCCACGAGCCGCCGGCACGTCCGCGCAGCGTGCTGGTGATCGATGCGCTGCCGGTGACGGCGGTGGGCAAGATCTTCAAGCCGGCGCTGCGCGATCTGGCGATCCGGGAGAAGGTCAGGCTGGAGGCGGAGGCGGCGTGCGGGACGGCAACGGCGGTGTCGGTGGAAGTCGGTCTCGACGAGCAAAAGCGGACAGTGGTTGATGTGGCGGTCGCCGGCGCGGACACAGCCGGACTGGCAGCGCTCGAAGCAGCGCTGAAGCCGCTGCCGCAGACCTACTCCATCCGGGCGGCGAAGGGATGACATGGAAGACAGCTCCGTAGACCTTGCCTACGAGGACGGGATCGCCACCCTCACGCTCAACCGCCCCGACAATCTCAATGCTATGTCGGGCCGGATGATGCGTTCACTCGAGAGGCGGTTGGACGAGATCGAACGGTTGTCGGGGTTGAGGGTGGTGATCATCACCGGCGCGGGTCGTGCCTTTTCGGCTGGCGGCGATCTCAAGGAGTTCGAGGAGGCGCTCGACGCGGGCGGCACGAAGCTTGTCGACATCCTGCGCTATAATCAGGACGTTCTGCAACGGGTCGAGGACATCCCGGTTCCGGTGATCGGGGCCGCGAACGGCACGGCCATTGCCGGGGGGCTGGAACTGCTGCTCTGCTGCGACATGATCCTTGCCTGCGAACGTGCCCTGATCGGCGACGGTCATGCCCGTTACGGGATCGTGCCAGCCGGCGGCGCGACGGTGCGTCTCCGGGAACGGCTGTCACCGTCCCAGGCTGCCCAACTGTTCTACACCGCATCGACGATAAGCGCAGACGTTCTCGCGGCCTGGGGGCTGGTGAACGAGGTGGTGCCGAAGGATCACCTGATGGATCGCGCCCGGGAGCTTGCCTTGGAGATTTGCCGGAACAGCCCGGAAGCCGTCCGCGCAATCAAGAGTCTCGGTCGAACGCAGACCGGCGATCGGACGCGGCCGGAACGGTTGCGGATGGAGCTTGATACATGGTTACATCACGTCTCGCATCCAGACCTTGCAGAGGGATTGCGTTCCTTTCGCAGAAGGAAGGCGCCACGCTATTGATTCTGCTGCGGCCTCATTCGGCACGCTCCATGTCGCTGCCAGCTAGCGTTTGCGGCGTAAAAAACGGCCGCTATCGCCACGCATGAGCGCCGGGTTGTGAACCAGATTGGTCTTCTGAGTTCGCTCGACGAACTGCACGGCCACGATCTCGGAACGCTGGCACCAGACCGGTTCTTTTTCGCGCGCTCCCCTGATTTTGGAATGGCGACGCTGGCGAATTAGTGCAACTCTTCGCTATTGCGAAAGCCAGACCAGTCGAGTTCTCGACCCAACAACGGAGCCGCCTCTATGATTTCCCGCCTATTCAAGTCCATTGCGATCAGCGGCTTGGCGGCTGTCACCTCAGTTCTGGCCGCGCACGCGGAGCCGGTCAAAATCGGCAGCAAAAACTTCACCGAACAGTTCATCGTCGCCGAGATTTACGCCCAGGCGTTGGAAAAGGCCGGAATCGAAGTCCAGAAGCGTCTCAATCTCGGCGCCACCCAGATCGCCCACACGGCGCTGACCAGCGGCGAGATCGACCTTTATCCGGAATACACCGGTACCGCGCTTGCAGCCGTGGTGAAGGGCGAGCTGACGAGCGACCCCGACCAAATCTACAACGAAGTGAAAAAGCACTATGAAGACCAGCTTCAGCTGACGCTGTTGAAGCCGACCGCGATCAACAACGGCTACGCGATCATCATGCTTCCCGACCGCGCCGCCGAGTTCAAACTGAAGACGCTGACGGATCTCGGCCCGGTCTCGAAGGACCTGACCTTTGGCGCTGAAGGCACGTTCGGCGAGCGCAAGGACGGCTTGCCGGGTCTGGAAAAGGTATACGGCATCAAGTTCAAGGAGTTCGTGAAGTTCGCGAAACTTGGCATTCGCTACAGCGCCTTGACCAGCAAACAGATCGACGTCTCGTTCGGGTTCGCAACCGATTGGCAGATCGAGGACAACAAGCTCGCCGTGCTGGAGGATGATAAGGGTTTGTTCCCTCCCTATTATCTGGTGCCCGTCGTGCGCCAGGATGCGCTGAAGGCCAACCCGAAGATCGCCGAGGTTCTCGACAAGCTGGCGCCGTTGCTCACCAACGAAAAGATGCGAGCCATGAATGCTGCGGTCGAGCGCGACCGTAAGGAGCCGGCGGAGGTTGCGGCCGAATTCCTGAAGGCCGAGGGTATCTGACCGACCTGGAAAGACCCGCGTGATCTGGGCGCCCAAGAACCTTGGTCTGATCCTTGACGCCGCCGGACAGCATCTGATGCTGTCCTTCCTGTCGGTGCTCATCGGCGGCATCGTCGCGTTGATCCTCGGGATCATCTCGGCGCGGCGCCCAAGGCTCTACGCCTTCTTCCTGACCGTGGCGGGGATCATCTTCGTGATCCCCAGCCTGGCGCTTTTTGCCTTTCTGATCCCGGTTATGGGACTGGGAATGAAGCCTGCAATAACCGGCCTGTCGTCGTACTGCGTGCTCATCCTGCTGCGAAACGTCGTCACCGGATTGCGTAATGTGCCGGACGAACTGCTCGATGCCGCCGACGGAATGGGGTTCAGTCGTTGGCAGCGACTGATCCGCGTGGAGCTGCCGCTTGCTCTGCCGCTGATCGTTTCGGGCGTCAGGATCGCGCTGGTCACCGTCATCGGCATCGCGACCATCGCGGCCTTCATCGACGCAGGCGGGCTCGGCTCGATCATCCTGGCCGGCATAGACCAGAACTTCCCCGAGAAGATCATCGTCGGCGGCGGCCTTACGGCGCTCATCGCCATCTTCTTCGATACGGTGATGACCTGGCTCGAGCGGCGGCTGCAGCGCTGGAGGCAGCCATGAATCTGCTGGCGGAAGCCTTCGGCTGGATACTCGCCAATCCCGGTGACTTCAACCAGGCGCTGCGCCAGCATCTCATCATGTCCTTTGCCGCGCTGGCCTTCGCGCTGGCGATCGGATTGCCCCTGGCGGTGGTGATCCTTAGACACGGCGGTCTGGCCGCGGCAGCGATCAACGTCGTCAACGGCCTGCGCACATTGCCCAGCCTTGCCATCCTCGCGATCATGATGCCGCTTCTCGGCATCGGGTTATGGCCTTCTATCGTGGCACTGACCATTCTGGCGCTACCGCCCATCCTCATCAATGCCTATATCGGCCTGCGCGATGTCGACCAGGACGCTGTCGAGGCTGCCACCGGCATGGGCATGAGCAACGGGCAGATCCTGCGCAAGATTCGCATTCCGCTCGCCGCTCCGGCAATGTTTGCCGGTTTGCGCACTGCCACAGTGCAGGTGCTGGCGGGCGCCACGCTGGCGCCCTTCATCGGCGGTGGCGGCCTTGGAGACTTTATCGCCGTCGGCGTGGCCGGCATGGATCAGTCACGGCTGCTGGTCGGCGCCGTGCCGATAGCGCTGCTGGCGCTCGGGGCCGAGTTCTTCCTCGGCCTCACCGAGCGCTGGCTGTTCGGAGAAAGACGCGCCGCATGATCACAATGAAGGGCGTTACAAAACGCTTCAGCAAAGGCGGCATACCGGCGGTTGACAATCTTGACCTCGAAGTGCCCGACGGCGTGACAGTGGCGCTGGTCGGCCCTTCAGGTTGCGGCAAGACGACGACGATGCGCATGATCAACCGCCTGATCGAACCGACCAGCGGCGAAATCACCGTCAGCGGTCAGGATGTGCGCGCAGCGGATCCGGTGCAACTGCGCCGCCATATCGGCTATGTCATCCAGCAGGTCGGCTTGTTCCCCCATATGACGATCTGGGAGAATCTTGCTTCGGTTCCCCGCCTGCTCGGCTGGGAACGCGCGAAAATCGACAGCCGGAATCGTGAATTGATGGCGCTTGTCGGCCTCGAAGCATCGATGCTGACACGCTATCCGCGACAACTATCGGGCGGGCAGCGCCAGCGCGTCGGGGTCGCGCGCGCCCTCGCGGCCGATCCGCCGGTCCTTCTCATGGACGAACCCTTCGGCGCCATCGATCCGATCGCCCGCACCCGGCTGCAGAACGAATTCAAGCAAATTCTCAGGCGCGTGAAAAAGACCGTCGTCATGGTCACGCACGACATTGACGAGGCAGTGCGGCTTGGCGACCGCATCGCCATCATGCGCGATGGCAAGGTCGTCCAGTATGATACGCCGGAGACAATTCTCTCTCGGCCAATCGACGGCTTCGTAGAAGATTTCGTCGGTGCGGACAGGGCCCTGAAGCGTCTCAGCCTGTTTGCGGTCAGCGAGATCATGGTGCCTGGAGAGGCGATGTCGTCGCTACCCCGCATCGCGCATGACGCCGACCTGCGCGACGCGCTCTCGACCATCGTGGCCGCCAAGACGGACGCCGCCGCGGTGACGAACGAATCCGGAGCGGTGATCGGAACGATCAAACGCGACGCCATTCTGGCTTTCTGAAATGACCGCTCCCCGATCTATCGCTGTCATCGGACCCTTCTCCGACTGGAGCCTGGATGGCCTGCAGGACATTGCGCGTCGCGCCGATGGGGCGGGCGTCGAAGCAATCGTCCTGCCTGATGTCATAGCTCCGGCCGGCGGCGGTCAGGCCTGGCCGGATGCGCTGATCCTGATCGGTTGGCTGGCGCCGGCGACTCGTCGTATTCGCCTGATTGGAAGGGTTTCGAGCCTAGGACACCAGCCCTACAATCTGGCTCGGCGGTTGGCGTCGCTCCACCTGATCAGCGGTGGCCGTGTCGGCTGGGCGGTGGAAGAGGGGCAGGTTGAGGACGCTATGGCCGCTTTCAGCGGCGCGTTTAGGCTGGCAGGCCAGGACCTCGGCGAGCGTGAAGAGGAGTTCGAAGCCGTCGTACGCGGCCTCTGGCAAAGCTGGGACGCGGATGCTTTGACGCTCGACAAAGCCGCTGGGCAGTTCTTCAAGCACGAGGCGATGCACCTGCTCAACCACAATGGCGCGCACTTCTCAGTGAAAGGCCCGCTGAACGTGATGCGCGCGCCTACAGGCGTGCCGGTCTTGCTCCACGCGAGCGATCTCGCCGACGCGATACCCGTCGCCAGCGTCCGTGACGCGTTGGCTTTGCTGGGAGAGGCATGACGATGGCCGGGCAGATGAAACTCGGCGCATTCCTGATGCCCACAGGTCACCACATCGCGGCGTGGCGGCATCCAAATTCCGTCGCCGATGCGGGCGTCAATGTTGGACATATGATCGAACTTGCCCAGATTGCCGAGCGAGGACTTTTCGATCTGATCTTTTTCGAAGACGCCGCCGGCGTGCGCGAGGCGCGAGTGGAACTGGCCGCTCAGACGTCGCGGTCGATCGGTTTCGAGCCAATCAGCCTGCTGGCGGCGCTGGCCGCCAATACGCGAACGATTGGTCTGGTGGCGACGGCGTCGACATCCTACAACGAGCCCTACGCCTTGGCGCGTGCCTTCGCCACGCTGGACCTCGTCAGCGACGGTCGCGCCGGCTGGAACCTGGTGACCTCTGCGAGCGAGATCGAGGCGGCGAATTTCGGCGCCCAAGGCCTGCGCACCCATGGCGACCGCTATGTTCGCGCCAGTGAATTTGCCGAAGTCGTCAGCCGCCTCTGGAAGCCGTCTTCACGGTTCGGGGTCGTGGAGCATCAGGGTGAGAATTTCGCCGTGCGGCAGGGCCTTGGCATTCCTGCATCGCCCCAAGGCGCGCCCGTCATGGTGCAGGCGGGTTCGTCCGATATAGGGCGCGATCTCGCCGCGCGCACGGCGGACGTCGTGTTCGTCGCGACGCAGACGCTGAAAGACGCCAAGTCATTCTACGACGATGTGAAGGCGCGGACAGAACGAGCGGGGCGCAGCCCCGAAGCCATCAAGATCTTGCCCGGCGTCTCGCCCGTCATCGGTGAGACTCGCACTGAGGCGCAGGAGAAATTCGACGAGTTGCAGGCATTGATCCCCGACGAGGTCGGGCTGGCGCTGCTTGCAAGTTATCTCTCGACCAATGCGCTCGACGGTTTGCCGCTGGATGGGCCGCTGCCGGACATCAAGGTCGGCGAGGGGATGCAGAGCCGCCAGCAGTTGGTCATCGACCAGTCCCGCCGCGATGGCCTGAGCATCCGACAAGTGGCGCAGCATTTTGCCGGCGCGCGTGGCCATTGGCGACTTGTCGGCACAGCGAGCGACATCGCCGACGAGATGGAAGCCTGGTTCCTTGGGGGTGGGTGCGACGGCTTCAATGTGCTGGCGGCCTATTTTCCCGGCGAGTTGACCAGTTTCGTCAACCGGGTCATTCCCGAACTGCAGCGGCGCGGGTTGTTTCGCACTGCATACGAAGGTGCAACTCTGCGCGCCAATCTGGGAATCGCGCCAGCATGAGCGATCTGGCACGGCGGATAGTCGACGACATCGTAGGCTTGCGGCCCTTCGCGCCGCGTGAGGACGAGATCAAAGGGCTGGCGCACGCCTATGAGGTGCAGCATGAGGTCAATGACACACTGATCGAGAGCGCTCCGGGCCGGCGCATCGTCGGTTACAAGATCGCCTTCAACCGCCGCTCTTCGATGGATTATTATGGCCTGAGCGAGCCATGCTATGCGCCTCTGTTTTCCGATCAGGTTCATGCCTCAGGCGCAGCGTTGGCTCTAGCGGGATTTGTCGATCTGGTGATCGAGCCCGAGATCGCCCTGCGACTCATCGCGCCAGTCGAGCCGGCGACTAGCGCCGATGATTTGGAGCAAGCTGTCGAGGCATTGACGGCGATCGAGATCATGGATGCACGCGGCGCGTTTGCCCACGACCCGAGCGCAGCGGCGGCCGTTGCGCAACGCATTCACAGCGAAGGGGCGGTATTGGGAATTGCTGTTCCATTCGTCGCGAGCGCCGACACTGCCGTACGCCTGTCCATAGACGGCACGGTTGCGGGCGAGGCGCGGAACGCCGCGCCGCAGCCTCCACTTGAGGCGCTGAAGTGGCTGGTGAGCGCGCTGGCTCGCGATGGCGCAGCATTGGCGCCGGGAATGGTGGTTCTGACAGGCGCGCATCTGCCGGGCCGGGCCATCACGTCCCCTGGCGTGATCAGGGTTGATATCACGCCCTTTGGCGAGGTCGTGCTTCAGCTGCGGGCATAGGCAATAGCGCGCATCGCAGCCACGCTGGATTGCGACCACACCTGACGATGCACCGCCTGCGCATCGGGTCCAGTCGCGCGGTCGGCTTCGAGAACAGGCGTTGCCTCGCGCACGGTCTCGTAAAGACCGGCCGTCGCGGCAGACAGCGACACGGTTTCACCACCGCCGCGCCTGAGGTCTACAGCCTGTGCCGCCAGCATAGCTTCGATTGAAACCAGCCAACGCAGCGGCTCCATCTGCTCCGTCAGCTTCGAGACAGCGAGCAGGCTGTTGGCGCCGATGTCTTCGACCATATCCGAAACGACGAGCGCATCGAGGCTCGCCGGCGTCGCGCGCAAGCGGATTTCGGACTGCAGCGCGCCGATAGACTTCTGCAATGGAACGAAACCGGCGGATGCGCCGCCGACAGGCGAAAGATAGTTCGGCAAACCGGACAGCCGTCCGGTCATCAGCTTGATCGAGCGCTGGGCAGAGGCCGTGCCCAATTGGGCGAGAGCAATTGCGAGACTGTCAAAGGCGAGCGCCAGCGAAACCGTCAGAAAGTTCGCGGATGGCATGATCTCGCCCGTGTCGCCGAGGACCAGTGGATTGTCGGCAGCGGCGTTCAGTTCCACCTCGGTCTCATGACGCGCATTGCTTAGGGCTGCGATCGCGGCGCCAGTAACCTGCGGCAGCCCGCGAAATGAGATGGCGTCCTGCACCTTCCGAGGGGCACGTTCGAAGAAGTTGCTGCCGTCCAGGACATGGCGGAAAAGGGCGGCGGCCCGCTCCTGCCCCGCCGATGGCCGCGCCGCCATCACCCGGTGTTCAAACAGATATGGGTTGGCTCCGAATCCCTGGCAAGCCAGCGCGACGGCAACGGTGTGCGTTGCGATGAGGTCGTCGAGCGCATCGATGGCAAGCGCGGCTGCCCCGACGGTCACCGATGATGCGCTTCCGACCGAAAGCCCATCCTTCGGGCCGAGTTGCGGAATCGCCAGTCCCGCCTTCGCCAGCGCCGCACGTGCATCGAAAACCTTGCCGTCGAAATAAACCTGACCTTCGCCGATCGCGGCGGCGGCGAGGTGCATTGTCTGGACGAGGTCGCTGGCGCCAATGGAGCCGTGGCGCGGGATCGCGGGTATGATATCCTTTGCCAACATGGCGCAGAGGTGGTCGAAGACGGACAGCGAGACGCCTGCGCCTCCTTGCGCCAGGCCGGCCAGTCGGCAAAACAGCACGGCGCGGCATGTTTCCAGCGGCATTGGCTCGCCGACCGCGGCGGCGCGAGGCAGAATGAGTGCACGCTGCATGCTTGCCGCCTGCGCGGGCTCGATACGGTGGCCGATGTTCGCGCCCATGCCGGTGTTCAGGCCATAGACCGGAATATCGCGCGCAAGGAAGTCGTCCAATACGTGACGCGCTTGCACCATTCGCTCGCGCGCGGCCGGCGTCGCCGTCACCTCAGCGCCGCCTGCAGACGCAGCGACGACGTCGGCGATAGTGACGGGCTGGTCGCCAAGAGCGAGGCGCATCAGGCGTAACGCAGCCGATGCCCGATGCGAAGTTGCTCTGCCTTGGCAAGGAAAGCATGGCCGAGCGCGATGTCCGAAAGCGACAGGCCACGATGCCAGAACAGGTTTGTCTCCTCATCGCTCTGGCGTCCCGGCTTCAGCCCGGCGACGATCTGTCCGAGTTCGGCGTGCAGTGTCTGTTCCGACAGCTTGCCGGCTTCGACATGGGCGCGCAGCGAGCCGAACTTGCCACCCTTGCACTGGCCCCAATCGTCGACGACCAGTTTCGCCATGATGTCGGTGAGCGACAGCTCCACTGCGCTCATCGTGCCATAAGGGACAACCAGCGCACCGGGCTTTATCCATTCAGTCTTCAGCATCGGCTCTGGTTTGCTCAGCCGCGATGCTTCGACGACAATGTCGGCACCCTCGACACAGGAGCGCCAATCGTCCGTGGCAATCACAGGTTTGCCCAGGTCGCGCGTCAGCCGCTCGGCGAAGCCGGTGCGGCTTTCCGGCCGGCGCGAATGCACGCGTATCTCATCGAAATCGAAGAGATGGTCGAGCAGTCGCACATTCCAGTAGGCGGTCCCGCGCGCACCGATGTGGCCAAGAACCTTGGAGCCTTTGCGGGCCAGATACTTGGCGCCGATGGCGGTCACCGCGCCGGTGCGCATGTCGGTAATGCCGCTGGCGTCGAGAATGGCCGTCGGTTTGCCTGTGCGCGGATCGAAGAGGTTGAGCACGGCAAATTCCGATGGCATTCCGTGCTTGTAATTATCGACGAAGTCGCCGACGACCTTGACGCCGGCTGCATCGATTTCGCCGCCGATCCAGCCGCGCAGCACGTTGAAATGACCCTCTACGCCTGCGCGAGGCTCAAGATGCATGCGCGGCTCGATCACCGTTTCGCCGCGCCCCTGCATGGCGAGACTGGCCTCGATTGCCGCTAGGATCTCGGCGTCGCTCAGCATCGCAGCTTCGATGTCGAACCGGTTCAGATAAGTCAGATAGATTGGCTGCATGCGTTTGGCCTAATGCTGGCTGCTACGGTTCGATAGTGATCGAGACCTTGTCCGGATAGAAGGCCACATGCTGCGAAATGTCCGCGACAGCAGGGTAGGGCGCCTCATATGTCCAGACAGCGTTCGCGCCAGCTTCGCCCAGACGATCGATACTGAAATAACCAGCATCGCCTTTGTAGGGGCAATAGGTCGCGTTACTGCTCTTCGTCAACTGCGCCATGTCAACGTCGCTGCGCGGGATATATTGGGCCGGCGGGTATGAAGCCTCGCGCAGTTCCAGCGCATCGCGCGTCTCAGCTATGATGACGTCACCGGCTCGAACCACCACGCGCTTTGGATTGCGGACAATCGAAATGGGATGGTCGGGATTGGGGATGAGAATCTTTCGGTCGGTCACCTGTCACCCGTCGAGGTTGCTCGGAGAATATCGCCGGAGCATCGATCGTATAAGTCTTCGGGGACAACCGGCCCAATTGCAAGGTTCAATACGCCCGACTGGGAACGACGATCTTGGCGAGGATGGAGATTGCGATCTCCTCCGGCGTCACGGCGCCGATGTCGAGGCCGGCCGGCTTCTTTGGACAATTTTTCTCAATCGCGGATGACGATTACCGGGCCAAGTCTGTTGATTCGGACGCCGAGCGCCTGTTCGAGGAAGTCGAGCGCTGCGTCGGTGTCGGAAACGGTCATGGTGCCGCTGACGCGGCGACCGGCCAGTTCGTTGGTTGCGATGACGATGCGGCCGGCGAAGTGACGGCTCATTTCCTCGACCACGAACGAGAGGGGAGCATTGTCGACAACAAGCTGTCCGCGGCGCCACGCGAGCGCGAGCGTGCTGTCCGTTTTGCTGATCGCGCGCGCCCGCGTGGTGTGGTCATAGCCTGCCTGCTCGCCTTCCTCGAGGCGCAGCGCTTCGTGCGCTTCATGCGCGAACTCGACCCGGACGGCGTTATGCGTGACCGTCACGTCGGTTTCGCTGTCGCCCAGCCGCACGTCGAAGGCTGTGCCCAGCGCCGTGACGCGGACGTCGCCGGCCTCGACGGTGAAGGGACGGCCGGGATCGCGGGCGACTTCGAAGAAAGCCTGGCCGCGGAGCAGCCGCACGGTCCTGAGCGCGCCATCGAAATCGTGCGCGATGGCGGAGGACGCGTTGAGCTGTACCGTCGAGCCGTCCTCCAGCGCCACCGTCGGCATTTCCGTGCTGCCCGCGATCACGTCGGCCTGCAGGCGCATCGGGCCGTCGAACCCGATGAAAGCCGAGCCGACGATAATGAGAAAAAGAAGCGAACCGAGAACAGGCTTCGACCCGCTTGAGCGTCGGATCCGCAGGTCGCGCAGCTCAGGATCGGCTTCGATTGCGATGCGGGCCTCTCCCATGAGGCGGCTAGCCGCCTCATAGGCCCGGGTGTTTTCCGGATCCCTGGCGAGCCATTTCTGAAAGGCTGCTTCGTCGGCCGCGCTGCGGCCTGCCTCGGCGTTGCGGAAAATCCAGTCGGCGGCTTCGAGGTGCCGCTTGCGTTGCGTCCTGGTCACGCGCTGATCTGACATGAACGCTCCACTGCCTCCCCACCCATTTAACGAGTGAGTGAGCAGGTTTGGGATTGCCAATGCGAATTTTTCGCCGTGCGGTGAAGATCGAGAAGAACCCTGCGCGAGGTTAGGCTGGACGGTTCAGATCGATGACGACCGCGTTGCTTGTGCCAATTCGGTGCTGACGATCCGATCCAGGCAATGGGCGAAGGCGCGGCGCAGATGGCGGTCGACCATATTGTGGGAAATGTTCAGCTTGACCGCGATCTCGTCCTTTGAAAGCTGGTGCAGCCTGTGGAGGATAAAGACCGCGCGCCGCCGCACTGGCAGTTCGGCGATCGCGTGACGAAGCACGGTGATGCGGGCCTCGATCTCGAGACCTCGGTCCGGGGCCGCATTCTCCGCCTGGATGGTCGCGGCCTCTTCCTCGGTGCCCGAAAAAAGGGTTGCCTCGAAGCGCTCCCTGCGGAACCGGTCGATGCCGAGA
>VFQN01004557.1_pt1 | contig 18185 bp, 22 predicted proteins | sample 3512371 | NCBI WGS metagenome assembly VFQN01 (sample SAMN10412370, study PRJNA504923) | tailings metagenome | isolation source: Replicate 2 from Balatoc abandoned mine | place: Philippines: Itogon, Benguet | collected 2017-08-28 | reverse complement strand
CGCGCGCCATTTCGTCGGGGTCGCTGGCGTCGGTCAGATAGGCGACGATCAGCGGCGTGAAGTCCAGCTCGTTCGGCACGGCGGCGCGGATGCGATCGCGATAGGCCGCGCCTTCCTTTGCCGTCGTAACCGGCGGCGACAGATTCGGCATGATGATCGCGCGGGCGAACTGGCGCGCCGTATAGCGCGCGACATGATCGAGCATCGCGCCGTCGCGCAGATGGACATGCCAGTCGTCGGGGCGGCGGATCGTCAGGCGGTCGGTCATCGGGAGACTCACGGGCAAGGGGGCTTGGCTTTGGCTGCCGCGTCCCTAGATTATCGCCATGGCCAATACCACCCTGAACGACCGCGCCCTGATCCGTCTCTCCGGCGAGGATGTGCGCGGCTTCCTGCAAGGCCTCGTTACCAACGACACATCGGCCAATCTGCCGGTCTGGGCGGCGCTGCTGACGGCACAAGGGAAGGCGCTGTTCGACTTTCTGATCTGGGGCGATGGCGACGATGTGCTGATCGACTGCGAGCGCGATGCCGCCGACGATCTCATGAAAAGGCTGACACTTTATCGCCTGCGCCGCGCGATCACGATTGCGTGTGAAACCGATCTTGCCGTCCATTGGGCGCACGAAGGCGACCTTGGGGTCGTCGATCCGCGGCTTCCGAACCTCGGTCAGCGCTGGCTGGCGCCAGCGAACGATGGCGAGGGCGCCGATGCCGACTGGCAGGCGCACCGCCTGTCGCTCGGCGTCACCGAAGGCCGCGCCGAGCTTGGCGACGGTGCGACGCTCTGGCTCGAATGCAATGCCGCGGAACTCAACGGCGTCAGCTTCACCAAGGGCTGTTATGTCGGGCAGGAGAATACCGCGCGGATGAATTGGCGGCAGAAGGTCAACCGGCGGCTGGTCGTCGTTCCGATTGCCGAAGCCGACGAAAAACGGCAAATCGTCGCTTATCCCGAGCTCGGCTGGGCGGTCGAGCATCGCCGGGTGGAGAATATCGATTCCGCGGGTGCGCCCGACTGGATGCGCGAGGGTCTCGGCGCCGGTTCATGACAGATGCAGCCGCGCATGCTATTGATACGGCCATGCGCGCCCTGTTGATCTTCGCGGCCCTCACCGCCGCTGTCGCCGCTCCGCAGGCCAATGCCGCCGAAGCACCGCTCGTCCCGGTCCCACCCGAGAAGGCGGTCGAACCGGCCAGGCTTGCGCCGCTCGCCGCGGATTCGGCTTGGACCGCGCGCTTTGCGGCGGCGGCCGACGAGCTGTTCCCGGCCTTGCAGTCGATGGACGAGAGCCGCTGGGCGCCGCTCATGGGCGGGCAGTGGCTCTCGGCGCCCGAACGCGAGCGCGTGGATGGACTGCTTCGCGACCGGCACGGCCCGTTTCGCCATGCGCTGTTCGCGAAAGGGTTTACGCACCGCGCGATCCTTGGCTGGCAGCCGGCGAACCTGACCGCCGACGAACAAGCCGCGATCGCGGCGCGGCCCGAGGCGGAAGCGATTATCTGCTGGTCGTCGGGCGGCGGCGGCACCGAGTGGCCGCAGACAGCGGCCGAGGCCGATAATGCCCCCGGGCGGCCCTATGCCTGCGCGCGGGTCACCTACAGCATTCGCGGCGAGACGCCGAGCTGGCGCGCCTTCATCGAGAATCCTTCCACTTAACCATTCTCCAACCACGCGGCGCTATGCTGCGCGCATGTTGGGGCGGTTCATCACATTGGCGGGGATCATCGCCGTGGGCGCGATTGCGGTCGGCGGGATGGCGACGCGGCCGTCGGGCGACGCCGTAGCGAGCGAAGCATCCGATCACGACAACGATAACTGGACGACGCAGAAACGCGCGGGCGGATCGGCTTCGGCAGCGGTCTCGTCGACGAGCGAGGTGCGCCTGACCCGCGCCGGCGATTCGCATTTCTATGCCGATACCGAGGTCGACGGCACGAACGTCCGCATGATGGTCGACAGCGGTGCCTCGATCATCGCGCTGACGCGCCGCGACGCCGAGGCGATCGGCATCGATGTCGACCGCCTGCCGGTCGGCGGTATGGCGAGCACTGCGGGTGGACAAGTGCCGATGCGGGTTACGATGCTCGACAGCGTCGAGGTCGACGGGATCGAGGTTCGACAGGTCGAGGCTGCGGTGATCGACACCGACATGGGCGTGTCGCTGCTCGGCCAGAGCTTCCTTGCGAAGCTCGAGAGCGTGAAGGTCGAAGGCGATACGATGACGCTGCGCTGACGCGCGTCAGGCTTGCCAAATCGGGCCGCCTTGCCCACATCGGGGGCCATGAACGCTCCCAATCCTCCGCTTCGCGCCGCGATCGTCCCCGTCACCGCCTTCCAGCAGAATTGCACCTTGCTGTGGTGCACCGAGACCAACAAGGCGGCCTTCGTCGATCCCGGCGGCGACCTCGACAAGCTGAAAGCGGCGGTCAAGCAGACCGGGGTCGAGGTCGAGAAGATCCTCGTTACCCACGGCCATATGGATCATTGCGGGCAGGCGGGGATGCTGGCGAAAGAGCTTGGCGTCCCGATCGAGGGGCCGCATGAGGACGACCGTTTCTGGATCGCGCAATTCGCCGAGGATGGCGCGCGCTTCGGCATGGTCGGCGAGACGTTCGAGCCCGACCGCTGGCTGGTCGATGGCGACAAGGTCACCGTCGGTAATCTGGAGATCGACGTGATCCATTGCCCCGGCCACACGCCCGGGCATGTCGTCTTTCACCATGGCCCCTCGAAGCTGGCGATCGTCGGCGACGTGCTGTTCCAGGGTTCGATCGGGCGCACCGACTTTCCGCGCGGCAATCACCAGCAATTGCTCGATTCGATCACGCAGAAGCTGTGGCCGCTCGGCGACGACACGATCTTCCTGCCCGGGCACGGCCCGCACAGCAGCTTCGCGCAGGAGCGCCGCACCAATCCCTATGTGAGCGACGCGGCGCTCGCCTGAGGCGCTTTACTTCGGCGGTACTGCCTCGGTCTCGACGATCTCGGTCGTGATGCTGTTCGCGGGCGTCGCATAAACGGTGAACAGGGCAAGCCCGGCGAGGCCGAGCTGGGTCAGCATCGTGATAGCCGTGCCGGCCATGCGGCCCCACGTCATCGTCCCGTCCATTCCGAGCGCGTGCAGGATGCGGCCGACCAGATAGAGCGCGCCGACGGCCCAGAGCCAGACCGACCAGCCCAGCGCCAGCTCGACGAGCGCGAGCAGGATCAGGACGAAGGCGGTATTCTCGACGAAATTGCTGTGCGCGCGCATGCGACGGGTGAGGGCGTCGTTGCCGCCGTCGCCGATGAAGACCTTTTCCTTGGTCCGCACGCGCCCGACGCGCACGCTGAGCCAAAGGTTGAGCAGCGCTGCTCCGGCGGCGATCGTCAGGCTGATCGGCAAGATAATCATGTGGCTTCCCCCATATCGTTGGCCGGTGGTCCGGCAGTGGGCGAGGTGTGGCATTGCCGGAAGGGCAGGGCAAGAGTCGCCTTGTCATCATCGTCACCCCGGACTCGATCCGGGGTCTCGCTAAACGACGGCGAAAAGCGGGACCCCGGATCGAGTCCGGGGTGACGAAGGAAAGGACATATACACCCTAGTCTCAGGGGTTGCCTTTGCGGGCAAAAACGCTATAGCCGCGCCCGATCCGGCACCCGACACCAACAGGCGTTGAGGCACCCTCCGGCGGAAGTTTTTCTGTCTCTTATCAGATGGAAACGACCCTCGCGCGGCGGGCGGGCCAGTCATTCCCGGCAACGGGCGTGACAAGTTCGGGTTCGCCGATTCGTATAAACAGTTAAGAATGCAGGATATAAAATGGCCGTTCCCAAGCGAAAAACCTCGCCCTCGAAGCGCGGCATGCGTCGTAGCCACGACAGCCTGAAGGTCGAAGCCTTCCAGGAATGCCCCAACTGCGGCGAGCTGAAGCGTCCGCACAATCTGTGCAACGCCTGCGGCCATTATAACGGCCGCGAAGTGGTGGCTGGCGCCTAAGCCCTAGCCGGAGAGCGTTCGGATGAGCCTGACACCGCGAATCGCGATCGATGCGATGGGCGGTGACGTCGGCGTGCGCATGATGCTCGCCGGCGCCGCGATGGCGCGTCACAAGCACGACGGGCTCCGTTTCCTCCTCGTCGGCGACGAGGGGCAGATCAAGGCTGCGCTCGAAAACCACCCGAATCTGCGCGCCGCGTCGGACATCATCCACACCGATGGCGTGGTGACCGGCGAGGACAAGCCCAGCCAGGCGATCCGCAAGGCAAAGAGCACCTCGATGGGGCTCGCGATCGACGCGGTGAAGCGCGGCGATGCCGGCGGCGCGGTGTCGGCAGGCAACACCGGCGCGCTGATGGCGATGGCGAAGCTCGCGCTGCGTACCATGCCGGGCATCGACCGGCCGGCGCTCGCGGCGCTGCTGCCGACGCTCGGCGACAATGACGTCGTCATGCTCGATCTCGGCGCCAACACCGATTGCGACGCCAACAATCTCGTCCAGTTCGCGGTCATGGGCGCCGCCTATGCGCGCACTGCGATGGGCCTCGAAAAACCACGCGTCGCGCTGCTCAACATCGGCACCGAGGAGCTGAAGGGCACCGACGAGATCCGCGACGCCGCGGCATTGCTGCGCGGGGCAGAAGGCCTGCCGATGCAGTTCGCGGGCTTCATCGAAGGCGACAAACTGTCGCGCGGCGACGTCGATGTGATCGTCCACGACGGCTTCTCGGGCAACATCGCGCTGAAGACCATCGAGGGGACGGCGCGTTTCGTGACCGACCTGCTGCGCCGCGCGTTCACCAGTTCGACGCGCTCGAAGATCGGCTTCCTGATCTCGCGCCCGGCGACCGAGCTGCTGCGTCACCATCTCGATCCCAACAATCACAATGGCGCGGTGTTCCTCGGCCTCAACGGCGTGGTGCTCAAGAGCCACGGCAGCGCCGATGCCAAAGGGGTCGCGAACTGCGTCCACCTCTGCGCCGAGCTGATCGAGAAGGATATTACGCGTCAGGTGACCGAGGATCTCGCGAATTTCCGCAGCGGCGACGCCGCATGACGCGCCGCGCGATTCTGGCCGGGACCGGCTCGGCGCTGCCGCGCACCCGCGTTTCCAATGCCGAACTGGCCGAACGCGTCGATACCAGCGACGAGTGGATCGTCGAACGCACCGGCATCCGTTTCCGCCATATCGCCGAGCCTGACGAGACGACCGCGACGCTCGGTGCCGATGCCGCCAAGCAGGCGCTGGCGGCTGCCGGGCTCCAGCCTTCGGACATCGGCCTGATCATCGTCGCGACCGCGACACCGGATAATACTTTCCCGGCCAGCGCCGCCAAGGTGCAGGCGATCCTCGGCGCGCCCGATTGCATCGCCTTCGACGTCGCCGCGGTCTGCTCGGGCTTTCTCTATGCGGTGTCGGTCGCCGACTCGATGCTGCGCACCGGTGCGGCGAAGCACGCGCTCGTCATCGGCAGCGAGACCTTCAGCCGCATCCTCGACTGGGAAGACCGCACGACCTGCGTTCTCTTCGGCGACGGGGCGGGCGCCGTGGTGCTCTCGGCCGAAGAGGTCGAGGACGATCGCGGCATTCTCGCGACGCGACTCCATGCCGAGGGCCAATATTGCGACATGCTCTATGTCGATGGAGGCCCCTCGACGACGGGCACCGTCGGCCACGTTCGCATGCAGGGCCGCGAAGTGTTCCGCCATGCCGTCACCAACCTTGCGAGCGTGCTCGGCGAAGTGATGGCCGATGTCGGGCTTTCCGCGGACCAGATCGACTGGGTCGTCCCGCATCAGGCGAACAAGCGCATCATCGATGCGACCGCCAAAAAGCTAGGGCTGCCGGCCGAGCGCGTCGTCCTGACGGTCGATCAGCACGCCAATACGTCGGCCGCGTCGGTGCCGCTGGCGCTCGATCTCGCGGTGCGCGATGGGCGCATCAAGCGCGGCGATCTGGTCGTGCTCGAGGCGATGGGCGGCGGCTTTACCTGGGGCGCGGCGGTCCTTCGCGTCTGACCTTTCGCTCCGGCGCTTTAACTTCTCTAGCCATCCTTTTCAGTTTGGCGGATTTATTCGCTTTTGTTACATAGATGCACGGGACTCGTGACGGTGGGGGCCTTCCGGGAACCTTTTGGTGCATCTGCTTCTTGGAGGGGAAGGGAACAACATGGCAGCAGGGACGCTTACGCGCGCGGATATCGCGGCGAAGATCAACCAGCAGATCGGTCTGTCGCGCAACGAGTCCGCGACCATCGTCGAGTCGATCCTCGACCATATGTCCGACGCGCTTGCGGGCGGGCAGAATGTGAAGATTTCGGGCTTCGGCACCTTCGTGCTGCGCGACAAGGCGCAGCGGATCGGCCGCAATCCCAAGACCGGCATCGAGGTGCCGATCCTGCCGCGGCGGGTGATGACCTTTCGGGCCAGCCAGACGATGCGCGCGCGCGTCGCCGGCAAATAATCCGAGCCTGTCTCGGGGTTTTGGGTATGTCGGATTTCGATACTCATAGCGACGGCGGCAAGTCCGCCGGCGCGATGCTGTCGATAGGCGAACTCGCCGATCGCATCGGCGTGCCGACGCATGTGCTGCGCTATTGGGAAACGCGCTTTCCGCAGCTTCGCCCGCTCCAGCGGTCGGGGCGGCGGCGCTATTACCGCGCCGAAGATGTCGCGCTCACCGAGCGCATCCATCATCTGCTGCACGTGAAGGGCTATACGGTCGAGGGTGCGCGCAAGGCGCTGTCCGAGACGAACGGTGCGGCGAAGCCTGCGCCCGTTGCCGCTGCACCTACGCTGCCGCGTGCCGCCGCGTCGCATGGCATACCGGTGGAAGCACTGATCGCGCTGCGCCAGCGGCTCGCCGCGGCGATCGGCTAAGCCTCAGTCGTCGTCCATCGCCGGCCCGAGCGCAGGGTCGAGATCGCGCGGGCGGATGAAATCGACGATCCGCGCCATATTGACCTCGAGCTCGCGCCAGTCGGCGATGTCGATCTCCAGCCGGACGAGCGCCGAGGTCGGCAGCTTTTCCTCGACTTTTTCGCGCAGTTCGCCGCCGCCATCCTCAGGCACCAGCATCAGAGCCAGATCCTCAAGCCCCGGATTGTGGCCCGAGATCAGCAGGTTTTCTGCGTCCTTGCCCATATCGTGGATGACGTCGATCAGCGTTGCGGCCGACGCGAGATAGATGCGGCGGTCCCAATGCGGCTCCAGATCGTCGAGGTTCGCAGCGGGCTGGAAGATGTCGAGCGTTTCGGTCACGCGCACCGCGGGCGAGGCGATGATGCGATCGACGGGCATCGTCTGGCGCTTGACATATTGGCCGATGATCTCCGCGCCGCGGCGCCCGCGGGCGTTGATCGGCCGGTCGAAATCGCGCTCGACCTGTACGTCCCAGCCCGATTTCGCGTGCCGCAGGATGGTCAAAGTTTTCAAGATCGCTCCCCGCGTTGCCTTATCATCCCCTCAATCGAGATGCTCTGTGCCGCAAAGTTATGACGGTGAAAAGGCGGGAAAGGCGCTTTTTCTCTGTTCGACATTCGCCGATGCGACGTGATTGACCGCTTCGTCGAGCGGCAGGCGGCGGATCGGGGTGCCTTCGGGGAAGGCGCCGAGCAGCCTCGAGGGGAAGCTGGGCGAGAGCATCACGAACTGCCCGAAATCGTCGGCGCGGCGGATGAGGCGGCCGAACGCCTGCCCGATGCGCGCGCGGATGACGCTGTCGTCATAGGCGCCGCCGCCCTGCGCGGCGCGGCGCGCGGCGTGGAGGATCGTCGGGCGCGGCCACGGCACGCCCTCCATCACCACGAGCCGCAGCGAGTCGCCGGGCACGTCGACCCCGTCGCGCAGCGCATCCGTGCCGAGCAGCGAGGCGTGCGGATCGGCGCGGAAAATGTCGACGAGCGTGCCGGTGTCGAGCGGATCGACATGCTGGGCATAGAGCGGCAGCCCGGCGCGAGCCAAGCGATCGGCTATGCGCGCATGGACGATGCGCAGCCGCCGGATCGCGCTGAACAGCCCGAGCGCGCCGCCGCCCGACGCCTCGATCAGCCGGCTGTACGCACCGGCGAGCGCGGGCAGGTCGCCGCGCGGAATGTCGGTGACGATGAGGACTTCGGACTGGCGCGCATAGTCGAACGGGCTCGGCACCGCGAAATGCTGGACCCCGCCGTCCATATGCCGCGCACCGGTGCGGATATCGGCGTCGGTCCAGCCCGATCCGCTGCGTAGTGTTGCGGATGTGACGAGCACGCCCTGCGCGGGGCGATAGACGATGTCGGCGACCGGCCGCGCAGGGTCGAGCCAGTGGCGGTGCAGCCCCATATCGAACTCGCGGCCGTCGAAACGGTCCACCGCAAGCCAGTCGACGAAATCGGGATCGGCGGGGCCGCCGACGCGCCCGAGCAGCGACAGCCATGCGCCGAGCGTGTCGATCCGCGTGCCGAGGCTGTTCCGCGCGCCGTCGACGCGCGCCCGCGCCTGTCCGTCGAGCCAGTCAGGCGGATCCTCGACGAGCGCGTCAAGCCTTTTGCCGAGCGCCAGCAGCGGGCGCAGCAACGCCTCGATCGCATCGCTGGCGCCCGCGGCGGCGGTCACAAGTTCCGGATCGGGATCGGCGAGTTCGGTTTCGAGACCGTAGCCGCTGTCGGCGGTGCGCTCGTCGACGCTGCGCGCATAGGTCATCGCGCGCACCGCGACGAGCAGCCGCTCGATCGCGCCCCATGGTTCGTTTTCGGAAATGCGGCCGAGCCAGCCTTCGCCGGGCAGCTCGCCCGCGGCGTGGATCGCGGCCTGAATCGCCTTGTCGCCGGCCTCGTCGTAGCTTGCGACGTCGGCGAGCCGCGCCGCAAGGCCGCGTCGCCGTCCGCGTGACTTGCTCTCGGGGCCGAGCACCCAGCGGCGGATTTCGACCGCTTCCTGCCCGGTCAGCGCCGCCGCGAACATCGAGTCGGCGGCGTCCCACAGATGATGCCCTTCATCGAAGATCAGCCGTGTGGCGGGCGCTCCGCCGTCGCGCGGGCGTGCGGCCTGCACCATCGTCAGCGCGTGATTGGCGATGATGATATCGGCCTGACCCGCAGCGCGCGCCGAGCGTTCGATGAAGCATTTGCGGAAATGCGGGCAGCCCGCATAGATGCACTCGCCGCGCCGGTCGGTGAGCGCGGTGGTGCCGTTGCGGCGGAAGAGCGCGGGGAGCCAGCCGGGCAGGTCGCCGCCGACCATATCGCCGTCGCGGGTGTATGCCGCCCAGCGCGCGACGAGCTGCGCAAGGATTGCGGCGCGGCCCGAGAAGCCGCCCTGCAGCGCATCTTCGAGGTTGAGCAGGCACAGGTAATTTTCGCGGCCCTTGCGCACGACGACCTTCTCGCGGTGCGTCGCGGCGTCGGGGTAGAGCTTCTCGGTCTCGCGCGCGAGCTGGCGTTGCAGCGCCTTGGTGTAGGTCGAGATGCAGACCGCGCCCGCCGACTGGTCGATCCACTGCTTGGCGGGGGCGAGATAGCCCAAGGTCTTGCCGATCCCGGTACCCGCCTCGGCGACGAGCATCTGCGGCATGTCCTTGCGCTCGCGCGGCGCGAAGATCGCCGCGGTGGCTCGGGCATAGTCCTGTTGCCCCGCGCGGCGCTCGGCGCCGTCGCCGGTCAGCCGGTCGAGCCGCGCGCGGACGTCGTCTGGGTTGACCGTCACCTGCCGCGGCTGTGGGCGCGGCGGGGCTTCTTCCCATTCGGGCAGCTTGGCGAATAGCCAGCGCTCGGCCTTGTCTGGTGGATTCAAGCGCGGCTGGACGAGCGAGGCCCACGGCCAGCGCTGGCGGCCGAGCGACTGCAGCCCGTGCCAGGCGCCCTCGCGCTCGGGCCAGTCGGGATCGTCGAGGCTGGCGAGCATCGTCGCGGCGGCCTGACGCAGGAAGGAGGCGATATCCTCTTCGGCCTTCGGCGCTTCGAGGCCGATCGCCGCTGCGATCCCGGCCGGCGTCGGCACCGCGAAGCGTGCGGGATAGAGGAACGCGAAGAGTTCGAGCAGGTCAAGCCCCGACAGTTCGGGATAGCCGAGCCGGTCGCCGGTCAGCGTCGCATTGAGCAGCAGGTGCGGGGTCGCCGCGACGGCGGCGATGGCTTCGCCGCGTCCGACGCGCTGCACGCGCCCCGCGGGATCGGCGATCCAGATGCCGACATGGCTCGCGTGAATCGCGGGCAGGGCAAGGGGATCGACGCGGGGAAGCATCGTTTCACGCTAGGGACAAAAGGCGAACGCGGCAAGGGCGCGCGGCGGTGGCCTTTACGCTTGCGGCGAACCGAAAAAGCGCGATGTTGCGCCTCGGCTTGGCACGGGAAAGGCTTGGAAATGGACGAAGAGGCGGCAATCGGCGCGGTGGTCGACGAGATGTATGCGATGATTTCGGGGCCGAAGGGGACGCGCGACTGGTCGCGCCAGCGGAATTGCTTTCACCCCGACGCGCGCCAGATCCGGACCTGGATCGACGCCGACGGCAAGGCGGCGTTCAGGGCGATGGGGCTCGACGATTATGCGCGCGACACCACGCCCTTCTTCGCCGAAAATGATTTCTACGAGATCGAGATCGCGCGGCGCATCGACCTGTTCGGCAATATCGCGCATGTCTGGAGCGCCTATGAGGCGCGGAGCGCGCTCGGCGATGCGGTGCCCGAGCGGCGCGGGATCAATTCGATCCAGCTGTTCAAGGACCCCGACCAAGGCTGGCGGATCATGGCGATGATCTGGGACAATGAGCGCGAGGGCGTGGCGATCGCGCCCTTCTGAACGCGTCAGCTGAGGCCGCGTCGCCCGAAACCGACACCGCGGTTGTTGAGGAATATCTGCGCCGCCGGTACCGCCGAGGCGTTCTGCGCGCGCTTCAGCGCATTGTAGAGCGCGCCGTGGGTCAGCTCATAGGGGAAGCGGACGCCCATCCGGTCGACCTCGGACCACATCACGACCGCATAGGTGACTTCGCCGGCATAATGGATTTCGCAGCGCGAGCGCGCGGGCATGCTGGCGCCGTCGATGCGCGCGCCGCCCGCGGACAGATCGGTGATCTGGCCGTCGATGAAGTTGAGCACGCCATTGACCAGAACGTCGATCGCGACCGGGGTCCGGTTATGGCTGCGCGCCGTGGGGGAGCGGAAATTCGTCATGCCCGCAGGCTAAGCCCGACATGGTAAATTTCCGGTAACGATAAGCGCTCCGATGGCACCATATTGCCAGCGATCGCGGAGAATGATTTACCCCGCATCATGGCCCGGTCGATCCTCCTTTATGGCATTGCGCTGGCGGCGGCGGCCTTTCTGCTCGAATGGCTGAATTACCGGCATGTCGTGCATCGCTGGTCGACCGAATTCTACATCGTCTGCATCGCGGTGATCTTCGTCGCGCTCGGCATCTGGATCGGCAACCGGCTGACCGCGCGGCCGCGTCAGGCATTTGCGCGCAACGATGCGGCGATCGCCGCGCTGGGCCTCAGCGCGCGCGAGTGCGAGGTGCTTGAAATGCTGGCGGCTGGGCACGCGAACAAGGTGATCGCGCGGCAGCTCGACATCTCGCCGAACACGGTGAAGACGCATGTCGCGCGCGTCTATGAGAAGCTGTCGGTCGCGAGCCGCACACAGGCCATCCAGAAGGCACGCGCGCTCGATATCTTGCCGTAAAATCTGGCGATAGCCGCCAAATCACCCGTTTGGGCGATGGATTTCGCCCGTTGTTCGCGCTCATCCCGCATGGCATTCAACCACAGGGAGAAATGTCATGGGCAGGATTGTCGCAGTCTACGGCGCCATCGCGGGCGTCATCGTCGTCGCGGGCATGTTCATCAATATCAGTTTCGTCGCCGACCATGGCGCGATGGGGATGGTCGCCGGCTATCTGTCGATGCTGGTCGCGCTTATTTTCGTGTTCGTCGGGGTGAAGCGCTATCGCGACGTCAACCTCGGCGGGGTGATCGGTTTCGGCAAGGCGTTCGGCGTCGGTCTCGGCATCGGACTCGTTGCGTCGCTCTTCTACATCCTCGGCTGGGAACTCTATATGTGGCAGACCGGCGGGACCTTCATGACCGAATATATCGCCAAGAGCGTCGAGGATATGCGCGCGGCGGGCAAATCGGCGGCCGAGATCGCCAAATTCTCCTCGGACATGGGCGCGATGGCCGAGCAGTACAAGAATCCGCTCTTCCGCATGGCGCTGACGCTGACCGAAATACTCCCGGTCGCTCTCATCGTGTCGCTCGTCTCGGCGGTGCTGCTTCGTCGGAGCAGCTTCATGCCGGCGACGCAGCCGCGCGGCTGATCATCGGAGAAGGGGGCCGGGCGCGCGTCCGGCTCCCAGCGCCTGCGGCGCGGGACGTGTGGAGAGCGATGCCCCGGTACATGGCCGCGGCTGGCGTATCGTTGGAAAACGGACAGAAAGGCACCGCCCTCAAGCTCAGGATTCGCCGATGAAAGCTGTTGTCTGTCCGCGCTACGGCGGCCCCGAGGTGCTGGAATTCCGAGACGTGGCGACGCCTGAGCCTGCGGCCGGCGAAGTTCGGATCAAGGTGATGGCAACGTCGGTGACGTCGGGCGACAGCCGGATGCGCGCCGCGCGATTTCCTCCCGGCTTGGGCCTGATCGCGCGCCCCTTCCTGGGCTTTCGCGGGCCGCGGCAGCCGATTTTGGGAACCGAGATCGCCGGGGTCGTCGATGCGGTCGGCTCGGGCGTCACCCGCTATCGTCCGGGCGATGCCGTGATCGCGTTTCCGGGCGGCAAAATGGCTTGCCACGCCGAATATCGCAGCGTCGCCGAAACCGGAGCAATCGCGCCAAAACCGCAGAGCTTAGGCTATGCCGACGCGGCAACTTTATGCTTCGGGGGCAGCACTGCGCTTCATTTCCTCGACGTTACGACGGTGCCCCCGGGCGGCCGTGTGCTTGTCGTTGGTGCATCGGGGGCTGTGGGGACGGCGCTGGTCCAACTCGCGCACCACCGCGGTGCACAGGTCACGGCCGTGTGCAGCGCGCGTAACGCCGACCTGGTGCGAGGGCTGGGGGCGGATGCGGTGATCGATTACACGACGACCGACTATCTTGGCGAACCGGGCGCCTATGACGTCATTTTCGAAACGGTGGGTAGTGTCACCGCGCGGACGGCGCTGCCGCTGCTGCGCCCCGGCGGACGATTTGCCGCGATCGCCGCGGGCCTGCCAGATATGCTGGCGACGATAGGCGCGCCCGGGCGCGGCGGGCGACGCGTGATCGCCGGGCCGGCGAAAGAAATTCCGGCGTATATCCAGCAACTCGCCGACCTCGCTGTGCGCGGCGTCCTCTGCCCGGTGGTCGATCGCACCTATGCGTTCGGCGATATTGCGGCGGCGCACGCCTATGTCGATACGGGGCGCAAGCGTGGATCGGTGGCGATCCTGCTCGATCCGGCGGCGCACGGCTAGAGCCCGACGCGGCGCATCGCGCGCTTGCAAAAACCGGCAAAAGCGGGAAAGGGCGGTGCCCCGTCCTCCTTGCATACCGGAAGATAGTCGTGACCGATTTTCGTGCTGCTGCCCTCACGTCCAAGGCCTGGCCTTTTGAGGAAGCGCGCAAGCTGGTCAAACGCTACCCCGATGGCAAGCCGGGCGGCGCGCCGGTGCTGTTCGAGACCGGCTATGGCCCGTCGGGCCTGCCGCATATCGGCACCTTCAACGAAGTGCTGCGCACGACGATGGTCCGCCGCGCCTATGAAACGCTGACCGGCGGTGCGCCAACGCGCCTCGTCGCGTTCAGCGACGACATGGACGGCTTGCGCAAGGTGCCCGACAATGTGCCGCAAAAGGAGATGCTCGCCATGCATCTCGGCAAGCCGCTCACCGCGATCCCCGATCCGTTCGGCAAGTACGAGAGCTTCGCGCATCATAACAACGCGATGCTGCGCGAGTTTCTCGACCGTTTCGGCTTCGATTACGAGTTCGTCAGCTCGACCGAGCGTTACACGTCAGGTGCTTTCGACGACGCACTGAAGAATGTCCTCCGTCACAATCAGGACATTCTCGACATCATGCTGCCGACGCTGCGCGCCGAGCGCGCTGCGACCTATTCGCCGATCCTGCCGGTGAGCCCCAAGTCAGGGATCGTGCTGCAGGTCCCGGTAACCGTCGTCGATGCCGACAAGGGGCTCGTCTCGTTCGAGGACGAGAGCGAGACGATCACGCACTCGGTCCTCGGCGGCGGCGCGAAGCTGCAGTGGAAGGTCGACTGGGCGATGCGCTGGGTCGCGCTCGGCGTCGATTACGAGATGTACGGCAAGGATCTGACCGACAGCGGCGTCCAGTCGGGCAAGATCGCGCGCGCGCTGGGCGGACAAAAGCCCGAAGGTTTGATCTACGAAATGTTCCTCGACGAAAAGGGCGAGAAGATTTCGAAGTCGAAGGGCAATGGCCTGTCGATCGAACAATGGCTGAGCTATGGCAGCGAAGAGAGCCTGGCTTTCTACGCCTATCGCGAGCCGAAGGCGGCGAAGCAACTTCATATCGGCGTCATCCCGAAGGCGGTCGACGAATATCTGCAGATGCGCGGAAGCTATCCGGCGCAGGAACCCGACAAGAAGCTGGGGAACCCCGTGCATCACGTCCATGTCGCGCGCGGCGAAGATGTGCCCGACGCGGTGCTGCCGGTGACCTTCGGGCTGCTGCTCAACCTTGTCGCCGTGATGGGCGCCGATGCGGCGAAGGACCAGATCTGGCGCTACCTCGGCCAATATGTCGCGGGCGCCGACGCAGCGACCTGGCCCGAGCTCGACCGGTTGATCGACAATGCGATGGCGTACAACCGCGACTATGTCGCCCCGACGCTGAAGCGCCGCAAGCCTGTGGGCGGTGAGGGCGCTGCGCTCAAGGAACTCGACGACCGGCTTGCCGCGCTTTCCGCCGATGCGTCGGCCGACGACATCCAGAACATCGTCTATGAGATCGGCAAGAGCGAAGCCTATGGCTTTGAAAATCTGCGCGATTGGTTCAAGGCGCTTTATGAAACGCTGCTCGGGTCGAGCGCAGGTCCGCGCATGGGCAGCTTCATCGCGCTGTTCGGGATCGACAACACGCGGCGCCTGATTGCGGAAGCTTTGGCATGATCGACATCTTCACCACCGGCGGGACGATCGACAAAGTCTATTTCGACGCGCTGTCGGAGTTCCAGATCGGCCCGGCGGCGATCCCCGACATGCTGCGCGAGAATAATGTCCATGTGCCGCACCGCGTGACGCAGTTGATGCGCAAGGACAGCCTCGAGCTGACCGACGAAGACCGCGAGACGATCTGCGCCGCGGTCGCCGCGAGCGAGGCCACGCACATCCTCGTCACCCACGGCACCGACACGATGGTCGTCACCGGCCGGGTGCTGAAGGCGATCGCGGGCAAGACGATCGTGATGACGGGATCGATGCAGCCTGCGTCGCTCCGCGTCAGTGACGCCGATTTCAACGTAGGCTTCGCGCTCGCCGCGGTGCAGACGCTGCCGCCCGGCGTCTATGTCGCGATGAACGGGATGATCTTCGACCCCGAACATAGCGTCAAAGACCGCGCCGCGGGCCGCTTCCGCACCGAAGCCTGAGTTTTTCTTTCACCTGTGATCAAGATCATGCCACAACCCGCGCGGGTCGTGTGACAACAACACGCGGGCGATGATTCGCCCCGCCTTATCTGGACAACCAAGGGAAGGGACGATCACATGAACAGCAACAAACTCGCCGGCCTGATCGCCGCATCGGCCACTGCGCTCGCGCTGTCGGGTGCCGCGCTTGCGGGCGAAGCGCCGAAAGCGAAGCAGATCGGCGCCGCCGACGAAGTGAAGTGCGCCGGCGTCAACAGCTGCAAGGGCGCATCCGATTGCAAGACCGACGCCAGCTCGTGCAGCAGCGCTTCGGGCTGCAGCACCGCCGGCAACAGCTGCAAGGGCGCGAACGCCTGCAAGGGCAAGGGCTGGAAAAAGCTCGCCGCGGGCAAGTGCCTCAGCGACGGCGGCAAGATCGTCGTCTGATCACGGCAAGGCGGGTCTGGTTCGCCGGTCCCGCCGACCTGTTCCGGCCCGACCATGATGGATAGCAAGACCGTCGCATCGCCGGGCTTCGGGCTCGGCCTTCGGCCCGAACATTATCGCGAGTTCCTGAGCGGACCCCAGCCGGTCGACTGGCTGGAGATCATCTCCGAAAACTACATGGTTCCCGGCGGCAAGCCGATGGCGATGCTCGACGCGGTCCGCGCCGACTATCCGATGGTGATGCACGGGGTGTCGCTGTCGATCGGGTCCGACGAGCCGCTCGACGCCGATTATCTCGCCGCGCTCAAATCGCTGGAGCAACGCGTCGAGCCCTTGTGGATTTCGGATCACCTCTGCTGGACCGGGATCAACGCGCACAACACGCACGACCTGTTGCCGCTGCCTTATGACGCGCCCGCGCTCGACTGCGTCGTCGCCAATATCGGCCGGGTGCAGGATGTTCTCGGGCGGCGCATCCTGATCGAGAATCCGTCGAGTTATGTGACCTTCCGCTCGTCGGATCGTAGCGAATGGGAGTTTCTCGCCGAAATGGCGACGCGCGCCGACTGCCTGCTGCTGCTCGACGTCAACAATATCTATGTCAGCGCGCGCAACCATGGTTTCGATCCGCTGGACTATCTCGCTGGGCTGCCCGCCGACCGCATCCAGCAGATCCATCTCGCGGGGCACAGCGACATGGGCGACTATGTCATCGACACGCACGACGCCGACGTCTGCGACGCGGTGTGGGAGCTTTATTCGCGCGCGATCGCCATGTTCGGTCCCGTGGCGACGATGATCGAACGCGACGACGAAATCCCGCCGCTGGCCGACGTGATCGCCGAGCTGGACCGGGCGCGGGCCCTGGCCGCGCGCGCGCTGGAGCCAGCGCATGCATGACACTCTGGCCGAGGTGCAGCGGCGTTTCCTCGCGGGGATCATCGAGGGCGATGCGGGCGCCGAGGCGCTGATCGTCGACGACGATCGCGTCGGTGCGCAAAAGCGGCTCGACATCTATCGCAACAATTACCGCTCGAGCCTGACCGGGGTGCTCGCCGACCATTTCGAGCGGCTGCACGCCTGGCTCGGCGACGAGCAGTTCGACAATGTCGCCGATGCCTATGTAACGCTCAACCCGTCGGCGACGCGAAACCTGCGCTATTATGGCGCGGGCTTTCCGGGCTTCCTTGCGGAGCATTATCCGGACGACACCGAGATGGCCGAGCTGGCGCGCATCGACTGGGCACTCCGCGCGGCTTTCGATGCGCCCGACGTAGCGCTCCTTGATGCCGCCGCGGTGGGTGCACTCGGCGACGCGTGGATCGAGCGGCGACTGACGCTGCATCCCTCGGCGGCGCTGCTCGCCGTCCGCTACAACGTCGCGGCGCTGTGGACCGCGCTCGATGCGGATGAAGAACCGCCCGAGCCGGCGGAGCTTCCCGAACCGGCGACACTGCTCGTCTGGCGCAATGGACAGCAGCCCAACTTCCGCAGTCTCTCAGCTATCGAGGCTAGTGCGTTGCAATTACTCGACAATAGAGCGAGTTTCACCGATCTCAGCGCCGATATCATCGAGCGCATTGGTGAGGCGGCGGCGATGGAAGAGCTGGCGACCTGGCTCGGCCAGTGGCTTGCCGACGGGGTGCTGGTCTTCGCGGATTAGCCGCGCGCGGTAACCTGCCGCAGAACCGCCGCGTAGGTAGGTGCGATCGTCATTGCGTCATGCTTGCCCTGCCGCCCCAGCATCTCGTGCACCGCGCGCAGGCGGTAACAGGGCACACCCATGAACAGATGATGCTCGGCGTGATAATTCACCCAATATGGCGCGACCGTCGCGCGGGCGATCCAGCCAGCATAGGTGGTGCGCGCATGGGTGAAGGGATCGTCGCTGCCGGTGGTCGTGCAGGCATGCTCGGCGATGTTGCGGATGCGCAGGTACAGCTGGAAGGTCGTCGCGAGCCCCGCGAGCCAGAGCAGGTACGGCGTCCAGCCATAAAGCGCGAGCGAGGCGGCGAGCAGCACCGCCTGCACCACCAGAAACCGCCCGACCGCACGCGTCACCGCCATCGCTCCGGCGACGTCGATCGTGGGTGACGTCATGCCGTCGTCGGACTGTTTGTTGAACGGCGTGCCAGCCTTGGTGCTCGCGCGGCCTTTTTCGACCGTTTCGCCGCGGAGCATCGCCTGCAGGCCT
>VFQN01004556.1_pt1 | contig 18187 bp, 24 predicted proteins | sample 3512371 | NCBI WGS metagenome assembly VFQN01 (sample SAMN10412370, study PRJNA504923) | tailings metagenome | isolation source: Replicate 2 from Balatoc abandoned mine | place: Philippines: Itogon, Benguet | collected 2017-08-28 | reverse complement strand
TCCTTGAAACGTGGAAAAGCACAACCAGGACCGAACCTGAAAAACGGAAAGGTTTATATCGCCAGCTCAATTCTTTCCAGTTCCCTGACCACCTGTGGGCCAAGATTTTCTATTTCATCCTTTGATAATCTTAGGAGATCGAAATACTTCGGTTTATCCTAAATTCTCATCCTTTTCAAATTTCCCCTCCCTACAAATCTACACATAAAAAGAGCGCATTGAAGCGAAAACCGACTAGAATAAAGTAATTGCTTACATTGGAATTGCTTAATTAATTTAATTTTAAAAATCCCAATGTTTAGTACCGAGAAACTTTCATCACGGCATCGCTCCATTAGCGAAAGGGCAGAGGAAATTTTGCAGCGTAATCGGAAATCAGGCCAAGTGAATCACATAGAAGAAAAAAAAAGCGAATTTGAATTAGCGTATCAAGAGTTAATGGACGGGTTGGGAACGAAAGTAGCGAAAGTTGAGGAAGGTTCAGGCAGGAGTTTTGACTCTGCGAAATCCCCGATTCACGGTGATTCATTTGAGCTATCTGCAGCTGATTTTGAGGTGGGAGTAATTGCAGCAAAAAGATTAAAGGAAAGGACTGCAGATCGCGGGAGGAGACTATCCTTTGACCAGGAGCTTTATCAAAGTAAAGATCGACTGCGTCAAACTGCCTCCCCAGAATTGAAGGTATTTCCAAATTTAATCCTTTATCTTGGCTTATCGGGTTTTAGCGAAGAGCTTCAATTTCTAACTTAGGTGAGGCGAACAGATATTCGACTGCTTTATCGTCAATTCAGTTGAGTCAAGATGGCGGTCTGAAGTAAGCTCTGCCATTATATTATTGTGACATCTTAGTCTAGTTTCTTTCATGATTCAGTGATCCAATCAAAGCAGGATCGGTTGCTCCCTCTGAAACAGAATTTCTGAACATGTTGGATTTCAGCATGGTATGCTGTTCAAATAAAAATTTAATTGAATTTGATTCGAATTTTGTCTTAGCCCGGAAAAGATCATAACTCGTTGATCAACTCCAGCTTTGGCATTCTGGACTATAATAATGCTCCGCAATTCGGTACCAAATCAGTAGCTGAAGATGAGAGAGAATACGAAGATGATTTCGAGTCTGAGATTCCTGGTACTAATGAGAATGCAGATGAAAAGAAGATTTTATCTGATGATGTTAAAGCTGAGTTGACGACAGTAGAGCAAATTATGCAGAGATGGTATCAAGCCCCACCTCAAAGTTCGACCCCTATAATAACTCACGAGGATGGTAACGATCTACTGAAATTGGAAGCAAATAGAGTGGTTAGTTCGATAAAATTATTTATTCCCTTTCATTATATGTTTCCTAGGGAGTTGATACTGGGAAAAGCCGTTCATCGGAGAGCCCTCAATCGAAGGAAGATCTAAGTAAAGAAGCAAGTGGAGTGTTTGAGACCGAAGTTTCTGATTTTAACAATAGTAAGAACAATGGTTTGATTGCGGCTTTAGGTGAAACTGGAAGCTTAATAACGTCGATCCCTCAACCAAGACATTCTGAGTTAAATGCCTTAACAATACCAACATGGGATACTAAAATAGAGGAGACCGTTAAGCCACAAACCCCTATTGATCAAGAAGGATCACGTGTTATGTTTCCAGAAGAGCATGAGAATGGTGAACGCGCATTGGGTGCATCTTCACCTGAGCCTGAAGAACTAAAGAACTTACCTAGGGAGGAACTCGGAGGGGAAAGTGTGCATAAATCGGAAGAAACTCAAAATGATGATAAAGGATCCACATCCTATTTTACTCTTGTTGAGCCCTTAAAGTTTCGTGGTTCGTCTGTTCCAAGCGGAAAACAGAATGTTTCTCAATCATTGAAGATTCCCTCACTTGCCCCATTGACCAAGATTTCCTTGAAGGAGCGATCCATAAAGAAGATGAAGAACGACCAGACCTTGGCTAATCGAAACGGTTCTGATCATGTTGCAAAGAAAAACGCTATCGAGACTGATATTATGAAAGGGATTCGCATTGGGTTGCAGCAAATTCTTTCGAGTCAGGGACACGATACAACGGAATCGGAAAGTGAACATATTCAAGACATGATGGTGATTTTGGTGCAAGCTACTAATGTTCTCCAACAAAGGGTAATTGCAGTTTTCAATTATCTGAATTGAAGTCATCCTCGATATTTTAATCAGGAGAAAACTTTGAAAAATCGCGAGCAAACATTGCAGATAAAAGAGGCTGTTCTCGTGGAAAAAGAAAAAATTGCGCAAGAAAATGAAGATAAACTTACAGAAGAAATTCGAGTTATTCAGACCAGCGCAGAGAGCGCGAAGGTAATATTTTGGTCCGATTCAGTTGAATTCTAATGCTTGTTCCTACAGGATCAATTAGAGCAAGAAATAAGAAGCCTAAGGAAATTAAATTCACTTCAACTTCGGGAAATCAATGCCTTGAAAACTGCGCTCCTTGACAAGAATTCTTCGATAAGTAAGTTAGTGGTCGTTTGCTTTCTTCGTAGCTTATCAAGGGAACAGGGAATTCAGTAACTTTTGGGGTAGAGTTAGAGCCAAACAAGTTGGACTTGCATCTTCAGGCGATTAGTGAACTGGGATTTGAAGAATTGAAAAAGGAATTTGCCGTTCAAGAAAACTTAATAATGTCCTACCAGAAAGAGAACGCACGTTTAACAAAACTTCTAAAAGATCAAGAACACCAAAACGCTTCCAAGCAAGCACAATTGTTTGATCAACAAGAGGCGTTGAATCGAGAATTAAATAAATTAAGAAACATCAATGCCAACGTCTGTTCGGACGAAGCAGACTTTCGGAAAAAGAAGTCGCCACAAGATTTAGCACATGAGCTTGAACAGGATGGAAAAATTCGATACTTGCAAGATAAACTGGTTGATTTAGAGTCACAAATGCTGTCGCGAGAAAAAGGTTTTCTTACATCAATAAATAAATACAAACAGGAAAACACAGAGCTCCTGGGAATAATCCGGGAGATGAAAGATTCTCAGCCTCACGAGCTTCAAATCGAATTCGGAAAGCTTATTAAAGAAAAGGAAATGCTTTTTCAAGAACTGCAGCAAATGCAGCACAACAAGCGCCGCTGTGACGAATTGGAAAAAAAGTTGCTCCTTTATGAGCAGAGCTTGAACTTTGTGAAGAGAGAGTTACTTGAATGTGGAGTGTCGAAAGAAGTGATAAGCCAGTTCTTGCAAAGTGGTTTACCTATACCAAGCCTGTTGACACATTTCTCTGAAGCGTCTATATCTCCTCTGAAAATTCACAAAGATACGAGAGATCGCAAGCGCATCAGGTTCGAATCTGCCCTTGCTTAACTTGTCCTTGCTTAGAGCCGTATATGTAGAGAGTTGGAGGCAATTGTCGATAAAATGACTCGCTCGGTTCGGGATAAAGCTCCTGATAGTGTAGTTAGTTTAATTTGTGCTGCGAATCAGAATGACAGTGATTTAAAGAGGTTCAACGAAGACCTCAAGCATCAAATCCGTTCTTTGAAAGAAGAGTTGCAGTTGACTCATGAAAACTTTGAGATTCAGATCCGTAATCTCAGTTTAGATCATGAAAAAGTGGTTGAATCCTTTAAGAAGACCATTAATGATTTGTTGAGGCAAATTCAAACTGCAAACAACACAAATAGCAGCTCTACACCTCTTGTGTAAGCTTCTCTTTTTCTTTTCATTGTGAAGTTAAAGAATCTGCTTAGTCAGGATGAAATCAAGAAAGTTCGAGAGTTTTACTGTAAAAAGATTGAGCAAATGCAACTCCGATTCGAGCGAAAAATTCGAGTTCTGAAAAGGTTCGGTTGCTTCTTTAATGCCTTGTAGTCTTCAAACAATAGAATAGAGGAGATTCCGAAGTGGAAAGCGAAAGCAAGATTGCCGGTTTGCTAAAAGAATTAACAGATGAACGAGCGCTGAATTCGAAGCTTAATCAAGAAAAAGTTCAACTATCTGCCCAGTTGGATCAACTGCGGAATGAAAAATCGACATTTCCAAATCCTCCAACCACGATAAAATGCGACAAAATGACCGAGACAGAGAAAGAGGATTTATCCAAATCGGAAATGAAATCCTTTTCATTCGAAGTTGGTTGTCAGACAAATTCTTCGTCCACTTTTGACTTAGAATCTAAGATTTTGCAATTAGAGACTAAACTCGGCGAGAGGGAAACCTTTTTTAGCAAGGTTGTAAAGCAGCTGCAAATATCCACGCAATTTGAAAGGCAATTATTAAGGGATAACTTTCAGAAGGTAGGAAACTCTTTCTTAACACTCAAGATGCAATTAACTTTTCCGCAGGAAATATTGGAAAGAGACTACAAGCTGCGCGAATTCGAAAATGACATCAAACTTCTTTTGAAACAATTAAGTTTATTTCAAGAAACATCGTAATTCCCAACCTTTTTAGAAGGAGAACTTGATGATATTATTATTGTTGGGCAACTGCCCGACCGAGTGCACCTTGCCAAATGAGAACTGACTTTGCGAAACATTTGGGGAGAAGTTTTCCTCGGAGGCATCTTCAACATTAAAGTACCTCTCTATCAGGCTGTTAGATAAGAATGTGGAATAAGCGAAATTCCCTACCTAAGATTTGGACAGTTTTCTGATAGACCTTAGTATTTTCGTGCTCTTGCAATTTCTCCAATGAATCCACGCCACCAGCCTCTTCGATTAACTGCGTAACAGATTGTAAATTGTTATTAATTCTTAAAACCGATTCAAGGGCATCTAGCGCTATGAGAATTACGCGACTATCGCCGGCGCTTAGGAGATCACATAGAGGATGGATCGTTCCTAACTCGATCATTTCAATAATTTTCGGGGGTGCACAGGAAGTGAGAAGATTGCAAATCACCCATGCTGCCTCCTTCCTCACATCCCATTCTGTCACTGAATTTAGTTGCCGAAGAATCCTTGGAACGAGATCAGGAATATTGAAAAGCGAGTTCATTTGCTGGGCTGTTCCTGCAGCAATATTCGATAAAACCCAACAAGTCTCTTTCCGGATACTTTTCTTTGGATTGAGTAGAAGCTCTGATAAAGACATTAATGCACCTGCTTCAATTACTGCTTGTGTTTGTTGATCATTGCCAGAAACGATATTCCCAAGTGTTCTGAGCGCAGGTATAATCATATTGGTTGTTCCTACAGAGATCATTTTAACAAGAGCCGGCAAGACACCAAGCCCAACAACTTTTTCAATTCGTACATCGTCACCATCTGAAAGGTAAGAAAGTGCCCACGCCGCATCAGTCATCACTTCGGCATCAACTTCAGTCAAAAGTAAATTTGCTATAGTTGGAAGGGCCGGGGCAATCGTACTGAATTCAGGCTGCGGCTTGCCGCGACAAAAGTTCGATAATGTCCAAACACAATTTCTCAAAACAGACACTGAAGAAGGTTGAGCGATATTTAAAAGGAGGGGCTGTAAAGCTCCACTGTTTAAAATGTAATCTCTCAAATCCGATCCATCGCCAGCAATATTTCCAAGGCACCATGCACTTTGCTCTCGGATATCAGCGTTCTCAGACATTAGCAAAGAGATTAAAGGAGGAACTGCCTGACAATCGACAACGAATCGAGTTTGATCCGTAGACGCGATATTTGTTAATGCTAACAATACAATTAGTAACTACATTTAATCTGAAGGTGGCGACTTACCCCAAGCAGCCTCAAATTGGAGTTCCTGATTCTTATGAGAAAGAAAGTTAACCAAAATGGGCACGAGACCAACTTCAATACATTCTTTTACAGGAGGATTCTTCTCCGCAGACAACAATCTTCGAATGTTCCGCAAATTGATCGTCTGCTCATTCTCATCACTGGTACGCAGAGCAAAAAGAAGACTTTGGATTTGATTATTTCCAACCGATTCAGCATTATTTTCCTCGAGGTTCTCTGGTTGAGAACAAGTAATATTTCGACGCTTGGCGATGCCTTCGCATTTGGAGTCTTTCCTTAATCGGAAAGAGCTTTCCTCCCTTCTTCTCCTGCTATCCTCCACATTAATTCCCTTCTTAAAATCTCTTTTAACGAGTCGCTTCGATTCCATTTTCCACAAATTGGTTTATCGCTGAAATTATTTATGTCAACTATTATCGCTGAATTTTATTAATCTTAACGGCTACTTGATCTCACCGAATTTTCCAAAAGTCCAAACTTCGAAAATCGAGAATTTGAATGTTTAAAATTTGAACACACTGAAGAGAAGTTTTAAAATTTAATTGCGACTCGAAGATCGAAGATGTATGTCATCAAAAGAGATGGGCGACGTGAAATTGTTCACTTTGATAAAATTACTTCCCGAATAAATAAGTTATGCTACGGTTTGGATTCTGCTCATGTCGATGCCACAATTATCTCCCAGAAAGTTGTTCCTGGCCTTTATCCTGGAGTTACCACTATTGAATTAGATGAATTAGCAGCTCAAACTGCAGCATCTCTTGCAACTAAGCATCCAGATTTCAGTACGCTTGCTGCTCGAATTTCAGTTTCGAATTTGCATAAACAAACATCGAAAGTATTTTCAGAAGTCATCGAGATACTTCATAACAATATTCACCCGAAAACAGGTCAAGCAGCGCCTCTCGTTTCCCATGAATTGTATGCGATTGTTCAGAAGGTAAGATATGTTTTTTTTTTGGCTTTGTTGTATCCTATTAATATCTAACTTAGCACAAAGATCGCTTGAACTCTGCAATAATTTACGATCGTGATTACAACTATGACTATTTTGGTTTTAAAACTTTAGAGAGATCTTACCTTATGAGATGTGACGGAAAAATTATTGAACGTCCGCAACACATGATCATGAGAGTTGCCCTCGGAATTCATGGCGAGGATATCGAAGCTGCATTGGAATCGTATGATTTGATGTCTCGCCAATATTTTACGCACGCAACGCCGACCTTGTACAATGCAGGAACTTCCCGACCTCAACTATCGTCTTGCTTTTTATTAGCAATGAAAGATGATTCCATAGATGGAATCTATGATACTTTAAAACAGTGCGCAATTATTTCGAAGTACGCTGGTGGCATTGGTCTGTCCATCCACAATATTCGTGCTGCAAGTTCTTATATTCGAGGAACTAACGGAACTTCAAACGGTATAGTTCCTATGTTACGTGTGTTTAACAACACGGCACGTTATGTGGACCAAGGAGGGGGAAAACGAAAAGGTTCCATCGCAATATATTTGGAGCCTTGGCATGCCGATATCATGGAATTTCTGGAACTAAAAAAGAATCATGGAAATGAAATGGAAAGAGCACGAGATTTGTTTTACGCAATGTGGATCCCTGATCTTTTCATGAAACGAGTCGAAGAAAACAGTTCGTGGTCTTTGTTTTGCCCGAACGAGGCACCTGGACTGCAAGATGTGTGGGGTGAGGAGTTTGAAAAGTTATACTGTCGTTATGAATCTGAAAAGCGTGCAAGAAAAACGTTTCCTGCGCAAGAGTTATGGTTGGCAATTATTACTTCACAAGTCGAAACTGGAACTCCATATATGTTGTACAAAGATGCTTGTAATCGAAAATCCAATCAGCAGAACTTAGGAACTATCAAGTCATCAAATCTTTGCACGGAAATTGTTGAATACACTTCCTCCGAAGAATGTGCTGTTTGCAACCTCGCTTCATTGAATTTAGCGGCCTTTGTAGACGAGAATAAACGAAAATATGATTTTGAGAAGCTGTATGAAGTTACTAAGGTTGTTACCCGCAATTTGAATAAAGTTATTGATATTAACTTTTATCCCATTCCGGAAGCTCAAACGTCGAATGTCAAGCATCGCCCAATTGGTATCGGTGTGCAAGGATTAGCTGATGCTTTTGCGAAAATGAGATTTCCGTATGAAAGTCAAAATGCTGTGCAACTGAATCGTGATATCTTCGAAGCTATGTATTTTGCCGCTCTTGAAGCTTCCTGCGAGGAAGCAATGCGAGATGGGCCGTACGACACATATTCCGGATCTCCGATATCTAGGGGAGTCCTGCAATTCGACATGTGGGATGTCAAGCCTTCAGATAGATGGGATTGGAACGGTCTGAAACAAAAAATCGAGAAGTACGGAATTCGAAATTCTCTGTTGCTCGCGCCAATGCCGACCGCTTCCACCGCCCAGGTATGTCAGAAATTCTCCTGCGATCCATATTTATTTTTGTATAGATTTTGGGAAACAACGAGTCAACTGAACCCTTTACGTCCAATATGTACAACAGACGAGTTCTAGCTGGCGAATTTACAGTTGTTAATAAATATTTGTTGAAAGATTTGGTTGAAAGAGGAATATGGTCAGAAGAAGTGCGAAATCAAATTATGGCAGATCGTGGCAGTATTCAGAGAGTCTCCGTGATTCCAGCAGATATTAAAGAGTTATATAAAACTGTATGGGAAATCAAACAAAAGTCTATAATTGACCAGGCGGCAGATAGAGGTGCTTTCATTTGCCAGTCCCAATCATTGAACATTCATATGGGTGAACCCACCACGGCTCGACTAACTTCAATGCATTTTTACGCCTGGAGAAAAGGATTGAAGACTGGAATGTACTATCTACGAACTCTCCCGAAAGCTGATGCAATTCAGTTCACCGTAGATCCAACTATTTTGAGAGACTCAAAAATAGTTGGCAAGCCTGTCATTTCGATGCATCGCCAAAGCAAGACCCATGAGGAAGATGAAGTCTGTGAGTCTTGTCAAGCATAGTTGTTTTCGCACTTATTTCATCTACCATCTTTATTTTCATTTCACTCCCATCGTAATATTACGTAGATTTCATCGTAAAATGGTTTTCGTGAAAATTTCCCACCTTCACTTTTTTCTTCTTTTAAAGAAGGCCTGTGCCATGAACCTGAAACAAAAAATGAGCCAAGATGCATTTTGGAGAACTGAAGACGAGCAGAACGATATTTTGGTTTCAAGTGATAATCGAGGCTTAAGCTCTGATGAGTTTAAAGAGTCTTATGCTGCGGTACATGTTGATCCTTTCGATCTTACTTCATGGATGATTGTTGTTGGTGAAGCAGAGGCTGGACGAAGTGGTGATTTGGATATTGATAGAGTGTTTAACATGTTGCTGCAGTACTTTCCTCGGACTCCGAGATTTTGGAGAAGATTCAGTGAGTTACAAAAGCGTGATGAAAGATTTGATGAAGCTCTTCTAACACTTCAGCGCGGAGCACATCTCTGCTTTGATGTTGATCTGTGGTTTGAATATTTGACCCAAAGCTCCTTTGGAAGTGAACTCGACTCGGACCGGTGCAAATTAGCGATCAAGGAATTTGAATGTGCTGTCAGTCAAATTGGAATGGATATTTATGCTGGCAAGATCTGGAAAAGTTACATCTCCTTTTTAGAGCAAAGTCGAAGTCAACTAACTGATTCATTTATCACTTTTACTGATATCAGAAAGTTATACTCTCGCGCATTGAATGTTTCACTTCTTGATAGTGACTCAATTTTTGAGGATTATGTTGTGTTTGAGAAAACGAACCAGGATCAGAGCTCCGAGGTCAGACTTCAAGAAGTGAGTAAGGTCTTGCCCCACTTGAAAAGTATTTTGCCCGAACGAAGGAAAAAAATGAGCGATATTAATCTTGATAAAGTTTCATGCCCGCCAAGTCTAGTGCACACAGAAATTCGAGAACTTCGCTCGTGGAATAATTGGATAAGGTGAGTCAAAGCATAGTTTGAGAATTGGTTTATTTCATTTATTTGCCTTTTCAGTTTTGAACATCGCAACTGGTTGAAAACGAAAGATGCAAGCTTGATTTCATATATTAGGCTGGCCTTCCAAAAGTGTATTAATTGCTTTTATTATAACCCAGAAGTTTGGTTTTCCTTTGCTATCTTCGAAAAGGAACTTGGGAACGATAAAAGTATGTGTCACCTGATTATTCGAAAAGCTACTGAAATTTTCCCAAAAAATCATCTGTTCCCACTGTTCCAGGCGGAGTTTTTGGAAGAAGAGGGCAATATTCCTGAAACCCACCAGTTACTGCAAAATTTATTCGAATTAGATAAAACATATTTCACTTTTACAATTTATCAACGGTTTTTGTATCGACAATTTGGCATAGCTGCAGCGAGATTATTATTTAGTTCAACGTACCAATTTCGAGTGGCGAATCCTGTTTCAGGTCTTAAGGTATGATTCTTTCGCGATCAATACGAACGAATTTTGACTCTTTTTTTTGTTGAGCGCAGCTCCACGTAGCTCATGCGAATTTTGAATTTCAGATTTCTCGACAACCTGATGTTGCACTGAGAGTGTTGACCACTGCTTCTTTGAAAACCAGTGTCGAAGCAGTTTCCTATTCGCCTTATGTGGACCTTCTGCTTAAAGTACTAATAGGAACTGGTAGGGTCAACGAGGCTCGTTGGGTCTTAAATAATGCAATTACTCTTATTCAATTCATTGATGACCGTTCACCGAAGCTTCAACTTCTTGACAGAAACGAGAATACAGAGTTTTTGAATAGTTTCCTTGAGTCCAAACACAGTTTACCTGTTGAGAGTGTCAAGCTCTGCAAAATCTTATACGAAAAATATCTAGAAGTTGAGAGAAATTATTCAACGAACTCCTCATTTATCAGGCGTTTGACAGAACGAATTCGAGAATTAGAGACAAAGCTCACTTCTTCAGAGAGACGTAAACCTGTGAAACTAAACTCGCCTTTTTACTATGTGGGTTTACATATGTACGAATTGATTCAAAGGTATAAACATTTTAATCTTGAGGAATCCCAAGACGTGTTGGACATGGAAAATAGATGTATCCAGATTTCTACTGAACAAGAAGTCTTGCAGTACGATGAAATTGCAGAATTAGCTGATTCAACTGATACTCGTCTTCCCAATTCTAATTTATCTGCTCAACATCTCCCGCCATTTCTTCGAGAATTTATGTCAAAGTTGCCGTTGCATTTAGGACCGATTCCGAACACGGACTTATTCGTGCGACAATTGAAGACAGTCATACTTCCCCCGCGTCCACTCGCTGACGACGTAGTGAGCGACTTCGGGATCAACGGGAACGAACCGTACACACCTCACATATTTGAAGATTCTTTTCGTAAGAGACAAAGATTGCTATAGTCAGCATTATTTACATCTTTAATTTTAAGAAAATTGTCTCAATGAAAATTGTCTTCGTGCATGTCATCCCCGTATTCATCAGCGTCTTCTGCCCAACCACCCTCAAGCAACAAATTTGCGGCTAAAGCTTCGTTCTTGTCACAAGCCAGATAGGCCTGGGCAGCTTGTTGCTGCGAGAAACCTAAAGCAACGAGACGGTTGACCGCAGCCATTTCTTCATGAGTCAGTCTAATAACTCCTGGAGGGTCATTATCACCCTCCATATTATTACGTAAAATGTTATTAAGTTCTGATGATGGGATTGTTGACATCATGTTAATGAATCCCTGCAGCTGATCTGGACTCATTCCCATACTTTGGGCGAATAGAGCACGCTGGTCTGGAGGCAAAGAACTTAGAAATTGCATCATTTGCGAGGCATCCGCTCCACGAGGTGGAGTCTGTGAAACAGGAGAAGGCTGGTTAGTCTCCAAAATAGGCTCATTCATCATAGCAAGAAAGGCATCATTATTCGCATGAATAGCGGCAAGTAGGGCAGGATTTTGTTGCCCAATTAAGTCCAACACTTGAGAAAGAGAAGCTGGGTTCTCTTGGACAACTCGTTTTAGAGTGTTAAACTGCGGATGGCTGCGCAGTTGCTCGATACTTGCTGGTGTAGCCGTGGAATTCGAAACTGAAGCGACAGAAGGGGCATGAGTATTGTCAGGGATTCCGGTTAAAAGGAACTCGTAAGCCAAATCAGGGTTGCCTAGATTTCAAGTCAGAAATGGTATAAAAAAAGAATGGAATTTGCCAATGAATTACCGGCTGCAGCAGCCAGAGCAGATTTGCACTCTTTCTCAGGAAATCCCATGTTGATAAGAGCTTGTAGAGCTTCATTATGATCACTTGAGACGACGGGGCTGCTAGTATCAACAGGAGGCGCTCTGATTTCTGTGACGACTTGTGGGGTGGTCGGTTCAGGAGTAGAAACAACAGCAGGAGTAGAAACAACGGCGGGTTTTACTGGATCTATTTTCTACAAAACTATTACGAAACTCAGAGGCATGCTGTTGCGCTTATCACCTTGGCGATTTCTTTTGTAATCATACAGACGATGAAATCAGCTTCTGCTAGTCCCAAGTCAGATACTGATTGCTCGTCCTTCAAAACTTTGCCAGAATGAATTAGTTTTTGTCGCTCTGAAACTAATGATGGTTTGTAATCTTGAATTTTTCTTTTCACATCCCCAACCTATTCATAATTGAGAAATGAAGAGAAAGAGAGCGAGTCAAAAACCTTGTCTTCCCCTTCCACATCAATTTGGAAAAGTTCTCCATTCAAGGTTTTTACAGAAATCCTCTAAAAAGAAGTAAGATATTTTCAGTAACTTGTGAAGGGTCTTACCATGACTAAATAGAAATCGTAGTTCGTTCTTCTTTGGAAGTCGTCGCGGTTTGTGCACAAACTGCACATTTTGCATCAAAAATCAAACTAAGATGAAACTGGGGGCATTTTTTTGGTCTTTTATCATAATCTTCTTTGACCTGTGTTGTGGGGATGATTATAACCATCTGGTATATGCCTAAAATTGCTATAGCGGAATGTAACCTTTTGTGTTTTAGTATAACTTGAACGATCCGGTTGTTCTCTGGGTAAACACTATTGGGCCGTATCATAATCCTCAGGTAGTTGTAAGGTGTAGTTTCCCATAATAGAAATTTTATATCGAATTAGGAAACATATCCATACTATTCTTTACCCTTTTGCAAACCAGATCATGGTATTCAAACTTACAAGCGCCCTTCGGGACTTGGAGAAATTTTAGAGGGAAATGAATTAAGAAATAGTGGATTTAAAATGCATTTCGGAGGTAATCTGCTATCCTCCAGATATTTCATGCATCTCAACCTCTTTAGTTGATGTTGATCGAGAAGATGTGTGTGATATGATATTGGATAAGCCGTCCGCTCAGTCCTTTGAAAAGTCAATCGACGAACAAGTAAGAAGGATTCGTCAACATCTCTCTCTCCCTCTTTAACAACCTTCTTTGGGGATAGTACTGGTATGAGCTCATTTTGGACGATCTTCCTATGTGGGGGATGGTGGGAGAAGTTCTTCGCGATGAACAGCACGGCAGAATGGAAAAGGTAACAAGTTCTATGTTCTTCTCTCTTAAGTTATCTCTTCGCAGCACATTTTTACGCATCGAAGTTTAAGCATCTTTTACAATACTAACCGAATCATTGAGGTTAACTTGACGTCCGAGAATCCTGTACCTCTCGAACCAGGTAGAAAATTAGAATTTACTTACTCCGTTCACTGGAAATCAACAACAAAATCTTTCGAAGACCGCTTTAATAGATATTTAGAATACGACTTTTTTGAGCACAAGATTCACTGGTTTAGTGTCTTTAACAGTTTCATGATGGTGATCTTCCTCTGCGGATTAGTGGCATTAATTTTGTTACGCACTGTCAAAAATGACTTTGCGAGATATGCGAAGGAAGATGAAATTGATGTTGAAGGAATTCAAGTATTAGGAGAGGATTCAGGTTGGAAGCAAGTTCATGGCGATGTCTTTCGTCCTCCCGAACATCTTGTAGTTTTTGCTGCTGTGTTAGGTACAGGGTGGCAACTTGCAGTACTTGTTGTTCTAGTGATTTTATATGCAATTGCAGGTGAGCCCGATGTTATATTTGAAGACTTGATTTTAATCCCAGTTTTCAGGTCCGTATCTGCATGGTAATATGTACGAAGATCGTGGAGAAATGGTTTCTACGTTTATAGTCAGTTTTGCATTGTCTTCTACAATCGCAGGATATGTCTCTGGTTCCTTTTACAAGCAGTACTTTCCCTCTTCACGCTCAGAGGCGTCTTCGAACTGGCAACAGGTGATGTTTGGGACGATCGCATTGTTTCCAACTCTTGTGATAACTGTTTGTTCTGTTTTAAATATGATTTCTGTGTACTACGATACTATAAATGCTCTTCCAATATCTGTGATTTTGAAAATGATTTCAATATGGGGATTTGTGTCTATTCCTTTAACGGTTCTAGGAACTGTGTTAGGCCGACATCTAGGGGCTAAATATGATCCCCCTTGTCGAGTTAACAGTATTCCACGACCTATCCCTGTTGCTCAGTGGTATTGTCGACCTTGGATTATCATTTGCATGTCAGGGATATTACCTTTCGGTTCAATTTTCATTGAAATGTATTTCATTTTCACCGCTTTTTGGTCTTATAAATTCTATTACGTTTATGGCTTCGTCCTTCTAATTTATGGAATCTTGGTGATGGTGACTATAAGTACAACCATTGTTGCAATTTACTGTACTTTAAACTCTGAAAATTATCATTGGCAATGGATATCCCTGGGTTGCTCAGCGTCGACTGCAACGTATGTCTTCCTCTACTCAATTTTCTACTTTTGGTTCAAGACGCAAATGTCTGGATTGTTGCAAGTTTCGTACTACTTCGGCTATACGTAAGTTTTCATAATACAGACTTCTCTCTCTTGATTTGATGCACTTTTCTCCAGATTGTTGTTTTGCGTATCCTTGTTCTTCATCTGCGGTGCAATAGGTGTATGGGGATCGTCAGTTTTTGTCCATAAAATTTACAGAAACGTCAAAATCGATTAATTAATCAAAATTATTAACCAATCAGCTCAGTTACTACTACTATCTATGAAAGTACTTTCACCAAACCAAACTTTGAAAATTCAGCAGATGACTTGCTACTTGACTTCACAGTAACCTTACAAGCACTCACCCCTGCCTTGAATTTCAACTCAACATAGAGCGGGGCATTGGAAACGAGTTTTGCGAAGTAGTAAAATGCACGCTGTCCATCCTGCCCAGGCAAATCACGAACGGTTACAAAACTGAAACCACTCGAAAGCAACTTGTTCTTAAACGAATCGGGATCAACCGTCGTGAGATCTAATATGCGACAAAACTTAAAACGAAAAGGAGAAGGGTGGAAAGAAGGGCATACCTTTGATAACAACTGAGGCTTCATTGCTTTCATCCAGTGATTTCCAAGCTGACGCAAACCCATTGACATCAATAGAATTTGATGTCAGAACAGCATCAAAATCAAAAGGAATCACAAAATAAAACACAACATTTGCCGTAACATTCTTTACAGCTGCTTGCAACTGCAAAGATGTATCTGCCGGATTAATCATCTGAGTGTTTACTGACAGTGGAACGTTTACAATGGTGGAGCTAAATCTCAAATAAGTTGAATTTAAACAAGAAAAAGAAGTCTCACCTTCCTACCATCAAAGGTGGTGACAAGGATAACTGCGGCGAAGCAGGAGAGAAACCAAATGCATTTTTATTTAACTGGATCGCGAAAGCTGTTATAGGGGTCGGGGTTGAGTTGGAAATTTCCATTTCAAGAGCAACAGCCGACGCTGATTTGACAACAGTTCCTTTAATCAGAACCCCTTTGCCAACCTCAGCGGTGACCCAGATTGACTTGGTCGAAGAAACTACTGTTGGCGACGAATCTCCCAGTAAATCAAGAAGATCGGCATTGTTTGCAGAGTTTCCTTTCGCAGGGATGCCGCGACCATTATTTTCAGATCGATGTGTAGTGACAGCACTTTCTTCATCAACAACAATCACTTCTTCATCGACCTCTTCATCTTCCTCGTCGTTTCCACTAACTTGTAAGGTTTTAGTGACAAAAGCCTCCGCAGGCTTGTGATAAATTGAGCTTAGTGTAGAAATTTGAGAAATTAATTCGTCCAGCAAAGTTGGTTCAATCGCAAACGTGTCATCTCCGATTTCAGGCTTTGGAGCTAGAACCACAGCACGAGCAGCTTCAGGATCTGCAGACAAAAGACGCCAATAGACGTATCCTCTATCTCGCAAATCAGGATTATCACTATGCTCAGTAGCTAAGTTTAGAACTTTCTGAACCATTTCCTGAGTATTATCTGGTTGCTTTAGGAACAACTTAACGGTCGCGGTGAGTAGCTGCAATTGAACCAGTGCTGTTTCATCTTGAAATGTTTCAAGGAAACTTTCCAGCAGTTCATCCGCATTATCGATCCGCTCTGCATATTCGCCAATGATCCATACCATCGATGCTTTAGCCTCCGGTTCATCTAAATCCTCGAGATTTTCACAAAGAGTGGAAATAATACCCTCATATTTATTTGGATACTTCCGAAAAATGTCCTTGATGACGACAACTGCTTCTTGAACAACATAACTCACTTTGGTTTTTATCAGATCAAGCAAGACATTAATACAGCGTTCAGTTGCTTTATCCAATTTGATTGCGCATCTGCCTATTGCGCGAACCGCTTTTCTCACGAATTCAACATCAACTTCAGTTGCATATTCCTTCAGTTCAAGTAAAACTTGTTCAACATTTTTCTCTGATACTAAGCGGATAATTATCTCCAACTTTTCCATTTTAACATAAATTGGATCATTGTACTTGCAAAAAAATACTTTAATTTCATGTTCTAAGATTTTCGGTCGTTTCAAAACGACCAGGTTAATGTTTCGCAGAGCTACATACTGAATCTCAGGTTCAGAGTTTAGCAACGTTACAAGGGGCGGCGCTAATTTCTTGCTAACTGCGCGAACGATCTCTTGGTTACTTATTTCTTCCATGTAACGTAAAACAACCTTCACCGCCGACATCACGACGGCCGAATTTGCGTGCTGAAGTCTAGGAGTAACCCGTTCAATAATACCTTCAGCCTCACGAGCATCTTGAGGTGAATAAAGAGACAGGGAGTCGAGAATAAACACTTGTCCCCACTCGGTACACTCGTTTAACGCCGCGAGAAGCTTTTGTAAAACATTGGCGGTTACCATCATGACATCCTTCCCAGAATTTTCTGCAATTTCGCTTAAAGCAGAGACGGCATTCGCAACAACTGTAGGGTTGGCATCAGAAATGAGGTCTCGAAGAACGTCAACGAATCCTCTATCCTCGACAAGCTCCGGCGAAATGTCATACAGCTTCGCAACACAAACAGCAGCAGTTTTACGCACATAAGGATCATCGTCCTTGAGACAGCGACTCAACGGTTCACACAAATACTCAGTAATCTTTTCAACTCGGATACAACCCATAGTACGAATAGCAAGCGCACGAATTAAAGGGTTCGGGTCATTCGCATCTTTAACAAAGGTATTGACAGCAAGTAAAGCTAAATCTGGTTGAGACTTCGCGTAATTGATCAAATAGAGATAGACAAGCTTTTTCAACTCCAAGTTATCTGATAAGGGGAGTTAGGTGTACAAGGGAAGGGAAAATTTAGCCAACCAGTCTGAATGCAGTTTATCACGTCAGTGAACAAAGTCGACACATCTTTCCCAATAGTCATGTTCGCAATAACCTGAAAAATATTGTTAAAGACAAACAACACAGAGTTTTGAGGAAATACTTTTTTCACAGCATCTCTTTTCCTGTCGCGCTGGGGGCTTCGCAATTCTTCACGCAGTTCGTGATTCTCACCCTTTTTTGAAGAGGAGAAAAACTTGGAATCATTGCCACCTTTGCGGTTAGTTCTAAACATCAAGTGCGAAAGTTAATCGTGCTGAATCATGAGCTAAATTTCTGTACTTACTTCAAGGACATGCTTGCACACAATTTGCTGATGAAAAATCTTTTTCTCTCGAAGAGGGTTTTTTATGCCCTGGGGCGGGTTTGAAAAAGTGCCACGATGGCACATTCTGTCCGCTAGTAAAGTGCCACGCCAATTTTGGCGAAAATGGTTTCGAGTCGATTTTTCTCGTTTTTTAGTGAAAATCTAGTCTTGGACAGAATGTGCTACCGGTCAAAATGTGCTACCCCTGGGGTGCTCAGTCAAACTTGAGTGATAACCCAGGGGTGTTCAGGGGTGTCTGAAGGGGTGCCAAAACACTACCGACAGCACCCCTGAACACCCCTGGGTCATCACTCAAGTTTGAGTGAGCACCCCAGTGTTAGATCAGCTGGGTCAATACGGCTTTGAGACTTATTGTTTGTTGTTATTAAGGTGAATTTTAGTATAAGCTTTTCACGATCTTTAAGGAAATCTTAAAGGATTCAAGTTTATATTAAATTCT
>VFQN01004555.1_pt1 | contig 18189 bp, 13 predicted proteins | sample 3512371 | NCBI WGS metagenome assembly VFQN01 (sample SAMN10412370, study PRJNA504923) | tailings metagenome | isolation source: Replicate 2 from Balatoc abandoned mine | place: Philippines: Itogon, Benguet | collected 2017-08-28 | reverse complement strand
CCGCGCCGGGGTGGGGGCCGCCGTGTACCCCGCCTCGCCACCTCGCTCAAGGTGAGTCAAGGAATGGCCCTGACGCCCTACCGGCTGTCGCCAAGTTTCTGCTTGACTCCCCGCCCGGCCCGCGGCATATGGCCGCGATCCATCGGTCCGTTGGGGGGAGTCGGATGCGACGCCTGCTGGCAGTCGCGGCGCTCGGAGCCGCGGCCGGGACGGCCCCCGCGCAGAGCGGAACCGCCACCGGCGGGATCTCCACCACGCGGGCCGGCAACGGGGCGACGGCCTCGATGCCCGGGCAGGTGGTCGGGAGCGGGTTCAACCTCGCCGGGTCGGCGCCGCAGCCGGTCGGGAAGATGCTCCCGCCGGCCGCCGACCCGCTCAGCCGACCCTACGACCCGACCCGGCCGCTCGACGTGTTCAAAGGGACCGGGATCAACCCGAGACAGGTGGTCGCCCCGATCACGGCGTTCCCGCCGGTCCCGGGGCCGGAGAAGAACGTCATCGACCGGCTCTATGACAAGCTCGACGCGGCGCTGAACGTGAACTTCTTCGCGCGGAAGCCGGAGCCGGTCGCGGCGCCGATGACCGTCACCCCCGGCATCTTCCGCCGCAACCGCGAGCGGGCGCAGCAGCGGATGTGGCGGCCGGACTGAATCGGTTCGGGACCGAGCGGCCGGCTCGGCTGCCGCTCGGTACTCCAAGACTACTCCTTCGCCATCGGAATCGGCGTGTTCGGGGCCGCGGCGGCCGCCGGCGCGGGGGCGAAGAACTTCGATAGCCCCTCGTAGGTGTCGAGCGGCACCGTGTTGTCCGAGGCGTGGCACGTCAGGCAGCGGGCCTCGATCAGAGATTGTACCTTCAGCCGTTTCCCGTCCATGTCGGTGAACTCGGGAGTCGCCTTCCCGGTGACCGCCTCGGGGAGCGGGAAGGCGTTATCGTCGTAAGCCTTCTTCCGCACGTCCGGCGCGGCCTTGACCCAAGCGAGCAACCCCTCCCGCTCGCCCTCGCGCTGCGGGACCAGCTTTTCGGCGGCGGCCTTGTCATCCTTCAGGAGATCCTTGAACTCACTCTCCTTGTCGAAGAACGCCCGCACCATGCCGCCGTCCGGCACCTTTCCGTCCTTCACCCACTCGCTGTCCTTCCACGACCCGATCAGCACGCGCTCCAGCCCGGACGGCCCGCCCACCTTGTTCCCGCCGTCGTCCTTCTTGCCGGCCTTCGCCTTCTCGTCGTCGCGCCGCTTGCTATCTTCGGCGGCCTTCTGTTCAGCCTTCCGCAACTCGGCCTTCAGGTACGGGTCGATCGTCTTCGTCCACAGCGCCCCGCCACCGCCGGCCGCGACCGCGAATAGCAACACCAGCACCGCCTTCCCCTTCGGCCCGTACATGCCGAACAGGCCGAGGATGATGTGTGCTGCGAGCCCGAGTCCGACCACGCCGCCGGTGCCGATGATCGCCATCGCAAAGTACGGCCCGCTGTCCGGCAGCCGGGCCAGCCACCAGCACGCGATGTCCGCCACCTGGGCGACCAGCACGAGCGGCCCGACCGTGCCGCGGACGATCCCCGGGAGGCCGGTGAACGCGAAGATCAGCCCGGTGCAGGTGAACAGCACGGCGAAGCTGAGCAGGTGGGCGTGCGTGGACTGGGTGAGTTTTTCGAGGCTCATCTGCCGGCCGGAATCGACGTACCCGCCGCCCGCGGGCACGACCACGTTCACCGGCAGGTACTTGGTGAGTTCGTCGTAGGTCGTCAGCGGGATTTGCCCCACGTCGGCGCCCGGCTCGTGGCAGCGGAGGCAGCGGTCCTTGAGGACCGATCGCACCTTGACCGCCCCCGGGTTCGCCTTGTCGGCGTAGCCGGGCGTGACGACCAACTTGGCCAGTTCCTTCGGCAACATGAAGCTGTTCGCCTGGTACGCCGCCTCGCGCGCCTCGGGCGCGGCGTTGGCCCACGCCACCAGCGCCTTCCGCTCGCCGTCGCGCTCCGCGTCGAGTTTCGGCTTCCGGGCCGCGTCGGCGGCCTGCTTCTTGTAGTCGGCGCCGTCGGACTTGAAGAACGCCGGGGCCATGTTGTTGCCGACGATGCTCCCGTCCTTGTCGCCCATCACGAGCTCTTCGAACTTGCTCGCCGTGCGCACCAGCGGCTCGTCCCCGGTCATCCACACCTTCCCCGCGAACACGGCGACGACGTTCTGCACCGTCGGCAGCGGCTTCCCGTCGCGCTCGCCGTGCTGCATGTGCAGCTGCACCATCGCCGACGTGTAGCCGACGCCGACGGCCACCAGGAACGTCGAGAGGACGAGCTTGGCCGGGAGCGGGAGCTGCCGCAGCGTGAACCGCGGGGCGGGGTCGGGGGTGTCGGACATGCGAGACTCCTGTGCGGAGTAACACTCGGGGACAAGAGCCGGGCGCCACCGCCCGGCCGACCGGCAGGCTCGGGTTGTTTCGCGTCAGGCCGCGGCCAGGGCCGCCTCGACCGCGGCCAGCACCTCGTCGCGCACCTGCGGCAGCGGGCGCTCGACCCGGGCGCCGCTGGCGAGCTTGTGGCCGCCGCCGCCGAACCGCTCGGCCAGCTTCGACACGTCCAGCGCCCGCGCCCGGAAGCTGATCTTCGTGCCGCCGCCGGGCTGCTCGATAAACACCAGCGCGACCTCCACGCTCTCGACGCTCCGCGGGAACGTGATGAGGTCTTCCGTGTCGCCCGGCACCGCTCCCGTGGCGGCGTAGTCGGCCAGCATGATCTCGGTGTACGCCACGCGGCCGCCGGCCCGCGTCTTCAGCCGGTCGATCGCCACGCCGGTGAGCTTCAGCCGGGCGAGCGGGGCGGCCTCGTACAGCCGTTCGTACAGGTCCGTCGGGTTCGCTCCCAGGGCCACGAGCTCGGCCGCCAGCGCGAACGTCACCGCGGTCGCGTTCGGGTGGCGGAACCAGCCGGTGTCGGTGGCGACGGCCATGAACAGGTGGTTCGCCGCGGCCGGCGTCGGCGTCAGCCCGAGCGCCCGGGTGATCTCGTACGCCAGCCGGCCGGTGGACTCCGCCGCGGTGTCCACGAACTGTAACCCGCCGAGGTCGTCCTGAGTCCGGTGGTGGTCCACCACGGCGCGGGGGACCGGGCGGGTTTTCAGGTAGTCGCCGAAATCGCCGAGCTGGTTGTACGTCCCGGTGTCGAGCACCACGACGCTGTCGCAGTCGGCGAACGCCTCGCCGTGGCCGCGGAAGTCCTCGATCACCTCCCGCCGCGGGTCGAGGAATTCGTACCGCGGGGGGAGCTTACTGGCGATCGCCACCCGCGGCTTCTTCCCGAGGCGCACCAGCGCGTCGCGGAGGGCCAACTGCGCCCCGAGCCCGTCGGCGTCCGGCCGGATGTGGGTCATCAGGAGCGGGCGGTCGTGGCGGGCGAGGAAATCGGTGAGCGGGGACCAGTCCAGCGGCATGCGGCGGGGTGTCCTGTTCGGCGGGTAGGGTCCATTCTAACCCACGTCCCGCCAGAGGGAAGGGAAAGCGGCGGCTCCGAAGTTGGTGGGACCGGCGTCCCGCCGGTCCCAGCCGCGACCGGCGTCTCGCCGGTCCCACCAAGAACAAGGGGCGACACGCGCCGAGGTCAACGCTTGCCGTTCCAGGCGGGGTCGGCGTACTTCTCGGCGCGGATCTTCGCCGTGCGAGCGCGTTCGGGCGGCGTCCAGTCGCCGGGCTCGGCGTCGCACCCGGCGGCCGCCGCGACACGATCGGCCAGCCGCCCCGCGAGTTCTTCCGGGGTGAACAGTTCGCGGCCGGCGAAGTCGTGGATGCCGGCGAGGTGCGGGGCGTGCGGGCTGCGGCGCAGCAGGATGCTGCCGTGCTGCAACAACGCCCCCTTCCACTTCCGCTGCGCGCTGCCGGCCACCTTCGACTCGTCGACGAGCAGGTCTCCGGCCGTCTGGTCGAGGAAGCACAGCACCTCGCCGAGCTTCTGCTCCTCGCCGCAGACAACGGCGTGGGCGGTGAGTCCGGCCGTGGCGAGCTCGTCGCGGAGGAGGTGGTGCATCCGACACACCCACGACTCGCCGGTGTGCCAGTCGGCGCCCGGCGGCAGGGCTAGTGCGTAGGTGAGCTCGTGGTGGTGGAGGATCGCCGCGCCACCGGTCGACCGGCGCACCCAGTCCACGCCGGGCGTCTCGGCGCGGGCCTCGGCGGGTTGGAAGTAGCCGAGCGACAGCGTCGGCTCGGTCCACGTGTAGAACCGCAGCGACGCTACGCCGGCGGACGCCGATTCCAGCATCGCCTCGTCGGCGGCCATGTTGGTAGCGCCGTCGGCGTCGGAGAAAGGGAGGAGGCGGAGTGCGAGCCGCATGAGAGAATGATACGCGACGGCGCGTCCGGCGTCGCGCGGCAAGCCCCCGTGGGCAGTCGGGTCTCGTGGGCCGAGAAGAACGGACAGGACGAGCAGGATGCCGACCCCACCGTGGGGTCGGCATCCTGCTCGTCCTGTTATCCTTACGCCGTTGTCGGCTCCGAAAGGCGGTCGGGTGGGCGTCGGAGATGCTGCCGGACGGTGCCCCGGATGACCGCCCATCCTGACCCGCCCGCGGTTCCGTAACGAGTTGAGAAGCGAACGGCTCAGACAGTCGGCGAGCCGGTGATCGCCTCGGCCTGGTTGTCGCGCCGCGGCGTCGGCTTGGGTGTCGCTTCCGCCTGCTGCTGCGGGCTCGGGGCCGGGTCGTCACGCCCCACCCGGGTGGGTTCGGACGGGGCGGCATCATTCTCGCGCGGTGGGATGTCGCCGGGTCGCTTGGTCGGTCCGGTCATGGTGTTCTCGCTCCCTGGGCAGGGGTCAGGATGCAGCGGGCGTGCCGAGAGGCGAGTAGGGCGCCCGAGTCGGCGTGTCGCGGGTGCGGATCCGCGCCATCCGCTCACACGTCGACTCGCGGGCAGGTTATAACAAGCCGTGTCCGGGTGCCGCCGGTGCCCGCCCCCGAGGAACTGGGATGCGACGCCTCTCCGTTGCGGCCGTAGTCGCCGTATGGTTCGCCCTGTCCGCGTTTGCTGCCGACCCGGACATCCTTGTTGCCGACTTCGAGGGCGACTCTTACGGCACCTGGAAGGCCGAGGGCACCGCGTTCGGCGACCGCCCGGCCCGCGGCACGCTCCCCAACCAAATGCCGGTCATCGGCTTCCGGGGCAAGGGGCTCGTCAACAGCTACCGCGGCGGCGACGCCGCCACCGGCACCCTCACCTCGCCGCCGTTCACGGTCGAGCGGCCGTACCTGAACTTCCTCATCGGCGGCGGCAGGCACGAGGGGAAGACGTGCCTCAACCTGCTCCTCGACGGCAGGGTCGTCCGCACCGCCACCGGGCCGAACGACGAGCCCGGCGGGAGCGAGGAGCTCGCCCCAGTCTACTGGGATGTGACCGACCTGCGCGGCAAGCGGGTCGTCCTCCAGGTCGTGGACGCGGCCACCGGCGGGTGGGGGCACGTCAACGTCGATCACATCGCCCAGAGCGCCAACAAGGTCGGCACCGAGGGGAAGGTCACGCCGACGGCGGACCGCGCCCGCGACGTGGCGGTCACCCAGAAGTACCTGCTCTTCCCGGTCAGCAACGCGGCGAAGGTGGCGCGGATGACGGTCGAGGTGGACGGCAAACTCATCCACAACTTCGACATCAACCTGGCGCCCGACAAGGCCGAGTGGTGGGCGCGACTCGACGTGCCCGAGTACGTCGGCAAGACGGCGAAGGTCACGGCGAAGAAGGTGGCCGAGACGAACCGCGGGCTCGACCTCGTCGAATCGTCGAATACCATCCGCCACGCCCAGCCGGTGTACGCCGAGGCGCTCCGCCCGCAGCTCCGGTTCAGCCAGATGCAGGGGTGGAACAACGACCCGAACGGGATGGTGTACCACGACGGCGAGTGGCACCTGTTCTGGCAGAGCAACCCGTTCGGCCCGAAGTGGGGGAACATGTACTGGGGCCACGCCGTCAGCAAGGACCTCGTCCACTGGGAGGAACTCCCCTACGCCCTGTACCCGCGGACGATGGCGAAGGACCACTGCTTCAGCGGCAGCGCCCACGTGGACAGCACGAACAGCGGCGGGTGGGGGAAGGACGCCCTGATCGCGGCGTTCACCGACACCAGGGCCGGCGAGGCGCTGGCGGTCAGCACCGACAAGGGACGGACCTGGAAGTACCTCCCCGAGAACCCGGTCATCCCCCAGCGGCGGGACGAGGGCCGCGACCCGAAGCTGATCTGGTACGAGCCGGGCAAGCACTGGGTCATCGCGGTCTACACGAAGACCGGCGGGAAGGACTACGCCGAGTTCTACCGCAGCACGGACCTGCGGCGGTGGGAGCGGACCGGCCGGGTCGAGGGGTACTACGAGTGCCCCGAGCTGATCGAGCTGCCGGTGGACGGCGACGCCGGGCGGAAGCGGTGGGTGCTGTTCGCGGCGAACGCCGAGTACGCGGTCGGCACGTTCGACGGGCGGACGTTCACCCCGGACCACCCCGGCAAGTTCCGGGTCCACCACGGGGCGTTTTACGCCGCCCAGTGCTTCAACCGGGCGCCGGGCGGGCGGGCGATTCAGGTCGGCTGGGCACAAATGGACTTCCCGGGCATGCCGTTCAACCAGGCGTTCAGCCTGCCGATCGAGCTCCGGCTGAAGACCGCCCCGGCCGGGGTGCGAATGTTCGCCGAGCCGGTCCGCGAGCTCGAAACCCTCCGCGGCGAACCAGTGACGAAGGCCGCGGTGCGGGTCACCCCGGACGCGCCCGCCGAGGTGAAGGCGCCGGCCGACCTGCTCGACATCGTGGCCGAGATCGAGCCGGGCGACGCGACCGAGGTGCGCCTCCAGTTCGGCGCCACCACTCTGACGTACAAGACCGCCGACCGGACGCTCGACGGGATGCCGCTACCGCTGACGGAGAAGGCGTTCGCCGCCCGGGTGGTGGTAGACCGGCCGATGTACGAGGTGGTCGGCGGGCACGGGGCGGTCTACAAGACGGCCCGGCGGGCGGACGGCGGTCGGCCGATCGGTACCGTCCGGGTGTCGACAGTGGGCGGGACCGCGACCATCCGCTCGCTGACCGTCTACCCGATGCGGTCGATCTGGCGGGAGCGGGGGGTGGCTTTTTGATTGGGGCACTTGCAACCGCGGTGAAAATCGGCATTCGCGCGAAACGTCGATGAAACCCTTTGGACTGGGCAGGTTAAATACCTGCCCAGTCCAAGCTACCGCCCGGGAGCGGACGCCGTCCGCTCCCGGGCGGTAGCTTGGGGCGCCACCCGTCTCGTGTCGAACAGGCAGGCTCCGATGCTCACCCGTCAGGTTTCCGCACTCGCGACCGTCCTGCTTCTGGCGGCCACCGGGACCGCCGCCGACCCGCTCCCGCGGAAGCACACCAACGTCGAGCGGCTCGCGCCCGACCGGCTCGCGGCCGTCCGGGCGGGGGTCGAGAAGCTCCGGGCGCGGCGGGCCGACGTCCCGCCGCTGCCGGGGCTGACCGACTACAAGTGCATCCTCCACGCCCACGCCGAGGACTCGGCCCACACCGGCGGCACCCTGCCGGAGATGCTCGCCGACGCGAAGAAGGCCGGCGTCCACGCCGTCCTCCTCACCGACCACTACCGCCCGCCGGCCGACTTCATCGACGGCCGGTGGCGCGGGCTGAAGGACGGCGTCCTGTTCGTGCCCGGGGCCGAGGTCCACGGGTTCCTCGCCTACCCGACCAAGTCGATCCTCCCCCGCATGGGCCTGAAGGGGCGAGACTTCATCGACACCGTCACCGCCGGCGACGGGCTGATCTTCCTGTCCCACATCGAGGAGCGGCCGGACCACCCGGTGGACGGGCTGACCGGGCTCGAAATCACCAACCGCCACTACGACGCCAAGCGCGACCCGGTCTCGCTCGTGGCGCTCGGGCTGATGCTCACCGACCCCCGCCAGCTGGCCGTCTTGGAGAAGAGCCTGCGGCTCTACCCGGACGAGGTGCTGGCGTTCCAGTGCGACTACCCGGTCGTGTACCTGGACAAGTGGGACGAGGGGACGAAGCGGAGGCGCCTCACGGGCGTCGCAGCCAACGACTGCCACCACAACCAGGTGTTCGTGGTCAAGATGGTCGACGCGGAGACGGTGCTCGTCGGCACCACCGTGGACCCGGACGACAAGAAGCGGCGGGTGACCGCCGCGCTACGGCCGGGCGTCCGGGAGATGACCCGGGGGCGGAACCCGGGCGACGAGCTGGCCCGGCTGGACTTCGACCCGTACTACCGGTCGTTCCGCAACTCCAGCACCCACGCCCTCGCCCCGCGACTGGACGAGCCGGCGATCCGGGCCGCGCTTCAGGCCGGGCACGCCTACGTGTCCCACGACTGGATCGGCGACCCGACCGGGTTCCGGTTCGAGGCGACCGACGCCGCCGGCGCCCGCGTGGCCGTCATGGGCGACGAGGTGCCTAACGCCGCCGGCCTGACGCTCGCCGCCCGGCTGCCGCAGCCCGCGCTCGTGCGGCTGCTGCGGCACGGGCGGGAGGTGGCGCGAGCGGAGGACGCCGTCGAGTTCCGGCACGCCGTGACCGAGGCGGGCGTGTACCGCCTGGAGGCGTGGGTGCGGCTCGACGACGACTGGCGGCCGTGGCTCTACTCCAACCCGATCTACGTGCGGTGACGGCACAGCGTCCGCGGAACGGGGACTGCGCAAAACTGTGGGCGCCCGCTCCGGCCGGGAGGCTCCTAACCGGGTAGGAAGGAACCACGCCCCGGAGGACGCCATGCCCGCCACATTGACCTGCCGGCTGGCCGTTCTGGCCGACCCGCTCGACGGCCTCGCCGACGCCGACCTGCTCGGACGGCACGCCGCGGGCGACGGCGGGCGAGCGTTCGCCGCCCTGGTCCGCCGGCACGGGCCGGTGGTGCTCGCCGTGTGTCGCCGTGCACTCGGGAACGCCGCGGACGCGGACGACGCCTTCCAGGCGGTGTTCCTTCGACTCGCCCGGTGCGGCGCGGGCGTCCGCGACCCCCGCGCCTTGCCCGCCTGGCTACACCGTGTCGCCGTCCGGGTGACCCGCCGGGCTCTGGCCCGGCGGCGGCCGGCGCCCCCACTTCCGCCCGACGTGGTCGACCCCGCGGACCCATTCGGCGGCGTCGCCTGGCGCGACCTGCGGCGGGTACTCGACGAGGAGATCGACCGCCTCCCGAGTCCGCTCCGCGCCCCGCTCGTGCTCTGCCTGCTCGACGGGCTCACCCGCGATGAGGCCGCGGCCCGCCTCGGGTGCTCCCTGAACACGGTCCGCCGCCGCGTGGACGCGGGCCGGGAGTTGCTCCGCTCGCGCCTAGTCCGGCGCGGAGTCGGCCCGCTCGCTGTCGCCCTCGGGGCGCTCGACCCCGGCGGCCTCCGGGCGGTCGTCCCGCCGGCGCTCGGCGCTGCGGCCGCCCGTCTCGGCGAGCCCGGCGGTGCCGTCGCGCCCGTGGTGGCGGCACTGGCCGCCGCCGGGGCACCGCAGGGCGGGCGGGTGGTCCTCCTGGTCGGAGCGGCGCTGCTCGCGGCGGGTGGTGTGGCGCTGACCGCCACGCCGGGTCAGCCCCGACCGGTGACCGACCCGCCGCCGGCCGTACCGACACCCCCTGCCCCGTCTGCCGAAGCGTTACCCGCCGGCGCCGTGCGGCGGTTCGCCGACGACCGGTTCCGACACCCGGGCTATACCGCAACGGCGGCCGTGTCGGCCGACGGTCGGCGGGTCGCCACCGTGTCGTCCGACTTGCTCCAAATCGCCGACCTCGACACTGGCCGCCCGCTCCGCCGCATCTCCCTCAAGAATGACGGGTACGGGCACTTTTCGACCCCCGGCCTCGCGTTCTCGCCCGACGGCCGGTTCGTCGCCTGCGTCCTCAACGACCACCTGACCGCCGCGTGGGAGGCGGACACCGGACGCGAGGTGTTCCGCCTCCCGGAGCGGAAGCACGGGTACGCGCTGTGCCGGTTCTCCGCCGACGGGAAGCTGGTGATCCAGGACGCCGACCGGCTGCGGTTTCTGGAACTCCCGTCAGGGAAGGAGGTCGGCACGCGGCCGGTCGGCGGGGTGGCCGACCTCACCCGCGACCTGTCCAGATTCGTGCGGGTCGAGAAGGAACGCGAGCGAATCACCCTCGGGGACACCGTGACCGGGCAGGTGACCCACCGGATCGCCGTCTCGACCGCGGCGGACGGGCACGAGAACGGGCTGGCGTTCTCCGCCGACGGTCGCCGTCTCGCAGTTGTCCACGACCGGCGGGAGGTGCAGGTGTGGGACGTGGCCGCGGGGACCAAGCTGACCGCCGTGCCACTCCCCGCAGATGCGGTGGTCAAGGGCGACCCGTCCTACGTGGTCGGGTTCTCGGCCGACGGCGAGATCGTGATATTCGGGGCTAGTGCGGGCGTGGCCCACCGGTGGCGGGTGGGCACGGGGGCGGAACTGCCGGCGCTCGGCCCGCACCGCCACCGGGTTCGGCTCCTACACCCGTCGGCCGACGGGCGGACGGTCGTGACGGCCGACATGAGCGGGGCGGTGACCCGGTGGGACGCCGCGACCGGCGTGCGGGTGGGCGCCGCCAGCGGCTACACCCGACCGGTCCTGGCCGCTGTAGTTCCGCCGGGCGACCGGGTGGTGGTCGCCGACCATGCAGGCCGGATCGACCTGTGGGACGTGACCACGGGGGCCGTCACCCGCATCGTCTCCCCGGTGGGAGTGTCGGTCACGGCGATCGACGTGTCGCCTGACGGCCGGCACCTCGCGGCTGGCGGGGACGGCGGATCGGTCCGGCTGGTCCGGCTCGCAGACGGCGACGTGACCCCACTGCACGCCGCGACACCGAAGGGCGGGTACTCCCGGCTGGTCCGGTTCTCCCCGGACGGGGCGCTCCTCTTGGCCGCCGACGGGGGGCGGGAGATGCGCCTTATCGACCTCGCCGCCCGACGGGCACTCTGGACAACCGACACCATCTGGACCGCCGCGTTCGCCCCGCGCGGCCGGCTCATCTGGGGTCGGTACAAGGTGCTGACCGTCGCCGACGCGCGGACCGGGGAGCCCGTCCGCGAGAAGAAACTCGACCTCCCCACCGGGGACGGAACCTTTGACAGCATCCAGGCCGTCGCCGCGTCCGCGGACGGGAAACGGACCGCCTGCGCGATACCCGACGGGGAGGTCGCGCTGTTCGACTCGGTCGGGCGGGAGGCGGTCCGGTTCCCGGCGGCCGACCGGCGGCCCGACCCGTACCGGTGGAAGTACCCGTCGCCGGAGTTCCACCAGGTGCGATGCCTGGCGTTTTCGCCCGACGGGCGGTGGCTGGTGACGGGGGCGGCGGACTGCTCGGTGCGGGTGTGGGACGCGGCGACCGGGCGGGCGGGGCGGCGGTTCGACGGCCACCTCGGCAGCGTGGAGCAAGTGGCCGTCACTCCGGACGGGCGGTATGCGGTGTCCGCCGGCGACGACGGGGCCGTGTTCGTGTGGGGCCTGCGCCTCGGGATGACCGCACCGTGAGCCGGTTGCCGGACCGCGCGACGACCGGGACCGACGGTCCCGATTCGGAATTGCACCGCTCGGGTCAGGCTCCTATTCCACCTCTCAGAACCCCGCTGGTCCACCGGGGTATCCGGCGAGGCAAGGCATGAAGTCGCTGACCGAGTACCTGACGTTCACCGTCCCCGAACGGATGGCGTTCGTGAACATCACGCCGACGCTCGAAGACCTGGTCCGCCGGAGCGGGATCAGCGAGGGGTTGCTGCTGTGCAACGCCATGCACATCACGGCCAGCGTGTTCATCAACGACGACGAGCGGGGGCTACACGAGGACTACAAGCGGTGGTTGGAGGATCTCGCCCCGTTCGACGCCAGCCCCCAGACCTACGCCCACAACCGCACCGGCGAGGACAACGCCGACGCCCACCTCAAGCGGCAGGTGATGGGCCGGGAGGTCGTCATCGCCGTGACCGCCGGGCGGCTCGACTTCGGCCCGTGGGAGCAGGTGTTCTACGGCGAGTTCGACGGCCGGCGGCCGAAGCGGGTGCTGGTCAAGATCATCGGGGAGTGAAGGGGCTGCGCTCGGCTCACCACTTCAGGTCTTCACGATCGTCCTTCCAATCCCGGGGAATACCCTCTTCCCCGACCGCCAGTCCCACGATCCCGCCGACGATCGCCGCCGTCGTGTCGATGTCGCCGCGGGCGCGGATCGTCTGCACCAGCGCCGTCTGATAGTCGTCGAGGTGCCGAGCCGCGACCCAGATGCAGAACGGCACCGTGTCCTGGCAGATGACCCGGCTGCCGTTCCCGAGCGCCTGCACGACCGGCTCCAGCGACGTGTCGAACGGCACGATCGCGGCGCCATATTGCAGCAGCCGCACGTCGGGCTCGGCGGGTACGTCGATGGTCAGCGCCGCCGCGCGTTCGATTCCGTCGCGCACCTCGCCGGCCGGTGTGTGGGCGAGCACGGCGTCGAACAGCCCGCGCTTCACGGCGGGGTCGGCGCGGCGGTCGCGGTTGAGCCACGCATACGCCGCCGCCACCGCCGACGCGATGCCGCCGGCGATCCCCTCCGGGTGCGCGTGCGTCACCGCGGACGTGAGCCGCGCCGGCTCCACCACCGCCGCGTAGCCGTCGTCCGCGAAGTACGCCCCGACCGGCGCCGCCCGCATCGCCGACCCGTTCCCGAACGACCCGCCGTTGAACAGGCTCACGGCCGCGGCGCGCCAGTCGGCACCGGCGGCGACGGCCCCAAGCAGGCGGATCGCCCCGCCGCCATACCCGCGGAGCGGTAACAACTCGAAACGACGCGCGAACGTGTGCGCCAGGTCGTCCTGGTCGATGCGGCCGTGCCGCTTCAGCACCTCGACGATGCCGAGCGCCATCTCGGTGTCGTCGGTGTACTCCCACGGCGCGCGGGCCGTCGCCCGCGGGTCGTCGAGCAGCGCGGCGTAGTTGTCGTGGTCGAAGCACGTCTGCCCGAGCGCGTCGCCGACGGACAGCCCTTCGACCGCGAGCTTGGCGCGGTCCATCCGGTCGGCGTGGTCGGGCGGAAGCGGGGTGGTCATCTCGACCCACCGGACACGGAGGAGGCGAAACGGGTTCATCATCCCCCGACCGGACGCGCCCCGCCACCGGAATCGCCTGCTACCATACCCCCACCCGCACGCGAGGAACTGCATGTCGCCCGACCCGTTCGCCGCCAAGCGCCAGGCGATGCGCGACGAGTTCTTCGCCAAGCTGTTCCTCCTCGGCGGCTGGATCGGTGGTACCGACACGTACAAGCGGACCATGTGGGCCGCGGTGCCCGACATCGCCCTCCAGCGCGCCGCGTACAGCCTCACCTTCCGCAAAGGGCTCCCCGAACCCGGCGCGAACGACCGCCTTGTCATGGCCGGACACGAGGCGATGCTGGCGCAGTGGTTCCACCGGCCACTGTTGCGAGCCGATGTCGAACTCGCCCGCCGCTGGTACGCCGAGCACTCGGCGGTAAAGGCGTTCCCGCACGAGGTCTGGGACGCCGTCCTCGCCGCGAGCCCCGGCGACGACCTGACGTTGCCCATCGACGTGTGGGGCTTCCCCGGCGGGCAGACGTTCCTCGCCGGCGTGCCGTGCCTGTCGTTCGAGGGACCGGGCGGACTGGTCTCGTACCTCGAACCGGCCATGTGCCGCTACTTCGCCCCGGTCATCCAAGCGACGAAGGCCCGGCTCATGGCCGAGGCGACGCCGCGTGACGCCGAGTTCGGTCTCCGCAGCGCCCCCGTCGAGGTGAACAACCTGATCCTCCTCCTCGCCCGGTACGTCGGCGGCGGCGGGCGGCTCACGTCGAACGACACCGCCGAGTTCCTCTACCCGGAGCTGTTCCGGTCGGTCGGCACGATCGGCCACGAGATGATGTGCGCCGCCCAGCGGTTCGACCGCCCGCTCGCCGAGGCGGAGTACGAGATGATGGACCGGTTCGTGTCGCGCCGCGGCACGGCGTCGCTCCTGTGCGACCTCGTGGACGCCGAGACGGTCGGGCTCGAGAACGCGCTGCGCGTCATCCGCTCGCACCCGGAGACGGACCGCGTCGGGGTGCGGGTTGACAGCGGCGACATCGCCGCCCAGTGCGTCCTCTACTTCGAGCGGATCGCCGCGCTCGGCATCCCGCCGCGGACGATCGTGTTCGAGGACGAGGTGACGCCGGAGCAGGTGCGGCGGGTGTACGAGGTGTTCCGCGCGAGGACCGGCCTGGAGCCGACGATGCTGTTCCCGGGGGCGGGCGGGTACTGGTGGAAGCTGGTCCACCGCGACACGGTGAGCGCGGCGTTCAAGCGGACGGCCACGGGCGGCGTGCCGAACATCAAGTTCTCGAACTCGCCGGGGAAGGAGACCCTGCCGGGAACGATCCGGGTGTACGCCCGCGGCGACGCGCTGGTCGCCGCGGACGCGACCGAGCCGATCGACGGCGACCCGCTGTTCGTAAAGCTGGTGGAGGCGGGCCGGGTTGTGTACCGCGAGGACTTCGCCGCCCAGCGTGACCGCGCCGCGGCGACGTGGGGCCGCTACGCCCGCTGGGAGCCGTCGCCGCGGGTGGCGGACTACCTGTCGCGCTTCCGCGCGATGCGCGCCGCCGAGGTCGCCGCGGCACGTGGGCGGCTGGGGGACGGGTGATGCGGTGAACAAACCGACGGCAGAAATCGCCTCGGACCGAACACAGGTGGAGCGAGCAGTGTCAGGGTAACGCGAAAAGATGCGGAATCGGTAGGACTTCCGACGCATTCTTCAGCAATCCGGCCGGACAGAAGGTGACTTGCGAAATGTCCTCAGCCTCAAACCACTTGGCTGGCGATCGTGCCAAAGTCGAACGAGCCAAGCAACACGTCTGCGAGTAGAACGCGATCCTGAACGTTTTCGGCGATACGGCTCTTTCCGCGACTTCCTCCCGATCACGCGGCGAGGCTCCGCAGGCGTTCCTCGGCGGCCCGGATTTCCGGTTCGGTCAGCCCGGGATGTCGGACCGCCCGGATCTCATCCCCCAGGAATTCCCGCCGCCACGCCCGCCGCTGGTCGGCGTAACCCGGCCGCCACCCAGCGGCGCCCCAGGGGGACGCGCTCCGGTGCCCGACCGAGTCATCCGCGGTCCGCCCCGAGGCCCACGCCTCGGGCGAGTACCGCGAAGAGCACGTTCGAGGCCCTGGGCATTCGGGAGAAGATGACGGTTTACCTCGTGCTTCCGCCGAACCCGCTCAAGTCTACCGGGGCATCGCCCAACTCCTCACCGACCCCGCCGACCTCCGCAAGGACATCGGGCTCGACAAGGTGCCCCACTACTCCACCCCCTGCTACGCGGTCGGACGGCTGCCAAAAAGGGGGAGGCCGTCAGCCTCCTCTACAGTGCCACCACGTCCGCAACCCGTCGCGGCCTGATCGGCGACCGCCTCCGTCGACGGGACCGGACTGGAGAGCCGCCATACGTCCCGGTACTTCTTCAAGCGGGCCGGCCGGAAGCACACGTCCCGGCTGTGGACCAAGCTCACCGTCGCCATCGACACCCGCACCCACTTCATCGCCGGGGCCACGGTCGCCACCGGCCCGCCCAACGACTCCCCGCAGTTCCCGCGGGTCATGGCCCAGGCGTCCCTGGTGGTCACCTGGAGCCGGGTCCCGGCCGACGCCGAGGAGCACCACCGGTACGCCCGGGAGGACCTCGGGGTCCGGTCCACGGTCATCCCGATCAACCCCCGCGGGCAGGGGCGGAAGTGGCCCAAGACCACGTGCCGCCGGCAGATGGTCAAGCGGTTCCGGAAGACGCCCAAGGGGAGCACGTATCGGCGGGTGTTCGGCCAGCGGTGGCAGGTGGAGTCCGCCTTCTCCCGGCACAAGCGGCGGCTCGGGAGCGCCCTGGGCGGCCGGTCGGACGCCTCCCGCGAGCGCGAGTGCCAACTCCGGGTGCTGACCCACGACCTCATGCTCCTCGCGGCTCATGGATAGATGGTTTCAACGGAACACCATCCCGTTCATCCCGTCTAAACTCACCCTGTTTCAGCGGTCGAGGACGTACTCGACGTAGCCGAGGTGCATCTCGTTGAACGTCTGCGGCCCCCAGCGCACCGGGACCGTTGGGTCGGGGTTGGCGGGGTTGCCGGCGCTGTTATCGTACCACGCGGTGTACACCAGCTTCGTCACCGCCGGCACGTGAACCGGCTCGGTGAGGCGGTATTCGAGCTGCCAGTTGAAGTCGTATCGCGGCACGTCGAGGAGCAGTCGGGTCGGCCCGCCGTTCTCGCCCGGGAGCTCGAACCGGGCCGCCTTGCCGCGAACGTGGGCGTGCGGGAAGAACGCCAGCACCCGCGCCGGCTGGTACCACGCCGGCTGGAGGAACCGCGGCGGGAAGAACTGCGCGTCCGACACGACCTTGTGGTTGGCGTCGCCCGGCGGGATGACGAACTTGCCGTTGGCGAGCGCCGCCACCCGGGCCTCGTGCTTCGGCGGGCCACTGGCGAACCGCATGGCGATCTTCGTGCGGTCCTCGGTCGCGGTGCCGTTCGGCGTGTAGTGGAGCTGGAACCGCAGGTCGGCGCCCTTCGGCAGCTTCTTGGCGTAGCCGTCCGGGTAGACCAGCACCGTGCTGCCCGGGGCGTAGGCGGCGAAGAAGCCCTCGCCCTCGCCGCGGGTCGGGTCGCCCGGCTGGGCGGCGAAGATCAGCGCGTGGTGCGTCACCTGCCGGGCCGTCGGCTGCACCTCCACCGCCACCACCCACTTGTCCTCGGTGAACCCGGTCGGGACGGTGATGTTGACGTACTTCATCACCCCCTCGGCCTTGATCGCCACCGGCCGCGGCAGCTCGAACACGGCGTCCGGCTTGCCGATCAGCCAGCCGGTCTCGAACGTCGGCGGGCGCGGGGCGTCGGCCGGGTTCCCCTTCGGCCGGTCGCCGTCGAGCCACGCGAGCAGGTCGGCGCGGTCGGCGGGGGTGAGGGAGCGGTCGTTCAGCCAGGGCGTGTGCTCGCCGGGGGCCGGCGGCGCGGCGTACCACGGCGGCATCACCTTGTCCGTCACGGCCCGCTTCACGGCGCCGCGGCGGGCGACGAGCTGGTCGTAGGTCTCGAGCGCGAACGGGGCGGTGCCGCCGGCGCGGTGGCACTCGACACAGTTCTGCTGCACAATCCGCTCGACACGAGCATGGAAATCGAGCGGCGTCGGCGGCGCATCGCCCGGGACGATGTCGCACCCGGGGGCGGTCGTCGCGGCCGGCTTCGGCGTGCGGCCGGCGAGGACGGCCTCCAGCGCGCCGGCGAGGTACGTGTTCCGCGGCGCGTCGTGGGCGTAGCCGAGGCCGTACTGGTCGCTCACCGCGCCCCGGTAGACGACCGTCCGGGCCGGGTCGAGGGCCACGACCTCCGTCGTGCTGGTGGCGCCGACCGCGGCGGCGAGCTTCGGGTCGGCGACGTACCGGCCGCCGAGGAGGGCGGCATCGGCCTTGATGGCGTCGGCATCGCCGGCGAGCGGGTTGACAAACAGGAAGGCTACGCCCTTTGCCGCGTACTCCTTCTCCAGTCTTGCGAGGACCGGGGCGAACTTCTGGCAGAGCGGACAGCCGGGGTCGGTGAGGGCGACTACGAGGCACGCCTTGTCACGGTAGTCCGAGAGCTTGCCGGCCTTGCCCGCGAGATCGGTGAACGCGACGTCGGCGACGAGCCGGCCGACGCCCAAGTCGGCGCCGCGGCGGATGCGCGGGGCGGTCTTCAAGTCCGGGCCGGGGTCGGCCTTCGGCGTGACGGCCTTCGGCGCGGGCGGGGTGGGTTTCTGGGTCGGGTCGGGACCGCCCTTGCCGCTGCCGTCGCGGAACGGGTTGCGGCGGGGTTCGTCGGCGGGCAGCGCGGTCACGAGAGCGATCGTGAATACGAGGGCGGCGAAGCGCATGTCCGGTTCCGTGGTACGGCGGGGCAGGTATTGTACCCACGCGGGCCGCGGTCGGTTTCGCCGCAGGTGTGAAGTTCTGGCTTGGTTTGTAGGTCGGGTCGCTTTGGTGATAAACCCCGCCTTCGAACTGAGGAATAAGAGGCACTGACACAACCCCCGAAAACGCTTGAAAACCGGGGGTTGCGGCAGGTTGTGTCACAGCCTGTAAGGACTTAGAGTCTATCCGGGAAGTCAGGCTGCCTTTTGCATGGGTTTTCGCGGGTATCGGAATGTCGCCTGAGCGTGACCGCTATCCGGCGCGAGGCGGTGGAGCATGAGGTGG
>VFQN01004554.1_pt1 | contig 18193 bp, 23 predicted proteins | sample 3512371 | NCBI WGS metagenome assembly VFQN01 (sample SAMN10412370, study PRJNA504923) | tailings metagenome | isolation source: Replicate 2 from Balatoc abandoned mine | place: Philippines: Itogon, Benguet | collected 2017-08-28 | reverse complement strand
GTTCCGGGAGGGGCGCTGGCTCGATCCGGCCGGCGGCGGCGACGGACCGCCGCCGTCCCCGCCGGACCACCCCCACGCCCCACCCCCGCCCGCGCGGGCAGGCTCAGGACATGGCGGCGAGCTCGGCGGAGACGCGGCGCATGCGGTCGGCGAGCGTGCGGGCGATGGCCGCGAGGACGTGGCTGCGCGTGCGCAGGTCGTCGTGGTCGCTGACCCCCTCGAAGGCCTCCCGGCCGAGGCGGTACGCCACGACGTCGGTCTCCGCGATCGCCGAGGCCGAGCGCGGCAGGCCGTCGACGAAGGCGGCCTCGCCCATCAGCATCCCCGGCCCCACCGCGGCGAGGCGCACCGGCGGGCCGCCGTCGGGTGCCGCGGCCACCACGCGGACGCGGCCGCGCGCCAGGGCGAGCACCGCGTCGGGTGGATCCCCCTGCCGCAGCAGCGCCCCGCCGGCGGCGACCTCGACGCGCTCGATCACAGCGGCCAGCTCGGCGACCTCCTCGGCCGGCATTCCCCGGCAGAGCTCGGTGTCACCCAGCGGGACCTCGTCGTCGCGGTCGGCCTGGGGCTGGACTCCGTGCCGGCGCAGGAGCAGGTCCTCGCACCACTCGACGGCCGCGTCCAGGTCGGTGCCGGCGTCCGGGTACTCCGGCGGCGGCACCGTGCGGACGGCGAACCGCGCGTCGGGATCGACGACGACGACGTGGGTCCCCGCAGCCTCGAGCGCCTCCCGCAGGTCGCCCAGGATCGCCGCCGCCGCCCGGTTCACGCCGGTGACGCGGCCCACGTCGAAGACGGCGTAGCCGCCGCCGGGGAGGTCCTCGGCCACCGCCCGCGCGAGGGCCGCCGCGGCCGTGAAGCCGAGGTCGCCGTGGACCTCGTAGACCCGCACCGCGCCACCCTCGGCCCGCAGCACCGCACTCTCCTCCCCGGTGCGGCGCCGGCGCGACCCCGCGGAGGCCACCGTCCAGCGGCGGCGGATGGCCGAGCGGCCGGGGCGTGGCGTCTCGAACAGGTGCAGCGCAAAGCGGCGTGAAAGCTCGCCGCACACGCGCACGCCGCGCACGCTGTTGCCGAACTCGTCGAGCGGCGGGCTGAATGCCGCGATGCCGATCTGCCCGGGGAGCACGGCCAGCACGCCCCCGGCCACGCCGCTCTTGGCGGGCAGGCCCACGTCGAAGAGCCACTGGCCGGCCGCGTCGTACATGCCGCAGGTCGCCATCACGCTGAGCACCCGGGCCACGTGCCGCTCCTCCAGCGCCCGCTCGCCGGTGACCGGGTTCACGCCCCGGTTCGCCAGGGTCGCGCCGATGAGCGCCAGGTCGCGGCAGGTGACGAGGATCGCGCACTGGCGGAAGTAGAGGTCGAGGGCCTCCTCGGGATCCCCCTCCAGCACGTCCGAGTTCCTCAGCAGGTGCGCGATGGCGCGGTTGCGGTGCCCCGTCGCCGCCTCCGACGCGTACACCGCCTCGTCCACCTCCACGCGGCGCCCGACGTAGCGGCCGACGGTGCGGAGGATGCGCTCCAGGCGCGCGGCCGGATCGGCGCCCCGCACGAGCCCCGTGGTCGCGATCGCCCCGGCGTTGACCATCGGGTTCAGGGGGGTGCCCGTCTCCTCGTCGAGGCGGATCGCGTTGAAGGCCTCGCCGGTCGGCTCGACGCCCACCTTCGCGAGCACGCCGTCGACGCCGTGGTCCTCCAGCGCCATCCCGTACAGCAGGGGCTTCGAGATCGACTGGATCGTGAAGGCGTGGCACGTGTCGCCCACCTCGTGCACGTCGCCGTCGGCGGTGGCGGTGGCCACGCCGAAGAGGTCGGGGTCGGCCGTCGCGAGCTCCGGGATGTAGTCGGCGGGCGCCCCCGGCGACGGCTCGGCCCCGACCGACTCGTGGAGCGAGACCAGGATGCGGCGGACCGAGGATGCGGGGGGCACGGCCATGGGCCGCGCAACGCTACGGGGCGGGCGCCGCGACCACCAGCGCGCTAGGAGAGCAGGGGCGCCACCAGGCGGTCGTGCTCGCGGCCCTCGACGTCCACGAAGGCGAACGTGGCCCGGTCGGCCTCCAGGCGGACGCGCATGTAGCCGTACTCGGCCGCATGGGCCACGGCGTCGGCGCTGCGCGGGGTGCGCTCGTCGTTGCGCGGCGCGCCGCCGGTGCCCACGGTCAGGAACGGCACGCCGGGCGCGCCCGCCACCTCGCGCCGCTCATAGGCGTGCAGGTGGCCCGCCAGCACGGCGGTCACGTCGGCGGCCGCGATCACCGGCAGCAGCGGATTGCCCGCCTTGACCGGCTGGTGCGTCACCACCAGTCGCGCCAGCGGGCCGGGGCGGGCCAGGGCCCGGCGGGCGAAGGCCACGTCCGCCGCGTCGGCGCGCAGGCCGAGCGCGATCACCTGCACCGGCCCGTAGCGCAGGTCGTAGCGCTCGCCGTCGCGCGGCCACTCGAATGCCTCGGCGAGGGCGCGCCGGCCCACCGGGAAGACCACATCGTGGTCGCCGACGGTCCCGTAGTTCGGCGCGCCGCCCAGCACCGGCGCCAGGGGGCCGAAGATCAGCTCGTCGAGGAGCTGCGGCAGCGTCACCAGGTAGGCGTTGTCGCCGGCGGTCACGAGCAGGCGCGGGGCCTCGTCGGCGAGGCGTGCCGCGACGGCCCGCGAGCTGTCGTTGGGCGCGCCGTAGTCGCCGAAGACCACCAGGTCGAGGGGACGGGCGAGATCGCGCGGCGCGGTGGTGAACGCCCCGCTCGCCGCCTCGCGGCCGTCGATGCTCGCGCTCCACGCGTAGCGGGTGTCGGGCACGAGGCCGGCCAGGTCGCCGTCGCGCGCCGCGACGGGCGCGCCGCCGCCCTCCGGCGAGGCCGTCACCTCGACGCTCGCCCCGGGGGGCGCCACCCAGCGCATGCGCGCGGTCGTCGGCGCGACGCGCGTCAGGTAGGGCGCGCGCGGGAATCCCGCGGCAGGGGGCGCCGCCTCGCCCTCCTCGCCCCCGCACCCGGCGGCGAGCAGGACGGCCAGCCCCGCGAGCAGGACGGCGCCGAGCAGCAGGAGCGTGCGGCGGGCGGTCACCCGCCCATGGACCAGGCCGCGGGGAGCGGCCCCGGCACCGGTCCGCTATCGTTCGATGTTCATGGAACTGGGCATCTACACCTTCGCCGAGCTCACGCCGGACGTCGACACCGGGCGCACCGTCTCGCCGCAGCAGCGGATCGCCGACCTGATGGAGGAGATCGCGCTCGCCGACCAGCTCGGCCTCGACGTGTTCGGCCTCGGGGAGCACCACCGCCCCGACTTCACGGTCTCGGCGCCGGCCGTGGTGCTCGGCGCGGCCGCCGCCGTGACCCGGCACATCCGCCTCACGAGCGCCGTCAGCGTCCTGAGCTCCGACGACCCCGTGCGGGTCTTCCAGCAGTTCGCCACGGTCGACCTGCTCTCGGGCGGGCGCGCCGAGATCATGGCCGGCCGCGGGTCGTTCATCGAGTCGTTCCCGCTGTTCGGCTACGCGCTCGACGACTACGACGACCTCTTCGCCGAGAAGCTCGAGATGCTGCTCGCCCTGCGCGGGGACGAGGTGGTGACCTGGTCGGGGCGCCACCGGGCACCGATCGACGGCCGCGGCGTCTACCCGCGGCCGGTGCAGGACCCGCTGCCGGTCTGGGTGGCGGTCGGCGGGACGCCGGCGTCCGTGGTGCGGGCGGGCACCCTCGGCCTGCCGATGGCGCTCGCGATCATCGGCGGCCAGCCGGCGCGCTTCGCGCCCTACGCCGAGCTCTTCCGCTCCGCCGCGGCCGAGGCGGGGCACGGCCCCCTGCCCCTCAGCATCAACTCGCACGGGTACGTCGCCGACACCTCCCAGCGCGCCCGCGACGAGGCCTTCGGGCCCTTCGCCACGATGATGGACCGCATCGGCCGCGAGCGCGGGTGGTCGCCGATGACGCGGTCCGCCTTCGACGCGTCGACCGGCCTGCACGGCGCCAACCTGGTCGGCAGCCCGCAGGAGGTGGTCGAGAAGATCCTCTTCCAGCACGAGGTCTTCGGGCACGACCGCTTCCTGATCCAGTTCAGCGTGGGCACCATGCCCCACGACCGCATGATGCGCAGCATCGAGCTGTTCGGCGCCGAGGTGGCGCCGGCGGTGCGCGCCGCGCTCGCCCCCGCCGCCGCGACGACCTAGGGCCCGTGTCCTCGCGGGACGGCGTGACGAAGCCGGTCTCGTAGGCGAGCACCACGGCCTGAACCCGGTCGCGCAGGCCGAGCTTGCCCAGCACCCGCGCCACGTGCGTCTTGACCGTGTTCTCGCCCAGCACCAGCGTCGCGGCGATCTCCGCGTTGGACATGCCGGTCGCCACCAGGCGCAGCACCTCCTGCTCGCGCGCCGTCAGCGCGGCGAGCCGCGGGTCCGGGCCCTGGTCCTCGCGCCGCACGACGCGGGCGAAGCGCTCCACCAGGCGCCGGGTGATCGACGGGGCGAGGAGGGCGTCGCCGGCGGCGGCCGCGCGCCGCTCCAGGGCGTCGGCCTGGGCTCGGGGCTGCCGGGCCTGCGCGAGCGGGCCGAGGCGCCCGGGGGCACCCTCGAGGCGGGCCCGGCATCGGACGGCGGCCGGCGCCTGGTGGCCCGCCTGCCCGCTGCCGCGGCGGCGCCGGTCCTCTGAGACGACGAGGGGGCGGCCCCGGCGCGCGGGGCCGCCCCCTCGGGACGACGTGCGGTGCGGCCGCGGCGCGGCCGCGCGCTCAGACGGTCGGCTTGCCGATCGCCGCGCCCTTGCGGGCGTTGAACGCCTCGAGCATCGACTCGAGGTCGCTGTCCTTGGAGGCCTCGACGAGCGCCTTGTACTTCTCGCCGAGGGTCGCGCGCTGCTCCCGGTAGAGGATCCCGAGCTTGAAGCCGCCGCGCAGCGCCAGGTCGAACGCCGCCGACTTGCTGGTGACGTCGTGGTCGGGGGCGACGTCGGTGACGAGCTCCTTCCACTCCTCCTGGTGGTTGTTGAACATCACGCACGGCGACAGGGCGTCGATGTAGCTGAAGCCCTTGTGCTCCATCGCCTGCACGATCAGCTCGGTGAGCGCCTTGGTGTTGAACGACGCCCCGCGGGCCACGAACGACGCGCCCGAGGCGACGGCGAAGGCCAGCGTGTTGAGCGGCGTCTCGAGGTTGCCCCAGGGCGTGCTCGGCGCCTTCTGCTCGGTGAGGGAGGTCGGCGAGACCTGGCCCTTGGTGAGGCCGTAGATCTCGTTGTCCATCACCAGGTAGGTGATGTCGATGTTGCGGCGGGCCGCGTGCGGGAAGTGGCCGGCGCCGATCGCGAAGCCGTCGCCGTCGCCGCCGACCGCGATCACGGTCAGGTCGGGGTTGGCGAGCTTCACGCCCATCGCCACGGGCAGCGGGCGGCCGTGCAGGGAGTGGAAGCCGTAGGTCGAGACGAAGCCCGGCAGCCGGCTGGAGCAGCCGATGCCCGAGACCACCACGGTGCGGGCCGGGTCGAGGTCGAGCTCGGCGAACGCGCGGTAGAGGGAGGCCAGGACCCCGAAGTCACCGCAGCCCGGGCACCAGATCGGCTTCAGGTCCGACTTGTAGTCGGCGGGCTTGCGCTTGGCGGGCGTGGTGCTCACGCGGGGGTCCTTTCCATGACGATGTCCAGTACGTCCTCGGCGGTGAACGGCAGGCCGTCGCACTTGGCGTGGCTCTCGACCACCAGCCCGCACTCGGCGCGCACGAGCCGCGCGAGCTGGCCGGTGAAGTTGACCTCGGGCACCACCACGCGGCGGGCGCCGGCGGCGAACTCCCGCACCTGGTCGGCCGGGAAGGGGCCGAGCACGCGGGGGTAGAAGGCGCCCACGGACGCGCCCTCGGCGCGCGCCAGGTCGATCGCCTCGCGCACGGCCCCGTAGGTGGAGCCGAACCCGATCACGGCGATCTCCGGCGACGCGTCGCCGTACTGCTCGTGGCGCACGATGCCGTTCTTGAGCGGCTCGAGCTTGGCCCAGCGCTTGGTCTGCATCGCCACGTGGTTCTCGGGCGTGTAGGCCGGGTGGCCGAGCTCGTCGTGCTCGATGCCGGTCGAGACGTACTGGCCGCCCTCCTCGCCCGGGATGCCCATCGGGGAGACCGAGTCCTCGGTGAGCTCGTAGCGCTTGTAGTCGCCGTTCAGCCCCGCGGAGGTCTTGCGGTTCCACAGCTCGATCCGCGAGGTGTCGGGCTTGTGGATGACCTCCATCCGCGTCGCCAGGCCCTGGTCCGTGAGCAGGATGACGGGCACCTGGTAGCGCTCGGAGTAGTTGAACGCGTCGATCGTTGCCCAGAAGCAGTCCTCGACGGTGGTCGGCGCGATCACCACGCGGGGCGCCTCGCCGTGGCCGCCGTAGAGGGCGTGCTGGAGGTCGGACTGCTCGGTCTTGGTCGGCAGGCCGGTGGACGGGCCGCCGCGCTGCGCGTCGATCACCACGCAGGGGATCTCCGCCGTGCCGGCGTAGCCGAGCATCTCGGTCATCAGCGACAGGCCCGGCCCGGAGGTCGCGGTCATCGCCTTGGCGCCCGCGTAGGAGGCGCCCAGCACCGAGGAGATCGAGGCGATCTCGTCCTCGCACTGGATCGTGATGCCGCCGACCTGCGGCAGCTTGGCCGACAGCCACTCGAGGATGTCGGAGGCCGGGGTGATCGGGTAGCCCGCGAAGTAGGTCACGCCGGCCGCCACCGCGCCGACGGCGATCGCCTGGTTGCCCGACATCAGGATGCGGTCGGCCTCGACCTCGACCGGGTCGGTGATCGCGAGCGAGCCGCGCAGGTCGGCGCTCTCGTCACCGCCCGCGCGCAGCGCGGCGATGTTCGCGTCGGCCACGCCCTGCTTGTGGGCGTACCGGCGGAGCACCAGCTCCTCGATCGGCGTCGTGTTGAACGAGATCACGCCCGCGACCGCGCCGACGGCGACCATGTTCTTGGCCCGCAGCGAGCCGCCGATCTCCTTCGCCAGCTTCTCCATCCGCACCGGACGGGCGCGGGCGGCGTACTCCTCGGGGATCTCGACGGCGGTCTCGTCGAAGAGGATCACCCCGTCGGGACCGAGCGAGTCCCAGTGGAGGTCCCACGCCTCCTGGTTGAAGCAGACCAGCAGGTCCACGTCCTTGCCGTGGCTGAAGATCCGCTCCTCGCCCATGCGCACCTGGTACATGCACGGGCCGCCCTTGATCTCCGCCGGATAGGTGCGGAACGTCTGGGTCCAGTATCCGCCCCGGGCCGCGGCCTGGGTGAGGATGTCGCCCGAGGAGATGACCCCCTCACCGGACTCTCCGGCGAGCCGGATCACCACGCTCTTTCGTGCCAAGGAAGCCTCCCACTAGCGCCGTCGCGAGCCGTGGGAGGTCCCGGCCCGTTGCGGGCCCGCCGTCCACGGGTGTCGCCCCCATGCGTCGACCACGGGCGTGCCCGCCCGCGGACGTCGCGTGATGTTACGCGGGGCGGGCGCCGCGGGGCAAGACCGCCGCCTCCGGCGGACCGGCCCCCCCGGCTGCGGCGGCCGCCGCGCGCCCCGCGGCGCCGCTACTCTCGGCCCCATGGGCACCCAGGTCATCGGCGCGGGGCCGCCGCGCCTCGCCGCGACCCGCTACGTGACCGCGCTGCGCGAGGGCGGGTCGCTGCCCGCGCTGGTGGAGGCCGAGGACGACGGCCTCTACGTGGTGAAGATGCGCGGCGCGGGGCAGGGCCCGCGGGCCCTGGTGGCCGAGCTGATCGTCGGCGAGCTGGCGCGCGCCGCGGGCCTGCCGGTGCCCGACCTGGCCCTGATCGATCTCGACGCCGACCTCGGGCGGGCCGAGCCCGACCCCGAGATCCAGGACCTCCTGCGCGCCAGCGCCGGCCTCAACCTGGGGATGGACCTGCTCCCCGGCGCCCTTGCGTACGACCCCGCCGCCCGGCAGGAGGTCGCCCCGGAGCTCGCGGCGGACGTCGTCTGGCTCGACGCCCTGGTGACGAACGTCGACCGCACCGCCGCCAACCCCAACCTGCTGGTGTGGCACGGGCGCCCGTGGCTGATCGACCACGGCGCGGCGCTCTTCCGCCACCACCAGGACTGGAGCCTGGAGGGTGCCGCCGCGCGCCCGTTCCCGGCCATCGCCGAGCACGTCCTGCTGCCGGTCGCCGGGGCGATCGACGCGGCCGACGCGCGGCTCGCGCCGCGCCTGTCGCCCGACGTCGTCGGGCGGATCGTCGACCTCGTCCCCGCCGAGTGGCTGGAGGACGAGCCGGGGGTCGCGCCGCAGGAGCGCCGGCGCGCCTACCGGGACCACCTGACCGCGCGGCTCGCCGCGCCCCGCGCGTTCGCGCAGGAGGCCGAGGATGCCCGGCGCCGCGCCGCGTAGCCCCTTCCAGTACGCGGTGCTGCGCGTGGTGCCGCGCATCGACCGGGGGGAGTGCATCAATGCGGGCGTCGTGCTCTTCGCGCGCACCCGCGACTTCCTCGGCATGCGGGTCGCCCTCGACGCCGACCGCCTGCGCGCGCTGCACCCGGGCACCGATCCGGGCCCGGTGGCCGCGCAGCTGGAGGGGCGCGCGCGGATCGCGGCCGGCGACCCCGAGGCCGGCCCGATCGCCCGGATGGCGCCGCACCAGCGCTTCCACTGGCTCGTCGCGCCGTCGAGCACCGTCGTCCAGCCGTCGGAGGTCCACACCGGCCTCTGCGACGACCCGGCGGCGACCCTCGAGCGGCTGTTCGCCGACCTGGTGGCCTGACGCCGGCCCCGGCGCGGGCGGGTCGGGCGCGGGCGGGGTCGGCTACTCTTGGGGCCATGACCGAGACCACCGCCGAGACCCCTCCCGCCTGCGAGCGCTGCGGCACCCGCACCTACCCCACCCGGCGACAGATGCGCATGCACCAGCTCCGCGCGGGGGCCGTCCCGGAGAACAAGACCGTCGATGTCTGGCGCTGCCCCTCCTGCGGGCGCGAGGTGCCGCGGGGCTGACCCGCCCCCGGCGCCGCCGCGCCGGAGGTACAGCATCCGGCCCCGCCCGTCGGGGGGTGGGGATCGCTGAGGGCGTTGCTACGCTCGCCGCCGAGTGAGCGACTGGATCATCGACGTGATCGACGCGCTCGGGTACGGCGGGCTCGCCGCCCTGATGCTGCTCGAGTGCGTCTTCCCCCCCATCCCGAGCGAGGCGATCCTCCCCTTCGTCGGGTTCGGCGTGGCCGAGGGCCGCTTCTCGTACCCCCTCGCCGTCCTCGCCGCCACCGCGGGGTCGCTGGTGGGCAACCTGATCCTCTACGGCGCCGCGCGCCGCGGCGGCATCCCGCTCGTCCACCGGCACGGGCAGCGCGTGGGAGCCACGCCGGAGCGCCTGCTGATGCTCGAGCGGTGGTTCGATCGCTGGGGCGCGGCGACGGTGCTCACCTGCCGCGCGATCCCGCTGGTGCGCAGCACCGTGTCGCTCCCGGCCGGGCTGGCGCGCTACTCGCTGCCGCGGTTCGTCATCCTCACGACGATCGGCAGCGCGATCTGGAACGGCACGCTGATCGGCATCGGCTGGGCGCTCGACGACCAGTGGCGACAGGTCGAGGACGCGCTCGGCCCCGCCTCCTACGTGGTGGTGGCGCTGCTGGCGGTGGCCCTCGTGGTCGCCGCCCTGGTGATGCGCCGCCGCTCGCGGCGGGCGAGCCCGACGCCCCCCTGATGCTGGCGCCGCCGGCGGCGCTCCTGTTCGACGTCTTCGGCACCTGCGTCGATTGGCGCTCGGGCGTCGCGCGGGCGGTCCGGGACGCCGCGGCGCCCCTCGGCGTGGGCGTGGACGCCGGGGCCGTGGCCGACGCCTGGCGGGCGCGCTACCAGCCGCAGCTCGAGACCGTGCGCTCGGGCGCGCGGCCCTGGGTCGACCTCGACGCCCTGCACCGCGAGGCACTGGACGAGGTGCTCGCCGCCCACGGGCTGGACGCCCTCGACGCCCGGGCGCGCGACGAGCTCACCCTGGCCTGGCACCGGCTCGACCCGTGGCCCGACACGGTGCCCGCGCTCGCGCGGATGCGCCGCCACGCCGTGGTCGCGCCCGTGTCCAACGGGCACATCGCACTCATCGTGGCCATGTCGCGTCGCGCCGGGATGGTGTGGGACGCGGTCCTCGGCGCCGAGATCGCCCGCGCCTACAAGCCGCAGCCTGAGGTGTACCTGCGCGCCGTGAGCGCCCTGGGGCTGCGCCCGCCCGACGCGATGATGGTCGCGTGCCACGCCTCCGACCTGGTGGCCGCAGACGCCTGCGGGCTGCGGACGGCGTTCGTGCGACGCCCGCTCGAGCACGGTCCCGGCGGGCCCCCTGAGGCGCCCCCGGACGTCGCCGGCCTGGTGGCCGATGACCTCGGAGCGCTGGCGGACGCGCTCGGATCCCCCTCGTGACCGCGCACGGGCCGGCCGCCTATTCGGCGGGCGCCGCCCCCGCGCGCGGCACGACGATCGTCGCCGTGAGGGTCTGCACCACCTCGTCGCGCTGGTTCAGGGTCGTGGTGAGCATGGTGACCAGACCCCGGTCGGGGCGGCTGCGCGAGGGGCGCACCTCGACGATCTCGCACACGGCGCGCAGCGTGTCGCCCGGGTAGGTCGGCCGCGGCCAGTCGATCCGCGCCCCGGCGCCGATCAGCCCCCCGGCGATCGGCGGCCCCTCGCGCACCTGCAGGCGCATCGTGATCCCGGCCGTGTGCCAGCCGCTGGCCGCCAGCGCGCCGAACAGCGACCCGCGCGCCGCCGCGTCGTCGAGGTGGAACGGCTGCGGGTCGAAGTCGGCCGCGTAGGCGACGACCTCCTCGGCGGTGAGGGTGTGCGCCCCGGTCTCCCAGCGCTGGCCGGGGCGCAGGTCCTCCAGGTGCAGTGGCACGCGGTCGTCGCTCACGCCCCCGAGCATGGCATCCGCCGGCGGATGGCGGGCGCACGCGGGGGCGGCGGGGCTACCGTCGGAGGGGTGAGGGTGCTCCTTGTCGCGGCCGTGATGGCGGTCGCCGCGCTCGCGCCGGCCGCGGCGCACGCCGCTCCGCAGGTGCGGGACGCGACCCCGCGCGACGGGGCCGCCCACCCCGGGCCGGGCGAGCGCACCGAGTGGTGGTTCGTGAGCGCCCTCGATCCGGGCTCGGGCCTCGCCGTCGCGGCGGCCCTCGGCACCGAGTTCCCCGGCACGCCGCCGGCGACGGTGGTCTTCCTCTACCTGCCGGACGGGGCGGTGCACACCGTCGGGGCCCTGCGCGCCGCGGGGCCGCCGTCGACCGACCGCGTCGACGTGCGGCTCGACCCCGACCGCCTCTGGTCGCCGGCGCCCGGGGTCTACCGCGTCCGCATCGACATCCCCGCCGGCTTCCCCCTTCACGGGCCCGCGCCCGGGCCGGTGGCGCTGGACCTGACCCTCCGTGCCACGGCGCCGGGCTTCACGGCGGGCCCGCTGGCGCTCCCCGACGGGCAGGACCTGTCGTGGGTCGTCGCGGCCCCGACCGCGCGCGTGACCGGGACCGTGCGCGTCGACGACGAGACCTTCCGGCTGCGCGACGCCCCGGGGTACCACGACCACAACTTCGGCCGCTTCGACCTCGCCGACGAGGCGCACGGCGGCTGGGACTGGAGCCAGGTGCACCTGCCCGCGGGGCGCAGCCTGGTGACCGGCATCGTGCGTCCGTCCGACCCCGCGCTCCGCGACGGCACCGCCGTGCTCTCGGGCCCGGACGGCCGCCTCGCCACCGCGCGGGCGCGGTCGGTGGCCGTCGCGCGCGCCGACTGGGACCGCGTGGGGCCCTACCACTACCCGCGGGCCGTCACGCTGCGCGCCCGCATGAGCGGCGGGTGGACGGCGGTGGTGCGCTACCGCGCGCGGCGCGCCCTGCCGCTGTCGTTCAGCCGCGACGGGTCGAGCGCCCTCGTGGAGGTCGAGGCGCGCGCCGCGGGCGAGCTGCGCCGGGACGGGCGGGTCGTCTCGCGCTGGCGCGACGCACCCGGGTTCTACGAGTACGAGTCCACCGCCGTCACCCGCCAGCGCGACGCCGTGCCCGGCAGCCCCGCGTGGGCCGGCCGCCTCTGCGCCGCGGCGGCGGCCTCCCTGCGCGCCACGGCCGCCGGGTAGGGTCACCCGCGATGCGCGTCGAGCTCGAGCACCTGGTCACCGCGTCGCCGAAGGCGGTCTTCGCCGTGCTCTCCGACCCGACGCGGCGCCCGGAGTGGCAGTCGGGCACCAGCGGCGTCGCCCTGGTCAGCCCTCCCCCGATCGGCCTCGGCAGCCGCTGGACCGAGCACCAGCACGGGATCGGCGACGTGGAGGTCGAGGTGACCGGCTTCGCGCCGGGCGAGCGGTGGACCGAGGCCGGCCAGACCGGCGCCGGCACGGCCGAGGTGGGCGTCACCCTGCTCTCCGACCCGGCGGGCACCCGGCTGGCGGTGCACGTCGAGCTGCGCCTTCGCGGCGCGCGCAGGCTGGCCGAGATGGCGCTCGGCCCGATCGTGCGAAGCCGCATGGAGGCCGACATGGGGCGCCTCGGCACCCTGCTGGAGCGGACCGCGCCGGGCTGAGCCGCGCCGCCGGCCTCATCCCGGCACCGGCGAGAGGCCACGCGGAAGGCGCGCCTCCAGCCAGCGCAGGAGCTGGCGCCGCTGCCCGTCGTCGAGCCAGTGCCCGAGGGCGTGGGCGAGGCGGTCGAGCGGGTCGTCGCCGCGACCGGCGGCGGGGTCGTTGCCGGTCCGCAGCGCGATCCACGCCGTGAGGCGCTCGGCGTCGCCCTCGCTGATCCAGAGGCGGGCGAGCCGCAGGAGCTCCTCGGTGCACGGGTCGGTCATCGGGACCGGTCATGCTATCGAACACGTGTTCCCACTCGATCGACGCGGACGGTCCGAGGGCCGCGACGCTCGGTGGGACGCGCCGAGTGTCGAGTGGGGCGTCGTCGGGCCACCTCGCACTCTGACGGCGACGCGTGCGCGCCCGTGTCGTCACGCGGCGCGCGGCGTGGCGCCGACACGTCCGGGGTGTCGCATCGCCGATGACGAACCCGCCACCGACCGCGGCAGCCGCGGGCTCAGAGCGCGTAGAGCACGAGAACGGCGGCCGTGACCGCAACGGCGACGAGCGCGAAGGCGCGGGCGGATGACCTGTCGTGCCTGCCGGTCACCAGGTAGGCGATGAAGACCCAGAGCGCCGCGAACTGCGAGAGGTAATCGAGCCGGACGTCGAGGACCTCCTTGGCGACGACCGCCTGTACGAGCAGGCAGACGGCCACCACGACGCTGAGCCTGACGTCGTAGCTGCTCGCCCACGCGGGGAGGTTCCTGTGCGGGTGTGGCTGCGACCGCATAGGGGGCAGCCTCCGTCTCGAGGGGTGTCGTCGGCGTCAGCATCTCGCGCCGTCCGGCAGCACACGTCGGTGCAACGCCCTGCGTGCGCTGCGGTTCCCCCGCACCCGTCCGCGGCGGACGATGGCGCCGGCAGGCGTTCCGGCGGTCCGGGGCACCCCGCGTGTCGTGTTCCGTCGCCCACGACCGATGGTGAGCCGTGAGTTCTCACGCAATCACATTCGATTGATATCGCCGGATAAGGGCTTTTATCGATCGTATGCGATTGCTTGTGGTCACCTCGGTGCGCTACCGTTGGCGGCATGCGGATCTCCGCGGACCTCAGCGACCCCGCGCTGCTCGCCGAGATCGGCCGGCGGATCGAGCGGACGCGGCTCGAGCGCGACATGACCCAGGATCAGCTGGCCGCCGCCGCCTCGGTCGGCGTGGCCACGGTGCGCCGGATGGAGGGCGGCAACGGCGCGACGCTCACGAACTTCCTGCGGGTGCTGCGGGCGCTCGACCTGCTGGGCGGCCTGGAGGTCGCCCTCCCCGAGCCCGTGCCGAGCCCCATCCAACAGCTGCGCCTGCGCGGGCGGGAGCGCCGGCGGGCGTCGGGTCGCCACGGCGAGGATCGTCCCCCGGCGCCCACCGGCGAGCCGGAGGCCTGGCGCTGGGGTGACGAGGAGGCGCCGTGACGACGATCGAGGTGCGCCTGTGGGGGTCGCGGATCGGCGCCGCCAGCATCGCCGGCCCGGGCGCGGTCGCGGCCTTCGAGTACGACCCCGGCTTCGCGGCGGGCGGCGTCGAGCTCTCCCCCCTCGCGATGCCGCTGGCGCCCGGGCGGGTATACCGGTTCCCGGAGCTGTCGCAGCTGTCGTTCCGCGGGCTGCCCGGCCTGCTCGCGGACTCCCTGCCCGACCGGTTCGGCCGGGCGGTGCTCAACGCATGGCTCGCCGAGCAGGGGCGCGAGCCGGACAGCTTCGACAGCCTCGAGCTGCTCGGCTACATCGGCACCCGCGGCATGGGCGCCCTCGAGTTCGCCCCGGTCACGGGGCCCCGGGCGACGCGGGCGCAGGAGATCCACCTCGCGGCGCTGACGGCGCTGGCCTCCGACATCCTCGCCGAGCGGCAGGCGCTCAGCACGACCTTCGACGACGCGAGCCGCGAGCGGGCGATGGCGGAGATCCTGACCGTGGGCACCTCGGCCGGCGGCGCGCGGGCGAAGGCGGTGATCGTCTGGAACCGGGGGACCGGCGAGGTCCGCACCGGCCAGGCCGCGGCGCCGCCCGGCTTCACCCACTGGCTGCTCAAGTTCGACGGGGTCTCCGGCAACCGCGACCGGGAGCTCGCCGACCCCGAGGGCTACACGGTGATCGAGTTCGCCTACAGCCGCCTGGCCCGCGCGGCCGGGATCACCATGCCCGAGACCCACCTGCTGGAGGAGGGCGGGCGCCGGCACTTCATGGTCCGCCGCTTCGACCGCACCGACCAGGGCGGCAAGCTGCACCTCCAGTCGCTCGGCGGCCTCGCGCACCTCGACTTCAACCAGCCCGACGTCAACTCGTACGAGCAGGCGTTCGACGCGATCCGCCGGCTGGGGCTGGGACCGGGCGCGGTCGAGGAGCAGTTCCGGCGGATGACCTTCAACATCGTCGCCCGCAACCAGGACGACCACGTCAAGAACATCGCCTTCCTGATGGACCGGCGGGGCGCCTGGAGCCTCTCCCCCGCCTTCGACCTCACATACGCGTACAACCCGGCGGGCGCCTGGACCGGCCGCCACCAGATGTCGGTCAACGGCCGGCGCGACGGCTTCACCCGCGCGGACCTGCGCGCCTGCGCCCGCACCGCCTCGCTCAAGCAGGGCCGGGCCGACGCCATCCTCGACGAGGTGATCGCCGCCGTCGCGGAGTGGCCGCGCGTGGCCGAGGACGCCGGGGTCCGTGAGGACCACGTCCGCCGCGTCGGCGCCGCCCTGCGCCTCGACTTCCCCCGGCCGGGGGCGGCGCGGCGGTCGCGTCCCGCGGCGAGGTGAAGCCGGCGCCGGTCGGCGCCCTGGAGAATCAGTCGCCGCGGGTGTCGATCCACGCGGGCGGGTCGGAGGCGGGGAACGACTCGATGGACGCCTCCTCGACCTCGTCGGGGATCGCGCCGCCGTGCATCGGCGATCCGGGACCGGGACCGGCCTCCGCGGGGCCCGGCTCGGGACGCCGCCCGCGCAGCGGGGATCGCGGTTGCGGTGTGTCCGCCATGGGTCCACGCTCGTCGGTCCGCGCCCGGTCGCGCATGGGCGTCTGCGCGGAGCGGTGCATCGGTTTCGCCGCAACGGGTGCGCCGGGACCTGCGGATGCGGCCGGTGGCGGCCGGCAGGAGGCTCGGAGCGTTGCGTCCGAGGTCCCGAAGGGAGGACTCGTGGACGACCCGTCCGCCGCACGCCGTCTGCTGGTGATCGCCAACGAGACCTGCACGGGCTCCGAGCTCTTCGAGGTCATGCGCGAGCGCGCGGACGGTCCGGATGCCGAGGTGCTCGTGGTCGCCCCGGCGCTGACGTCGCGCCTGCGCTACTGGATGTCCGACGAGGACGCGGGCATCGAGGCCGCCGGGGCCCGCCTCGCCGCGTCCGTCGAGCGCTGCGGCGCGGCCGGGGTGGCGGCCCGGGGGGCCCTCGGCGATGCCGACCCGCTCCAGGCGCTCGACGCGATGCGCACGTTCCACCCGGACGAGGTGATCATCGCCACCCACCCCGAGGGCCGCTCCAACTGGCTCGAGCGCGGCCTGGTCGACCAGGCGCGCGCGCGCTTAGCGCTGCCGATCACCCACGTGACGGTCGACGCCGCCGCGGAGCAGGCCCGCCTGGTGGAGCGCGAGTCCCCCGCGCGCGGAGCCCCCGCCCGCGAGCGGCACGCCGTGCGCGACCTGACCCTGCTGGCGATCGCCGGCGTGCTGGCGATCGTCGGCAGCCTGATCTCGTTCGTCTTCTACGTGGCCGACGCCCCGGACTGGCTGATCTGGACGTGGGTCCTGATCTTCGACCTCGGCTTCAAGATCGCCGCGCTCGCCGTCCTCTGGGCGCTCTTCCTGCGACGCCCGCGCGCCGATCGGCTGGATCTGTAGTGCTCGGGCGGTCGGCCCGCGGACGACCGCGCCGGTCCGGGAGACGGGTGACGAGGAGCCCCCGATGACGCCCGAAGAACTCTGCGCCGCCCTGGAGTGCGTGCATCTCGACATCCCGTGGGACCCCGAACTGGTGCGCGTGTGGTCGCTCGCATGCGTCATGCGCCGGGACCCCGAGGAGCTGGCGCGGCAGATGGGGGTCGACCCGGCGGCGGCGCGTGCGGCCTGGGACCGGCTCGCCGACCTGACCGCGCAGCGACTCCGTCGGCTGCGGCCCTCCGCAGGCGACACCACCTGGGAGGTGGTCCTCGATCACGAGGACGATGCGATCCAGGAGCCGCGAGCGTTCGGCAGCAGCTGCGAGGCGGTCGCCGCCGCGTTCGAGGCCGGCTGGCGGAGCGGCGCGCTGCGCGCGGTGATCATGGAGCGCGACGCCGCGGGCGTGCTGCGGTCCACCCGGGAGCTGCGCTTCGCGTGAGGGCACCGGCATCGACGGCGACGCGATCCGGGACCCGGGGGCTCCGGGATGCAAGAGAAGGCGACGGCGGGAGTCGAACCCGCGAATAACGGTTTTGCAGACCGCCCGTCCTATGGCTAGAAACGTCGAAACAAGGCCGATCTGACGGCTTATGCGACAGGTGCGCGACACTGCGCGCGACAATCCCCTCTCGCGCGTCCCGAATCCGGCCCGCCTGAGCGAGGGATCTGGAGACGCAGGGCGGCGGGCCAGCTAACCGCGCAACTCAGGGATCAGCGCGTCAACCATCGCTCGCGTCTCGGGGTCGAGGCCCGGTGCCTCGCCGTGCTCGTCGCAGCAGTTGGGCTTGTCGCGCAGGGCATAGCCATCCCTCGGCGGCTCGACGCCCAGAAGCGCGTAGAGATCCTCGTACACGTTCCGTTCGCGAGAGTGAGCTCCAAGCAGTAGGCCAACGACGATGCCCGGTTCAGGGAACCCGACCACCAGACGGAGCTCGCCCCAAAGGCGCTTCACGCACAGGTGCGCCACCGGACTGCGAAGCCGGTAGCTGGCCGCCGCGCACCCCTCGGCGCGAAAAGCTGCCTTCGCCTGTCGATAGCTCTGGGCCTCCCGCCCGCGCAGGAACGCCGCTGCGCGCGCGACCTGGTCGACCTCCGCGTACCGGTGGGGCGCCGCTGCTAGTCCTCCACGACGACGTATTCGCGACGCCGCATCGCAGCGAGGCCGGCCGCGAGATTCGGATCGCGGAGCAGGCTCTGGTCCGCTGCCTCCTGGGCCAGCGCTTCGACAAGTCCTCGGCGTAGCCCTTCCGAGCGCAATGCGCTGAGACGCGAGTAGACGTCGAGGACGCTGCTCAGGCTGAGTTTCGGTCCGACGGGCTCATACCGCTCGAGAACACCGGCATCGCGGAGCTTGCGCACCGATGGTGTTGAGAGGCTCAAGAACTCTGCAGCCGCGACCATCGGGACTCCGCCCGCGTGGCGGAGAACCCTGTCGACCTCTTTTCCGGCCCGCTGTCTGGCTTTGGCGACATCGTTCTGCTGAAGGTCTTCTTCGAGACGGCGCAGCTCGAGGGCGTGGTCAAGGACTTGGCGGATGTCAACGGTCGGACTCATGGGCACAGGATAGCTCGCTGCTTTCCGAAAAATCCAGATAAAGCGAAACTAAGCCCCGTCCGACTGAGGGCGGAAGGGCCTCCGTGCCCCGATCCGACGGCGAGCTAAGTCGCGCGGCCGGCGATCTCCCACCGCGACATCCAGGCAGCCCGTGAGGACCAGGGGGCCGTGTCCCACTGAGTGGTGTGATTTCTCGGAGTGATCCTCAGCGTGTGGT
>VFQN01004553.1_pt1 | contig 18194 bp, 23 predicted proteins | sample 3512371 | NCBI WGS metagenome assembly VFQN01 (sample SAMN10412370, study PRJNA504923) | tailings metagenome | isolation source: Replicate 2 from Balatoc abandoned mine | place: Philippines: Itogon, Benguet | collected 2017-08-28 | reverse complement strand
GTACGCGTAGGCCACGCGGGTTTGCCGGCCACGGTGCGAGATGAGATGGCTTAGTGGGTGGGCAACCCCGACCTTGCCCGCGCTTACAGCTACCCCACCTTACCCGGCCTTCACAGCTGCCCCACCTTGCCTGCCGCGTGGATCCACAGCCGACCACGGTGGGGGCAGTCCCAGGTGCGACCTGTGTTTGGCGCAACGCCGTACGCCCGACGTCAGGAAAGCATGCGTCCATACAAGAGAGAAAAGACCCCAAGAGGGATGGAAGCGCAAGGCAGCTGACACGGGAACTGGCTGATCATTGCTGCTGGCACGCTTCCTCCTCGTAATGCTGGCCGCAACATCGTAGGGCGCTCCAGCCCTGTTACCTTCGATGCGCTTGATGCCGTACACCAGCAGGCTAGCCCACGGCTGATGCATGGTGAGCACCGTGGTGCCCTCTGCATCGGGCGCCTGCCGCCCTGCCATTGGGCACGCCCAGTGTTGCACGTGTGCGCCCGCCCTCCCTGACTGCCGCTCTCCCTCCCTCGCTATCCGTGCTGTTTTCCCTGCTCCTGTAACTCTACGTCCTGCATGGGGGCGGGCAGGATAGGGTCAGGCTCATTTGCCGTCCATGCAAGGCCATGGCGTAGCATGGCGGGCAAAAGGGAAGGGGAAGGGGATGCGGCGAAGTGGGGAAGTGCTGAAGGCAACTGGTGACCGCAGGGCATGCCTGCCGTGGCGACGCTTCGTCAGCTCCGGGTGGATGGGCCGGCCGTTGCTCCGCGTGAAGTGCAGGGGTCAAGGTCTTTCGTAGTGTTGGTTGCTGGCCAGCCCCTTGAGGCCCCGCACTGTTGCAAGACTGCACAGGTACTGGGAACACTTGCGCCTGTTTTCCAAAAGCCACACCTTGCACGAAAAAGCAAGCAGGAATACGACTGCATGCAAAGCTGCCGCAATTGAGGAGAGCAGACACTCCATGTTGCGGGGGGTGGGGGAGGTGCCAGGATATGTGGAAGGCGTTCGTGGCAGAGTGGGGATGCGAGCACCGTGCAAGGGGTGCACCCCTTGCGAGGGCGGGCATGCGCCCCATCTTCATGCCAACCACCAGCGCAACGGCGGCACTTTGCGAAACTGCAGTCAGGGCAGTTTCGAGGGCAGTGCCGCAGATGGTAGGCATACGCTGTTTCAGGGCAGCTGATTTGCATCTATGGGGCATGGCCCGCCTGGTGTGCAGGGCGGCTAGGGTTCTTACCGCCCAAAGGTGTGGCTCCTCTGTCGCCGTGCTGGGTTCCGGGGCTCAGCAGCAATGGTGCTATTAGGTTCAAGTCGAGCCTGGTAACGGTTTTTTATGAAAGGCTTGGGCGCTTGGGGTTGCCGCGGAAGGCGGGACACTTCCAAGTCGCACGTGGCTATGCCGCATAGATCTAAATTGACAATCGGCGTGTATGAATTGTATTTGGTGATATGCAAATTTGCTTTTGTACGCACTTGATGAACGCATGACTTCTGTAGGAGGTTGCTCTTATTAGGCGCTGCAATCGCCTTCTAGGCCTGGCCTCTTGACAATCGTGCACACTGCGACCACACCATCAAAATCGTTGCTTTGGCCTTTAGCTCGATACACCAAAGGGACCACGATTCTAGCGAAACGACACCCAACGCCGAAAGCTCGACATGCTTTCTACCACAACTGTCTCCCAGTTGCAGCGGTCGCAAGTTAGATGGCTAATCCACAGCAGTAATGTGCGCCGTGCGCGCAGTGTCGCGGTGCACGCAGCTGAGTCTGTTGACCCCTCGGATGACGGCTCACAGCCGGAGCGGGCGAACTTCAGCAAAGGAAAAATGTTCAGCGATAGCAAGCGTCGCCGTGGGAGGCCAGCGCATATGCGCTCGCCTGATGACTCGCCACTTCGGGTGGGGACAGGTCACATGGCAGGCGCCAGGAGGAGCCCTCGGCCCTTGCGCCCTGATTGGCAGGTACTGACATGCTCACTTGCCATGTAGGACGGCAACCGGGACCGCCTTATGGGACTCTTGACGGACAGGTGAGCAGTGAGCATTTGGCGCCAGGCCACGGTTCGACCTGTGAGGTCTTCAATTGCGGTCCACCAGAAATGCCAAGATCATTCATACATGTCGTGATCAGCATCGAGGGTATTGGCGTGTAGGACCGTGTTATGGACGCGCGTCGTTCCACCTTCCTGAGGGTCCGGGAAGCCTTTCAAAGCCAAGTGTGCGATACAGTTCTGCTTTACGTCGGCAGGAGTCAGTTTTCCGCACGGTACATAGGTGACTAGCTAACAGCGTGCTGAGTCAAACCCACTCCCTCCAACACAAGCCGCCAACCCGCAGTAGCGCACCGCCCTCTCTACTCGCCACGACACCCTGTTTCCCCCGTTCCAGCCAGCGTTCCTCCAATACCGCTGTAGGCCCTGCTGTACACTCTGGCAGGCCGACACCTGTCTGACACATGCAAGCGCTTCTCTTTCCCGTCCACAGGGCCGCCCGCACGCTTGCCTACTACCTTGTGGAGACCAACCTCAACGTGCACCACGTAGGTGACCTGCTGCGGTTCTGCCCCCTCTCCCTATACGCCCGCTGCACGCCGTATCCCCGTACGCCACCGCGTACTCCTACAGCGGCTGCACCGGTACCATGTCTCCCTCCACCAGTGCTCTTAGCGCATTCAAGACTCTTCAAAGCAACTTGTTCCAGCTCTCAACTTCAACTTCTACCATTCATTCCGACGGAGTTGCCTCCCATCCCCTCCCCTCCCCGCTGCGCAGTGGCTCCAGCGCTTCATCAAGGAGCACCCCATCCCGCGCGACGGCCACTGGGACGACGTGAGCGGGGACACCTTCCTGCGCACCCTCATGTCCATGCCCATGGAGGAGGCCAAGTACGACCTGGTGGGTGTGTATTAAGGGGGTGTGTATCGGGGTGTGTGTTAGGGTGTTCGTGTTGCTGCGCACCCTCATGTCCATGCCCATGGAGGAGGCCAAGTACGACCTGGTGGGTGTGTATGAAAGGAGTGTGGGTGTGGTATAGGTGGGTGTGTTAGGGTAGGCCAAGTACGACCTGGTGCGTTGGCGTGGTGGTGTGTGGGTATGGAAGTGGGAGTGTGTATTAGCGGGTTCAAGTTGGCGTGGGTGTCGGTGTGGGAGCTGCTGTCCATGCTTCTGGACGAGGCCAAGCGCCACCCTGCTGGGCGCCGGCAGCCTATAGTGGCTTATGGGGTTGCGTATTAAGCAGCTAATGAATAGTGTATCTTGATGTCGGTGTGGGCGACGCCCGTGGACGAGTGCGCCTAGTGGGGACGTGGTGGTATGCCAGCACGCGTGAGGCCCAGTTGCTCTACATGCGCATGCGCGGTCGCCGGGGGGCTGCGTAACACCTGGTGGATTTCTGCTCACGTGTCGTGAGCAGCTGTTGTCACGTGTCTCGCCCGAGTCGTATGCCACGTGCTGCACGCCGTGCAGGGCCGTGACCCCGTACTCGACCCACACTTGATGCACAGCGCACGCCCTCCTCCCACACCCGTGTGCCAAGCGCCGCATGCCACGCGCAGGGCCGAGACCCCGTGTTCGACAACACCTCCACCTGCGCCGTAGACCCACGCAGCATGGCGCAGCGCATCATGGAGGTGCGTTGGGGGTACGCCTGAAACGTGAGGAAAGTGTCGGGGTGTGGTGTGGGCGTGTGCGTGTGGGCGATGCAGGGGCAGGCGTGTAAGCGTGCGGCACAGGGGCGGAAGTTGGCCGTGCATGTCGCAGGAGTGCGCAGCATAGTGGAGCTGCGTGGAGGTGGGAGGGGCAGGGTGTGGCCAGGGGTGTGGGCAGGGGCAGGGGTCTGGGCAGGGGTGTGGCCAGGGTGTGGCCAGGGGCAGGGGCTGATGGGGAGATATGCGGCATACGGCGCTGGGGCGGGTTGGATCCTGCAGCTCATCATGAAGGCGCGTGTGCGTGTGGGTTATAGTGCGCCCGGGTGCGGGTAACGCAAGACGCCCGCCGATGCCTGTCGGGACAGGGGCGTCGGGCTCTACACACCAAGCCAAGCTGTGCAGCCTCTTCATGCTCCCTTATATGAGCTGGTAACAGCCGGCCCCTAAGCTGTGAGGTCCGTGCAGGTCGTGGGCATACCTCTTCCGCTGGCCCCTTACCTCGCCTATCCGCATCCCCCCCAGATCCGCTGCCAGCTGGCGGTGGAGTTCGTGCAGGACCTCAAGACGGTGGCGGAGGACAACAAGCTGCTGCAGCTGGAGATGCTGCAGGTGGGGAGCTGGGTTCTGCGCGCGGGCGTGTGTGGGTCAAGCTGAACGTGTGGGCCACGGGGCTGGGGATGCTGCTGGTGAGCAACAAGGTTGTTCGCGTGCGTGTGGGCAAGGGTTGGAACACGCTCCTGTCATGGATGCAGCTGGAGATGCTGCAGGTGAGGACCGGGGTCTCCGCGTGCATGTGGGTTAAGGGCATCACTGCTGCAGCTTAATTCGCTGCAGGTGGGGAGCGGGGTTTTGTGCGCTTGTGTGCGGGTTACGGGGTGACACTGTTGCAGCTAGGAATGCTGCAGGTGGGGAGAAAGAGCCAGGATGAGCGTGTGGGTTCAGGGCCGGGGTAACACTGCAGCAAACGCGAGTGGGTCAGGCTACGGGGTCAGGGCGTGCGTGTGGGCTTAGGGACCAGCGGTACTACCGCGGCGGGTGGTGCCGCAGGTGGTCAGGGGATCAGGGTACTGCGCAGGAAAGCGTCACGACTGCCTCTCTTCAGGGCCTTGACACCTTACTTCAAGCGCCGTTGTATATCTGCAAGGTGCTTGGCGCCGGGGCCCGGGGGTGGGGTCTGCTTGGCTGTCTGGGGGCGTGTCAGGGCTCAGCTAGGACGAGCGCAGAGCAGAGGCAGTGGGGCAACGCTGTCGGGCATTGATGCGCGCCTGGCACCAGTACAACCAGTACAACCTCGCCAACTAACAACTCCCACACGCCAAGCCCACGACCTGAATGCATGTAGACACACCTGTCTCCGTGCACCATCCGTTCTCTCACCACCACCCCAATGCGAACTCCAAAACCCTGCCTCCCTCACCCCTTGTTCCAGGCCTCCCTGCTCAGCACCGAGGACGCCATCGCCGACGGCAGCGCCGCCGCCCGCGACGCCTCCACCGCCTCCGCCAGCGGCGGCGGCAGCGGAGCCTCGCCCGGCAGCGGCGCCGCCGCGCGGGCGCGCGCGGAGGAGGAGGCGGCCCGCGCGCGGCCGCGCAAGAAGAAGGCCTCGGTGCTGCCCCCGCAGCCCACGCCCAGCAACTGGCGGCTGCGGCTGGAGGTGGAGGCGCAGGTGCACGGCAGCGACAGCGTGGTGTCGGCCTCGGGGGCGGTGGTGCCCAGCGCGGACGGCTCCGGAACCGGCATCCCCGACTCGGTCATGACGACGGGCAGGATCTCGCCCATCCGGCCGCCAGCTGGCAGCAGCCCCCCCGCTGGGAACGCGGACGCGGCGCACCCGCCGTCCCAGGAGGTGCCACAGGCAGCAAGCAGCACGCCGTCCAGCGTGGGGCCAGCGTCTAGCTCCAGCCAGCCGGCAGGGAAAGACGGGTCGGGAGGACCCGGCCCTGCTGGCCCCAGCCCCCGGCCGCACGCTCCGCTGCACCCTGAGGTGGCGGAGCTGCTGCCGCTGATCCGCGCCTCGCCGTCCGCGCTGACGCCGGACGTGGCGGCGGTGCTGTCCAGCCTGGCGACATCCCCTGACGGCCGCCTGCACCCCGACATCGCGGACGCGCTGCGGGACGCGGTGGCGGCGGGCGCCAGGCTGCACCCCGAGATGGCGGAGCTGCTGCAGGTTAATCCACAGGCTAAGACACAGGGGGAGGCGGGGAAGGCGGGCGGCAGCGGGAGCAAGGCGGGGGGCGGCGGGGGGCCGGCGGCGGCGGGTGTGGGTGGGCTGGCGGTGCCGGTGGTGCTGGGGGGTGCGGGAGGTGGGGCGGGGGCGGGGGGTGCGCCCAAGGCGGAGGCTGCGGCGGCGGGGTCGGTGGTGGAGCAGCAGGAGAAGGAGGAGGAGCCCACCGTGATTCGGCTGGAGGACGACATTCCGTTCAACAGTGACGATGACTGAGGGGGGGAACGGATGGCGGTTGGGCGGTTGGGGTCGTGACCCGGACCGAGGTATGGGGCGCGGATTGGGTGCAGCGCGGAAGGGAGAGGTGTCTTGAGGACACGGGACGACAGGCGGCACGTGGCGGGACAGGGCGGAGCGCCGCATGGACGCTGGTGAGCTGGGCGAGGGAGGCGCCCGTCGGTGGTGTGGGTGATGCACGAGGAACCGCGCAGGAAAGGGAATGCGGCGGAATACGCACGGGGGGCACTCCAGGGAGTGCCGCTGCAGGGACATGGGGGAGGAGATCGGCGCGCTGGTCAGGTCGTGAGGTTATGTGCGGTGGAGTACATATGCCTAAGGCTTGTGCGCTTGCGCAGCAGCGCGTGGTGGTGAGCGCGGACCCACGAGAAGAATCAATTTCCCTATTGGTAAATATCAAAATATGGTGTTGTTTCGTTGCGAGCCGGGGCTTGCGGCCGGCGTGACTGCAGCCCCTGTGCGTCCCTGAGCAGCGCAGGGCGCGCTGCACTCGTTTGATTTGGCGCCTGTGCCTGCGTGGGTGCGCGGGCGGTCTTGGTGTTCAAGTCGCCCGCGTTCAACCATATGTACCATATGTTGACAAAACACCACCTGTACCATACGACCCTGTGCGCGTGGAAGAGTCTTGCTTTCACGTTGATGGTGTGTGGTGCAGGTCAAGTGCCTGTGATTGTACCTTGTTAACCGAGAGGTGCTCGGCGTTCTTCGCCATGGAGGAGAGAGGTCAGGTTGCTGCTGCTGCTGTTGTTGTTGCAGATGGGAGAGAGGGGCGTTGCCTCTGTCGGTGAGCTGACGGCGAATGCGTTGTATGGTTGTGACTCAGGGCAAGGGTCGGCTGCTGTGCCTGTCATGCACGCGATTGCCACGTGCATCTTGGTGCATGTCGCCAGGCGGCTGGGCGTTGCTCCTGTGCAGTTGGGACCCGACCGGGCCGAGGTGGCAGCTGTACAGAATGTGTAGAGACTTGTAGGGTAGGAGGACTGACATTGTTACGGCTCGCGTCCAGCTTGGGCGGATGGTAGGGCTGGCTGCCCCAACCCGTGCCTTGTTGTGTTCCGCGTATGAACCTGTATGAACCGCGCAGCCGGCGTGCGGCATGCTGCATTGGCGCAGCTGCAACGTCCTCTTCGTTGTGCACCTATCCTAGTCCTTGCACTTTATGGCAGCGGTCTCCTGATGTGGGTGTGGTAGTGGTCTGGGTGCTTTGCGTTGTCCCAACGGTGCCTGACGTGCGGAGGGAGGGCAGAGCAGGGCAGACATGCTAGCAGTCCAGTAGGTGTAGGTAATACTGTCATGGGGAGGATTCTTGCGGTGAACGGCGCATTGGCCTCTCCGTCTCACGGCGTCTCGTCGCAGGCAGGCGGAGCTCGCTCGGCGACATTTCGTGAATTGCTGCTCTGTTTCATTGCCATTGCCGCTTGATGCGCTTCTGCACGCAGTTGTATGTACACCGTTCAGGCATTTGGGCCTGATGAGGGCAAGCGTTGGCGGTTTACTGTCCTGTTCAGGGCCCTATTGGTGCTTTGGCAACATGTGCCGACCAGGGGCCCCGGCGGTCCAGGTTTACACCCCGTGCAGCGGACTAGTTGGAGGCAGACGCGGGCCAAGGGCCGAATGGGCGCAAGTCCGGGCTGCCTTAACCTGTAACAATCAAAACGTACCTTTGTCACAAGGGTGGTCCCTGGCTCCTGCACCTGCTGATTAGCTGCCGGGCCGTGTTCGCGGTATGTCGTCAGAAAGCAACATGCGTCAAGCGAGGGTACGGAAGGGCCGTACACCGGCCTTGCGGTCAGCATTACTTGAGGCACTACCGTACCGTAGGCAGCACGCCCTGGTGTCAAAACGGCAAGCAGCTGCACGCACAAGTTGCTGCACGCCTGCAGCAGACGCAGAAGTACCGCATGGATTATTGAGGCGCCGCCCCAGGCGCAGGCCGTGCTCTTATGATGCTCACTGCTAGTAGGTTACAGTTACACTTAAATGCCCAGTAGGGTGCGTCTGGAGAGCCAAGGAGAGCCAAGGGGACCATCAGGACGACTTTAAGAGTTAGATATCTAGGTGGCAGCAGGTGGCAGGTGGCGGGGCTGAGGCGTAACTACGGTAGGATACTGGCCGCCATACATACACCGTGCTACCATGGAGTACGTCCAGCCGACGCAGGGCAGTGAGTCGGTCCAGTCGATGGAGAGTGCGACATCACGTTTACAGCAGTGCCGACAGGAGCATAGCTTACTTAACCCCTACTCGCCAATCAGGTCCGTGCTTCCCTGGCTTGGCCTTTCACCGGCAGCGCTTGGGCCGTGGTGCCGGTACTTTGTGTAACCAGTCCGCCAGTAGTGCCGATAGCATGTGTAGGTGCACCCCCTGGATCCCTTGATAGGCACACGCCAGAAAACGTGACCCCAACCAGCCCCAACAAAGCACGTGCCAGTACGTGCATAATAAGGGAGCCCCCGTACCGTAATAGAGAACGGGTACACTGCTGCAGTCCGACAAAGCGGGCGTGCTCCGGTATTGCCCAGCGGGCCCCTTCCGTCTAATGGCCGCCCGTGCGGTGCACTCGCAGTGGCCAGCCAACTGACGCATCCAGTCACTAAAGAGCCTATGGCATCACAGCTGCAGGAATCACTACCAGTCGTCGTCCATGTGGTATCGTCGAGCCTGAAGCCCGTCAAGCCCTAGCTAGTCAGCCCCCGTCACACCTTGTGCACAGCATCCATCCGTGCCCCCGCAACGCCGTGTTCGCGCCAAGGACGTGCGCGCCCTTATCACCACGACACCACATGAGTTCTAGAAAATGAAAAAGAGCCTAAGCACCGTTATATCGATGCCAGGTTTGCGCCCCCGCCCACATCCCACGCGCGAGTACACTACCCTGCTCCACACAGCAGCCCAGCCATCTCCCTGCCGCACTCCCACCTCACTCCGGACATCATCGTGCTTCCCAAGCCAGCCTGCCGAGACACACCCTTCGCCCACACCCACCCTAGCAACCACGGAAGCCCCCGTACCCCACCCACCCTCGCACTCCACATGCAGCCCCACGGGTCGGCGTACTGCACTGCCGGTGCGCTGCGCGATCCCTCACATCGCACCCACGTGGAACGCCGGCACAGCTCCTTCGCCCGCAGCCCTACAGCCCCACAGCCCTACAGCGGACCACGGGCACGCCACCCAGCACATCTGCATTCCGCCCCTTTGGGTCCTCACAGCCCGGGTACCAGGGCCCCCAGAAGGCCGGCCAGGGGGTTGAGCTTCTTGCCGGGCAGCCCCCCAATGCCGCCGCCGTGGCCCGTGCCCGCCAGCGCCAGCACAGACAGGTCGTGGCCGTCCTGCGGGGGCAGGCATGGACAGGGTGAATTGTGTCAAACTGTACGACCATAATACATACAAAGAGGAGGGATATCGGTAGTGCATGATGGCTTGGTCGGCGCCATCTCGAGGTGGATAGTAGGATTGGGGCGTATAGCATGCTACATTTATAACGACGCGTTCATAGTGTTTGGTGGCTATTGGCTGAGCCCTGCCTGGGCTTGGCTGTGCTCATTCAACAACTAGCACTATCAAGTTGAAGCCGTCTTGGGAGGAGGGCAGAGCCCGGGCGTTGTACTGTAATGGCAGAATGGAGACCTTGGAGACAGGTACGTACGCCGCGCCAATCCGTAGGCTACGGTTGCGTGGCGCAGTTGGCACCATTTGTCATATGCCGGCACGGGAATGCAGTCTTACTGGTACGCCCTTTACTGCCTGCGCAGCCCCTCACCTTGGTGATATCTTTGTCCACGTTAGGAGACTGGGGGTAGGGGCAGTCGCAGAGCGGCAGGGGTGCAGGGGATTAAGGGCAGGGGTGAGGAGGCGGGGCAACGGCCATCGGCAAGCGCACTGTACAACCGAAATTGCAAACGCGAGGGGACGGCGACAACAGCACGGTAAAGGACCCTGTTCGCCGATCACCGCTATTCACAGCAGGTCATGCACCCTCCTGGTAAGCAGCCAATTCACACCCCCAGCCCCGCGCTCTCTCGTGACCAACCGCTAACCGTCATAACTACCGGTGCCGTACCGCACCTTGATGGTGATGGGGTTGGAGATGGAGATGGGGTTGCTGCTGGCGATGCTGATGCCGCCCGCGCCCACGGTGGTGGGCGTGGCGGGGAGGGCCAACACAGGCACCGCGGCAGCGGTAGCCAGCGCCTGTGCGCCCGCCACAGCGGGCACAACGCCCACGGCGGCAGGGGCGACGCCGGCCGCGGGTGAGATGGCGCCGCCAGCACCTGCACCAGCGCCGCACGGCTGGGCGCAGCCTGCGCCGGCGGGCTGCACGGCGGGGGGCACGGTGGGGCCGCTGCCGGTGCCGGTGACGGGGCCTCGTTGCACGCCGCCGGCCTGGGGGTGGCAGCGACAGGGTGGTAGGGAGCGGGGGTAAGTAGGGCAGGGCGGGAGGCGACGAGGTGCCAACACGGCAAACAAGCTGCGTGTTGCCAAGCTCTGGCAGCGGCAGACAGCGGCATGCATGGTTCCTAATGGGCGAGGGGGACTGCAGCCAGGAACGGGCGGGAGGGAAGACTGCATAGGAGCACGCTGCTGAAACGCGCTACGGTGCACGGGGGCTCTCCTGTTGCCGGCAGCATCCTCTTTGCAAAGGGCACAGTCAGGTTGAAAACGACACGCCTGCGCATGACACCAACTGTCATGCACAAGCGCACAAGCCCAACTGATCCTGCAATCGGCGCCGCCGCCGCTCACCGGGTAGATGTCCATGTCCAGGCAGGGCGGCGAGCCGCAGTTGTACTGGTTTGCACTGCACCAGGGCGAGGGGTGGGGTTGGGGTGTGGGACAAACAGGCAGTCTCCAGGGCCATGTGCACATGGACATACATTCACACATTGCACCAAAGCGTACACGGGCGTGGGGGCACGGGCCAGTGATGAGACGCACGGCCCTGACAGGGAAGGCCGCCGGTCGCTCATGCTGGGCTGCTGGACCGGGTGCATCACTCACTCGACGTGAGAGGCAAACCGTACGGTGCACCTCGTGCAAGCCCGGAGTGCATGACAGGCACTAGTGTGAGACATGGTTCAAGTACCAAGCAGCGTGCCCCAGCTTGCAGGTCATAAGTTGTACCGCTGCTTGGGGCAGACTCTGGGAGGCGTACGGTACTGGGGCGCTCCAGTACAGCGCTTCACGGCTGCCGCCTGACCCACACGCACTCACGTCTTGAGGCCACGGGACGCCGGCTCCAGGGCATCTGAGGACGACAGAACTCGACCTTCATAGGCCCGAATGGCAGTGAAAGCCGTTGATTGCCACGCCGCCACGAGCGATGCCACCTAAACGGTGCTCTTCGCGGGCGGGTCCGACCCATGGGTCATGGGCTTCACTGCGCATCCCAGTTACCCAAGCTTGTATCGCCCGCCCTACTTTGTGCACCCTGCCAATGACGTTTCACCTGTTCCCTGTCCTGAAGCCTGTCCCCCTTCTGCCACATGCACTCTTCCCTCCTCTCCCCTCCCCTGGCCCCACCTGCCGCTGGCGCCATCCAGAAGGCGGTGCACACGCACAGCGCCACCAGCCCCACCACACAGCTGCGGACAAGCAGGGAGGCGAGGCCGCGGGAGGCGGAGGCAGCAGGGGCAGCCCCGCTGGCGCGGCTGGCGGCAGGGCTTGCGGAGGAGCCCGCTGCGGCAGCACGGCGCCGGGTGACCATCCTTAACACGGAGCTAGTGAAGTGGAAGTGAAGCTATTCGAATGGAACGAGGGTTTGCACCTGTAGTTGCTAAGTGCTGGGGAGTATACCGGTAACAATGGATGTGTGGAATGCAAGGAAAAGGCACGGTTGCACTGGCCCATGGGTCTTTGATGTGAGTTTGTGGCCTTATGTGCAGTCAGGCATGCGGCAGGGGGCGTCGGTGCGATTGATGCATGTACGTCGCTCTGGGTGGTTACGGATAGGGAGGCAGGTCGGCTGTCGGTCTGGTTGGTTGCGGTCGCGATGGAAAGGCGACCTCGCAAAGGCTGGCCTGTGTGACAGGCGACCCAGCACCTTCGCGGCAACCGCCAACCGCCCTCGCGGAGCTGCGGCGGCCCTGCTGCCGCTGCCAGGTTACAGGGGCACGTTCGCAATGCAATCTGGTTCGCTTATCCTCATCTTTATTGCTGCAGTCGAAGCGCTACCAAGCCGGCGGTTATTGGGCTACACGGTCACCACTACCCCTGGTTCTCCCGGCCAGTCCTTTCACCAGCTGTAGCCGCATGAAACAAGCTTTTCCTTGCCTTTGCGCACACTAATGCGTTCAGCATATGGCACAAAGCGCCACCCGGCAGGCCAAGTCAACCGCCAATGCTAGACCGTCCAAGGGTACCCACCTGCAACTGCCAGCCATCAGCCGCAGCGGCCACAGCCATGCACCTCATCGTAGGGCTGCGGCGAGGCGCGCGCCCCTGCTGCTCCTCGTCATGGTCCTGATAAATGGATTTAAAGGCGGCATGGCGTCACCGGAGTTGGTTATGGCCAGCGGCCTAACACCGGTGGCACACGTTGGTGCTGTTACACCTGACGGTGCATTCGCACTGCAGCTCGGCCTCTCCCAGACCGACCCTAGCAGAAGGTCACTGGTGGACGTGTACGCCGCGATGACATCAACCAGCACAAGGTGTGGCAACAGACAGCGATTTACTAGCATGCTATGTGCTGCTTGCACCAAGATGACGTGGTGCACCAATGCGCTTGTATTGCTAATGCCCATGCCCCATAACCCTTGGTAATGGCTTGCCCCCGGCATGCGTGCGCGAACGTGGCACAAGAGCGCATCAACGTGCTCGGTCAAGAGCCAGCCTCGAGCCCTGCCTACCATCCAATGCCGTGCCCACCTGCCAAACCATGCCGGACCCAGCCGTAATGCCGTGCCGTACCCACCTGCCAGGGCTACAGCCACGCGGCGCCGCCTCCTGGGCACCGCAGCGTCCACAGCCAGCACCTCTACCGCCGCCACCACCACCACCACCACCACCACCACCAGCGCCCTGCCGGCTGCGCCTCCATCCGCTGCTGCTGCCGCCAAAGCCACCGCAACCAGCGTTCCCAGGCCTGCTGCTCAGCCCGCGCTACCCGCCTCTGCTATTGCGTCACCGTCGGCAGCGGCGGCAGCGGCCCTGGCGGGCCCGCCGTCTTCGTCCCTGGCGTCCGCGGCGGAGGGCCTGGCTGCGGCCATTGTTGCGGCATCGCAGCTGCTGGACAGGCTGTTCAGGACGTGGGTGGAGGCGAGCAAGCAGCAGCAGCAGGAAAGGGCGGCGCCAAGCAGCGTCGGCGTCTCAGGCGGACTCTTTAAGGCCGACGTGGGGAACATCGGGGCCATGCAGGCCCACAGCCCGCCAGCATCCGCCGACGTCCAGGGTCCCAACGCCGCACCGGGACTGCAGCCTCAGCTACCTTCGGCCACGGGGCCTGCAACCGGTGCCTCGAGCACGCCTGGCTCCCGACCCCCGACAATTGCTGCTCCTGGGAACTTGGGGCCTGTGGCGGCGGCTCCTGCGGTAGGCCGGGCAGGTGGCGCGAGCAGTACTGGAGTCGGAACCGGGGGCGGGGTTGGGGTGAGGGCCGTGGGCGGAGGCGGAACTGGAGGCGTGGGCGAAGCAGCAGGCGGAGGTCCGCTAGGCGGTGAGCCAGGGGCGGGGGAGCAGATGGGCCAGTCGTGGAGCGACTACGCGAATCAGCTCGCTGCGCACCAGCTGCAGCAGCAGCAGGAGGAGCAGCAGCGGTTTGCGCAGCAGGTGGCAGCGCAACAGCAGCAACAACAGCAGCAGCAGCAGGCGCCCCAGGTGATCACCGGCACCCCGCAGGTGCAGTACACCACCTCGCCTGCTGCTGGTGCTGCTACTGCAGGTGGTGCGGTAGGAGGCGCCGCTGGGCTGCCCAGCATCTACATCTCCACCAGCACACCAGTGACGGTAGTCAACCCTATCACTGTGACGGCAGGGGGCGGGGGTACCAGTGGTGGCGGTGGGGGCAGTGCAGCAGGGGGCGAAGCAGGGGACGGAGCGGCGCTGCTGGCGGCTGCGGCGCTGCTGCGGCGGCCCAAGGTGGTGGTGGTGCCGGTGCTGCTGGGCAGGTGATGCATAGGTGTGCCCCAGTTGCGGCGATAACGCAACGTACCGAGGGAGCAGTGATTCACTGTGACCGGCAGCGCGAGCGTGTGAACCGTGTGCTAGTGTACTGCTGATTGTGGCTGCGGTACTGGAGTATTGCAAATTGGTGGTGCGGCGCACACTGCAAGCGTGCAAGCTGTGACGGACACAGCCAGGCCAGCGACAGCGGGTAGCTGCTTGAGCTGGCGTCTGGGTTTGGCGACGAGCGCACTATCCCGAAAGTTGGCGATCCAAAGATCTATATTGCAACATTGGCGATAGAGTCAGGCTCTGTTGTCCTGGACGGAGCGGGATATGTGCGAGTCAAGGAGGGAGCTATCTGCCTCAGAAAGAGCACACCACTATGTTGACTGGCAAGCTTTCCCAAGCGAGGTTCTGCTCTGTGTCGTGTGGTGCGTCCTTTCGTACGTGCTGCGTGCGTTGCATTTCAGGGAGCTCCCCTGCCTCAGTTACATGTTGCTGTCTGGGGCTTGTGTCAGCCTGCAAACATCGCTTGCTATGCGCAGCAGGTCTGGAGTAGGCTGTATGCAAGTACTGCAGTGTGGGTGCTCTTGTCCGAAAGCCGAAAACTTTCACCGACATCTGGCACATGCCAACCCTAAATGTCCCGCCGCGGAGTCTTCTCATTGGCCACAAGCTGTGCAAATTAAACTCAAGCGTCTGGATGCATTAAGGCCGCACGGCGGAACCTACGGGCAGGACCTTAATTTGACGGGACTTGAGAAGGGCCTCAGGTGCTTGCGCTACCATATTGCCGAACAAACTACGAGCTGTAGAGGATCCATTTATGACGTTGGCAGCCGCGGCGGCCTCTTGCACAGCGCTGACACGTGGAGTCTTGGTGCACGTCAGTGACCTAGCAGCCAGTCGCAGTCAAATCAGAGCAGCGTAACGCAGCTGAAGTTGTTTCTCTTTCCTCGATAGAGTAGCAGCTCAACTAGCAGGTTACTCTGGGCTCCCAGGGTCCCACGTTCCTGTAGGCAGCCCGCCGGAAGGCTCCATGGGCGCCCGGCACTCGGCCTACTTGGCCGATGTGGTGGAGCCCCAACCCCACAACCCACACCACCACCAGCAACAGCATCAGCAATATGGCGACACACAGCACCAGCTGGGCGCAACAGCTCCCGGCGGCGGGCAGCAGCAGCAGCAGCCGGGCACCTCCACCACCTCCCTGCTACTCGCACCCCACAACACGTCCGACCCACCTGCCAGCGACCCTCCCGCCCAGCCCACACCACATCAACCTCCACCAGCCTTCTCCTTTCCCACCGACGTTGTCAACACCGTCACCAGCAGCAGCCCACAGGCTTCTGCCCGGCCCCGGCCGCCCAGCATCAACCTGAACGCCCTGCCGCCGCCTGCCCTTGGACTACCTAACCCACACCCACAGCCACACCCACAGGCACTGCAGCAGCAGCAGCAGCAGCCTCCCCGACGCTGGCTGCCCATGCCGCTGTGCGGTGGCGGCGTGGACACGGCGGACCTTGCCGCCACGCACCCGCACTCGCCGCTACCCTCCCCCGCTGCCAGTGGGCTGGTGGACGTGTGGGTGGTGGCGGGGCAGTCCAACGCCGTAGGTGAGTTGGGGACGAATAAGAGTGCAAGCGGAGGTAGCAATGTCTGCGCTGCATTTGATTGGAGCAGCTGAGGGCACACGGGGAGGTGTTGGGGTTTGCTGGTGGACGTGTGGGTGGTGGTGGGGCAGGCGGCGGGTGGGTGGGGCGGGGCGGGGTGGGCAGCTGGGGGTGGGAATTAGGGCGGGGTTGGTAGGGTGAGTTGAGTAGGATGGGCACGGGCAATGGCGAGGCAATCCAACGCTGTGGGCGGGCAAGGCTAGAGTAGGGTGCGGCGGGGCCGGGAGCTGGGTGGGATGGCGGCCTCATTGCGAGCAAGACAGGGCACGTACTTGCTACACTCATGTGCCTTATTCACAACTGCCCACCGCCCGCCCCGCCCCCAGGCGAGAACCAGCCCGACGGCATCCCCATGCCCTCCGCCGCCCAGCCCCTGCCCGGCCTCGTGCTCATGTACGACAGTAACGGCCGCTGGCGGGACGCCGTACCCAACATCCACACCGGGCTGTACGGGTACGAGCATCAGGTGGGCGGAGGGGGTGGGCGGGGGAGCGTGGTCGGGACTTGGGGGTCGGGGGTGAGGCGACGTAGCCCATGTCCCATCCCTGCACCCCAATACCACCGCCGCCGTAAGCCTGTGGGCAGGGACGCTACGCAATGCGGCCGGCAAGTTGCAGACCGCAAGCTACCACGTGGCCATCCGGTTTGTGACCTGTTCCACGCCACACCAAGTACCTGTGCAATGGCGTATACCTGTGCAACGCTGTGTCCTTTTACAGGACAGCTGCGGCCCTGCAATGGCCCTCGGCCGTACACTGGTGGGCCTGGGCCTCAGCTCCCGTGTGGGGCTGGTGCCCGCCGCACGTGGCGCCACGTCGCTGTACGGCGACTGGCGGCCGGGCGGCGAGCTGTACGGCAACATGATCGGCCGTACAAAGGCAGCGCTGGCGGGCGGGCTGCCGGGCGGGGGCAGCGGGAGGCTGCGGGGCATGGTGTGGGTGCAGGTGGGCGGGGAGGGCGCGCGTGGGGTAGGAGTAGGGGAGCGACCCCTAGCGTGCGGGTAGCACGCGGGTTGAGGCCAGCAGGACGCTAGGCGGGGTTAGCGTCTCTACGGTCCCATGCCTTACGCTCTGATGCGCCCCATCTTAAACGCCACGCGCCTTGCGCCAGCCTGCCCATGTCCCGCCAGCATCTCAACTGTCACACCCCAACTGCAATGCGGTTACCCCCTACCCCACCCCACCCCACATCCATCCCACCCTCGCCCGCCCACGGCACCAGGGAGAGGCCGACGCGGACGAGGAGGCGCACGCCGCAGTGTACGGCGCCAATTTTGCAGCGTTCGCGGCGGCGGTGCGGCGCGACCTGGCGCCGTACCATGCGCAGGTGGGGGTGGGGCCGGCTGTGGCAGGATGGGGTGGGATGGGATGGGGCCTTGGGACGCCATGAGGTGAGGCGCCGTACCGTGCGCAGGTCTGGAGTGGCTATGGCAGGGCGCGGACTGGCGCGGATTGCCGGACGAGGCCGGCCCAAGGTGGAAGCAAGCACTCCTGCTGTGGTGCAGCTGCCAAGTTGTGGGTTTGGGACGCGTAGGTGCTTCGTAGGCAACGTTTAAGAGTAGCAGTCGGTGGCTCAGGCGTTCACGTGGTATGCCATGCCCACGCGCAATTACGACGTAGACCAGCTTGAGCACAAAACAATGCACGCATCCACGCAACTCACCCACATCCCACACCAACTACGGCACGCATCCACCACCCATGGACGCACCCGGCGCCGTGTCAACGTTATCTACAATAAAGACTTTGCCCACATCGCGCCGCACCACGCCCCTTGCCCCTCCCCCCAGCTGCCCATCCTGCTCGGCGTCATGCCCACCCGCAAGCGCAGCTGCTTCCCCCACATCGATACCGTACGGCAACAGCAGCTGCAGCTGCGCCTGCCCGGCTTAGTCAAGTACGACATGGCGGGCCTGGAGTTCTTCGAAGAGTTCGGCGGGTTCCACGTGCACCTTACTAAGGACGGCGCGTGCGCGTTGGGGGCGGCGCTGGCGCACGTGTATTATGCACACGTGGTGCGGGCGGGGCTGCCACGGGGGCCGGCGGGAGGTGCGGGAAGAGGAGGGGCAGGGGGAGGGATGGTACCGCAGAGTCCGTTGGGAGGTGCGGAGGGGAGAGGAGGCGGAGGAGGGGAGCATGGGAGGGTGTCGGGCAGTGGGATGAGCTGGGGTGGGGCGGGGGCGGGGGCTAGGGAAGAGGGTGTGGGGAGGGTGTCGAGGAACGGGGCGAGTATGGGAGGGCATGTCAGGGTGAAGGGTGGTGCAGAGGCGGAGGCGGGAACGGGCGGGGAGGATTGGGCGGGGGCGAGAGGCGAG
>VFQN01004552.1_pt1 | contig 18202 bp, 28 predicted proteins | sample 3512371 | NCBI WGS metagenome assembly VFQN01 (sample SAMN10412370, study PRJNA504923) | tailings metagenome | isolation source: Replicate 2 from Balatoc abandoned mine | place: Philippines: Itogon, Benguet | collected 2017-08-28 | reverse complement strand
GAGGACCTACCCGCAAAAAATAGGTCTCCGATAATCCCATAACCCTTCTCCTGAAAAAAAAAAAAAAAAAAAAAACGACACGTGTGACAGCGGCCCTGCCCGTCGACGCCGTATTCGTAGTGGAGAAGGTCGTTGTGCCGCCCCAATCAGCCGCCGCCGCACATACTCTGTTAGCAAGCGTAACAAATGGCTGGGGTGCTCGCAATGAGAGTCCACGCGGGCAGGGGGCACCTACGACCTCAGCGGCAGGAGCAGGGCAGTTTTCTTGGGCAGAAGCAGGCAGAAGCATGCCACCTGGGGGGAGGAGCCCCAGCCTGCCCCAGCCCATGCAAGGTCTCCTCGACGCACATAGCAGTGCGCCTCCTCAGTACAGGAGGTTGGCATGGGCATGCGCGCAGCAGAAGACGAACAGTGAGCAGTAGGGGATCCAGGTGAGGTTCAGCTTCAGGGGGGCGACGGACTACGTACTGTATGCACCATACGACCCCCACGACTGGAGGCATGGAAACAGTCCGCTGCAGGCACCTGCAGGCATCCAGCTAGACACGGGGGCAAATGCTAAGCACAACAAAGAACCGCAACTGCGGCCTGGAATCAGTGCGGGCCTCAGCTGTGGCCTCATAACAGCACTCCCAGCACAGGTCCCTTCACGGAGTGGAGAAAGCCGCTGCATGCCAGCCCAGCTCAAGAGCAGCAACGCCGGCAAGGCGCACCGCATCCTACACGGCTTGCAGGACAGCAGTGGCATGACAAACCACGAGGCAGATGTGGTGAGGTGCTACGCACAAGCGTGTCAACCAGCTTACACGCACGTCTGCACGCCGTTCTGACTGCCTCAACTGGGCAGCAGCAAAGCTGGCCCAGGGGCAAACGGGCACCGCACGGGCACACAGCCACACGCCCACGGTCGCAAGCTTGCTGTGGCACTTCCAGCTCATTTTCAACCAAGTCGCCCTGTGCGAGCCAGGGGGGAGGCAACCCAGCACCCAGTTGCGTCACCCCGACCAGCCCCAACCCTGCCCAACTCGTCCAGACATCTGAGCATATACCGGTAGCCGCCCGCTTTACGGCATCAGATAGCAGGCAACCGTACTGTGCAGTGCTGTGTTGCCAGGTGGGGACTTAAGGGTGCGGCTGGTATGGCGACAGCAGCCCTGCGGAAAGCGGACTGCCGTACAGCCGCTGTAGGCAGGGTGCGCCTGTGCGGGTGGGAGTCGGCATCCAGCGGCATTGAAAGGGCACAGCAAGGCGCCTGGCGCCTACCATCCCCGTAAACGAACGGCTTCCAAGACCCATCAGCTGGCCCCAGGCGGCTGCTGCCGCCCCCTGCTGCTGCCGGCCGATGGCTCCGGGTGCCCCAGTGCCTGCTGCATCCCTCCAACCCCGCAGACCGTTGGCGGCAGAACGGCAACCAGCGCGGGAAGCAACGGTCCTTGCAGTGACCCTGCATGAAGACGGCCTGTCCACAAAGCACGGCTGTCCACGTTGGGGGTGGGCTGTGACTTTGGCTGCACGTGGCTGTACCTCGCCAGACCTCGCTGACTGCAGTGTCGGGATGAAGGGAACCGCCTCCACGGTCAACGATCGGCATGTTCGCATGGCGTCACGGTATAGTGTATCCTGCCCCCGTTGTACTGATACAAACCCCACGCCTTTATGCCGCCGGACAAGCTCAATAGACGTCGCTCCGTGCACAAGTCAGAGCACAACAACTACTGCCATACACTTGTCCAATATAACCAAAACGCATTAACGTGCAGTATTACGTTGGTTGATATTTGCACCGGTAGGGTACCCACTCTGCGACACTGCCGGACAGGCCGCATCGGAGCGACCGGCGGCACTGAACAAAGCTCGAACAGAGTCCTGAGTCGCGATGGAGTTCGACTTTGAGGAGCCGGATGCAGGTACTTTCAGCAGCATCCGCTGCCCTCGGTCCGGGTACCAGACCCCCCACCCCTGCCGGCCCTCACCCGACTCAATTCCCACCAAACAATCCCCTGGACCACGCCACAGGGTCGGGACCTCCCCCACAAGACACCTTGCATCCTATGCAGATGAATGAGCCCCAGGACCCAGGTGGGCTGCGGAGGGGCCGGGCAGCACGGGCTGCCCCTCCCCTCGCCTTGTCGTCCACCATACACCCCACACGCATCCCTGCCACATACCCCGCTATCCACCCCGCCACCTGCGTACCCGCAGGGCCTCAAGATGTGCCCATGCTACAGGCTCCCACGGAGTTTCCTCTTCCACCCCTGGATGGCATGCAACAGCAACAGCAACAACAACAACAGCAGCAGCAGCACCAACAGCAGCCGGCTGCTACGGGGCCCAGCAGTCAGGCGATCCGTGAGGCCCGGGCCAGCAACGGCCAACTGTACATAGCTAACCTGACATGGTGGACCACGGATGCTGATGTGGAGGCGATATGCAGCGCGTTTGGCCAGGTGCGGTCCTATCTGGGTAAGGTATCCGAGGAGAGGGGGACCTGCTGCTGCAGGGCACGCAGAACGGTGTGCTCGTGAGTCCGTTTTGAGGGACCAGTGGGCCCCCTGGTGCAGCCCTGAGGGCGTGGGCTCGTGCTGTCGATTGGCTTAGGAACAGGGCCGCCGCTTTCAGGCCAACCACATGCCGATCAGTTGCAAGCCTGACGGACTCTTGGTGGAACACGGTTTCCAGGCGTCCGACGTTGTTCCAAGAGGACAGCTGTAGTAAACGTGTAAGAGCCGCATGTAGTACTGTCTGCAACACAGCACCACCCTGGCCCCCTACTCCTCCACGCGCATCCTCTTCCCACGGCCTCACGTTCCAGGAGATCAGTTCTAACGGACATACCGCATACATACCGCATACATGGTTTTGGGCTTCATTGTTACACTTGTGGTGTGGCTACATGATCCTTACTGGTCCCGATCACACCGATCAAGGAAGACGCATGGGGATAGCCATACACTGACACACACCTTCAGCATAGCACCCCTTTTCTCCCTGCGTCTGTCTTCCTACCACCTAAACCCCTCTCTCCCCCCACATCCCCTCCGCCAGGTGTCGGGCCTCAAGTTCCAGGAGGACCGCTCTACTGGGCGCTCCAAGGGCTGCGTGCTGGTGGAGTTCGTGGAGCCGGAGGCGGCGGCGGCGTGCAAGGAGCAGCTCACAGGGTGGGGCCGTTGGGAGCTGTTCGGTTGGAGGCGGGTGCGGGGAGCTGTGACGTTTGTGGTGCGGATGTGCAAGGAGCGGCTCATGGGGTGGGCCCTCAGCGGCGTTTCGGTTGCTGGAGGGTGTGGGGTGCTGTAAGATGTTACACGGGGTGTGGAGGCCAAGGGAGCAGCTCACAGGGTGGGGCCCTGGGCTCTGACTGTCTTCAGCAGGCGAGCTTCGGGCGGGCTGCTCACGAGGTCAGGTGTGGTCAGGTCAGCTTGTGGTTGGGTCAGATGTGGGTGGCATACGTTGCGGCAGGGCCAGCCAGGGTACCGCTGGACTTGTCAGTCGGGTGAAGGGCGGGGCTGGGACGCCAGGCTCGTGCCTTGACCTGACACAGCTGCTGGCGGCCCGTACTGCCGTTATGCCGCTGTCCTGACTTCGTGACAACGACAGGCAGAGCTTCTCCCCACCCGTGCATTGCTTTAACTGCTGACCGCTGCTCCCTGGCCCCGTACCGCAGGCGGCCCATCAACGGCCGGCCCTGCGTCGTCACGTTCGCCTTAGCGGGCAAACCAGGGTCGGATGGCCGTGCGCCCCCTGGGCCCCCCAGCAAGGGAGGCGTTTCAGGAGCATCCGGCCTGCCGCCGCCTCCCGGGTCCAGCCGAGACGAAGGCGGGCGCGGCGGCGGGCGCTTTGGCGGGCGCGGCGGGAGAGGCGGGCGCGGGCGGGGCGATCGCGACCGCGATCGGGACCGGGGAGACAGGGACAGGTTCGGGGGCGGCGGCGGCGGCGGTGCGGGCGGCGGTGGGTTCGGCGGCGGCGGTGGGGTTTCGGGGCCGGGCATGGCGCCAGAGATGCCGCCCATTGGGCCCATGGGGCTCGGGCCCATGGGTCACCCGGGTCTTGGACCCATGGGTCACCCCATGGGCCTCATGCCGGGGATCATGCCCGGCATGATGCCCGCCATGCTGCAGAACCTGGCGGCGGCGGCGGCGGCGGCGGGGGGCCTGGGAATGGGCGGGCCGCCGGGCGGGGGCATGCCGGGGGCGGGGCACTTCATGGGGGGTGCGTGAGGCGCGGGGCGCACACCTTGGGGTTGTGCTTGTGGTGTAAGGAGTTGGAGGGACGTGGACGGGTGGCGGGGGTGCGTCACGGCAAGGATTGCTTGCGTGGTAGGACGCCGCGGCGGGGTTGCGGGAGTAGGGCTCGGCCAATGGTTGGCCGAGGAAGGACGGTTCACATGAACGTGTGATGTTTTGGACGCCGTGGAGCCGAAGCCAGCGAGCAAGGGCTATGCCCACGTGACGCCGATATGGAAAAGCTGCACTGCGCTGTGCAAGCTGTGCTGTGCAAGCTGCCTGTGCTACGTGGCATGTAAGAGTCGAGTGTGTCTTCGCGTGACCAAGCACAACTTGGTACCGTGGTACGACCAACGAGCGTTCCCGGCTCCCCATCGAATGTTCGCGTGGGAGGAGGCAGGACCAGACTGGCAGACTGTCGTGTCTTACTGTCTGCTGGCGGCTAGCTCTTACGGGGTCTATGCACAGCGTAAGCTCTCACAGTGCACGGTGCCATGGACCACAGGCCAGAGGCCACCTCGCCACGACAAGCTGCGCCTCAGAGCCCGCTGTAGAGCCAGCCGGTGCCTTGCGCTTGCTGCACAGCTGCTACCTGCTGGTATGAGGCAGTAGGCACGTAGCATCAGCAGTGCGAGCACTTGAGGCCTGCAGCACAAGGCAGCACCAGGGCAACAGGGCCGCAGCCCGCTGCCAGCAGCTGCAGGGTAGCTGCGTTACTAGGACCAGAAAAGTAAATGTCAGCGCTCAAAGCATTACATGGACCGCCACCGCGACACGCAGATGACACACCGGAATTGGCCCGTCGCTAACCACGTTCCGCTCGGCTCTTGCTAATCACCAGAGGCCTTGCTGGCGCTCAGCACGTCAGCAGCCCCCCCGCTGTTCCCAGCCACGGCACTACATACGATGACGGTGCGGGGAACTCCCTCAACCACGCATGGCTTGCGCTTCGCCAACGGGGCGCATCGCACAAGTAGATCACATAAGGACCCAGGACTCAACACGGGCCCTTCTCGCTGCATGCATGCCACCCAAAGCGCGCGTGTGGCCTTCTTGCAGTGCGGATAGCCCCTGACACACACTGTACATCTTTCTCACTCCCGGCTAACATGTGTGCAAGCACCTGCGAAGTGCACTGAGTCCAAATGCACACCCGGGTTTCACGGTGCTAGCGGGCAACGGCCCCACCGTACGGTAGTACGCATTAGCACACTGCCGACCTAGTACCTGTTCGTGCCATGCTTTTGGTACTCTCGCAACTGAAACACTACACAGTACCGACAGCGGTTTCTGGGCAAAGTAAGAGCAGCCCTGGGCACCACGCGGCATGGCGCGTGCCCTCACCCCGAGGCGTATGCCTGCCTGTTTCTCAGGCCAGCATGTTGCACATTTGTGTGTCCGAGAGCCTGCACCCCTATTCATCCTGCAACGCCGCGCCTCCTTCCCGTCCTGCTATGCTGCCGCTGCCGCCATCGCCGCACCTAGCACCGCTGCTGGTGCTGCGGTGGCCACCACCGCTGCTGCTGACGCGGCGGCGCGTGGCGTGTCGACACTGCCTGTACTCCTATTCCTTGCAGCGGTCCTACGACAGCGGGCCTTCCGCGCCGCTGCTTTCTCCCATGCTCATGCTGCTGCTGTTGCCACCTGTCCGGCAACCTGCGAGCTACGGGGCGCGCGTCTCCAGCGTGGCAACTGTCGCAACGTCATGGCGCGCGCGTCTCCAGCGTGAGGCCGTGCCACTGCTTTAGGTCCTCCTGCAGCAGCCTGTGCACCGCCTGGTGCTGCTTCACGATGGACTGACCCCTGGGTCACGAGGAGGGCAGCGGGCAGGGGGGGCAGGGGAGGCAGGCGAGGCAGGGAAGCGTGTGAGCTAGGCATATAACTTAGCACCGCATAACAATGCGTCACAATGGACTGACCCCTGGGTCATGAGGGAGTCGGGGGCAATGGGGGCAGGGGAGGCAGGGCAGGCTGTGGGCTGGCAAACGACTTGGGGACCAACTTGGGGACCTCGTGCTCCAGCTTTGGTGGGTTACCAGGACGGCCAGGGGCATGCAAGCTCATGCGACCCCTTAAATAAGGAATTCGTATGGAATCGACTGACCCCTGGGCCACCAGGACGGTCTGGGGGCATGCAGGCTCAGGGATGGTGGTCCATACGGGATGGACTGACCCCTGGGTCACTGGTGGAGTAGCGCGTGGGTTAGTGTTCAGTGGCCGGTGCGGACGTTAAGGTTGGGGTACATGTGCGTGTCTCGGGAAACGGCATAGCCGCCCTGAGTGTTGCCCGTGTGGGTGCGGGGGTGAGAGCACGCGCGCGGGGCAAGGACTCTGGCGCAGGGCATAAGCCAGGAAGGGACGGAAAGGGACGTGGGGAAAAGCGGGAAGGAGCATGTTGACAGAGGGGTGAGGACGGGCCGAAGCAGGCGTGAGTCTTAGTGGTAGAGAGCGGTGCAGAGCTGAGGAACGTGGCGGGTGCCAAATTGGGCGTTGCCTGCAGCTGGGTGCCCTTCCAGGAGGGAGCAGTGTGGGGCCGCGCAGCATCTGGCTAGAACACACAGCGTATGTGCATTGCGTTTTCCATGCACGACCACATCTTGTCGAGTGTTGACTTTATGTGCCTGGCTTACTTGAAGTCCTCGGCCACAACGACGATGCGGTACATAGCTCCACAGCCCCCGCTCGTGTCCTGCACCTCCACGCGCTTGGCCGCTTTCAGCCCAGACATCAATTTAGATGCAATAGACTTCTCAGCGTCCGTGTTTGCTACCGTGCAGAAGGTACGCGCTGCCGAACAGAGGGGCACAAGGCCGGCCACCGAGAGGCGAGAGAGCATGGTTTTCTGGGGGGTGGGATGTCCGAGTGCGCACGTCGCCGTGTGTAGATTCGCGAGAAACTGCTGCCAGGTAAGTATGTTCCGAACGCTTTGCGCACCGTGCTCTTGGCGTACGCGGCTGCAAACAGAGCGCGTACGGTGTGGTTACTGGTTGCATTCATCATGTCTCACACAGCCCTCTCGTCGAATGCACACGCACTTTCTAACTAAAGCTAATCAATACGAATTCCCTTACCTACGTTTGCCTCTGTCCCTACAACCGCGCTTTCCAGAGCGTTTATTGTGCTTTCCGCGTGCGTCGGGGCTAGCGGGCGGGGACCCGGCGCACAGCGAAGAATGCAGCAGCCCAGCAATCCCAATGGTGCATCGGCGGCCCCGCTCACCAAAATCGAAATGCCCACGGCCACCAGCGGAGACGACCAGTTTGGCGGCACCCGCTCTATCCACCAAGCCTATGTTTTCAGTGTGGATAAGCAGATTGGAGAGGGCACATACGGTCAGGTGTTCATGGGCCACGACCGGAAAACCAATGACAAGGTGGCCCTCAAGAAGATCCGCATGGACACGGAGAAGGAGGGCTTCCCCATCACAGCAATCCGCGAAATTAAAATTCTCAGCACGTTGGCACACCCGAACGTGGTCAACCTTCGGGAAATCGTGCGTTCAGAGAGTGAGTCCCCTGTGCGTTGCTTCGCGGGGCCTTTGTCCCCCGGTTGACGGTTGCTGAGGTCCTCGGCCCGTCACCGCGCAGTCCACAAGAACAACAACTTCAAAGGCAGCATCTATATGGTCTTTGACTACGCGGAGTATGACCTGACGGGCCTCATGGAGTCCCAGAAGTACAACTTCACCGAGCCGCAGGTGCGCGGGGTTGGCCAGGGGCCGCCCTGCGCGGCCCATGCGGTTCCTGTGTCGTAAGACCTGGATTTATGGCTCGGCTGCACCGCGGTGCGCTCGCCGGCCTGCAGGTTAAGTGCATCCTGAAGCAGCTGCTGAAGGGGCTGGCCTACTGCCACAGCAACGGCGTGCTGCACCGCGACCTCAAAGCCAGCAACATCCTCATCGACTCCAAGGGGACCGTAAAACTGGCGGACTTCGGCCTGGCCAGGCCCTACAACCAGGACGCCGAGGGGGGCCTCACAAACCGGGTCATCACCCTGTGGTACAGGTGTGTGCGCAGGGGGCTCCCTCAGCCGCTGACTTGCATTACGCTTGGTGCACGCCGCACTCGATTGTACGAAGCAAGACACAGGCAGCGCCGCCCGTGCCCGACCAAGGACTGCAGCTGTCACAGCCTGTGTGATGGCAGGTTGCGTGCCCGACCAAGGACTGCAGCTGTCACAGCCTGTGTGATGGCAGGTTGCTGCCTACCTCCTGACCGGCAGCAGCCCTGCCCACCCAGCGAACACCTCTGTCCCCTTCCTTCTCCCCTCCTCCCTCAAAGGCCGCCGGAGCTGCTGCTTGGGGCCACGAAGTACGGCTCTGAGGTGGACATCTGGTCCGTGGGCTGCATCTTTGCGGAGCTGCTCACTGGCAAGCCGCTGTTCCCGGGTGGGTGGACTTGGACTTCAGGCGCCGAGTGGGTGGCTGGGGCTCTGGGCCCACCGGGAACGCGTCGGAGTGATTCACTAGGCGTTGGCCAGCGGCGGAGGGGCAACCTGCGTCTCCATCGCGGCTGCTAGGTACTTGCCCTGCGGTGCGCTGAATCCATGGCGAGGGCATCAAGCTCGCGTGGCCTTGGCAGCAAGCGGTGCAGCAGCAGCTGCCGCAAGCGCACAGCAGCGCAAGCTATGCGGTAGCTGCTCTTTGGGACCGGAGAGTAGCTCAGCGCGCAATGGGGCCGGACCCTGGGGCCCTGGGGTTTTTGTGGGCAGGGATCGGAGCTGTGTGGCCAGTCAAAGGCTTGCGGCGCTCAGCCCTCCATGTACCTCGGAACGTAGTTGCGCCTCGCAGACGGCACTAGGGTTACACCGCTTGCAGCGGTAACAGTGCATGCCGTATCCCTCTTGCTGCCTGCCTGCTGGCAAGGAAGGCATGGACATGCCTCCACTCGATGTCCTGCCGATGACGCACCGGCCGACGTGTGTCCGACATGCCCCTGAACTTCCTATGCGCCCTGCCCCTTGCCCGACCCCCACCCTGCAGGCAAGGACGACATGGACCAGCTGGACAAGATCTTCCAGATCATGGGCGCGCCCACGGAGCAGGCGTGGCCGGGCGTGGCTGCTTTGCAGCTCAAAAAGTAAGCAGCGGCATCAGCAGCAGCAGTAGCGCTCAGACGGCTGCAGCAGGGGCTCTCATGGCGCGTGGGCCCGCGTGGCAGGAGGAAGTCGCGCGTTGGGGCTGCACGGGTTAGCGGGCTGCAGGGCGGGGCACGGGACCGGTTGCTCACCCCGCGCTTGGCGCCGCTGCGAGGCTGGCCCGGCCCAGCACCCACCCCCCAACCAGTTGCACAAACCCTTTGGACCTCTGCCCTCGCTGGCACCCGCCTCTCCTGTTCGCCGACTGCTTGACTCCTTGTCCTCCTCCTGCCCGCTAGCATCACCGCCCCAAGTTTACCTCCCTCCTCGCCTCTCCCCTGCGCGCTGTCCGTCCTTCCCACGCCCGCAGCTACAAGAACGTTCCCCTGGAGCGCTACCCCCGCCAGCACCGCCTACGCGAGACGCTGCGCAACAAGGTGGCGGGCGCGGGCGTGACGCGGCCGCCCGTCAGCGAGGAGGCCATCAAGCTGCTGGAGCTCATGCTGGCGCTGGACCCCAAGAAGCGGATCACGGCGGCGGACGCCATCATGGTGAGGGCCCTTCAGTGGTACTTGCCACATAGCCAAATTATCGATGATTCGCCATTTGAGTGATTCACGGGGTTGCCAAGGTGAGAGCCATCATGGTGAGAGCCCTTTACTCCAATGGGCACAGGGTGTATGGGCGCACCAGGCTTGCAGGGGCTCCCGCTGGGCCCCCAGGAACGCATTACGGTGGCGGACTCTCATCCTGGTGGCTACAGGACTACGTGTAACAGCGGCGGGTAGACGGTTCTGTTTGAAGGAATGCTGCACTGGGTGGGCTAAACGGGGCGTGTGCGGGCACTGGACAGAGAAATGAGGACTACGGATCCGTTGACCCTTGCCCGCAACGCGCTCAACCCGATCCGTCTCCTCCCTCCCTATTATCGCCGCGGCACCCGTACATGTGGGGGAAGCTCTTGAACCTGGTTCCCATCCCCAAACGCCCCGCTCGTGTCCCCATTGCAGCACACGTACATGTGGGTGGACCTGTCGATGCTTGTTGCTCCATGCGACTGCAATAACCTAGGCATTTTGACCCTGGCCCCTCTCGCTGTCCCCATTACAGCACACGTACATGTGGGTGGACCCGCTGCCATGCGAAGCCGGCGACCTGCCGTGCCGCGGCTCCTCCCACGAGTTTACCATGAAGAAGCGGAAGAACGAGATCGGGGCGGGCGCGGGGCAGGTGGGCCGGGCAGTAGTACCGGGGGGTGGAGGGCGAGGCAGGGGCGGGGGCAAGGTAGGCGACGTGTTATGGGGCCCACTGGTTGGCGGCACTTTGACACGCGCGCCACCTCGCACCGGTTACCCTGGTGGGCACTAGCACCGCCACCTGCCTCGTGTTGCATCAGTAATGCCACGGCGGTCGCGCCGGGCAGCGGGCTACAGGCGTTGACCCTGCATTTCTCATGGGCTGACACGTGCAGGTGATCCAGCCCCCGGGCGTGCCGGGCCAGGCGCCGTACGGTGGGGCGGCGGCGGGCGGGCAGCACATGGGCGGGTACGCGCAGCAGGGGCCGGACCCCAAGCGACCAAGGTGGGTGGATGGGTGGGTTCCGTGGGTAGCGGGGAAGGCGCATGGGTGGCTGTGGCCGTGAGGGTAGGGGCTCGGCGGCCGTCAGGGCTTGGCCGCTTCTGTGAGCAACACGGGCGGGACGTGGGTTGCCAAGCAGCGGCAGCGACCGTGCTGCTGGACTCCGTGTTGCCTGCCGTATCCCGCCGTGCTGCCGTGCGCGTGCCTCCTGCAAATCGGTTGTCCTCCACCCAGTTGCGCGCGCCGCCCGACGTCGGCTGTATGGTTTGTACCTTAACCGCAGGTACGGGTCAGGGCCGGCCCAGGGGCAGCCTCAGGGCGGCTACCCGGCAGGCCCCGTGGGGCACCAACGGCCGGGACAGCCGGCGCCGTACGGCGGCGCGGCTGGCGGCGGCGGCGGTGGTTACGGAGCGCGATCCACCATGGCTGGCGGGTACGCCGTCGCGTTGCCGGCGCAGCAGCAACAGCAGCAACAACAGGGGTACGGCGGGCGGATAGGAGGCATGGGCCCGCCGGCAGCGATGGCGGGGCAGCAGGGGGCAGGGGGGTACGGACATGGGGCGCCGAGTGGTCCGCCTGGGTACCAGAGGGGCGGGCCGGCGCGGGGGCCGCCAGGGCAGGGGCAGCAGTGGCAGCAAGGGGGAGGGAAGCGGTAACGTTGGTATGTTGGCGGCTAGCGGAGGAGAGCTGCGTGAGCGGGAGTGGAGGGTGACGAGAGGGACAGGGGAGGGTGTGCTTGGTTGTAGTGGAAGTTAGCGTGTCAGTGTTGGGTCGGGGGTGCTCAGGGTTTAGATCAGGACCTGCTGTACGACGGGTGGTGCAAGTAGTGACTGTGCGGGCGGTCGGGAGTTGCGCGGAATGCGAGCAGACAGACGGTCCGGGGATGCCTCGAGGAAGACCTCGTTGGTGAATACCGTACGAGAAGGCGGGTGCTTGGCTTAGCCGCCAGCCGATGCATTGATGGCAGGTGAACTGCACACGCGCCGGGTGTTGCTTGGGGGCATCTGGCCACGCAAGCGCACAGTTAACCGGCGTCTTCGGTAACCAACTGGTTCTACCCATTGGACAGCGTGCATGCAGCTGCCTTTTGTGTACAATATTAACCTATTCTTACCTTTTGGCGTGTTTGGCATGGCGTACCGAGTACGGCAGAGCAACATGCGAGATGCATGAATCCTGCTGTGGGTGGTGCATGTATGCACTGTCTTATGGCGTGTAGTAGCAGGGATGGCCACAGCAAATTCGGCTAGCTGGGTGTACCGCAGGGACCTTGACCAACAGGAACATGGCGGAAATGGTCCTTGCTCCCAAGCGCACCTTGGGTGGTGGTGGCCAGTAAGGGTGGCTGGGTGGAACATTAACCTGTAACAACCACAAGATGTGCTGAAGTTTTACCTTGCAGCCCGCCTTGGCTGCCCTTGTTTGGCCTCGTTGAGTCGTGCGTTGAGTGCCTCCACGAGCGGTCAAGGACGAGCGTTACTCAACGTCACCCCGGCAGCGCAGCTTGCCAGTGATTGGCCAAAGGGAAACACACCCTTTGCAGTCTGCACGTCCATGTATGCTTATGGTTGGGCCACGCATTCGGTGCGTGCTGCAGCATGCCAGCCCTGCGTGCCACGTCGTCGTTCCCGCCACCCGCCCCCAACGACCAACCGCCTTTGCCAACGGCGGTGCTGACGTTCTCGAGGACCTACCGGTTCTTTTACACTTGATTTTGATACGCATGCATCTAGCATTCCACAGCAGCGATACTGGGCTCACAGGACCTTGGAGTGGCCCAGTATGGGCTCCGTCTCACGGAAGAGGCGACGCGGGCAAGTTATATGCGCCCTTGCCGAAAGACTTTAACAGCTGCATGTTCTCACCCACCTCCCTTGCCTTTTCCTACAGTGACAGCGACAGATGTCGCCTTGCTCTTGAAGAGCACGTCCGTCGCGCTCTAAACCTCTCAAGCTTGCGCACCAATGATAAAAAGGACATAGCATGGACCCTTGGAGACCTGGCTATGTGGGTGTGGGAGCAAAACCTGGAGGACTCTCAGCTACATTTCGCCGACCTTGCCAGGCAGCTTGCGGAGGACAACGGCTTGAACGTCGAACCGGTAAGCATGAAAACATTCCAACAACCAGTTGCTTGTCCAGGTTCAACTCCGCACCGTCGCTGCCACCCCTTGGCCACACCCACCGCGTTTCCTTTTCCTCAACTCATTCTCTAGCTCACCCCCCTGGCCCACCACCCTCCCCTACAGGCAACGCTCCACCGAGTCGCCAGCAACATGCAAAACCGCTTCTGGGAGCTACACTTGGGCGACATTGTCCGGACGTTCAGCTTTGGGGAGGACCTCGGCCCCGCGCTACGGACCTCCCCAACCACCGACCCCAACCCGGACGCCCTGCAGCGCCGCCCCTCCAACCCGCGGGCCCCAGATACCCCACGCACCACATCCCACGCCGCATCCGGCCCCGGCACTTCCGTGTTCCCTGCAGGTGGTGCTGCCCCTGGTCGGCTGCAACCGGCGGGGTCCGGCCATCTGGGTCGGGGGCCAGGGTACGGCAGCGGGCCCGGCCCCTCCTCCGCGACCGGGGCAGGACCAGCAGGAGGAGCAGCAGCTAACCCACGGCCCCTTGTGCGCAGCTCCAGCACGCAGACGTGGGGTCCGCCGCTACAGCCTTCGGATTTGGGGCTGGATGTGGGCATGGCGGGCGGAGGTGGCGCAGGCGGCAGCGGAAGCGGTGACGGAGGTGCAGGTGCTGGGGCGGGTCCAAATGCTCCACATCCGGGTTTCGGAGCAAGCGGCTCGGGAGCCACGCGTAGGGACGGTGCAGCGGCAGCGGCACATGTGCACGACCGCGGCCGAGGCGAGGACGGGCATGCGGATAGGGGCCGGGTGAGGGTCAAGGGTGAGCCGCCATCGCCGCAGCAGCAGCCGTCTGGAGCGCCGGCGGGCTTTGGAGGGGGCCCCTCGGCCCTGGCCCCGGGGAGGGTCCTGCAGTCTGCCGCTGCTGCGGGCGGCTCTGGACAGGGCGGGCCGGCAGGGGCGGGAGCGGGGGCGTCAGCGGAGCGGCCGCGGGTGAAGCATGAGCCCGGGAGCGGGAACGACGTGCGCAGGGAGCAGCAGCACGACCAGCACCAGCGGGGACAGCAGCAGTACCACCACGACCATCACAGGGATAGGCAGCATGGGTTTCACCGCGATGCGGACAGGGACAGGAGCGAGGGCGCTCGGGATAGCGGTGGCGACAGGGACAGGGATCGGGACAGGGACCGAGAGAAGGGTAAGGAGAGGGAGATGCACGGAGACAGGAATGGGGATCGAGATGTTGACCGTGACAGAGGCAGGGATAGGGGTAGGGACAGGGACGACGACCGTGACAGGGAGCAGCAGCAGGGGCGGTCTGCGGCGCCCCACCCTCCCCCCTACGACCGCCAGCTGCTAAAGGCGCGGCTGCTCGCGGGCAAGCCGCCCCCGGGGGCACCCCCTCCTCCTGCCCCCCAGCCGCCTGGCCCCTACCCCCATGGGCCGGCAGCGGCCGCGGGAGGTGCTGCAGGGGCGGCTGGAGCTGGAGCATCAGGTTCGGGGCTGGGGCCGCCCCCGGCCCGCATTAAACCGGACCCAGACGGGCGTCCCGCTCCTCGCCCGGCCCCGGCCCCGGCGCAGGGACCGGCACAGGAACCGGAGTCTTTCGTCCCGGACATGTTGTCGCAGCCGCAGCCGCGGGAGCACAACAAGCGCGGGCGAGAGCAGCACGGGTACAGGGGCAGGGGAAGGGTAGAGGAGGGGGATGGAGGGCGGGAGGTGCGCAGGGGGCACGGAGGGGCGCACGAGGGCACGCAAGAGGGCCCTGGAGTGAATGGGCGTTGGCCCGACGCGGCGTCGCAGCCGCAGCCGCAACAGCACCACCAACAACAACAGCAGCAGCAGCAGCAGCAGCAGCAGCAGCAGGAGACGGGCTCGCGCCGGCCGCTGGGGTCCGGTTGGAGGCAGGTTTCAGAGCCCGTCAGTACCGCCGGCCGGTTGGGGTCTGGGTCGGGCCCTGGGTCTGGGGCAAGGGAGCAGGAGCAGAACGGGCGGGGGCCTGCAGGCGGGCGGTTCGCTGACGGTCGTGGTTATAACGCTGAGGATGCTGATGTCCCAGAGCCGTCCTCTCGTGCCTATGCTACTTCGCTACCTCAGCAGCCCCCTTCCGGGGTGGCCAGGCGGGGCACAGAGCCCCAGGGGCGGGAGGCTGCCGCCAATGCGGTACCCTCACCTGGCGGGCCTTCTGGGAGGCAGGGGCAGGGGCAGGGGCGAGGTGGTGCCGGGGGTGGTGCTGAGGCGGGCGGGGGTTCCCGGAGAGCGGTCAGCGGCGGCGGCAGGGAGCACGGCGCGTCTGGGTTGGGGCTGCACGCCGGACGGGACAGCCAGGGGCCCAGGAGGGCTGCCCAGGCCTCGGAGGAGAGGGAGGCGTGGGGTACCGGAAGAGAAGGGAGGGCAGCAGCAGTTGCACAAAGGGAAGCGGAGCCGGGCGGCTCGCAACGGAGGGTGGCGGGCGCTGGGCCTTCGGCTGGGGGACCTGGGGCTGCAGGGGCGAGGTCGGCGGGGGGTGCGAGGTCAGGCGGGGTGGCGGGGGCGGGGGTAGGGGTGCGACGGCGGGCGCCGACGGGCCCTCCGCGCCATGAGGATTTGAGGGCGGAGTACGAGCGGCAGGGGGGCCAGGCCAACCCCGACCTGGAGCAGAGGCTGAGGCAGCACCTGCTCAACGTGGTGGGTGTGGGTGTAGGGATGGGTGTGGGCAAGGGTACGAGGACAGCGCGCGGAAACAGCTCAAGGCTCCAGGGAGGGAGGGACACCCTGACACGAGTGTGGGTTTGGGTGGTGTATTACGGTTTCTGATCTGCGCGTGCTCCGTACCGTAGCTCTGGTGGGCAGGAGCCCAACCGTGTTTGGGTGCATGTCGCAAGCGTAGGGGCCTGCACAGTTCGGACTGGTGCGGGGCGGTGTGGCTTAGGGTGTTTACTGCTTGCACTGTCAGTGTGGGGGTTGCGGCGACGGCGTGGCTGTGGGTACCAGCGTAAAGCAACAATGCAGGTTACGCCTGCACAACCGAAGTCCCGTTATGCTGGGCATTGCTTTCACAGTGGGCCTACAGTGCATGCACCCGCATGGGTGTACCGTACCGGCATTGTGGTCCTAAAGCGGCGTACTGCCGCGGCCTCACCGGCGCCACAGCGGGGCTTGTAGTCAACACTGACAGCAAGCCATGCACGCGCTCACTTCCACGCGCAGAACAACAGCAAGATCAAGAACCACAGCAAGGCGGAGGGGCTCCCCTGGACGCTGCTGGACTTTGCGCGGTACGGCATCGCCATGCGTGTGCTGGTGAGTGTCGTACGGCGGGGCCACGGAGGCAGTGTGTGGGGCTGCACAGCTCCCACCTAACAGGACACTGGTACAGCGCTGTTCGCATGCAAGGCGCAGTTGTCCCATGGGTCACAACAGCGTCGCAGTCCGCACGTGCCGTTTTGTGGACGCACAGGCTGCACAGGAGCGCAGCAACTCCCCCAATGCTCTCATGCGCATATCGGCCCTGCTCCTGTCAGGCCACTTTGTCGACCGGTGTGCTCTCTCCGACGCCCTAAGCCCAAGTCCCGTTGCCCCAACCCACGCCCTCTCTCCCCCACCCTTGCCCCACCCGCAGGCCCCCCACATCGCCTCCTTCGACTTTGTACACGCCACGTGCTTCATCGCTCGCCTCCAGGCCCGCCAGCAGCACGCCCACCGCGCCGCCTACTCTGCAGCCGCCGCGGCCGCCGCCGCCGCCGCCGAGGCCGCCGACCCCGACCCGCGGGTCGTGGCCAAAGTCTCCGCCACCATGTGCCAAGCCGCAATCAAGTATAAGATGGAAGACTTTATCAACAGCGTCGCAGGGCCGCCGCAGGGTAGCGGCGGCGGCGGCAGGGCGGCGGCGGCGCGGGCGAGTGTGCCGTCACGGCCGAGGGGTGGCGGCGGCGGTGGCAACGGCGGCGGGATGGTGGTGCCGCCGCCGAGGAGCGCTGGCGGCGGCGGCAGCGGCGGGCCCGGCGCGGGCGGGGGTACGGCAAGTACGACGACGTCGGGTCTGATGGAGGTGCGGCTCCGGAACCACCTGAAGCGCATCGGCAAGGGCAGCCTGCGGCAGTACGGCCTAAGCGTGGGGCTGGGCTGGACGCTGCTGGAGCTGGTCAACGCTGACGTGGCGGTGCGCGTTGACCAGGTGGGCAGCGGAGACTGGACAGGAGCGATAATGCTTGAGCTTTATCGTCATACAAGGTAGGGAACATAAGACATGAACGGCATCTTGTCGACCATGTGCTCGTGGGTTTCGGATGACACAACGGGAGGTCGCTGGTCAACGCTGACGTGGCGGCGCACGTTAACCACGTGCGTGGGCGGCGGTGGCGGTCGTCGGGCCGTGGGTGTCAGACGGAAACCGTGTAGCAGCCAAGCGGTCAGACCCTGGGTGGAGCTTAGGTGCGGCCCGCCTGCTGGTGCTCACCCTTGTGCTCTGTCTGCTGCCATTGATGCACGTGTGTTACCGCTAACCCACGCCCACGCAGGGCACGGACCAGCTGGACGAGGAGGAGGTGGCCACCCGCCTGCTGGTGCGCAAGAAGGGCCGCGACGCGCCGACGGCCCCGGGGGCGGCGGAGCTGCTGGCAACGGTAAGATGTAGGGAGGTGCTTGGGATATTACACTGTCATTGCTGCTCGGTAAATGGGGGGCAGGGGCACGTCAAATGGCGTGGGAGTGGGGTTGACATGCGTGCGAGGTTACCAGTGGCTAGAGGTTAGTGCGCACACAGTTGTTTTTATTTTTCACGGTTGTGGAACACGCCTGGTGGCCAAGCATGGTGCGGCATGCATGGTGGCAAGGGCCTCGTGCGGGGCATCCTGCTGCACCTTCGCAGCGGTGTGGTTATGGCAGGATAATCATGGTACGTTGTGTTGGTAGTGACACCTGCAATGCTGCTTGTTTTGTGCAGACGGCCACCAAGATGCGTGCGGCGCACATGGACAACGACCTGGAGGGCTTGGTGGCGGCGGAGGTGGCGGCGCGGCGGGCGGGCAGGCGGCAGACCCACGGGTCGGCGGCGGCCGCAAGGAACGGTACGGCAGGCGGCGGTCAACGGTCAACGGCGGGCGCACGGGGCGCAGGCGGGAGCGCTGGCGGGCGGCGGGCGCAACCGCAGCAGCAGCAGCAGGGGCGGGGGCGGGGGCGGGGGCTGCAGGGGGGCATGGGCGATGTGGAAGAGGACGAGGGGGGCTGGGGCGAGGGTGAGGGTGACGGGAACGGGTACTACGAGGATGGG
>VFQN01004551.1_pt1 | contig 18203 bp, 15 predicted proteins | sample 3512371 | NCBI WGS metagenome assembly VFQN01 (sample SAMN10412370, study PRJNA504923) | tailings metagenome | isolation source: Replicate 2 from Balatoc abandoned mine | place: Philippines: Itogon, Benguet | collected 2017-08-28 | reverse complement strand
ATCATCAAAGATCGTCACTTCAAAGCGATGAAAGACAAAGCGGTAGTGTGTAATATCGGCCACTTCGACAACGAAATCGACATGGCATGGTTGAACGCTAACTACGGCGACACCAAAGAGCAAATCAAACCACAAGTAGATTTGTATACGCTAGACGGTAAAGAAATCATCGTATTGGCCGAAGGTCGTTTGGTAAACTTGGGCTGTGCAATGGGACACCCTTCGTTTGTGATGTCAAACTCATTCTGTAACCAAACCTTGGCGCAAATTGAGCTTTACACCAATCCGGGCAAATACGAAAAACAAGTCTATATCTTGCCTAAGCACTTAGATGAGAAAGTGGCCAAATTGCACTTAGGGCACATCGGGGCAAAACTCGAAACCCTCGATGCGGAGCAAGCAGCTTACATCGGTGTGACGGTAGAAGGACCGTTCAAATCTGATTTGTATCGTTACTAGAGAGTTAGCGATTCTAATATATCTAAAGCCTCGGCGTAAGTCGAGGCTTTTTTTTGCTTTAAGCAGTAAGGTTTATGCTTTATGCAATAAAAAAACACCCACCCAAGAAAACCCCCTTTCTCCAGTAAGGAGAAAGGGTCGGGGATAGAGGTTATTATTCTTATGCCAGGAGAAAGAACATTAACTAGAGGTTATTGCTCCCACCAAACCAACCCCCTTTCTCCAGTAAGGAGAAAGGGCCGGGGATAGAGGTTCTTTCTCCCATTCTCCCGCCAGGAGAAAGAACATTGACTAGAGGTTATTGCACCCACCCAACAAACTCCCTTTCTCCAGTAAGGAGAAAGGGCTGGGGATAGAGGTTATTCTTCTCCCGCAAGGAGAAAGAACAGTGACTCGAGGTTATTGTACTCACCAAACCAACCCCCTTTCTCCAGTAAGGAGAAAGGGCCGGGGATAGAGGTTATTTTACCGTTTGATAATTTTTTGTGCCAAACGTCGGGGTTTTGCAAATATTTTTTTTTATTTGTCAAAATATAAACCATTGTTAAGTTTTATCCCACTATAAAATATACCATTTAGGGGAAGTGGCAAGGAAGGGTGGACAACAAAAATCCCCTGAAAGATTGAATTTCCTAAATAAAGGCTATATTTGCATATTCTTGGAAAAATACAAATCGGCTCTATGTTTAAAATCTCCCGAAAAGTAAACCTCCTAGGAGTAGGAATATACCTCCTAGCTATTGTTTTGTGTGCTTCTTGTGTAAGGGTAGATACGCGTAACATCACTTATTTCCAAAGCCGAGATACTTTAGTGTACCAAGTGATGCCTCCCATTACTCCCCAAGTGACCCGCATCCAACCCGATGATATTTTGGCGGTAGTAGTAAGTAGTTTGAGTGAAGAATCCAATGTGCTATTTAACACCGCCAATGAGAATGGGATCACTATGTCAAGATTTGGAGGTGTGGGGGCGGCAGGGAATCAACCTTTAGGATATCTTGTAGATTCTAGTGGACGAATTGAAATACCTTTAGTAGGACGTGTCAAACTCACAGGACTAACCCTAGAACAAGCCGCCGATACGGTTAAACAGAAGCTGCTAGTCTATTTAAAAGAACCCACCGTAAATGTCCGCTTCCTAAATCATAAGTTTACTGTTTTAGGAGAGGTTATTAAGCCAGGGGTTTTTAATATTGTGGATGACCATACTACTTTACCAGAGGCCATTGCCCTAGCAGGTGATCTGACTCTTTATGGCTTACGCAAAAATGTAATGCTAATCCGTACTACCGCCGAAAAAAGAGAAGTGGTTCGTATTGACCTTACCCAACGTGATTTTTTTAACTCTCCCTACTATTATTTGCGCAACAATGACGTCATATATGTAGACATGAACAAAGGTAAAGTGACTACTACAGATCAACGTATTCAGTTATTGCCTATTTACCTGAGTGTGGCTACGACATTATTAGTCATTGCCAATTTTTTTAGACGCTAATACCAAAAATTTAAGGCTTCCAGAATATAATAGTAAGCCTCGACTCAAGCAGTGAAAAACGAATACAATGGCAAATAAAGAACAAGTCTATTGGGAAGACCAAGAAGAAGAATTTGATTTTAAAGCGTTTTTTTGGAAATACCTTCGTTATTGGTATTGGTTTGTGATTTCGGCCTTGGTTGCTATGATTGTGGCGTATTTTTATGTACGTCAGCAAGTTCCTATTTATAAAATCAGTACTGTGTTGATGATCAAAGATGAGTTATCAACCAAGGGTGCATTGAAAGAGCTAGATGCGTATTCAGGCAATAAAATCATTGAAAATGAGATAGAACTGCTCAAATCACGCGCCATGATTGAGCGAGTGGTGACAGATCTTAAACTCACTACTACTTATTACCAAAAAGGAAAAGTAAGAGCGGCTGAAGAAATATTTGGGGATGTACCTATTTGGATTGAACCTGACAAACTCAGCCCACTTGCCTACCAAGAGCCTATTTGGATCAAAGTAAAAGATAAAAACGAATTTGAAATCCAGAATGAAGAAGGCGAGACGCAAGGGAAGTTTGGATACAGCCAAAAAGTAGAGGGGGAGTATGGTACTTTTCGGGTGTTTTTACATGATTCGTTGTACCGACACGATAATGACCTCATTCAGGTTCGTTTTGCGTCCAAGGAGGGTATGATTCAACGCTACCAAGGGGCTGTTCAAGTAGAGTTAGCAAACAAAGAAAGTACGGTGTTACGTTTGTCGATAGAAGAAGCCTTACCTGCCAAAGGAAAGGCAATTTTGAGCAAATTGTTGGAGGCCTATACCTTTTCGGCCTTGGCAGATAAAAACCGTGAAGCTGCCAACACTATGAAGTTTATCGACGAACGTTTGCGTTTGATTACGGGAGAATTGGGAGACGTCGAAAGAGATGTAGAAACGTACAAGAGTAGTCAAGGTATCACGGATTTGAGCGCCGAGGCCAATTTATTTTTGGGGAAAGTAAAAGAAAATGATGCCAAACTCAATGAGTTAGATATCCAACTCAAAGTATTGGAGGGAGTGGATGCCTATTTACAAAGTAGTCAATTGGGGGTAGCGCCTGCTACTTTGATGGTGTCGGATCCCGTGTTAACGGGGCTGCTCACCAAACTCAATGAGCTTGATAATCAACGTGAAAGGTTAGCCCGTACTACTGCATCAGCCAACCCTTTGTTGGAAACAGTTAATAAGCAAATTACCAATACCAAAGCTGCTATTCGTGAAAATATAAACAATCAGCGCGAAAACTTGAACATTAGCAAAAAGAGTCTTCAGCGCTTGAATGATAGTTTTGAATCTTCTATTAGAACCATTCCACGTAAAGAACGAGAGTTTTTGACTATCAAAAGACAACAGGGCATCAAAGAAAGCCTGTATTTGTTGTTGCTCGAAAAGCGGGAAGAAACGGCGATTTCGTACGCTTCTACCGTGACGGATAGCCGCGTGGTAGATGAGCCTTACAGTAGCCCTGGCCCCGTGCGTCCTAAGCCAAACATGATTTACCTTGCGGCTTTGCTGTTAGGTTTGGGTGTTCCTTTTGCGGTGCTGAGTGTCAAGGCTATGCTCAACGACAAAATAGAGTCTCGGGCCGAAATTGAAGACAAAACTCGTAATATCCCCATCATTGGGGAAATTGGGCAGCGACCCAAAGAAGTGGATGGACCGCTGTTGGATACCAACAAGCGTAATTTTATCGTAGAACAGTTTCGTATCTTACGGACTAACCTCAATTATTTGTTCAAGGCAGAGCAAGCGGTCAAAAAAGTGCTTATTACTTCTACCATTACGGGCGAAGGTAAAAGTTTTGTGTCGCTCAACTTGGCTTCTAGTTTGGCCAAAGCTAACCACAAAGTGGTGTTAGTCAATACCGACATCCGTAAACCCAAACTACATGAGTATCTGGGAATTCCCAACGAAGTGGGGGTGGTCAATTACCTGATTGGTCGCAAAAAACTGGACGAAATCCTCTTACCTACGCGGGTCGAAAACCTGACTTTTATTGCCAGTGGCCCTGTACCCCCTAACCCCGCCGAATTGTTGGGTAGTGAGGCCATGAAAAAACTGATAGAAGAGCTCTCGCAACGATTTGAATACATTCTTATCGACTGCTCGCCCCACGGTCTCGTGACCGATGCGCTTTTGGTCGCCCCCTTAGTAGATGTCACGCTCTATTTGGTACGGCACGACCATACACCCAAAACGGCACTGTCGTCACTAGCGCAGTTAGCCCAAGAGAAAAAGATGCCTTCCCTCTCCTTAGTCTACAATGGCGTCAAAGCCGGTGGTGCCTATGGATATGGTTACGGTTATGGCTACGGGTACGGCTATGGCTACTATGGGGAGGAAGATAAAGCTAGCTGGTGGAAGCGGTGGAAGAAGAAAATTGGAAAATAAATAAATCACTGTGGCTAGTAGCTCGAAAAGTGCCCCTTTGGGGGCTGTATATCGGTAGAAAATAGGGAAATCACATATAGATGCCCCTTTGAGGCTGTATATCGGTAGAAAATAGGAAAATTACATGTAAATGCCCCTCTAGGGGCTGTATATCGGTAGAAAATAAGGAAATGACATGTAAATGCCCCTTTAGGGGCTATACATAGGTACCCCTATTCAACATATCATTTCAATGACCTTATTCAATGACATATTCCTATTAGTTACAAAAAGCATACAAGTAAATGCCTCAGAAAAATCCAATTTTATCCCCTAACCTTCTATTTTACACGTCGTTTGATAATTTTTTTGAACTTTTTTTAGAAAATGTGCACTACGGTATCTTTTTTTTATATACCTTAGTGTTATAAAAGCGAGAGGGACACCCTCTATTAAGCATTAAAAAGCTTAAGTAGTTACCGTTCTTACCCTACAAAATATATCGTTAAAAGCCTATTTTGCCAAATAATCCCTAGGAGGCAGGTAGCGTGAATTCGTATGTTATTAGCGGTTAAAATGGTATTTAGCCGCGACGGCGGCCTTACAAAAAGGCTCAAAAGAAGGAAGCGTAAGTGGAAAATTACCACTTTAAAATACAAAAGATGTAAAAACATCTATCAGGTATCTATTATCCTTTTTTATTCAAAAGACAGTTTTTAAGAAATAGCCACACAACCGTAGAGGGTGTTAATTAATATAACATCTAACGGATATATTGATAACGAATAGCAAATGACCAAAGTAGCATTAATAACGGGAATTACGGGTCAAGATGGTGCCTATTTGAGCGAATTGTTGCTCTCCAAAGGCTATACCGTGCATGGTATCAAACGCCGCAGTTCGTTGTTTAATACCGACCGCATCGACCACCTCTACGAAGACCCGCATGTAGAACACCCTCGTTTTATATTGCACTACGGTGATCTTACCGATTCCCTCAACCTGACGCGCATCATTCAGGAAGTACAACCCGACGAAATTTATAATTTAGCGGCAATGAGCCACGTCAAAGTGAGCTTCGACGAACCCGAATACACCGCCAATGCCGACGGGATTGGTACTTTACGTATACTGGAGGCCGTTAGATTGTTGGGCTTGGCTCAAAAAACGAAAATATACCAAGCTTCCACCTCCGAATTGTACGGGTTGGTGCAGGCGGTTCCTCAATCTGAGTCCACACCTTTCTATCCTCGTTCGCCCTATGCCGTGGCCAAACTGTATGCCTACTGGATTACGGTCAATTACCGCGAAGCCTACGGCATGTACGCTTGCAATGGCATCTTATTCAATCACGAATCTCCCCTTCGGGGCGAGACCTTCGTGACGCGCAAAATCACCCGCGCCGCCGCCAAGATTGTGTTGGGTTTGCAAGATTGTCTCTACATGGGCAACATCGACGCACAGCGCGATTGGGGCCACGCCAAAGATTACGTGGAAGCCATGTACTTGATTTTGCAACAGGAGCAGCCCGAAGATTTTGTGGTAGCCACGGGCGTGACCACTCGCGTACGGGAGTTTATCCGACAGACCTTCGCTTTCTTGGGCGTGACTTTGGCCTTTGAAGGCGAAGCCGAAAACGAACTAGCCACGATTGCCCAAGTAGACGAAAATCGTTTGTTGACTTTGGGGATACAAAAAGGGCCGCATTTGGCCGAAGGAACGACGGTACTCCGCATCGACCCGCGCTATTACCGCCCTACGGAAGTAGAATTATTGATAGGGGACCCCACCAAAGCCCAAGAAAAACTAGGCTGGAAACCTAAACATACCCTCACTACCTTGATTGAAGACATGGCGCTATCTGACCTCCGATTGTTCCAAAAAGACCAATTGTTGCTGAAAGAAGGGTTTGGGGTGTTGAATTATTTTGAATAAAGAATCGTATGCCTTGGTTTGTGCTTTATACAAAATCGCGAAACGAAAAATTGGTGGCCGAACAGCTGCGGAAGCGAGGTATAGAAGTCTATTGCCCTTTGCTCAAGACCGCGCGCCGTTGGTCCGACCGCACCAAAGTTGTGGAAGAGCCGCTCTTTAAATCTTATTGTTTTGTGAAGCTTGAAGAACACGAACGCGCTCAGGTGTTTGGCGTGCAAGGAGTAGTGCGGTATTTGTTTTGGCTCAAAAAACCAGCGATAGTGAGGGAAGAGGAAATTGATGCCATCAAAAAAATGCTCAACGAAGTACCTCATGAATCTATCAAAGTGACTCAGTTTCAGGTAGGCGACGTATTGAAGATTGATTCGGGCAGTTTTGCGGAGCAAAGCGGGGTAGTATTGCGGCAACAAGGGAATTTGGTGACGCTAAAGCTAGAAAGCTTACAAATGATGCTGACCGTGGATGTCTCTAAGACGATGACGGTAGTAGTGTAGCTTTTTTAGGTCACAGAGTTGCGCCGAGTTTGGCACGGAGTTGCGCAGAGGAGTAAAAGAACACAGGAAAAATAGCTTGAGTAGGGACTGAAATGGGACTGAAAGGGCGAAGCCGTAGCAAAATCCAATAAAAATAACTTAAAACTTATCGTTATGAAAGTTGTACTGCTTGCTGGAGGTTTAGGAACACGTCTTTCAGAAGAAACGGTGCTTAAACCTAAACCTATGGTGGAAATTGGGGGCAAGCCTATCTTATGGCATATTATGAAAATTTATGCTGCTCATGGCTTTAATGAATTTGTAGTTTGTTTAGGGTATAAAGGCTATGTGATAAAAGAATATTTTGCCAATTACTTTTTGCATCAGTCGGATGTAACGTTTGACATGAAGCATAATAATATGCAAATTCACAATTCTCAGGCTGAACCTTGGAAAGTAACTTTGGTTGATACAGGCGTAGATACAATGACAGGGGGCCGAGTGAAAAGAGTTAAGGAATATATCAATAACAAACCATTTATGCTAACTTATGGGGATGGAGTTGGCTCAGTTAATATCAAGGAGCTTGTAAACTTTCATAACGCCAATGGTAAATTATTGACCGTAACAGCAGTACAGCCTTCAGGAAGATTTGGAGCATTAAATTTATCGACTACTAATGAAGTAACCTCCTTTATGGAAAAACCTAAAGGCGACGGCGCGTGGATTAATGGGGGGTTTTTCGTGTGCCAGCCAGAGATAATAGATTATATTCAAGAAGATAGTACCATATTTGAGAAAGACCCATTGGAGAATATTGCAAAAGATAATCAGATGGTGGCTTATAAACATGAAGGTTTTTGGAAACCCATGGACACTTTGCGAGATAAACAAGAATTAGAAACACAATGGGAGTCTGGAAAAGCTCCTTGGAAAATTTGGTAGGCATGAACTATACACATTTACCTTCCTATTATAAAGGAAAAAAAGTATTCTTGACAGGTCATACAGGGTTTAAAGGTTCTTGGCTGCTTTCTTGGCTTCATTTGCTTGGGGCAGAAGTAAAAGGATATGCCTTAGCACCACAGACAGAAATGGATTTATATTATACCATTGAGGGGGATAGTTTATGTGACTCTGTCATTGCCAATATTCTTGATGCCAATCGTTTAAAAGATGAATTGTTATCGTTTGAACCAGATTTTGTGTTTCATTTAGCCGCTCAACCTTTGGTACGTTTATCGTATGAGATTCCCTCGGAGACATTTACAGTCAATTCGATTGGAACGGCCTATTTACTTGATGCTGTTCGGTTGTTAAAAAAGCAGTGTACTGTTGTGTTGATTACAACAGATAAAGTATATGAAAACAAAGAATGGCATTATCCGTATAGAGAAAATGATCGGTTAGGGGGGTATGATCCTTACAGTGCAAGTAAAGCGTGCGCGGAATTAGTAATTAGCTCTTATCGAAACAGTTTTTTTAATCCAGATGAATATAATACACACCAAAAATCTATCGCCAGTGCTAGGGCAGGTAATGTAATTGGTGGGGGAGATTGGGCAAAAGATAGAATTATACCAGACATTGTGAGGGCATTGAATAACCAAGAACCCGTAACAGTCCGAAACCCTGCGGCTGTTCGCCCTTGGCAACATGTGCTTGAGCCACTGGGAGGATACCTACACTTGGGTACTAAAATGGTTGACAATCCCTTACAATTTGCAGATGCTTGGAATTTTGGCCCTTTGCCAGCGGATAATTTAATGGTGGAGGAACTTGTGAGTATTACGCTAAAATATTGGGGAGAAGGAACTTATATCAAACCTTCTTTGGTAGGACAGCCTCATGAAGCTGGCTTGCTTAAACTTGATATTAGTAAAGTTATCAATGAGCTTGATTGGAAGCCGAAATATGATGCACATACATCTATAAAAATCACCTTAGAGTGGTATAGACAAAACCTGATTAACAATAATTGCATTGTAGAAAACCAAATTAGAGATTTTATTAAAATGTAAGTAACATGTATGTGGTCCCACAAGTAATTGAAGGTGTTTTTTTAGTTAAAAATTTTGTTGCAGAGGACAACAGAGGTTTTTTTGTGAAAACTTTTAACGAAGAAATTTTTGCAAAGCTTGGTATGCAGACTCAATATAAAGAAAGTTATTATTCTTTATCTCATAAAGATGTAATTAGAGGTATGCATTTTCAACAACCTCCTTTTGATCATGAAAAATTAGTATACGTAACTAATGGTGAAATCTTAGATGTAGTCTTGGATATCAGAAAGGCCTCTAAAACATACGGTAAATATATTTCTGTTTCACTAAAAGAGAATTCTGACTCAATTTATATTCCAAGAGGTTGTGCGCATGGGTTTTTAACTATTTCTAATTCTGCAACAGTTGTATATAATGTATCTACTACTTATCAACCTAGTGCTGATGCAGGTATCCGGTGGGATTCATTTGGGTTTGATTGGTTGGGTGTTGTTAATCCAATTATTTCAAAGAGAGATCAAGAATTTTCAATACTTGAATTGTTTAAATCTCAATTTTAAAAATGAAAATATTAATTAGTGGAGCAAGCGGAATGGTAGGTAGTAATTTAGTGGCTGCCTTGTTAGAAGATGCTAGAGTTGATAAAATAGGGTTTCTTGTAAGAGAAAATAGTTTAGAAGCATATAGACAAAATAATAAATGTGAATATATATATACAGGAAATAATTTTAAAAGTGTAGTAAAAGATTTTAATCCAGAAGTAGTAGTTCATTTAGCATCATTCTTGACAAGTGCTTCTGATGATTTCGCAATTGAAAATCTAATTAATTCCAATATAAAATTTGGAACGCATTTATTAGATAGTTTGAAAAATACTAATATTGAATTATTTATCAATGTTGGAAGTTTTTCTGAATATCATAATAATTCTATTGAATTTGATCCGACCTATTTGTATTCAGCAACAAAGCAAGCATTTAGAGATATTGTTAAATATTATTCAAAAATTGGAAAATTTAAGGTTTGTCATGTGATTCCATATACAATTTACGGGTCATTAGAGCAAAAAAAAAAAATAATAGATATATTAATTGATTCCCTAGAAAATGAGACTCCTACAGAGTTGTCGGCAGGTACGCAAAGCTTAGATTTTATACATATAGATGATGTTATTGGTTTTTTACTAAAACTTCTTTTTAAGAAGGAGATGTTAAGTTCAGAAGATGTTTTCCATTTAGGAACGGGTGTGCCAATTACAATAAAGCAGTTGTCTTGTTTAATTGAAGAAATTTCAGGAAAGAAAATGAATGTGATTTGGGGAGCAAAAAGAGAAAGAGAAAGAGATACTAAAGTCGCGTTTTCGCCAGTGAAAGAGTATGAATTAATTGAATGGAAGCCTTCTATTGATTTAAGAACTGGGCTTGTAAGATTGATAGATTTGAAAAAAAATATTTAAACTAATTGAATTTACCACTATTCTTTTTAAACTATGACTTCTGAATTTAAAAACTTAAATGAATCTCTTATTCAAGAGTTGCTTCCTATTGCAATTAATAAAACTACAAAAGAGATTATTCCAGGAAGAGATTATATCCCGGTGACTGGTAAGATTTTAGATCCAGAAGATTTACTTTATGGAATAGATGCTGTTTTAGACGGTTGGTTAACAACAGGTCGTTTTGGGAAGAAATTTGAATATGAGTTTGCTAAATATTTTGGAGCAAAATCGTCAATACTGGTTAATTCGGGCTCCTCAGCTAATTTGTGTGCATTCTATGCATTAACTTCACCAAAATTAGGTGAACGCCAAATAAAACCTGGGGACGAAGTGATCACTGTTGCCGCAGGCTTTCCGACGACTGTCAACCCTCTGATTCAATATGGAGCTATCCCCGTTTTTATAGACGTAGATATTCCAACCTATAATATCAAAGCTGAGCTTATTGAGCAGGCAATATCTCCTAAGACAAAGGCTATTATGATTGCCCATACATTGGGAAATCCTTTTGACTTGGACACTGTCATGGAAGTGGCAAAAAAATACAATCTATGGGTTATTGAAGATGATTGTGATTCATTAGGAGCTACGTTCAGAGGTCGTAAAACGGGAACTTTTGGCGATTTAGCCACTGTTTCTTTTTATCCTGCGCACCATATTACCATGGGAGAAGGAGGGGCTGTGCTTATTAACAATGCCAGATTAAAAATGATTGTGGAGAGTTTTCGGGATTGGGGACGGGATTGTTATTGTGAAACAGGGAAAGATAATACGTGTCGTAAGCGCTTTGAATGGCAGCTTGGAGACTTACCTTATGGCTACGATCATAAATATACCTACTCTCACATTGGTTTTAACTTGAAAGTAACAGATATGCAAGCTGCCATTGGTCTCAGTCAGTTACAAAAAGCAGATCAATTTGTAGCTAAGAGAAGAGAAAACCATCAACTACTTTATAAGGCACTAAAGCCAATGGAAGAGCATTTTATACTTCATGAAGCTACCCCTAACAGTGATCCTAGTTGGTTTGGATTTATGGTCACAATTCGTGAAGAAAGCCCGATTGATAGAAATGAATTAGTACAATATCTAGAAGAGAATAAAATTGGGACTCGTTTATTATTTGCTGGAAACCTCATTCGGCAGCCAGCCTATAAGGATATGCCTCACCGAGTGGTAGGTGATTTAACAAATACTGACATTATTATGAATCGTTCTTTTTGGTTAGGTGTTTGGCCTGGTTTAAATATTAATCATTATGGATTTATAGTTAATACTATTAGAAATTATTTAAAAGAATTAAATGTTTATAGATGAAAGGTATAATCATTTTAATACTGAAAGCATTATGGCACAATAGGCTTAGAAGTGCTCTAGTGCGGCTTAATAATATTGCTAAATTGCCCAAGTTTAATCAAATAGGTAAAGGGACTTTAATTAATCACCCTTTTTATTATGGTAACACTGATTGCATAAATATTGGCTCAGATTGTCACATTGGTAGAAATTGTGATTTTGGTGTTATTAAGTCTAGCGGCAATAGTGGACTTATCAGTATTGGAAATAGAGTTCGTATAACTTCTAATTGCCAAATTTATTCCGGTAAAAGTGTAGAGATTGAGGATGATGTTCTCATTGCTTCTAATGTTTTTATATGCGATTGTACACATGGTTATAGTAAAATAGATACCCCATACCAATATCAAGGATACACTCCCTGTAAAGAAATTAAGATTGGAGCAGGAGCTTGGATAGGGCAAAATGTTATGCTGATGCCAGGAGTAACAATTGGGCGGTGTTCCATCATAGGAGCAAACAGCGTTGTAAATAATTCAATACCTGATTTTTGTATTGCTGTAGGTACGCCAGCTAAGATAATAAAAAAATGGGATTTTGATTTTAATGGATGGGTATCTTTTAAAAGCTAAGCTATATGATTCTTACTGTTGCAATACCTGTTTATGAAAGAATTCATTTTTTCGATAAAGCATTGAATAGTGCAATTTATCAATACAGTCCAGTGAAAATTATTGTTGTTGATAATGCTTCTTCACATAATATCTTTAAAGAAAAGGTGGAACAGTGTGGTTATCAGCATATTAAGTATTATCGTAACTCTGAAAATCTTGGTATGTATGGTAATTGGAATAAGTGTGTCGAATTGTGTGAGACAGAGTATGTAGCTATATTGGGGGATGATGATATTTTAGAACCAAGTTATACTGAATCATTTTATAATGCATTATCTCGACACCCAGAAATTACTTTTTTTCATTCTAATTTTAGAAGATTTGGTGATAATTATAGTAATTTTGAAGAGCCTTATAATGTTCCATTAGGGTTTCATTCGGGGAGAGAACTTTTAAATAGTGCAGTTAAATATGGACTTAAAATTAATACAAATGCAATGATTTTTAAAAAGAATCTTATTAACAATTTTAGGTTTGAATTTACAAATTGGGCTTATAATCAAGATTACTTGTTCGCTTATACGGCCTTTGCGGAATTTAATGGATATGGTGAAAGTCAAAAATTAGTAAATGTTCGTATTAATCCTGGTGGAAATGCCTTAATTGTTGGAATAAGAGCCTATCTTTCTACAGCTTTAGTGTATACTCGAATCGCAGAATATTTAAAAGGTATGAAATCAAAATATTATAAAAAAGCATATTCTAGGTCAAAATGGGTACTAAGAAATACAATTATTAGTGGACAAGCTAAAATAGTTAAAGAAATGATTGATGATACAGAAAGTCCTTTTGGGATACACTTAAAGGTATTATTGGAAAATGATTGGAAAGTGAAGGTTTTGTATGATAATAATAATAATAATAATAATAATAATAATAATACAGTTTTGCTAGAGATTTTGATTGTTTATTTTAGGTTTTTAAGGAAATTTTCATGATAAATAAATATATTGTTGTATAATATTTTAAATTCTCCTTTTGTTAAATGTATAAGTTTCAAAAACTTTGGAAGCAAATATCTAAGTTAGTTGGTGTAGAAATTATTTCAATTTTTTTGACTGCTGTTACAGGTTTTCTAATGTTACGCCAACTTCCAAAAGATGTTTATGGGGTATATAGTTTCCTTGTTTTAGGAATTAATTTGATAGTTGGCTTGAGTGAAATTGGAATGAATCATTGCTTTTTGCCGCTAGTAGGTTATAAAAACGTATCAGTAGAAAAAGTTGTTGCGGTTCAAAGTATATTTAAGGAAAGAAGACTTAGATTGTTCTTGTTTTCGCTATTATTGGTCTCCCCTTGTACTTTATATTTAGGATATAAAAAAGGATGGTTAGAACTAATCTACTTTTTGGGATTTGTATGTTTATTGTTGGGGGCTTATTTTACGATAAACGAGCAATTAAACAGACAAAAATTTATTGCATTACATCTTTCTGAAATTATAACAAAATCCACTTTTATAAGTACTATTACAAGGACGATATTAGTGTTGTCATCTTTGTATGTTATGAACGATAGTTTGGCTTTTATTGTTTTATCCTGTAGTGCTGGTATAGGTAGTTTTGCTGGTATATGGGTCTATGATAAAGCCAAAATTGAGAAAAGCACTAATAACTATCACTATGATTCTAATTTATTGAAAATTGAATTAGAAAAATTATACAAACCGTTACGAATACCAGCTTTGTTTTATATACTTTATTCTAATTTTGGGGGCTACTTAATTGGATGGTTTGCAAATATTAATATTGTGGCAGATGTAAATGCAAGCGGAAGGTTAGCTATGTTTTTATTAATCATAGATCGAATTTCAGGTGTTTTTGTTATGCCTAGATTAGCTCAGGCAACTAGTTTACAAAGGTATTTTAAGATGGTATTTTTTTGTTTAGTTATCTATTTATTTATAGTTTTATTTGTTATTTTGAGTGCATGGAAGTTTCCAGAAGCTTGGTTGCTACTAATTGGTGATAAATATTATAATCTAAAAAATATTTTATGGTTGTCATTTTTAGGTTCAATAATTTCTAATTTTTCTGGATTTATATTTACTTGTTTAACCTCTAGAGGGTATACTTCAAATCAAATGACAATATTAATATGTTCTACTATTGTTCAATTACTAGCTATATATTACTTGGGAATGAATAATGCATTTAGTATTTTCATTGTCTCAGCTTTAACAGCTTCAGTTTTAGCTATAGGTCAGATTGTGATTTTATTACTTAAAGTTAGAGAATACTTATTGCTAAATAAAAAAGAGGTAAAATTAACTTCTCACTAATGGACGTTACCATTTCAATTATCAATTATAATTATGGACGCTTTCTTCGTAAAGCGATTCAAAGTGCCCTTGCACAGGAGTGTCATAATATCACCATTGAAGTACGCGTGATAGATGATGGTTCAACGGATGAATCAGATAATATCGCCTTAGATTTCTCCGATTATAGTAATTTTTATTTTTCGAAAACTGAAAATAAAGGTTTTGCCTTTGCTTTAACTCGTGCTATTGTGGAGGCCAGAGGTACTTTTGTGTTTTTAATGGATGCTGATGATTATTTTTCTGAAAGTAAAGTGAGTGAAGTAATACCTTATCTTCAAAAAAACTATCTATATGTGAGTGATTATGCGACTTACATAAATGAAGATGGGCAGATTCGACAAGGGAAAGCTTGGGGAAGCACCTCAACTGTGGCAGTAAATAAACAGGCCGTTTTACCACTTTTACCTGTTGAAAATGAATTATCATTCATGACTCTCTACAAAATTGGTAGAGGAATAGTGTTAGAAAAAAGTTTAACGTATTACCGTTTTCATAATAAGAGTATGACAGATAGAAAGCAGTCAGGTAAGCAACAAACTTATCTGGCAAAAATTACGCATAATTTATCTGATAGATTAGTTACTATAAATTCACTCAGTGAAGAGTGTCCATGGAATGGAATAACAAAAAAAAAGGTAGAACAAGTTGCAAATGAATTTAGATCTCAAGCTTACTATAATGAGTTGGAAGCGACTTTAGAAAGAAGAGAAATAATAAAAGCGTATAAAAGCTATTTTAAAATGATTATATTTTTTTTGAAATCAAGAGAGAAGTTTTCATTTTTTCATTGTAAAATGCTTGTTAGAACTATTCTACTAAAACCGTCTTTCCCTAAATAGGTGCTTATGATGAAAATAGTATTTATATGTAGTTCACTTGAGCCTGGTAAAGATGGTGTAGGTGATTATACTAGACGATTAGCAGGAGAATTAATAAGACAAGGGCATAATGTGGGTATCGTGGCTTTACATGATAGCCATATAGATAATTTTCAACATGAAATTCAAGTAGACCAAAATTCTAAAATTAATACATTACGTTTGTCAAGTTGTATTTCTTGGAGAGGTAAGAAACAAAGGGTAAAAAAATTTATTGATGATTTTGATCCTGAATGGTTAAGCTTACAGTTTGTTTCGTATGGATTTCATAAAAAAGGGCTTCCCTTTCTGTTGCCTAATTTTCTAATAGATATAGGAGGGAATAGGAAATGGCATTTGAATTTTCATGAATTATGGATTGCTAAAAGTACTTTGAAGCATAAAGTAATTGCATTATTACAGAAAAAGATTGTTTTTGTGCTTATAAAAGCACTTTCCCCAGTGAAAATATCTACATCAATAAAGTTGTATAAAGATAGGTTAGATAAATACCATGTAGAAATATTGCCATTGTTTGGGAATATACCTTTATCAAATCAAAATTCTACACTTTTGTTACCTTTAAACAATAGTTTTAAAGTTGTTCACTTTGGTACTTTTTCTGAAGATGAAATAGGTTTTAAAAGACAAATTGGAAAAGTTATTTTGCTCGCTAAATATATTGATAAAGAAATAGATTTTATTGTTTGTGGAAACGGTGGAGTCTACAAAGATAGCCGTATAAAACTTTTAAGTAAGGAGTACAGTAGTATAAATGTGATTGATTACGATATTCTATCAGTAGCTGAAATTTCGCAATTGTTTTGTGAATGTGACTTAGGTATTTCTCGTGCTAACTATGCATATGTAGGGAAAAGTGGAACTACCCAGTCGATGGTAGAACATGGCTTGCCAGTCTTGCTAAGAGATAGTGTCAAGCATAATCAAAAAGTTGAAAATTTTTATTGTTTTTTTGATGATTCAAGAACTATAGTGAGTAGGCATGAAACAATAAATTTATTAAATAATACTGTAGACGTTTTTGTAAAATTAATAAATAATTGATTATGGAGAATAATGTTATTGCAATTGTGGTTAATAATGATTTTGCGCATTATGTTAGAACATTGCTAAATTCCATAAAAAAGAATTGGAGTTCGCATCCTCCTATTTTGCTTTATCTTTGTAATGATGTAGATTCTAAATTTGTAGAGGAGTATTCGAAATATGATAATTTAACTTGTCAATTTTACAATCCATCGGATTTAGAGTATAGGAGCTACTTGGTGGATTCTGGTAAAAATTTTAGTACTAAAGCTTTTAATGACTCAGGTTTTTTTATTTTAAATTTTTTTAACCCCAAATTTGAAGAATATAACGATATATTAGTTTTGGATGTTGATATGTTGGTCTTGAAAAATTTGGATGAATTATTTTTAGATAAAGATTTTTTTGGAATAAGTGCAGCAAATTCAAAAATCTTCCCTGTTTTTAGTATTGATAAAAAATGGCATGTTAAATTTTTTCAATTTATTTATTGTTATTTTTTGGCATTAACAAAAGGTATATTCATCCCTTTTGGAGTTTCTTTTAATTCTGGTGTAGTTAAGATTTCAAAATCTGATAGGACATTAAGTAAATATAATTCTTTAATTGATATATTGATTAATTTTAGGTTGTATTGTCCAAGTGATCAAGAGATTATATTGCTTTGGATGCTAAAAAATAAAAAGAAAATATCTAATGACTTTAGATTTAATTTTCAGGCCAGGTTCTTTAATGCTGTAAAAAAAAACACTTTGCCTAAAATATATAGGGAAATGGTTCAAAAAGCTAGTCACGATATTCACATACTTCATTTTAATGGACCCAAACCTGATACTAAACAATTTATTACTCATCTTTGGACAGAAGGTAGAAGTGAATTAGTAGATTTGTATATGAAATATCAATCATTTTGATTTTATGAGATATTATTATATTGTAGAGGGAAAATTGAAAAATAACATCGGTGATGTCTTGCAAGGTATGGTTGCTAAAGCATTTTTACCTTCTAGTGCAGAAGTATTGGATAGAGAAAATTTGTCAAGTACAGATACTACTGAGTTAGGATATTTAGTATCTAATGGATGGTATATGCATTCTTTTGATAGGTTTCCCCCGCCTTCTAATATTACTCCACTGTATATCTCAGTACACGTAGCCAATTCTGAATTACTTAGATTTGAACATATTAGAGAGCATTTCAAAAAGCATAGTCCAATTGGTTGTAGAGATCATAAAACACTAAAACTTTTTTTAGGGTGGGGTATTCCTGCTTATTATTCAGGATGTCTTACGGTAACTACTCATCAAAGAGATACTATTAATAAAACAGGTGAAGGGGAATGCTTATTGGTTGATAATATTGACCATCCTATTCCCGAAAATGTTAAGATGAAATTAGAGTCATTAGTGGGAGCCTCTCTATTGAGAGTTTCCCATGACCCACCTGATATTTCAGGCACTTTAGAGGAGTATAATGAAAAAAGTTCCAAGCACATGGAATCTCTTCTTAAAAGATATTGTAATGCACGTATGGTGATTACTACTAAAATTCATTGTGCATTACCATGTATTGGAATGGGAGCCAATGTTTTGGTTGTGCACCCTAACCCTTCTGACCCACGCTTGGATACAGTACGTGAATTCATTAACATCGTAAGTTACGATGAATTGCTTACTAGAGATACTTTGGAGCTACAAAAAGTAAATGAAGTTATCTTAGAAAAACGCAAAAGTTT